>Ga0058692_1000936_pt1 | contig 11495 bp, 14 predicted proteins | sample AgamicAtAmrz_FD_55216 | JGI IMG/M metagenome (GOLD analysis project Ga0058692, IMG submission 55216) | Agave microbial communities from Guanajuato, Mexico - At.Am.rz | ecosystem: Host-associated > Plants > Roots > Rhizosphere | place: Guanajato, Mexico | collected 2012-06-07 | reverse complement strand
AAAAAGGTTGCTCTTGGTTGTAATCCTTCGCCGGGTCTAAACGCTCGCTTATGACTCTACCGAAAAAACGGAGGTTATTGAGCACCCTGGCGAGGTAAAGTCTACAACGAGATTGGAAACTTACAAGTATGATGTGACGTCAGCGGATAAAAAAACAGGGATTTATACACACATTTTAACAAATGACATGGCAAAATTTTCGCTACCAGAAAAGAAAAATGCGGCTAAGCCATTGTCATAGCTGGCGGGAAAAGAATCAGTGGCTTAGCCGCAACTTTGTGAAAAAATAGCGTGAGAAAAATCTTAGTTTTACTTAATGAAACAAATCAGAGGGAATTTTTGCGCTGTTTGGCTGTCTGGACAGAGCAAGATCCCGCCCCTGAGGACGCATAATCAATCCCAGCGCTTCGCCTTCGGCGGCTGCCTGCTCAAGTTCCAGGCGCTCTTCATTGCTCAATTCATAAGGAATCCAGGCGAGTACCACGCTGTAGTTGCCGGTGCGCAACGCTTTCACCATGCTCTCAACCGTGCTTAAACGCTCGGATTCCGTAATATGCATACTCTTTTCCAGCGGTAATCCTGACTGCTGCATCCAGCTGCGGTTCAGTTTGTGCGCTGGCGTCAGCCACAGCTGCCAGCGTGACTGGGTGCTCAGCTGCTTGAGGACCGGCAGTAACAGCAGCGGCATGATGCCGGGCTGCTCGCTATAACGCAGTTCAGTAATACCACCCAGAGAAGGTTGCGTTAAGCCCGTCGCAGCGAAACGGTGAGCACGATCAGCAGGGCCAGAGTATTGAGTACGCATATTTTAATCACTCAGTAATGAACTGTATGAATATACAGTAATGAGTTCCTGGATAAAGATCAACCTCAATTTCTGAAAATGCCTCGCAAATTCCGCACAAGATCCGCGCGTTGCCGCTTTTATTCATTGAACAGCTAAATCGTTTTTTCTATCTTCTAACCAGATGAATCTCTGAGCTTTTTATAGGAAATTTCCCGCGCAAGGAATGAGGAAAAGGGGACGTTATGAAGAAAAATAATCCGGTGGTTGAGCAGTCCAAAGCCCAGTTAGCGGCATTGGGAAAAATTGAATCGCGCACCCAGTTTGGTGGTTACGCGCTGGCGGTCGAAAAGGTGGTGTTTGCTTACATCAATGAGGATGCGCTCTATCTGCGCGCCAGCGAGGCGCTACAGCACTATGCCGCACAGCGCCCGCTGGAACCGTTGATATATCGCAAGCGCGGCATGCCGGTGACGCTCAGCTACTACAAAGTGGATAAACAGCTCTGGCAGGACGCCGATCAGCTGCTGCGCTTATCGGCCAGTTCGCTGTCTGCGGCGCGCGCCGAGGCGGCGAACAGACTTGTCTTGCTCAGGCTGAAAGATCTGCCCAATCTCAGCCTGCGCATGGAGCTGATGCTGCACAAAGTCGGGATCAATTCTGTTCGCTTGCTGTATGAAATGGGCTCGCGTCAGAGCTGGCTGAAGTTGCGGGCGGTGAATAAAGATATCGGCCTGAAAACGCTGCTGGCACTGGAAGGCGCCATTTCCGGCCATCATCAGGCCGCTTTGCCGGCGGCGGTACGTGAAGAGTTGAGCGCCTGGTATCAGGAAACGCTCGCCAGCACGCCGCGGCGGAGCGCCTGTTGCCTTAAGCGGCGGCGAGGGTACGGCGCAGGCGGGCAATTTCCGGCAGCAGCGCAACCAGCAGCCCCAGCTGCTGCAACACCAGCGGTGCCTGCGCCTCCTCACTGGTTTTCAGCGCGCTCAGGCGCTGCATCAGTGCCTGCTGCATCGTTTCCGCCTGCGCTTCGCTGACGCGATCGATCTGCAGCACATCCTCGACGAAGCATACCGCGTCATCTAAAAGCGTCAGCAGTTCGCCCTGCGTCAGCCGCTCCCGGTGCGCGCCCAGCGCCGAGATGTAGCTGAGAAACGAGTGGTTGAGGCACATCAGACGGAACGCATTCTCGCGCAGCGGCGGCTGTTGCTTCAGTTCGCCGCTGATATTGGACACCACGGACGCCAGTTCCGCATCGGCGTTGTGCGCGTCACGGCGCGCCACACGGTAGGCGAGACGGTTATCTTTACCCTGATGATACTGTTCCAGGATGGCATCAAGATAACGACAGTTGGCATTCAGCGTGCGATCGGCAACCGTCGTCAGCTGACGGAAACGCCAGTCAGGCCAGACAAACGCCACCGCCAGCCAGGCCAGGCCACAGCCGAGCAAGGTATCCACCACGCGCGGCAGGGCGACATCAAAGCCTTCACCCAGCAGATTGAAGCACAGCAGCACCAGCAGGGTGATGAACAGCGTCGCCTGCGCGTACTGAATCTGGCGGAAGGCAAAAAACAGCACGCCGCTCAGCACAATCAAAACCAACTGGCCCTCGATAGAGGGCACCAGCCACAGCACCGGCAGGCCAATCGCAATACCGGCCAGGGTTCCGCCAATGCGCAGCGCCAGCCGCCGCCGTGTGGCGTTGTAGTTAGGCTGGCAGACAAACAGGCTGGTCAGCAGGATCCAGTAGCCGCGATGCAGGCCGGTAAGCTGAATGAAGGCGTACCCCACGCACAGCACCAGCGACATGCGCACCGCGTGGCGGAACAACGCCGAGGTCGGACTCAGATGGCGACTGAGGCGCAGACGGATATCCGCCCAGCCACTCAAGCCTTCACGCGACAGATGGTGATCGCTCTGCGTCAGCGGTTCTGCCAGCCGCTGCTCTGATTCGATCGACGCCAGCTGCGCGTCAATGGCGCGTAAGTTGCGCAGCAACCAGAACAGCGGACGAATGTGCGTCGCCTGCGGATCGTTATGTTGCAGGCGCTGCAGGGCGGTCTCCAGCCGTTCAAAGCTGCGCGCAAAATGGCTATCGTGGTGCCACGGCTGGCGCAGCACGATATTCTCTGCCAGCTGGCGACAGGCCTGCGCCTGCATGTTCAGCAGTCGCTGAAAGCGAAACAGCACCTCGTTGTAACGCCAGTCATCGCGCAGCAGGTGATATTGCAGATGCGACGAGCTGGCGCGCTCGTGAATATCCTGCGCCACAAAATAGTAATGCAGACTGCGCCGCGTGCTGCGCGAGCCGCGGTCGCCGCGTAAACGGCTCTGAATGGTGGTTTTCGTCAGGTTGAGCTGCGCCACCAGCTGGCTATTGACCATCGCGGTGGCGATCAGCGCCGCGTCATCCTGCTCACCGCCGTCGGGATCAAACAGATTGGCCTTGGCTTCCAGATAGCGCGCCAGCTGGGAAAAGCTGGCGGCCAGCTGCTCCTGCACCGGGCGCACCGGAAACATCAGGTGGCCGATAAAGGTCAGCAGGTTGTACCACAGCGCGCCAATCAGCAGCAGCGCCGGCTGCATCCACCACTGCGGAAACAGGCCAATGCCCAGCATGGTGTACACCGCGATCAGCAGGGCACCAAACGCAATGGTGGCGTAGCGCTGCCCCAGCGCGCCCAGCAGAATAAATCCCCAGCTGGAGAGCGCCAGACCGATAGCAAACAGCCACGGGTGCGGAAACAGCAGCTCAACCGAAACCGAGGCAATGCAGAAGCACACCAGCGTGATGAGCAGGTTGCGCACGCGGCCGGTCCAGCGATCGTCAAGATCGGCCAGCGCCGCCGCCACGACGCCGAGCGTTAGCGGAATGGTCCACTCAATCTGCTGCAGCCACCAGGGAACGGCGGCACAGCCGGCCAGCGCGAAGAAGATGCGCAGCAGGTAGCGCAGGCTGCTGTTGAACAGATAACGGCGCCAGCCGGGCAAAGCGTCAGGCATCATCTTCAGCCTCAGTAGCGGCGCCGCGCGTTGGCTTCACGCGCCGCCTGCGCTTCTTCCACTGACACCACGCGACGACCTACCGGCCACAGCGCGATAGCGGCGATTTTGAAGTGGGCAATGCCGGTCGGAATACCGATGATGCTCAGACACTGCAGGATGCCGGTTGAGATGTGCATCAGGCACAGCCACCAGCCAAAGAAAATCAGCCAGAACAGGTTGAGGAAGGTGCCGCCGGCGTTCAGCACGTGGCTTTTGCTCTCCGGGCGCAGCACGTCAACGTGAACCGCTTCGTTGCCAAACGGCAGCAGGGACAGTTTGGTGATCTCCCAGCAGGAGCGGGTCAGCGGCAGGGTAAAGATCAGCACGATGCTGATCAGCGTGGCCAGCAGCCAGCCGAGGGTGGTGATAAAGCCGCCAAGAACAAAATTCAGAATATTAAGCACGGTGCGCATAACGCGATTTTCCTTTTGCAATCCGCAATATGTGTCGCCCAGTTTAGCGTGTTTTAAGGCTGGAGCGCTAAGGGTCTGACAGGTAAACTGCGCGATAATTGAATTCCACATGACGGTGCGGAGATGGAACTAAAAGCAACATCCATGGGCAAACGGCTGGCACAGCATCCCTATAACCGGGTGCGACTGCTGGCTGCCGGTGTGGAAGTCAGCGGCGATCGCCACGAGTACCTGATCCCGTTTAATCAGCTAATTGGTATCACCTGTAAACGCGGCCTGGTGTGGGGCGAGCTGGAGTTTTTGTTACCGGAAGAGAAAGTGGTGCGGTTGCACGGCACCGAGTGGCAGGAAACCCAGCGTTTTTATCATTACCTGCAGCAGGCGTGGCAGCAGTGGAGCCTCGAGATGAGCGAAATCAGCGCGCAGGTGCTGAGCGCGCTGCAGCAGGAGATCGTCGCGTTTACCGGCCAGGATCGCTGGCTGAAGCGCAGCGAATTGGCCGCGGTAAAAGAGACCATCACGCGCCAGTTTTCCGCCTTACCGCTGCCGCTGGCACGGCTTGAGGAGTTTGATAACTGCCGTACGCTGTGGCGCTTTTGCCAGCAGTGGCTTGAGCAGGGCGAGAGCGCGATTCGGCAGCGCAACCGTGAATGGAGCGCGCGGGTGATCAGCGATAATCACGCCTTCTTCTCCACCGTTGAAACCACGCCGCTCAATCCATCGCAGTGTGAGGCGGTGGTCAACGGTGAAGACGCGCTGCTGGTGCTGGCCGGCGCGGGCAGCGGTAAAACCTCGGTGCTGGTGGCGCGCGCCGGCTGGCTGTTACAGCGCAAACTGGCGCAGCCGGAGCAAATCCTGCTGCTGGCTTTTGGTCGCCAGGCGGCGGAAGAGATGAACGATCGGATCCAGACGCGGCTGGGTGAGAGCGCGATTCAGGCGCGTACGTTCCACGCGCTGGCGCTGCACATCATTCGTGAAGGCAGCAATAAGCAGCCGGTCATCAGCCGGCTGGAAAGTGACAGCAGCGCGCGACGTCAGTTGCTGATCGAAAACTGGCGCGAGCAGTGCAACAGCAAAAAGGCGCAGGCCAGCGGCTGGCGACAGTGGTTGCAGGAAGAGCTGGCGTGGGACGTGCCGGAAGGTCCGTTCTGGCAGGATGACAAACTGGCGCAGCGTCTTGCCGTGCGGCTGGAGCGCTGGCTCGGCCTGATGCGCATGCACGGCGGCGCGCAGGCGGCGATGATTGCCGATGTGCCGGAACCGCTGCGCGACAATTTCACGAAGCGCGTCAGGCTGATGGCACCGCTGCTGAAAGCATGGAAAAGCGCACTGAAAGCCGAGGGCGCGGTGGATTTCTCCGGGCTGATCCATCAGGCGATCGCTGTGCTGGAGAAGGGCCGCTTTATCAGCCCGTGGAAACACATTCTGGTGGATGAATTCCAGGATATTTCACCGCAGCGGGCGGCGCTGCTCAGCGCGCTGCGGCAGCAAAATAAGCGCACCAGTTTGTTTGCGGTCGGCGATGACTGGCAGGCGATCTATCGCTTTAGCGGCGCGGAGATGAGCCTGACCACCGCGTTTCATCACTATTTTGGCGAAGGCGACCGCTGCGTGCTGGATACCACCTACCGCTTCAACGATCGCATCGGTGACATTGCCAACCGCTTTGTGCAGCAGAATCCGCATCAGCTGCGCAAGCCGCTCAACAGCCTGAGCAAAGGGAACAAGAAATCCATTACGCTGCTGCCGCAGGAGCAACTGGAAGCGCTGCTCGACAAGCTGAGCGGTTACGCGAAGCCGGACGAGCGCGTGCTGCTGCTGGCGCGTTACCATCATCTGCGTCCGGCCATGCTGGATAAAGCCAAAACCCGCTGGCCGAAACTGCGTATCGACTTCATGACCATCCACGCCAGTAAAGGTCAGCAGGCGGATTTTGTCATCGTGCTGGGGCTGCACGAAGGGCGTGACGGCTTCCCGGCGCAGGCGCGCGAGTCGATCATGGAAGAGGGACTGCTACCGCAGCCGGAGGATTTTCCGCATGCCGAAGAGCGGCGCCTGGCCTACGTGGCCATCACGCGCGCGCGTCAGCAGGTGTGGCTGATGTTTGATAAAGAGCGGCCTTCCGTGTTTGTCGAACACCTGCGCGAACTGGGCGTTGCGCAGAGCCGGAAGGCCTGAGCCATCAGGCTTTCAGGCGTTCCGTCAGGTAGCGCTGATAATCGGGGATCTGGATGGTCACTTCGCTGGCAAACATCGGCGAATGGATAATGAAATCAGCGGTGGCGCGGTTGGTCGCCACCGGGATATTCCATACGGTGGCGAGGCGCAGCAGCGCTTTGACGTCCGGATCGTGGGGTACTGCATTGAGCGGATCCCAGAAGAAGAACAGCACATCAATTTTACCTTCAGCAATCAGCGCGCCGACCTGCTGATCGCCGCCCATCGGCCCGCTGAGCATGGCATTCACATCCAGTCCGGTGTGACGATTGATCAGGTTGCCGGTGGTGCCGGTGGCATACAGCACGTGAGGTTGCAGCGCATTTTGATTGATTTTACCCAGTCCAGCAGCGAGGCTTTGCAGTGGTCGTGGGCAACGAGGGCGATGTGTTTCTGAACTTTCAGGGTACGAACGGTCTGCTCCATGGGGCTTCCTGTTTCGGCGCGTGCAAACGTAGTGAATGCACGAGTTTACCCCTGGCGTTCAGCTGCTATCAACTTGCGCGTAGGGTTTTCACCCAACTGATAAAACGCTGCCGCGTGGCGGCATCAACACGCTGCAGCCAGCGTTGCAGCGCGGGCATATTACTGGCGTCCTGCCATACCATATCCAGACTGAGACTGGCGTCCGGTACGCTGGCCGCCTGCAGCGCAAAGCGCGGCACGCTGGCCGCCTGCGCCGTACGGTTGTAATTGATCATCGCCTGTTCAACATTGCCGCTGCTCTCACCCGGCAACCGATCGCGAATGCTGGCTATTTCATTACCACGCTCATCAATCAGCTGAAAATTTAACGATTTATCAAACAGGCTGCGTTCGCGGCGGTTATTCAGCGCCGGCAGGCGAATCGCTACGGAATGGGCGTCGGCGGTGAAGGTGACGATCATCAGTTCTGAGCGGAAGTGGGTGGCATCGGCGCAGGGTTTATCCACGCGAAACAGAAACTGATGCTGACCGCGCTCCAGCTCAAGGCTGTCCGCGCCTTTCAGCAGCGAACCTGAGATTTTGCGCCCATCCAGCACCAGCAGGTCGATCTGCGGATCGAGCTTCAGGGTGATGGCATGGCAGGTTGCCGATACGAGCAGCAACAGCAAACCCGTAACAGCCAGAGACAGCTTCATTTCAACTCCCGGAACAGGGGAAAAAGGGCGATGTGTAGCAAATTATTACATTATGGCAGTTAATTTACATTTTAACATATTTATTCGTGTCGCCGCGCAAACTTTTCGTGCGCTGCGCTTGCACTTTAGCGCGTAATGGCATCTACACTCAGGCGAGTGAACAAGGAGAAAAACATGAACGATCAAACGATTCGCGATGTCCTGACGCAAACCCAACGCATCGCGCTGGTCGGTGCCAGCGATCGCACTGAGCGTGCCAGCTATGGCGTAATGAAATACCTGCTCGATCAGGGTTATGACGTGGTGCCGGTGAGCCCGAAGCTGGCGGGACAGCAGCTGCTGGGCCAGACCGTGTATGGCACGCTGGCGGAGATCCCGGGCAAGATCGACATGGTGGATGTGTTCCGCAATTCCGAAGCGGCATGGGGCGTGGCGCAGGAAGCGATTGCTATCGGCGCCAAAACCCTGTGGCTGCAGCTGGGCGTGATCAATGAGCAGGCGGCGGTGCTGGCGCGTGATGCCGGGCTGACGGTGGTGATGGATCGCTGCCCGAAGATAGAAATTCCGCGGCTGGGCGTGACGCGTTAAAGACAAACGGCGACGCGGCGTCGCCGTACCCTTAATGCCGCAGGCTGGGTGCCTGCAGCTGCTGGCGGATCGAGGCGGCCAGCTCATCCATGGATGGCTGTTCCGGATGTTCGAACGAGGTTTCGCCGGCCAGCTGAATCTCAGCGATATAGGTATGCACCTGTTCGCCTTCCTCATCTTCCATCACCACGTGATACCAGGGGGCCGCACGCAGCGATTCCGTCGCGCCAACCTCATCCAGCTGCGGATCGTCCAGCGAATACTCCGGGTCGACATCCACAATCACGCCGAGCACCCCGGAGAGACGGTGCCGGACCTGCTGTCCAATTCCAAATTTACTGGCAATCATTGTGACCTCCCAAAACTTTGCCCTGCCACCGATATGGGGGCAGGGACAGCGTTTTCAAGTCACAGCACGCGACAGGCAAAGCCTTTCAGATAAAGCCCTTCAGGATAGCTGGCGATCACCGGATGGTCGGCTGCCTGACGGAACTGCTCTATAAATTGTACATCACGACCGGCATCAACAGCGGCATCGGCGATAATTTTCTGGAACAGCTCGGTGGCCATCAGCCCGGAACAGGAGAAAGTCAGCAGAATGCCGCCCGGATTCAGCAGCTGCATCGCCAGCATGTTGATGTCTTTATAGCCGCGGCAGGCACCCATCAGCTGGTTTTTATTCTCAACGAATTTCGGCGGATCCATGACGATCATGTCGAACTTCTCGCCGCTGTCACGGTAGCGACGCAGCAGTTTGAACACATCGTCACGCAGGAACTGCGCGCGTGAGACATCCAGCCCGTTAAGCGCCACGTTCTGTTTTGCTACGTCAAGGGCGTCCTGCGAGGTATCCACGCTGATCACTTCCCGGCAGCCGCCGAGCAGAGCAGAGACCGCAAAGCCGCCGGTGTAGGAGAAGCAGTTAAGCACGCGGGCATTTTCCGCGTAACGACGGGTGGCAAAACGGCTGTCGCGCTGATCGAGGTAATAACCGGTCTTGTGACCGCCCTGAATATCCACCAGCAGCTGCATGCCGTGCTCGGTTATCGGCAGCAGCGCAGGCGGCAGTTCACCGCTTACCGGACCCTGCGCCAGCTCCAGTCCCTCTTTCTTGCGCACCGCCACGTCAGAGCGGTCGTAGATGGCGCAGTCGGGATAGCACTGCTGCAGCGCCGAGACGAGAGCCGGGCGCTGATACTCCGCCCCGGCCGACAGCAGTTGCAGCACGAGGAAGTTACCGAAGCGATCAATCGTGACGCCCGGCAGTCCATCGGACTCGCCGGCAATCAAACGATAGCTGTCCAGCCCGTCGCGCTGTGCCAGCCAGTCGCGCCACTGCTGGGCTTTTTGCAGCGTGCGCACAAAGAAGGCGATGTCGATTGACTCATCCTGCTGCCAGCTCCAGACGCGCGCGCGAATTTGTGACTGAGGAGAGTAGGCGGCGCGGGCCAGCCATTTGCCGTTGCTGTCACAGATATCAATGGTTTCACCCGACTGGGCTTTACCTTCCATACGGGCAACGGCCCCGGAGAACACCCACGGATGGCGGCGGAGCAGGGATTTTTCACGTCCCTTAGCGAGAATCAATCGAACGGTCATGTTTGCTATGCTTACCTGAAAAAATGAGGCGCCATTTTCCGGTGGATGGCGGCAAAATGCAACGCACAAAGGGGAGATCGCCATGGCGACGACAGGTTANAAAATCTGGGTTCACGGCAGGGTGCAGGGCGTGGGCTTCCGTTATTACACCCAGGCGCAGGCGAACGNGCTGGGCGTCACCGGCTATGCGCATAATCTGGCCGATGGCAGCGTGGAGGTNCTGGCGGCGGGAGAAGCGCAGCAGGTGGAGTCACTGATTGCNTGGCTNAAGGCGGGCGGACCNCCCAGTGCCCGGGTCGATAAGGTGCTGGTGGAGCCGCATCAGCTGGCGGAGCGGCCGACGCGGTTTACTACCGGNTGATCACAGACACTTCGCCGGTTTTGGCAGGCCGGCGATTTTGGTGGCCTGTTTGGCCGGACCTTCCGGGAACAGGCGAAACAGATAGCGGCTGTTGCCTTTCTCTTCGCCATATTTTTGCGCCATGGCTTTGACCAGCATGCGCACCGCCGGCGAGGTATTAAACTGCTGATAAAAATCACGCACAAAGTGCACCACTTCCCAGTGCGCTTCACTCATCTCAATCGCTTCCTGCTGGGCGATGGCCTGCGCCAGCGCTTCACTCCAGTCGGCGCTATTTTTCAGATAGCCTTCTGCGTCAGTGGCAATCTCTTTACCGGCAAAAATCACATTATTTCCTCATATCGTCAGCGCGCCCATTGTAAAGGCGGCGGCGGATAAAAAGCAAAAACCCCGCCGGAGCGGGGTTTAACGGTGCGTGCTTTACGTCTTAGTCGCGGTTGGCGAAGCCCAGCAGGCTCAGCAGGCTGACAAAGATGTTGTACAGCGAGACATACAGGCTGACGGTGGCGCGAATGTAGTTGGTTTCACCGCCCTGAATGATGTTGCTGGTTTCCCACAAAATGGCACCGGCAGAGAACAGAATAAACAGGGCGCTGATCGCCAGGTGCAGCGCAGGCAGCTGCAGGAAGATATTGGCAACCACGGCCACCAGCAGCACCACAAAGCCGGCCATCATCATGCCGCCAAGGAAAGACATGTCGCGACGCGTGGTCAGGACATAGGCGGAACAGCAGAAGAACACCAGCGCGGTGCCGCCCAGCGCCATGGCGATAACATCACCCATACCGGCGGTGAGGAACGAGCTGAGAATCGGGCCGAGGCAGTAACCAAGGAAGCCGGTGAAGGCAAACGCGGCCAGAATACCCGCCGGGCTGTTCGCCAGGCGATAGGTCAGGAACATCAATCCGTAAAAGCCCACCAGCATCAGAATCAGTCCCGGCGAGGGCAGGGCGTAAACGGTGCTGAGCGTGGCGGTGACGGCGGAAAACGCCAGCGTCAGGCCAAGTAAGAAATAAGTATTGCGCAGCACTTTATGGGTGCTGAGTAGCGACTGCTGCTGTGACGAGCTAATTATTCTGTCCATCATGCGCTCCTGTTAGAGAGAGAACACCAAATATGGCCTGAGAATACGCAACGGTCAGAGGACAGAAAAGGCGTTTTACCCATCTTTACGCGATAAATTGCTGTTTCACTGAGCAGAATGACGATTAAGACGGCAAAAAAATCATTTTTGACTGTTTTTCAGGCGAACGAATCATTGGATGCTTTACATCGTTCGGGGGGATGTTTATAGTGCGCCTCATTGCGGAGGGGTGGCCGAGCGGCTTAAGGCAGCGGTCTTGAAAACCGCCGATGGGAAACCA
>Ga0058692_1000933_pt1 | contig 11522 bp, 8 predicted proteins | sample AgamicAtAmrz_FD_55216 | JGI IMG/M metagenome (GOLD analysis project Ga0058692, IMG submission 55216) | Agave microbial communities from Guanajuato, Mexico - At.Am.rz | ecosystem: Host-associated > Plants > Roots > Rhizosphere | place: Guanajato, Mexico | collected 2012-06-07 | reverse complement strand
GTCGCACCGCGCTGCCTGGTCAGCGCCAACCTGTGCTGGTACTTCAAATCGATCGCGGAGCAAGCGGAAGAGGCGTCGCTTAAAGTGCTGGAAACCCGCACCGTCGCCGATGCCCTTAACGAGCTGAAAAAGCACGATACCAGCAACTGCGAACCGCTGCCTGACCTCGAAATCGCCGAACTCTGCAAAAAAGACCGCTAACCTCGCGTGCGCATCGCTGATGCGCACCTTTCCATTCCGCTTCTGCACGCGCAATCTACCCCTGTAAATCCTGTGAAATCCGCTGCTGTGCTCTGGCGCAGAGGCGCGCTGTTGCTGTGTAACATCGTCATGCCGCGACAGGCAAAAAAAATCCGGGCACGATGGCCCGGATGGGTTTTACTCCTTAGCGTTTACACCGTCTGCGTTTCCACCGCCGGCTGCTGCTTGCGCGTCACCAGCTTACGCAGCGTCACGTAGAACACCGGCGTCAGGAACAGGCCAAACAGCGTAACCCCCAGCATGCCCGAGAACACGGTGATGCCGGTGACGCCACGCACTTCGGCGCCCGCACCTTCGCCCAGAATCAGCGGCACGGTGCCGGCGATAAAGGCGATGGAGGTCATGACGATGGGGCGCAGACGCAGGCGACAGGCTTCCAGCGCCGACTCCACAATCCCTTTGCCCTGCATCTCCAGTTCGCGGGCGAACTCGACGATCAGGATGGCGTTCTTACATGCCAGCCCCATCAGCACCACCAGACCAACCTGGACAAACACGTTGTTATCGCCGCCGGTCAGCCACACGCCGACCAGTGCGGACAGCATCGTCACCGGTACGATCAGGATCACCGCCAGCGGCAGCGTCCAGCTCTCATACAGCGCCGCCAGTACCAGGAACGCCAGCAGCACCGCCACCGGGAACACGATAAACGCGGTGTTGCCCTGGGTTGCCTGCTGATAGCTCAGGTCGGTCCATTCGATATTCATGCCGTTCGGCAGCACCTGGCTGGACATCGCCTCGAGTTTTTCCATCGCCTGCGCAGAAGAGAGCACGCGCGGATCGGCATCGCCAATCAGGTCGGCCGCCGGATAGCCGTTATAGCGAATCACCGGGTCCGGACCGTAGGTGGTGGTGATGTTCACCATGCTGCCAATCGGCACCATCTCACCGCGATCGTTACGGGTGCGCAGGTTCGCGATATCCTGCACGCTGTCGCGGAAATCCCCGTCGGCCTGCGCCATCACGCGCCAGGTACGACCAAACTTGTTGAAGTCGTTGACGTAAGACGAACCCAGATACACCTGCAGCGTCGTGAACAGATCGGTCAGCGATACGCCCTGTGCTTTGGCTTTGTCGCGATCGACCTGCACATCCAGCTGCGGCACGTTGGCCTGATAGGAGGAGATCGGGAACATCATGCCAGGCGTCTGCATCACCGCACCGGACAGGGTATTAATCGCGGTTTGCAGTGCGCCATAGCCCAGGCCCGCACGGTCCTGCACATACAGCGAATAGCCCGATCCCTGGCCCAGACCGAGGATCGGCGGTGGCATGATGGAGAAACCGAAGCCCTGCTGGATTTTGGAAATTTTCGCGTTGATCTCAGCATTGATTTCCGCCGCAGTGCGGCTGCGCTCGCTGAACGGCTTCAGACCGAAGAACACCGTGCCGGTATTCGGCGTATTGGTGAACTGCAGCGCATTCAGGCCGGGGAAGGCGACGGAGTAGGCCACGCCTTCGGTGTTCATGCCGATTTCGCTCATCTTACGAATCACTTCATCGGTACGCGCCAGCGATGAGCCTTCCGGCATCTTCACGCCACCAATCAGGTACAGCTTATCCTGCGTCGGAATAAAGCCGCCTGGCACGGTATGGAACATGAAGCCGGCACCGGCCAGCAGCAGCACGTACACGCCAAACACCGCACCGCGCCGGCGCAGGGTTTTGCCGACCATCGATTCATAGCCGTCTGAGCTGCGCTGGAAGAAGCGGTTAAACGGCCGGAACACCCAGCCCAGCAGNCGATCGATCAGGCGCGTCGGCAGGTCCTTCGGCGCACCGTGCGCCTTCAGCAGTTTCGCCGCCAGCGCCGGAGAGAGCGTCAGCGAGTTAATNGCCGAAATCACCGTCGAAATGGCAATGGTCACGGCAAACTGCTTATAGAANTGNCCGGTTACNCCCGAGAGGAAGGCCATCGGCACAAATACCGCACACANCACCAGCGCGATGGCGATAATCGGCCCGGAGACCTCGCGCATCGCCTGGTGAGCTGCCGCCACCGGTGTTAAGCCCTGCTCNATGTTACGCTCGACGTTCTCCACCACCACGATGGCGTCATCNACCACGATACCAATNGCCAGCACCAGCCCGAACAGNCTCAGGGTATTGAGCGAAAAGCCCAGCAGATAGAGCACGCTGAANGTACCGACNACCGACACCGGCACGGCCAGCAGCGGGATGATCGAGGCGCGCCACGTCTGCAGGAACAGAATCACCACCAGCACCACCAGCACGATGGCTTCGAACAGCGTCTGGACCACGGCGCGGATCGAGTCACGCACGAACACCGTCGGGTCATAAGGCGCGGCCCACTGCACGTCATCCGGGAAGCGCGTTGCCAGCTCGGCCATCTTGGCGCGTACCGCATTCGACAGGTCGATGGCGTTTGCGCCCGGTGACTGGAAGATACCGATACCGACCGCATCCTTGTTGTTCAGCTGCGAACGCAGGGCATAGCTGCCGGAGCCCATCTCGATGCGCGCCACGTCACGCAGGCGCACCAGCGTGCCGTCATCGGCGGTTTTCAGGATGATGTTGCCAAACTGCGCCTCATCTTCCAGCCGCCCCTGGGTGTTGATCGACAGCAGGAAATCGCTCTCTTTCTTCGTCGGCTCTGCGCCCAGCTGCCCGGCAGAAACCTGCACGTTCTGCTCCTGCATGGCGCTGACCACGTCGCCGGCGGTCATGCCGCGCGCCGCCACTTTGTTCGGGTCGAGCCAGACGCGCATCGCGTAGTCACCGGCACCGAAGATCTGAATCTGGCCGACGCCCGGCAGGCGCGCCAGCTCATCTTTCACCTTCAGCGTGGCGTAGTTACGCAGATAGAGCGAATCGTACTTGCCGTGGGGCGAGAACAGATGCACCACCAGCGTCAGGGTAGGTGACTGCTTCTGGGTGGTCAGGCCGAGCTGACGCACCTCTTCCGGCAGACGCGCTTCAGCCTGCGCCACGCGGTTTTGCACCTGGACCTGCGCCTGATCGGGATCGGTCCCGGGCGGAAGGTCACGGTGGTAACCAGCACGCCATCTGAGCCGGCCACCGACTTCATGTACATCATGTTTTCCACCCCGTTGATCGCTTCTTCCAGCGGCGTTGCCACCGAATCAGCAATCACTTTGGGGTTGGCACCGGGATATTCTGCGCGCACCTGCACGCTGGGTGGCACCACGTTGGGGTATTCACTGATCGGCAACAGCGGAATGGCGATCAGTCCGGTGGTAAATATCAAAATCGACAGCACCGCGGCGAAAATCGGTCGGTCGATAAAAAAGCGGGAGAAATCCATAACGGGCAGTCTCGATTATTATTGAGCGGAGCGCATGGCCACCGGCTGCGCTTTTACCGGCATACCGGGCATGAACACTTTCTGCAGACCGTTGACAATCACCTTGTCGCCTGGCTTCAGACCCTGCTGCACAATACGCAGGCCGTTAGCCAGATCGCCCAGCTGAACATCGCGGCGTTCGGCTTTGCCTTGCGCATCAACCACGTAAACGTATTTACGATCCTGGTCGGTCAGTACCGCGCGGTCGTCGACCAGCAGCGCGTTAAATTCTGCGCTGCCCGGCAGCCGCACGCGGGCAAACAGGCCTGGGGTAAACTGACGCTGCTGATTGTCGAGCGTGGCGCGCATGCGAATGGTGCCGGTGCTGGCGGTCAGCTGGTTATCGAGAAAATCGACGGTGCCGCGGTGCGGATAGCCCTGTTCGCCGGTCAGCGCAATCTCTACCGGCAGCGAACCGCGGTTCTGGCCCTGACGCGCCATCGCCTGGTACTGCAGATAAATCGCTTCGTCGACGTCAAAGTAGACGTACATGCGGTCCTGCGAAACCAGCGTGGTGAGAACGCTGGCGCTGTCGCCGGCGGTCACCAGGTTACCGGTGGTGATCATCGCCCGGCTGGCGCGACCATCAATCGGCGCGGTGACGCGGGTAAAGTCGAGGTTCAGCTGCGCCATATCGACTGCCGCCTGGGCGGCCAGCACGCTGGCCTGCGCCTGACTGGCGGTCGAACGCCGCTGTTCCCACTCTTCGCGCGACACCACCTGGGTGCCGATCAGCTTGTCGGTACGGGCCGACTCGCTGCGGGCCAGCGCCGCCTGGCTACGCGCGCTGGCCAGTTCGGCCTGCGCCTGCTCCAGCGTGGCGCGGTAGGTGCGGTCATCAATGGTAAACAGCACCTGACCTTTCTTCACCTCATCGCCTTCGCGATAGTTAACCTGATCGATGTAGCCCGAGACGCGCGGACGCAGCTGCACGCTCTGCACCGCTTCAATGCGGCCATTGAAGCTATCCCACTGGCTGACTTTTTGTTGCACCACCTGCGCGACACTCACTTCGGGCGGAGGCGGCGGCGCGTTTTGCGCCACACCGCGATCACAACCGGCCAGCAGGCTTCCCAGCAACATCACTCCTGACAGGCTTACGGCCCGACGAACCCCATATGTTTGCAGATGCATTGTTGTTATTCCGCGTTGGTGAAAAAGAAAGGAGACGTACGAAAAATCTGCAACTTTTAAGATTGCATTAAAACCACAGGAGTGTAGGCTTGGGCGAACTGCATCTGCAAGAATATCTGATACACTTTATGTGCGGTTTTGATCAATTCGTAACAGGTAGCGAAAGCCCCTACGGCGAGTGCGGCATTTAATGCAATAATAAAACTTGCATTAAGTGCGATAGTCAGTCACCCTTAAAGTGTAATTGCAACTGATACTGATACTGTTCGCCATGGCGACGGGAGAGAATGGGATGATGAGCGACGCTTTTATTCACGATCTGATCGACTGGATTGATAACAACATTGAAGCACGTCTGGATCTGGACACCGTAGCGGGGCGCGCCGGCTATTCGAAGTGGCACCTGCAGCGCATGTTCAAAGAGCACACCGGCTATCCGCTGGGTGAGTACATCCGGGCTAAGAAGCTGAAAAAATCGGCCGACCGCCTGACCACCACCAACGAACCGATCCTCAACGTGGCCATTTCGCTGGGCTTCGATTCACAGCAGTCGTTTAACCGCAGCTTCAAGCGCCAGTATGGCGTGGCACCGGGCGCATGGCGTCGTCACGCCGCGCACACCCCGAGCGCGATGCAGCAGTAAACCTCCGCCAGGGCCAGCCATGCTGGCCCGCGTTTTTCCCCGCCTGAAACCTGCTATTATCGGCGTCCTGCCTTTCAGGATGTCACTATGTCGAAAAAACTCTGGATTGGATTACTGTTTGCGCTGGTGGTTTGCTGGATCGGGCTGAAGCCCCATCTGAGCGGTACTGCGCCGGAAAAACAGACGGATATTGCGCAACTGACCGATGCACATCGCGTGGCGCGCTGGCTCCAGCAGCATCACCGTTTGCCTGATTTTTATCTCACCAAAAGCGCGGCACGTCGTCAGGGCTGGAACCCGGCGCAGGGTAACCTGTGTGAGGTGTTGCCAGGACGGGCGATTGGCGGCGATCGCTTCAGTAACCGCGAACGGCGGCTGCCGATGCAGGCGGGGCGGCAGTGGTATGAAGCGGACGTCAATTACGACTGCGGCCACCGCGATGCCGATCGTCTGCTTTACTCTTCTGATGGGCTGATCTTTCTCACCACCGATCACTATCGCAGCTTCACGCCGGTACCCTGACTATGCTGACACTCCATTTTGATTTTCGCACGCTGGNTACGCGCCAGGCCTTTTATCAGGCGCTGGTCGAACAGAGCGGCTGCGGTGAATGCTTTGGNTACAATCTGGATGCGCTGTGGGACTGGCTNACCGGCGGNATGGCGCTGCCGGCAACGCTGCATNTGCAGCATGTCGCCGNGGTCAGCACCAGCGCGGAGTTTGCCCCGGTGCTGGCGCTGCTGGAAGAGGCGGCGCAGCAGCTGGCGGGCGAGCTGCGCCTGATTACTCACTGACTACGCGTGCAGCGGCAGCAGCATAATCGCCAGCGTCTGGCGTGCGCTGGCCGGCAAATCGCCGCCGCCGGTGTAGCCGTTATTCTCGACGATCAGCGAATTTAACCCCACCAGCCAGTCATAAATGTAATAGGCGGTGTGATTAGCCGGCGCGGCAGACAGCCGCGTCAGACGCTGGCCTGACGAAAAGCTGACGCTGGGCGCCGGCGGGCGGGCGAAAATCGGGCTGCCGCGATTGACGCGACTCTGCGGCCGTTCACGTTCATCCCGCTGCAGGAAGCCGAGCCAGGCGACAAAGTCACCCAGCACCGTCATGGCACGCGACACCTGGCGATCGGTGCGCGCTTCATGGGCACTGGCCTGCGTCTCCGTTTCGTTGAGCGCGCTTTGCAGTTTGCTCAGCACCTGCAGACGGAAGCTGGCGGTGATGAGCTCCTCCACCAGCAGTTCCAGCGTCGGCTTATCAACGTTGAGCAGCGCCAGCAGGCTCTGGCTCTCCGGCAGCTGACGCAGGTGCGCCAGCCACAGCGCGAACACCTGCTGAGGAAACTGCTGATCGCGCTGGCCGCTGCTGCTGCGCGGTTCGGCGGTGGTTACCGGCTCATCGTTAAACAGGTCAAACTCAAAACCAATACCAAAATAGCTCTGCTCCACCGCGGCCGCCTGACCGCCGGTGGACGGCGTGCTGCCGTGGCTCTGACTCAGCCACAGCTGGCGCACCGCTTCGCGCGACGGCTGTAAACGCTCAAGCAGCTCGCCGTGCAGGCCGGTGCGATGCTGTAAACACTTCAGCAGCGTATCGGCGATGGCCTGTTTCCGCGCGGCCTGTTCCGGCGTGGCGCTGGCTTCGGTCCACGGCTGCAGACGCTCCACAAGTTTCTGCTGCAGCGTGCTGAGCTGCAGCGCCAGCCGGTCGCGCCGTGCCTCCGGCTGCATCTCATCCTGCAGCCAGCTGCTCATGCGGTCGACACCGGCGCGATCGCGCGCCAGCATTGAGCCCCAGCTCTGGCCAGGCTGACCAATCTGCCGCTGTACCGCTTCATCGACGTTGATTTGCGACTGCTGATAGCGCGCATCGTGCGGCGTAATCGCCCAAATCAGGCGCGGCTTGTCTGCGCTGGCCGTCGCGCTCTGCTGCAGTTGCCACTCGCGCAGCGCGCTGGCGGCGAGATCCGCATCCTGACGCTGGCTGGCGGCGGTACAAATCAGCATTAAATCGATGCCCTGACGGGCGGCATAGAAGCCCGGCAGCAGGGCACGTTTCTGCTCCAGCAGACTGGCGCGCAGCGCATCACGCGCCTGCAACCTTGCGCGCTCGTCCTGCTGATCGCGGTCGGCGGGCGTGCCCGGTGCGGGCAGTTCCAGCATATCGGCTTCGTCATACAGCGCCTGACGCGGCGTCGAACTGAGCGGCAGGGTGATTTCCAGCGTCAGCAGCGCCAGCCAGCCGAGCGGCACCGACTGCGGTTTGCCCACGCGGTTGGCGACAACCGGACACACTTCAATCAATTCGTTCAGGTCGGCGTCATGGCCGATGAGCTTTTCAGCGGGCAGCGAGGCGTCATCCACCAGCAGGCTGAGCGGTGCCAGCACGCGCGGCGCGTGCCGCAGCTGATGGCGCAGATGCAGCAGGCTGCGCAGGGTTTCATTCAGCGCCGGACGCTGCGGCCACAGCAGCGCAAACAGCTGCACGCGGTCGTCCACGTTGAGCCACGGTGCCAGCTCAATCGCCTGCGGCCAGAAATGACGGTCCAGCACCTCGGCGTGGTCGGGCTGGCGGCGATGCCACGCCCACAGCGTCACCAGCGCGTCGCTGTCGAGGCCGGGCTGCATCTCGCTCTGGCGATGGCGCTGCAGGCGCTGCAGCGCGGCATCAATCGCCGCGCTGTCCGGCTGGGTGTCCGCGCTGGCGCCGGCCAGCATCAGACGAATCAGCTCGGCTTCGCTCAGCAGCGTCATCTCCAGCGGCCACGCGCCTGACTGCGCTTCACGCTGATGGCTGAAACGGGTGGCGATGGCAAAATCGAGATTGCCGGGATTGATGTGCTGAAAATAGTTCAGGGTTTTGTCGCCGAGACGGGCGATCAGCTGGCCCTGCGCGTCGCCGACCATTTCACTCAGCAGCCAGGCTTTACCCGCCTGCGACTGACCAAACAGCGCCAGGGTGACCGGCCGCGCCAGCTGTCGCGCCAGCGCGTGGCTCTCAACGCGGGCGCGCCGCAGCTGGAGCCGCAGCGTATCGGCTTCCAGCGCCAGACGCGGCGAGTGCGCCTGGTGGCTCTCCACCCAGTTCAGCGCGCCGTCAACCGTCTCCTGCAGCAGGCCCAGGCGTTTAGCAGGCGTCGCCGGCGTAGCTTTTTTGGCAGTTCTCATCGTTTACACACGCTCCCGCTGTCGATCCAGTATTGCGCATTGGCGTTGCCGGTGGCCGACAGCGTATTCAGTTTCAGACTCAGTTGCTCCAGCGGCACGCGCGTGCCATCGTCCATGCGCGCCTCGCTCAGCACCAGCCGCTCCGGGCCGAGGTTATCCGGGCCCGGTTGTACCGCCAGCCTGATGCGCAGCACGCTTTCGCCCGCTACCTGGCGCGCCAGCTGCGGATCGGTAATGCTCAGGCTGTAGAGCGGTGTCGCCGGCCAGCGGTCGTTNTCCANCTGGCGGAAACCGAGGCAGACGTTACCGCGAATGCGGAAGCTGCTTTTACGGTCCAGCGCGAAGCTGTGGCTATCGAGATCAATCTCGCTGTAGCACAGATTGTCATCGCTCAGCGTGGCGTTTTCATCCAGTACGCCAAGATAGCGAATGGTCGAGTAGGGTTCAAAATCGCCGGCGCGGAACCAGAAGCTGCTGAGACGCAGATCGAGTGCCAGCAGACACAGCATGGCACCGACCGCCGCGGTGGATTTCGGGTTATCAATGCGTCCCTGTTTGTTGAACGGATACCAGTCGCTGGTGTGATACCCCTCCAGCGACAAAATGCGGCTGCCCGGCAGCGGCTGCAAATGACGCACCAGCGCCTGAATGCCCGGGAAGCGCGACGGGCGACCGGTCAGCAGCAGCACATCGCACTGATAGAGGGAAACCACTTCGCACATGGCGCGCAGCGCCGGGATGATCGCCATCCGGTGTTGCAGAAACTCAGCATGCAACTGCGCCATGCTCACCACCAGCGGCACGTCAAGCAGATCGAAACGGCTGTCGCCGCCGAGCGTGCGCTGAATCTCTCCGTTGACAAACGCCAGCACGCTGCTGGCTGGCTTCTGCGGCACCAGCTCGCCAAACAGCGCGTTAATTTCGCTGTGGCTGTCGAGCGGATTCCAGTTTTCATAGCGCTCCAGCACCGCCTGCGCCAGCGGAATAAACAGCTGCAGGGTGACCTGCTGGCGCAGCGTGGCCTGACCGTCCATGCGGCTGTCGTGTCCAAACAGCTTGTTCATCAGCGGTTCCGCCAGCGCCAGGCCGGCTTTTTGCAGACTCTGCTGTAGCGCGGGCAGGATCCACAGCTGAATCACGTCCAGCAGAATGTCATCGCCGGCCACTTTAAACCCTTCCCGGAACAGCAGGCGCGGGGTGATTTTCACGTTGTTGCCCTGACCATCATCCAGACGATACTGGGTGATGGCGAGGTCGGTGGTGCCGCCGCCGATATCAATCGAGGCGATGCGCAGGCTTTTGCCCGGCAGCTCATCCGCTTCGCGCGGGCGATCCGGGCGCGCCATGCTGCTGAAGAAATCTTCCGCGCGACCGGCAAAGTTCACCTGGGTTTCGTTGAACAGCCACACCATCTGACCGCAGGTGGCTTCATCCCACTCCATCTGCACATCCGGNACCGGNCNCAGGCTGTGNGCCTGGCTGGCGGCGTCAAACGCGGCGTCGGCCGGATGCCAGCCTTCGGCTTTCCACACCAGCGCGATGGCTTCCTGCATGCGGCGACGGAAAATTTCCCGCTCCGGCTTCGGCATGGCCGACGGCAGCGTCAGGATCACATGACGCAGCTGGCGCGGCGCCTGGCTTTGCGGCATACGCTGGCGCTGGGCCACGCTGTTCATCTGCATCATGGCCTGCGCCAGCAGCTCACACAGCATAAAGGTCATCAGCGAGCTGCGGCTGTAGCTGGCAGAAAACACCGGCAGGCGGTCATCTTCCGGCAGGGCATGCAGCGGCTGCCCCTCATCGTTGAGCAACAGGGTAAACGGCAGCGCGGTGGCCTGCGGCTCGTCGCTGCCGCCGCTGGCGTTGAAGCGCCAGCCGGGCTGATAACGCGCTTCGTCCCATAAGTAGCGGCGCGGGCTGGAGAGGCCGGTGCTGCCCTCGGTGCCGGCGCGCTGCAGCGCCAGGCGGCTGGCTTCGCGACCGACGCGGGTCAGCGAGGGCCACATAAACGCGTTTTCGCGGCCGCTCTCCAGCGAGAAGTTGGCTTTGCCAAAGTGCGTTTCGGCAAACTCCAGTCGGCTGTCGAACAGCTCGTTGTAGACCTGGTGCGGCTGCGACAGATCGCGCAGCTGCAGCTCATAGGTCTGGCGCAGGCCGTTGCTCTCTTCGGGGTGATCTTCCACCAGAATGCCGCAGGTGTGCGAGTTGCCGACGTCGAGAATGATATCCACGTTGACCGCCGGCGTTTGCGGTGAGGCCGCCTGGATAGTGATTTCTGCCAGATCGAGCTGTTCGCCCAGCAGTTCCAGCACGTTGAGATAGTGCGCCTGATATTCAAATTCGCGCAGCGCCTGGTTCACTTCCTGCTCGCGGCGTGATTCCAGCGCATACACCTGCTGGCTGAACGTCTCGCGCAGCCAGCCGTCAACCCAGGTGAGGTCGAGGAACTCGCCCAGTTCATAGTTGTGCCACGCCAGCGCAAAGCTGACGCCGTTCTGCGCATCGGCTTTGCTCAACCCCAGCTGCTCACCGCCGTCCGCGTCGGCCACCAGGCGCGTATCGAAGGCGAGGGTGATGCGATGGGTATTGCCCGCCGCGTCGGGCTGGCTGAGCGGCGCAAGGCGCAGACGCGCCCAGTTATCCGGGCCACCGATAAAACGACGGCCGCTGGAACAGCGCAGCACCGGCAGCGGCAGCCACTGCCCGGCCAGCAGCGTCAGGGAATCGGCCAGCGCGATATCGGTCTCCGGGCGCACTACCTCAGCGGCACCGCCATCCTGCGGATAGAGCAGAAACTTGCCGCTGTTGCCATCAACGTTGAGGCGCAGCAGCGGGCCGTTGGCGGTCTGGCGCACAAACTGCCGCCGCGCCTGAAGCGCGGGCAGGCGCAAACCAAAATCAAGAAACTGCACACCGCTGTCTTCGATCAGCGTGATTTTCTGTTTGTCATCAATCAGGGGAGCCAACATGGTTACTTACTCTCACGCTTAAT
>Ga0058692_1000930_pt1 | contig 11557 bp, 9 predicted proteins | sample AgamicAtAmrz_FD_55216 | JGI IMG/M metagenome (GOLD analysis project Ga0058692, IMG submission 55216) | Agave microbial communities from Guanajuato, Mexico - At.Am.rz | ecosystem: Host-associated > Plants > Roots > Rhizosphere | place: Guanajato, Mexico | collected 2012-06-07 | reverse complement strand
CTTTCACGAACCGGTGTATCTATGCTCGTGCCGGGGCGCATCGCATTATGATGAATGCCCAAAAATCGGCGTAGTCATCATCTGACAGGTCTGTTTCCTGCATACCTGAACCTTGCATAACTGACTCATCACAGCATCGCGCGAAAAGTATCCGTTGCCTATTGCAACTATGACTTCTCGTTGCGATGCCGATGGGGCTGACCCGCTATGTTTAAATTATTTCAAGGGTGATAAAGATTAATTTCATGGTGCTCCTGACCAGGCATTAACGATTAATCCTGCACCGGAAATAAACAGAATGGCGTCTATCAGCACGGCAAATTGTGTGACTGACAGTCTCTGGACTATCACCTTCGTGCTCAGAGTGCCCAGCATAATGCCACTGCCCACTAACACACCGGTGAGCACAACCTGCATTGAGAGCGCCTGCTGGAAGGCGAACGTACTGACCTTGCTGAAATATAACAGCAAGGCACTCGATGCTTCCGTGCCAATAAACGCGCCACGACTCAATCCATAGGCGGTAAAAATCAGCACGCTCACCGGTCCGGTGGAGAGAACCAGTCCGGTCAGAAAACCCACCACGCCACCACAAAGCCCTAACTGCTTTATCGAGAGTGTCCAGTGACTGTTTTTCAGGTTGCGTCTGACCAAAATCATCACCCAGAAAAACAGACCCAGCGCGCCATCAATGATCCAGGCAGGTAAAGAGAGCAGCACATGTGCGCCTAACGACGCAGCTGGCACGCCAGGAAGGCTATAGGCCAGAGTGGCGCGCCAGTCGATTTCACGCCACCAGACCGCGATGCGCGAGAGATTTCCCAGGATTGCGGCGATAGCCATGACCGGCATCGCCACTCTGGGGCCGAAATTGCTGACCATCAGCGGCAGCAGCAGTAACGAAGAACCGGTNCCGATGATGCCACTCAGCGCCCCGGAGAGGATCGCGATCAGCGTCACAAAGAGATAATCACCCACTGANTTTCCTCATTTTCAACGGCAAAGCACGCATCTTAATNAGGGCGATTCGATCATAATATCGATAAATATTGCCCNCCACTGATACTAAAANTCACAGATGAAAAAACGTAACCTGCCGCCGTTGAATGCATTGCGGCTGTTCGAAACGGCCGCGCACGCCAACAGCCTGAGTGACGCGGCTGAGGAATTAGGGATGACCCACGGTGCCGTTAGCCGCCAGATCAAATTGCTTGAAGAGTGGCTGGGGCAACCGTTATTTGAACGTCAGGGACAGCGCAGCGTGGCGGCGGAACATGCCCGGGCTTTTGCCGCAGAGATCAGCACCGCTTTTGACATCATCAGCGATGCTGCGGTGCGCTTTGGCAAAACACCCAACACCCGCACGATACGCGTCAATGCGCAAACCACCTTTGCGATGCACTGGTTGATCCCGCGCCTGCCGGCATTCCATAGCCAATATCCTGACATTGAAATCTCGGTATCCACCTCAAACAGTTCGGAGGTGAAAGGGCTATCTGGCTTTGACGTATTGATTCGCCGGGATGCGCTGAACAAACCTGAATGGCGTTACTTTGAGAAGAAAGCGTTATTTGAGGAAAAGCTCACCCTGATTGCCGCGCCGAAACTGTTAGCCACAAAAGCGCTGAACACCCCTGCAGACCTGGCGACCCACGTTGTCGTGTTATCCAGTACGCGGTCAGGCGAGTGGGAACGGTGGATGAAGCAGGCTGGCGTCGGCGAGGTGCGCCCGGAACGTTTTCAGCGATTCGAACACAATTATATCAGCCTGCAGGCGATTATTGATGGCGTCGGTGTGGGTATCGGTGGAATACAAATGCTGGGACATGATCTGCAGGGCAACCGGCTTGTCACCCCGTTAGCTGTTGAGGCGAAGGGAAGCCGCTACGTGGCGTTAATTGCGCCTGACGTGGATAAATCATCGTCGCTAAACCGCTTTGTCGCATGGCTGGAACGGGAAGCATCCGCTTAATACCCGCCTGGTCGCTGCCAGAGGGGTATGTCGGGGCTTTTTCGGCAGGCACTACGGTGCGGACTCCACCACTTCCTGGCGCGGACGGAACACATGATCGCTGCCCTGCGCCAGCAAACGCTGCAGCAGCTGCTGGCCGCCGCGATCGTCCGCCTGGGCAAACAGCCGCTCGGCTTCGGTGATCGGCGTCGCCCACAGCAGATTTGGCCGATCGCCGTCGCGCTTCGGCAACCGCAGTTGCGCGTTTTCGCCCGCCAGCCCGTTGGCCAGCAGGAAGCTTTCAAAGCCGACCGGCGCAACTTCCGACGCCAGCGTGTGCCCTTCGCCAATCCACGTCAGCCGCGCCCACGGCAGATGAGCAAACTCCGCCAGCGCGCTGGCCATCTGTACCGCGTTGGCCTCGGTCATCACTTCGCCATCCACCGCCATCGCCAGCTCTACACGCCGGTACTGCGGTGCCAGCTCGTCAAACAGGTAATCCACCTGCGGCATCGGCCGGATACTCATGCCGAGCGTGAAGAAATACCACACGCCGTTATGCCAGTGCTGCGAAATCGCCATCGGCGGCCAGTTGCCCTGATCGATGGCGTAATATTTTACCGACTCACCAAACTGCGCCTGGTAACGTTGCAGCAGCTCGCTCTGCACGCGATCCCACTGCTGGCCATCGTGCCAGTCACGCCAGAAATGACGCTGCTGTTCGGCGCGCGCGTAGTAATCGTTGGTGGAGGCTGAACCGAGCGGCGCGGTGAGACGGTTTCTTTGATGCAGCCCGCCGAGAAGCTGACCTGCTTGTCCTGATACAGGCTCCAGCCGGGGATCACCGCCAGCAGCTGGCCGTAATACCACAGCGCGGCACCGTCGTCGCTGGGCTCCCACAGAATCTGCAGGCCGGCCGGATCGAGCATCGGCTCCGCTTCCAGCGTGCGGCAATAGCTGGCGCTGAGCAGCGGCGCAATACCCTGCTCCATCGCTTCGCGATCTTCCTGNGCCGGTGCCGGCAGCAGATTGCGCAACCAGCAGCCGCGCACGGCGTACTGACTGCGGAACAGGTCGTTCGGCCAGATATAAAAATAGGCGGTACGCGCATCCTGTTCGACGATGGCGGTTAAAGTGTGTTGCTGATTCGGCACCTCAGCAATCAGAGGTTGGTGTGTCATAACGCCTCGACAATGCCTGGAGGGATCCATTTTCCCCGAGAATAGAGCAGGATCGGCACTCGCGCCATGTGACACAAGGGTAAAACTCTCAAAGTGCGCCAGGCCATCGTTCAGCCCGGCTTAAGAATGGCGGGGGCAGCGGCGGCGAAGCTTCAGATTTTTTTGCGATTCTTTTACCGCTTCGCATGCTATTGTCAGCGCACTCTTCTGTTGCGGAGCTGTCGTCATGGTGCTGCAAACCCTCGATCTCAATCTGCGCGAAATCGTGATTCTCGCCCTGCTGCTGTGGCTGTTTGTCCGCTATACGTGGGTGATGGCAGCCCTGACGCTGATCGTCGGTGCCATCGCGCTGCTGGTGCTGCTGCCGCTGGATATCTACTACACGCTGGTGCCGCTGGCGCTACTGGGCGTTGGCCTGGGCATGCTGCTGCATCACTATCAGCAGCGCCAGCTCCTGCTGAAACGCGAGGCGCGCACGCCGCGCAGCTACACCAGCAAGCAGGATGAATTTCACCTGTAACGCGGATCGCGCCCCATGCGCTGCATGGCACGCGCCCAGGCGCCACGCTGGATTGACCAGCGCAACAGGGCGGCAATCAACGCGATCTGCTTATCAATCCGCCATTGCGCCACTGGCCCGATCGGCTGTTGCATCAGCTGTTGCGCCCAGTCGGGCAGCAGACCACAGCCAGCCCGCAGCATGACGCGCATCGCCGGTTTCGCCTGCCAGCTGGGTGCTGGCGCATTAAGCAGCAGCTGCATCACTTCGTGAGTGCGCGCATCGTAAACCAGCTCTGCCCGCATCGCCTGTAAATAGGCCTCAACCGCCTCTACGCTTTTCGGCACCTGCTGCGCACCAAGCGCTTCCGCTACCCGCGCCGCTTCGGCGTAATAACGATCGCGATCGGCGAGGCTGAGCTGTGGATTTTTGTAGCGCAGATGCGCGGCCAGGAAGCGGCTGGTTTCTGCAACGTGCACCCAGGTAAGCAGATGCGGATCGCTGGCGGCATAAGGTTTGCCGGTGTTATCGATGCCGGTGACGCGCAGATGGATGCGTTTGACCCGCTCAATCAGGGTATGCGCATCGGCGGTGTTGCCGAAGGTGGTGACCGCGATGAACTGGCTGGTGCGCCGCAGCCGGCCGAGCATGTCCTGGCGGAAACTGGAGTGATCCCACACGCCCGCCAGCGCCGCCGGATGCAGCATCTGTAGCATCAGCGCGCTGATGCCGCCGCACAGCATCGCGGGAAAGTCGCCGTGCACCTGCCAGATGATGTGGTCAGGGCCGAACAGGCCGGGATCGCCCGGCGGTTGAGAGATGTCAAATTCGTTGAGCGACAGGCCGTTAAGGCGAAAGACCTGCTGTTCGATGCGGTGGCGGAGATTCATTTGTTCGTTCTTGCGCTAATGACCTTTTCCCTCACCCCAGCCCTCTCCCGCGCGCGGGAGAGGGGGCAGTTCGCTGAAGCGGGCAGGTCAGAGGATAATATCCGCTAAAAGTCGGTTTGATCGGTTCCCTCTCCCGCCGGGAGAGGGTTAGGGTGAGGGAAAATCAGGATAACAAACCCTCAATTACAAATAATCGAACTGCGCATCCTGGGTTCTCACCGAATCCAGACCGATCATCACGTTGAATTTGCCCGGCTCGGCGACGTGCTGCATCTTCTGATTCCAGAACTTCAGCGCATCGACATCAATCTTAAAGCGCACGGTCTGCGACTCGCCGGCCTTCAGCATAATGCGCTGGAAGCCGCGCAGCTCCTGCACCGGACGGCTGATACTGGCAACCGGATCGTTCAGGTACAGCTGCACCACCGTGGCACCATCGCGTTTGCCGGTATTCGTCACCGTCACGCTGGCTTCCACCGTGCCGTTACGCGGCATGGTCGGGGCAGACATCTTCACCGGTGACACGCTGAACTGGGTATAGCTCAAACCGTAACCAAACGGATAGAGCGGACCGTTGACCGCGTCGTAGTAGTGCGAGGTGTACTTGTTCGGCTTCTCGAAATTGTACGGACGGCCGGTTGGCAAATGATTGTAATAAATTGGAATCTGCCCGACCGAGCGCGGGAATGACACCGGCAGTTTGCCCGATGGGTTGTAATCACCGAACAGCACATCGGCGATGGCGTTACCGCCCTCGGTACCGCTGAACCAGGTCTCCAGCATCGCATCCGCCATGCGGTCCTCATTCACCAGCGCCAGCGGACGGCCATTCATCAGCACAATCACCAGCGGTTTCCCGGTGGCTTTCAGGGCCGCCAGCAGCTTCTGCTGGCTCGGCGGGATCACCAGGTCGCTGCGGCTCGACGCTTCATGCGCCATGCCCTGCGCCTCGCCCACGGCCGCCACTACCACGTCCGCTTTTTTCGCCTGCGCGACCGCTTCGTCAATCAGCTGCTGCGGCGAACGGGCATCGACGCTGACCGCCTGCTCATACAGGTTGAGGAAGTTCTGGATACCTTTGTTATCAGAAATATTGGCCCCTTTGGCATACAGCACGGTGCCTTTGCCGGCCATGGCGCTGCGCATGCCCTGCAGCAGCGAGACAGATTGCTTCGCCACGCCCGCAGCCGACCAGCTGCCCATGATATCGCGCTGGCTATCGGCCAGCGGTCCCACCAGCGCCACGGTCGCTTCTTTCTTCAGCGGCAGGGTTTCATGCCAGTTTTTCAGCAGCACCATACTGCGGCGCGCCACGTCGCGCGCTTCCGCCCGGTGCAGGCGGCTTTCCGCATTGGTGTCCTGCGGATCGCTGCCTTTCGGACCGAGATGGCTGTACGGGTCGTTGAACAGGCCCATGTCATATTTAACGTTGAGCACGTGACGGGCCGCATCGTCGATTTCCGCCATGCTCACCGCGCCGCTTTTCACCAGCCCCGGCAGGTATTTGCTGTAATACTCGTCGCTCATACTCATGTCGATGCCGGATTTCAGCGCAATGCGCACGGCATCCTGCGGATCGCTGGCGACGCCGTGTTTGATTAACTCTTTGATGGCACCGTGATCGCTGATGGTGATGCCTTTGAATTTCCAGTCGTTGCGCAGAATATCTTTCAGCAGCCAGCTGTCGGCGGTGGCCGGGGTGCCGTTCAGCGAGTTGAGCGCCACCATCACGCCGCCGCTGCCGGCATCCAGTGAAGCTTTATACGGCGGCAGATAATCCTGGAACAGGCGCTGCGGGCTCATGTCGACGGTGTTGTAATCGCGACCGCCTTCCACTGCGCCGTAAGCTGCAAAGTGCTTAACGCTGGTCATGATGGCGTAGCGGTCGGCGGCGCTCTTGCCCTGCATGGCTTTGACCATCGCACTGCCCATCTGCGACGTGAGATAGGTATCCTCGCCAAACCCTTCAGAGCCGCGGCCCCAGCGCGGTTCGCGCGAGACATCCACCATCGGCGCCCAGGTCATGTTGAGGCCGTCGTCTGCCGCTTCATAGGCGGAGATGCGTCCCACTTCGCTAACGGCTTGCAGATCCCAGCTGGCGGCGAGGCCGAGCGGAATCGGAAAAATAGTGCGCTGGCCGTGCACCACGTCATAAGCAAAGAACAGCGGCACCTTCAGGCGGCTGAGCTGCATGACCTGATCCTGCATGGCGCGGATATCCGGACGCGTTACCGTATTGAAAATCGCCCCGACCTGGCCGTGCTGAATCATGTCGCGAATCGCCTCTTTTGGCGTATCCGGACCGACGCTGATCAGGCGCATCTGCCCGATCTTTTCATCCAGCGTCATTTTGCTCAGCAGCTGATTAACAAAGGCGTCGCGCGCCTGTTCCGTCATTGGATGGGGGCCGAACAGATCGTCCGCAAACGCGGGTTGCACGGCAAGGGAAACAGCGAGGCTAACAGAGTAAATCCATTTCATCAGGTCGGGTTCTCTTAAGTAACTGCGCAATATCGAAATAACCGGGGCAGTGTGCCACAAGATGAGGATAGCAGGTAGCCGCCATTGTCACACTGCGCCCCCGTGGCCGACGCGTGCTACAGTAGAAACGCCACGTTAACGACAAGGATAGGCTAATGAATAACAACACCTCACACCCTGCCCTGCTGTCCGAGCTGCGCCGTCTGGTCGGCGCATCACAGCTGCTGACCGACGCGGAGCAGACCGCGCGCTATCGTAAGGGTTTCCGTTCCGGCGAGGGCGATGCGCTGGCGGTGGTTTTCCCCGGCTCGCTGCTGGAGCTATGGCGCGTGCTGCAGGCGCTGGTACAGGCCGATGCCATCGTGCTGATGCAGGCCGCCAATACCGGCCTGACCGAAGGTTCAACGCCCAACGGCAACGATTACGATCGCCCGGTGGTGATCATCAGTACCCTGCGTCTCGACAAACTGCAGCTGATCGACGGCGGCAGGCAGATTCTCGCCTTCCCCGGCAGCACGCTGTATCAGCTGGAGAAAACCCTTAAACCGCTCGGGCGCGAGCCGCACTCGGTGATTGGCTCCTCGTGNATCGGCGCCTCGGTGCTGGGCGGNATCTGCAATAACTCCGGCGGCTCGCTGATCAAACGCGGCCCGGCCTACAGCGAAATGGCGCTGTTTGCNCAGGTGGACGCCGACGGCAAGCTCCGGCTGGTCAACCATCTGGGCATNGACCTCGGTCATTCGCCGGAAGAGATTCTCGGCCGGCTGGACGANGAGCGCTGGCAGCCGGATGANGTNCGCTGGGATGCGCGCCACGCGTCCGACCACGAATACGCCGAGCGGGTGCGGGACATTCATGCCGATACGCCGGCGCGTTTCAACGCCGACCAGCGGCGCCTGTTTGAAGCGTCAGGCTGCGCCGGCAAACTGGCGGTGTTTGCCGTGCGGCTCGACACCTTCCCCACCGAGCCGAAGCAGCAGGTGTTTTACATTGGCACCAACGACCCGGCGACGCTCGGCGAGCTGCGTCGCCACATGCTGGCGGAGTTTACCCATTTACCGGTCGCCGGTGAGTACATGCACCGCGATATTTTCGACATCGCCGAGGTCTACGGCAAAGACACCTTTGTGATGATTGATAAACTCGGCACCGACAAGATGCCGCTGTTTTTCACCCTCAAAGGCCGGGTGGATGCCTGGCTCAGCAAGCTGAGCTTCGTTAAGCCGCACCTGACCGATCGCCTGCTGCAACGCATCAGCCGCTGGTTCCCGGCGCACCTGCCGAAGCGCCTGAAGCAGTATCGTGACAAATACGAGCACCACCTGATGCTGAAGATGTCCGGCGACGGCGTGGCCGAAGCGCAGGCGTATCTGCAGGAGTATTTCCGCGAAGGCGGCGGTGAGTTCTTTGCCTGCGACGCCAAAGAGGGCGCGCACGCCTTTCTGCATCGTTTTGCCGCAGCCGGTGCCGCCGTGCGCTATCACGCGGTGCACGCTGACGAAGTGGAGGATATTCTGGCGCTGGACATTGCGCTGCGCCGCAACGATCAGGAGTGGTTTGAGCGCCTGCCGCCGGAGTTTGATAACGATCTGATTCATCGCCTTTACTACGGCCACTTCTTCTGCCATGTGTTCCATCAGGATTACATTGTGAAGAAAGGCGTAGATGCCCATGCGCTGAAGGAGAAGATGCTGGCGATCCTCGCGGCGCGCGGCGCGGAGTATCCGGCAGAGCATAACGTTGGCCATCTGTATGCGGCCAAACCGCAGCTGCAGGCGTTTTACCGCCAGCTCGATCCGACCAATACCTTTAACCCGGGCATCGGGAAAACCAGTAAGCAAAAAGGCTGGGCGGTGAAAGCCTGAGTCAGATCTGCCGGACCCGTAGCGGCGCGATTTATCGCGCGGNTTTGCTGCATCAGAGGCAAACCTTAGCGCAATGAATTGCGCCGCTACGGTCTCATGCCATTATGGCAACGCTTCACCTTCATTCTGCGTCGCCGGCAGCGCGCGGCGTTCGATGATCATGGTCTGTGGCGTCGACAGCACGATGCCCTCTTTGCGCAGGCGCGTCAGGATATCGAACAGCAGATCGCTTTTCGCACCGGAAATCTGGCGCTGGCTGGCGACGTTGCCGGTCACGCTCAGCACAATACCCGCCGGCGTCAAATCTTTAAACGAAACCGACGGCTCCGGCGTTTCGAGAATACGCTCGTTCTCGCGATACACGTCCAGCAACAGTTCGCGCACCTGCACCGGATCGATATCCAGCGGGAAGGTCAGCTGAATCGTCACCACGCCCTGCGCATTGCCCATGGTGGCGTTACGCACGTTCTGCGAAATCAGCTGCGAGTTCGGCACGATCACCGTGGATTTATCGCCCAGCTGAATCTCAGTCGCACGCACGTTAATACGGCGAATATCCCCTTCGATGCCGCTGATGCTCACCAGATCGCCGACCTTCACCGGACGCTCGGTCAGCAGGATCAGACCGGAGATAAAGTTCTTCACGATCTCCTGTAAGCCGAAACCGATACCCACCGACAGGGCGCTGACGATCCACGCCAGCTTGTTCCACTGCAGCCCCATAATCGACAGCGTCAGCAGGATAATCAGCACGTAGCCGATATTGCTGAACAGCGTCACCAGCGACACGCGCATGCCGATATCCATGGTGGTCTTCGGCAGGAACTCTTTGTCCAGCCAGCGCCGCACCGAGCGCAGCACGTAGATACCCACCACCAGACACAGAATGGCGTTCACCATGTGCGCCGGCACAATGTTGAGCGACTCCAGCCCTTTGCCACCCCAGAACTCAATGACTTTCTGGATCAGCTCAATCGGCGTGGACGAGGCAAACGTGCCGTTGAGCAGCGCCAGCGCGACAAACGCCACCAGCAGAGTTTTCCCCACGGCGCTGAGCAGCGTTGCGGCCTGCTGCAGGTAGCGCTCGTCAATATTCAGCGAGGTCTGCAACCGCTTGCCGGTCGCGTTGTTGGTGGAGAACAGGCTTTCACAACCGTCGTTGATCAGATGACTGAGGAAGTAGAACGAGCCAAACAGGATGCCGCACCAGATCACTTCATAGCTGAGGAAGCGCGCCAGCGTGACGTAGCCGACAATCAGCGAAACCAGAATCGCCACGGCGGTGACCGTCAGCGCCAGCTGCACCAGGCCGACGACTGTGGGACGCGCTTCCGGCGGATTGCCGGCCTGCGCCATGCGACGACGCACGCGATTGGTGCGCATGCTGATCGCCAGCCCGGTGCTGCCAATCAGCAGCGCCGTCAGGCCGTTGGCAAAAATGGTGGTGTTCAGGCTGGTGCCGACCGTGTAGTTAAACGACTCGGCGGTCTGGAAGATAAACACCAGCGCGGCGGTAATCGGCGGGAACGGCTTCAGCGCCAGCGCCACTTCACTGGAGATGCTCGGCAGACGCCAGCTCGGGCGGCGCGTTGACAGAAATGCGCGGCCGAGACCGGCGATCAGTCCGCAGTAAACGCTGAGCTGCACCAGACGGCTGATAAAATCCTGCACGTCGCTGGACACTTCATCACGGCGCACAAACGCCAGCGAGAGAAAGTTAAAGGTCAGCACCACGGCCGCCAGCGTGGTCAGCGCAATCGCCGCCGCGAGGAAGCTGCGGCGCAGCCGCCCTTCCGGCAGTTTGTGAATGCTGACCCACGCCAGAAACTCTTCGCTGTAACGCCGGCCCAGCGTCATCACCAGCAGCGCCGCCAGCAGCCAGCCGACCGTGCCCACGCGCCAGCCCGGCTCCCACGACAGCGCGGCGGTATCCTGCAGCTCGCTGATAAAGTCGCCAATTTTTTCGCCATCCAGGTCCTGACGGCTGAACAGCGGTGACCAGAAGCGCGGTCCTAAAATACTGCCGGAGTTGAGCGCCAGCTGGCTTTTCAGCTGATCGCGCCGCAGGTTGACGATCTGCGAGGACAGTACCAGCGCCCCGTTTTTGATGCCGTCGGCCTGCTTGATCTGATCATCCAGCTTGCCCTTCTGATTCTCCAGCGCGGCGCGTTTGCGCGTCACTTCCGGCGTCTCTTTCACGCCGCTGTCCGCCTTCGGCGCCGGGCCAAGCACCGCCAGCTGCGCATCCAGCTGCTGACGCTGCGGAATCAGCGCCTGGCCGAGGGTTTCCGCATTACCTGACAGCTCCAGCGCCATCTCATTGAGCTGGTTGAGCTGGTTTTCATTGGTATCGCCAGACACCTGGCCCTTAATTTTGTCGAGGATCTTCTGCATCTTCGGCAGTTCAACCGCCGGATTGACCTTCGGTGCCGCGTCTTCTTCCTGCTGCGCGGGCGCGGCGTTGTCATCCGCATAGCTGAGCGCCGGCGTGAATAACACCAGTAGCAGCAGGAACGGGGTAAACAGAGAACGAAACTTGAACATATGAGTGAGATTCCAGCGCAATAACAGCCTATAAACGCAAGGTTAACCGTGAATGGTCGCCAGTGTAGGACTTTGCCGTCAGGGAAACTATAGGAATGGTGGCGTAAAACATTGGTGCTAACGATAAGAAATTTTGTTCATTTAAG
>Ga0058692_1000923_pt1 | contig 11595 bp, 5 predicted proteins | sample AgamicAtAmrz_FD_55216 | JGI IMG/M metagenome (GOLD analysis project Ga0058692, IMG submission 55216) | Agave microbial communities from Guanajuato, Mexico - At.Am.rz | ecosystem: Host-associated > Plants > Roots > Rhizosphere | place: Guanajato, Mexico | collected 2012-06-07 | reverse complement strand
AAACCGCTTGCCGGTCATCCGAAACTGGTGGCGGACTTGAATGCGGACGCCGCGCTGGAAAATATCGCCGCGGGTGACCGCATTCTGATCGTCGGCAATGGCTTGACCGCGGCTGATGCCTTTGCCGCGCTCCACCGGCGCGGCCATCATGCGCGGGTCGTTTCGCTGTCGCGCCGCGGCTTGCGGTCGCGTGGCCATCCGGCCTTGCCGCAGGAACCCTACGGCGATTTTGTCGATCCGCCCTCCAGACGCGCGTCGGAACTATTGCGGCGGATTCGAGAGGCTGTGCGAGTGTCGCAGGCGGGCGGTGCGAGCTGGCATGGCGTTCTGGACGCCGTTCGCCTGCAGGGACGCGACATATGGCGGAACCTTCCNCTGATCGAAAAGCGCAGGGTGGTGCGGTGGCTGCGGCCCTTCTGGGACGCGCACCGGTTCAGGATCGCGCCGCAGGTGGAGANACTTCTGGATGNGGCCATAATTTCGGGCCGGTTACAGATCGTCGCCGGGTCGCTTGTGTCCGCGCAGGCTGGCGAAGACGGTTCGTTGCATGTCGATCTGCGGTTTCGTGGCAAAAGGGACATCGCGNGGCTCGACGTCGATGCTATCGTCGTGACGACCGGTCCCGCCCATGGTGGAATTCTGAAATCGCAGGCTTTTCTTTCCGGTCTGGAGCAGGCGGGGCTTTTGACCTTTTGCCCGACGGGGCTGGGCATNCACTGCGACGAGCGATCCCGCGCCNTCGACAGCCGCGGCCAGGCCATTGAAACGCTGCTGATCGGCGGTCCGCTGGCGCGCGGAACCTTTGGTGAGCTGATGGGCCTGCCCCAGGTTACCGAGCACGCGATCTTCGTTGCCGGAGAGATCGCACGGAGCCTCGCGCCAGCGACGAGCAGCCCGGCCCCGGTCTGAACGCAAACCGATGCATGGTTGATGAGCCGGCGAAATAGCGGCTGCCATCAGGCGATGGCAGCTATCTCGGCCCGGTTACGTCCCTCTATTCGCAGGGTTAACGTCAGACGTCCAGGTAGGACAAAATGGTTGCAGCGACGTCAGACGTCTCCTGCGTTTCACTCGAAGCCGCCACTGATGTGCTGGTCGCGCTGTCCTGGGTCGAAGTCGTCTCATCGGTGGTTGAGATCAGGGAGGCGATATCCTGGACAGAGCTGTTGGTGGTCTTGGCGCTGTTCANGGCCGTAACCTGCGCCGATGTCATGGCGGCGACCTGGCCTGGCGTGAAGGCNGCCGCCTGGGANGCCGTCAGGGCAGCGAGCGTACCGGTGCCNAATCCGGAGATCGCGCTCGAACTCAGGCTGATGATCTGCTCGGTGGAAAATGCCGTCAGGTCGTCGCCGCCNAGCGCGGCTGCCTGCAGCGCGTTGAGGACGCTGACCTGNGACAGTGACAGNGCTCCGATTTGCGCGGACCCCATTGCNGCGACCTGACCGTAGCTCAGCGCAGCCACCTGGCCCGTCGTCAAAGCGGCGATCTCCTGAGAAGACAGGGAGGCCACGACGGTGGCGGACAGTCCCTTGATCGCCGTCGAACTGATGGCGGCGAGTTCCCCGGTCGAGAATGTATCCAGATCGTCCGCCGTCAATCCCGCAAGTCCGGCCGAACTCAATGCGGCGATCTGGCTGGTGGAGAGTGCTTCGATCTGGTCCTTNCCGAGGGCATTGATCTGATCGCNGGTCAATCCNGCGACGCCAGCCGTGCTCAGGGCCGCAACCTCGGCGGTGGAAAGAGCGGCGATAAAGTCCGTGGACAGTCCCTTTATCGCGCTTGAACCGATAGCCGCGAGTTCCTCCGTCGAGAAGGTTTCCAGCATCTCCGCGGACAGGCCCTTGAGCGCATCCGAATTCAGAGATGCTATCTGCCGGGTGGATAATGTCTGGACCTGTTCAATGCTCAACGCNCCGGTCTGTGCGCTGCCAAGGCCTGCAATCGCCTTGGCGTCCAGAGCCGCTATCTGGCTGACGGAAAGGGAGGCGATGTCGGCCGTATTCAGGGCCGCAACCTGTTTGGAGGTGAGGGCGCTGATCTGCGCATTGGTCAGCGCGTTCACCTGACCGGTGCCGAGAGCCGCGATCTGGTCCGTGGTCAGGCCCGGTATTGCCGCCGCGCCGAGCGCGGCGATCTGAGCGGTCGTCAACGAAGCGATCGTCGCTGTCGACAGGCCCGAGACCGCATTCGAACTGATGGCGGCCAGTTCGGCGGCAGTGAATGTATCGAGATCGCCGGCGCTGAGGGCCGCGATCTGTTTCGAACTGAGAGTGCCGATCTGACTGCCGGTCAGGGCCTCGACCTGAACGGTGTCGAGGGCCGTGATCTGATCGGTNGTCAGGCCCGCCGTGCCCGCCGTGCTGAGGGCGGCNATCTGGGCTGCCGAGAGCGAGGCGATACTCGCGACGCTCAGAGCCGCAACCTGCNTGGAGGTGAGGGCGGCGATCTGNGCGCTGGTGAGGGCATCCACCTGACCGGTGCCGAGGGCCGCGATCTGGGCGGTGGTCAGGCCGGGTACTGCGGCCGCGCCCAGGGCGGCGATCTGCGCTGTCGTCAGCGAAGCGATTGCCGCTGTCGACAGGCCCGAGATCGCACTCGAGCTGATGACAGCCAGCTCGGCGGCGGTGAATGTATCAAGGCCACCGGCGCTGAGGGCCGCAATCTGTTTTGCGCTGAGGACGCCGATCTGAGCACTGGTGAAAGCCTCGACCTGAGCGGTGTTGAGAGCGGCGATCTGATCGGTGGTCAGGCCCGCTATTCCCGCCGTGCTGAGGGCGGCTATCTGGGTCGCCGAAAGCGAGGCGATGCTGGCCACGCTGAGGGCGGCAACCTGTCTGGAGGTGAGGGCGCCGACCTGGATACTGATCAGGGCGTCGACTTGATCGCTCGTCAGGACGGCGACCTGNCCGGTGTTCAGCCCTCCAACGCCAGCCGCACTCAAGGCTGCGACCTGNGCTGTTGTCAGCGACGCGATGGTCTCCGTTGACAAGCCCGGGATGGCATTTGAACTGATCGCGGCAATGTCCTTGGTCGAGAACGTTGCCATGTCGTCCGTACCNAAGACTGCAATCTGTTTCGAGCTGAGAGCACCGACCTGAGTATCGGTCAAAGCCTCGACCTGCGCGGTNTCGAGGGCCGCGATCTGGTCGGTGGTCAGGCCCGTTATGCCCGCCGTGCTGAGGGNGGCNATCTGGGCTGCTGAAAGCGAGGCGATGTCAGCCACGCTCAGGGCCGCAACCTGTTTGGAGGTGAGTGCCGCGATTTGGGTACTGGTCAGGGCGTCCACCTGATCGCCAGTGAGCGCTGCGACCTGCCCGGTGCTCAGCCCACTAACGCCAGCCGTACTCAGCGCTGCGATCTGCGCTGTCGTCAGCGACGCTATGGTTTGCGTTGACAAGCCCGGGATTGCATTCGAACTGAGGGCAGCGATGTCCTTGGTCGAGAACGTGGCCATATCCTCCGCGCTCAGGACCGCTACCTGCGTCGAGCTGAGCGCGCCGACCTGGGCGCTGGTGAAGGCCTCGACCTGAGCGGTGCTCAGGGCGGCGATCTGCGCGGTGTTCAACGCACCGATGCTTTGCACGTTCAGGGCGGCAATCTGCGCTGTCGTCAGGGAGGCGATGGTCTCTGCCGACAATCCAGCGATCGCACTGGAACTGATCGCGGCGATATCCTTGGTCGAGAATGTCGCAATGTCGTCCGCGCTCAAGGCGGCGATCTGTTTCGAGCTGAGCGCGCCAACCTGGGCGCTGGTCAAGGCCTCGACCTGGGCGATACTCAAGGCTGCGATCTGCGCGGTGCTCAACGCACCGATGCTTTGTACATTCAGGGCGGCAATCTGGGCTGTCGTCAGGGAGGCGAGGGTCTCTGCCGTCAGTCCTGCGATTGCGCTGGAAGTGATCGCGGCGATGTCCTTGGTCGTGAATTTCGCCAGATCNTCCGTCCCCAGCTGCGAAATCTGTGTGGAGCCGAGATTGACGATCTGCGCGCTCGTTAAGGCTTCGGCCTGNCTGGTGGTGAGGGTCGCCAGCTGCTGCGCGCTTAGTCCCGTAATGCCCGCAGCGCTCAGGGAGGCGATCTGGGCNGTNGAAAGAGCGGCTATGTCGTCCGTGCCGAGGGTGGCAATTTGTGCCGAGCTCAACCGCGCCATCTGCTTGGTCGACAGCCTGGAAACCTGATCGGTGCTGAGGGCGGCGATCTGGCCGGTCGAAAGCCCCAGGATGCCGGAGGTGCTCATTGCCGCAAGCTGGGCCACGGAAAGCGATGCGATATTGTCCGTGCTCAATGCCGCAATCTGTCCCGAGCCGAAAGCCGCGATCTGGGCCGTGGTCAGGGCCGCGAATTGATCGATGCTGAGGGCCGCAATCTGATCGCTGGTCAGGCCCTTGATGCCCGATGTGCTCAACATGGCCGTTTGGCTGGTGGACAGGGCGGCCACGTCGTTGCCCAGGGCGGCGACCTGAACCGGGCTCAACGCCTTGATCTGCGCGGTCGATAGAAGACTGACCTGATTGCCGCTCAGGGCTTCGATCTGATCGGAGGTGAGGCCGGCAATGGCGCTGGTGGTGAGGGCGCCGATCTGAGCGGTGGTGAAGGCCGCGATAACGTCGGTGTTCAAGCCCGGCATGGCTTTATTCGTAATCGCTGCGATATCGGCGGTCGAGAATGTCGCCAGATCCTCGATGCTCAGGGCTGCGAGCTGCGCTGAACTCAGGGACTTCACCTGCGTCGGAGACAGGGCCTCGACCTGCTCGGTGCTCAAAGCCTCGATCTGATCGGCCGTAAGGCCGGCAATGGCGCTGGTGGTCATGGCGGCGATCTGGGCGGTGGAAAGCGCGGCGATTGCGTCAGCACTCAGGCCGGACACGGCTTTGCTCGTGATCGCTGCGATATCGGCGGTCGAGAATGTTGCTATGTCCTCCGCGCTCAGGGCCGCAAGCTGGATCGAGCTCAGCAACTTCACCTGTGCCGAGGATAGGGCCTCTACCTGCTGGGTGCTGAAGGCTTCGATCTGGTCGGCTATCAGGTTTGCGACCACGCCGGTGCTGAGGGCGGCAATCTGAGCGGTTGACAGGGCCTCGATCTGACCGGCGCTCAAGGCCTGAAATTGCGCTACGCCAAGGGCGTTCATCTGGGCCGTGGTCAATGCGGCGATCTGCTCTTTGGTAAGTGCTGATCGTCTCCGTACCCAGACGGGGCATGGCTTTGCCGGTGATCTCCGCTATATCGGCGGTTGAGAATGTCGCGATGTCCTCCGCGCTGAGAGCCACGAATTGTGCCGCGCTCAGCGACCTCACCTGTTCCGGCGATAGGGCTTCGACCTGGCTGGTGCTCAGGGCGGCGATGTGCGTCGTCTTGAGTGCGGCAATCTGCGCCGTCGTCAATGCGGCGATCTGGGCGGTGCTCAGGGTTTCGATCTGGTCGATCGTCAGACCGGCAATCGTGCTTGCGCTGAGGGCGGCGATCCGGTCCGGGCTAAACGCTGCGATTGCCTCGGTGCTGAGGCCCGGCATGGCCTTGACGGTAATCGCCGCGATGTCGGCGGTCGAGAATGTCGCTATATCGTCCGTGCCGAGGGCAGCGAGTTGCATAGAGCTCAGCACTTTGACCTGCGCCGGCGACAGGGCTTCGGCCTGTTCCGGGCTCAGGACCGCGATCTGGTCGGTCGTCAGGCTCGCAACGGCGCTCGTGCTCAGGGCCGCGATCTGCTCGGGGGTAAGCCCTGCGATCACCTCCGTGCTCAGACCCGGCATGGCTTTGCTCGTGAGCGCTGCGATATCGGCGGTTGAGAACGTCGCTATATCTTCCGCGCTCAGCGCGGCAATCTGCGTCGCATTGAGGGCGCGTACCTGAGATGAGGTCAAAGCCTCCGCCTGTTCCGTCGTCAGGGCATGGAGCTGGGTGGTGGTAAGCGCAGAAATCTGGCTCGAATTCAGGCTTTTGATGGCGTATTGATCGAGAATGTTGAGCTGATCCAGCGTCAGGCCAACGATGGCGCCCTGCGAAATGGCGCTCAACTGTTGTGAGTTGAGGACTTTGACATCCTCCACATCCAGTGCCGCGATCTGAGCCGACGAGAGGGCTTTGATCTGCGTTGTGGAAAGCGACGCCACGTCGTCGGTTGTCCAGGCTGCGACCGCCTCTGTCGAAAGATATCTGATCTGATTGACGTTCAGGGAAGAAATGATCGACGTCATGTCTGAAAAATCCTAAAGTCCAGGCCCAACAGGTGGATTTTCTGCTAAAGCCCCGGAAGGGGGTCGGTTACGCAGGTCCACCATTTTTCAAATGTTGAGTACGCAATCGGGCTTGCCTGAACCTGAAGTTGTTACGCTTCAGGCGCTGGAGCGTTAATTGCCTGCTTTGATGGAAGAGAACGGACAGGCCCGTCTCAGACGGGCGAATGCAGGAATGCCGGCATGGGAGCGCCCTCCGCTCGCCGGGCGAGATAGAGGCGGGCGGTGTCGAGCGCCTCGCGAATGGTCGCATCCATGTCGAGATAACGATAGGTCCCGAGCCGCCCGACAAAGGTTACCGATGCTTCCCGTTCGGCGCGCGCCACATATTCGGCGAGCTGTTCTTTGTCCTCGACCAGCCGGATGGGATAATAGGGAATGTCCTGCGGGCCGCATTCATGGGAGAACTCCCTGTAGCAGACAGAGCCGGCATGGTCTTCCCACGGAGAAAAGTGCTTGTGTTCGGTGATGCGGGTAAAGGGCACCGAAACGTCGCCATAATTCATCACCGCACAGCCCTGGTAGTCGCCGTCATAGGTGAAGCGTTCGAAATTGAGCGTCCGGTACGCCAGACGGCCGAATTCGAAGTCGAAATAGCCGTCGAGCGGACCGGAATAGAAGACGTGTGCAGAGGCCGGCGCTTCGGCGCGCTGGAAATGTGTGCCAAGTTTGACGCTGATGTTCGGATGATCGAGGATGCGTTCGATCATGTCCGTATAGCCGGTTTCCGGCATGCCCTGATATTTGTGGAAGAAGTAGTTGTCGTCATAGTTGAAGCGCACGGGCAGGCGTTTCAGGATCGAGGCTGGCAGTTCCGTCGGCGAGCAGCCCCATTGTTTCTCGGTGTATCCCTTGAAGAAGGCCTCATAGAGATCGCGGCCGACGAAGCGCAGCGCCTGCTCCTCGAAGGTCTGTGGATCGGTAATCGACTTGTCGGCCTTTTCCTCGATGAAGGCTCTGGCTTCATCGGGCCGGAAATTCTTGCCGAAGAACTGGTTGATCGTGTGCAGATTGACCGGCAGCGAATAGACGCGCTCGCCGCTCGTCGTTTTGACACGGTTCTTGTAAGGCATGAATGTCTGAAAGCCGTTCACATAGTCCCAGACTTCCCTGTCGTCGGTGTGGAAAATATGCGGGCCGTAAACATGCACCATAACGCCGGTCTCACCGTCGCGTTCGGTGTGGCAATTGCCGGCAATGTGATCGCGGGCATCGACGATATCGACCCTGTGGCCTGCCAGCGCCAGCTCCCGGCCAATGACCGCGCCGGAAAGCCCGGCGCCCACAATCACAATTCTTTCGTCCGCGAACATTGGTGATCAGTCCCGTTCATATGTCGCCCAGTGGGCGGTCGAGATTTGCATCGAAGAGGTGCCGTGCAGGCATGCCCCGGCCGGTCGAGACTATCCCGTGCTCAGTTACCCGGTTTCCGCCAGAGGCGATTGTCATAGGGAATTGGCGAATAGTCGTGCCATTGAGCGAGTTTCTTGAGATAGCGATTGCGATAGCTCTGCTCGTCTTCGAACTCTACGTTCTCGAACACGGNTTCCGCGCCCAGCTCNTAATAAAGATCGAGATTGCTGAGATCCGGCACCGGCGTCTCGCCGCGTTCGCATTCGCCCTGCATTTGCCAGAACAGCTCTTCCAGACGGCGCGCCAGAGCGGGAATATCCCGCAACACGCTGGTATCCCGCTGCCGGGCGATCGATTCTCTGACCTCCAGAAGCTTCTTCCGGTCGCGTTCGAAACCGATGGCGCGGGCGACATAGTCTTCCGGCGAAGAGCAGATCATTTCCGGGACACCCGCTGCGGTGACGATGCTGCCGCAGAAGCGCGCCGCAAATGTCTTGCCGGACATGGTGAGCACGGGCAGGCCGGATGTTATGGCGTCCGCGGCCGTGGAGTGTGCGCCATAGGGGAACGTGTCCAGAAACAGATCGGCAACGCCGATACGGGCGATGTGCTGCGGGTTCGGAACCTTCGGCGCAAATACGAGCCGGTCAGGTGAGACGCCGCTTTTTTCGGCGATGGCCTGCAGGTGCTGATTGACGTCTTCATCGCCCGCCAGCAGCCACAACAGGCTGCCCGGCGTCTGCGACAGGATCGTCATCCATCGCGCAAAGCAGCTTTCGGTAATCTTCTGCATGCCGTTGAAGCTGGCATAGACGAACGCATCCTCCGGCAGCCCCACCTCGGCCCGGCTTGGCCGGGCGGCGATGGGCCGCTTGCGGTCGAGCGGCTGGTCGCAGGCGATGCGCAGGACCTTCTCGGAGTAATAGATGTCGTTCTCCGGCGGGATCATGTAACCGTCCGAAATCAGGTACTGATGGAACGGGCTTCCCATCGATCCGGGGTAACCGCAGAAACTGACGATGACCGGCGCGGGGCGATAGGCGAAAATCTTCGTGCGCGCGTCCTTGGTGTAGCCGTTCACGTCGATCAGAATATCGATTTCGTCGGAGATGATCTGCGANGCCGCAGCGGCATCGTCCAGGCCGTGGATATCCCGCCAGCAATGGACTGCTGCCTTGATCCGCTCCTGCGTGCTGTCGGTGTTGCGGACGTTACCGCAATAATAGGCGAAGACCTCAAGGCTGTCCCTGTCATGCAACTCCAGAACCTCGCAGAGAGCGAAGCCCACGGCATGATCGCGAAGATCCGACGAGAGGTAACCGACGCGCAGCCGCTCACCGGTTCCGGACTTCAGCTTCGGCGATCTCCGCGGAAAACGGCTGAGGTCCGGCCGCGTGCCGACCACCGTTTTGCTGTAGCGATATGCCTTGGCCAGCTGGAACATCGGATCGTCGGCGTAGCAGCTCAGCGTCAGCGAGGACATCGCATCGAGCATCTTGCGGGCGGGGACGTGGTTTGAAGGAGCAAGCACCGGCCACTTGCACTGGCGCTGCCGCAACGACACCCAGTGCTGGCCTGCCTCCGGCAATTCCGGCCGCAGCTCGAACGCCTGCAGCAGAGCTGTTTCAGCGTCCTCGAGCTTTCCGGCGCCTTCGAGAACGCGGCCGATGTTCTGCAGGGCCATGTGCCGATGGCCGATCGCTTCGGCGTCGAGGTACTTCGTCGTTTCGGCATAATGCGACCATTGTTCCACGGCCTGGCCGATCAACCCGCTATCTTCGAGGACACGACCGAGATTGATGTAACCGGGAGCGAATTGCGGATTGGCCTTCAAACAGGCGCGGAAAGCCTGGACGGCGCCTGCACGGTCGCCAAGCTGGCTGAGCGCAACGGCATAGTTGAAATAGGCGAGATGAATGACGGGATTGTTGTCGTTGAACGCAACCCAGGTCTTGTAGAGTTCCGCAGCCGCGGCTCGTTGACCGGCAGCACTGAGCGCCTCGGTTACGCTCAGCAGATCCATGAGACTCATCCGCTGGTTCCGCGCAAGATCAAGGGCGCTGGGAGCGGCGGCGTCGTTTGAAGGTGAGACGGGATTGGCGGTCATGACATCCTGCGGCAAGCGACAAAGGGTCGAAGATAAGAACAGCCTGTTGATGGGCCGTCCTTAGCTATCGCAGGTAACTTGCCTGTGGCTGGATGTGTTTGAAGCGGGGTTGCTTGCCCGGATCAACCTGTGGTGTGGCCGGACGAAGTTTCCTCCCGGTCAGGCGCCGGCTTCCGGGAGATCGATGCTGTCATGCCGCAGTAAGGATCGCTCTCATGTCTAGCGATGAGAGTATTTCATCCTGTAGCTCGCCAGCGCGATCGACGGGTTGATCCGATAGACACTGTCGAAGTCTTCATCCGTGAAGTATTGATATGAATGTGCGACATATTCGCGGAAAAGACCGTGCAGGTCCTGCCGCATCTGCTTGGCCGCCCATTCCAGCAAACCCGCCTTGAAGACGATGAAGATCGGGTAATATTTTGCCCTGAAGATCGGATTGTCCAGGAAAAGCTTCTCGATGTCTTTCAGCGCCGCGAACATCTCAAGCCGGCGCTCGTCGAACGTGCTCGTATGCTGCTCCCGCCCGGGGACGAGACGGTGTGTTGTCAGGCTGCTGTTAATGGCCAGAAACCGTCCGGCATTCATATAGGCCGCCCAGTGCGGCAGGATATCTTCGTTGATCCGCGCCGTGGAGAAGCGCCAGTTCGTCCGGCGAATGAAAGAGGTCCGCAGTATCTTGTTCCATGGGTAATTGATCGTCACCAGGAATTGCGCGGTCGAGTCGAGGTCGATCATTGCACTGTCGCGGCTGCCGAGGACGCTGTCCCAGATATTCTTGTCGATAGGCGCCATTTCGCCGGCAGGGCCATCTGCCGTTCTCAGCACGCTATATCTGAATGCGGCGACATCGATATTCGTCTCATCCATCAAGGGCAGAACGGTATCGACAGCTCCGTCGTGCAGGAGGTCGTCAGCGTCGTGAAACAGGCAATATTCGCTGTCGATGGTCGCCAGCGCCCTGTTGCGGGCAACACCCGGCCCGGTGTTCGTCTCGCTGCGCATCAGCCTTATATTGGCGTGCCGCGCGATGTATTGCTCGACGATCTCGCAGGTATTGTCGGTGGAGGCATCGTCGACGACGACGATATCCATCTCGGTTTCATTGCGCAGAACACTGTCGAGTGTCTCGCCGATAAGACTGGCCATGTTGTAGGCCGGGATGATGACGGATATTTTTGCCATGACAGATACTGAATGTCCTCTGGGGCATTCTGCAATTAAAATGTTACGACGCGGCCTGAGCCGCGTCGTAGGTTTTGTCGGGTCGTTTAAGGCTTATACTGCCTTGTAGGCTTTGATGACCGCCTCGACCTGTGCATCGTTCATGACCTTCAGCTGCTGGGCCGAGAGCGCACCGGCCTGGCTGCTGCTGAGACCAGCGATGGCAGCGGTGGAAAGGCCTGCGATGGCATTGGCGCTGATGGCCTTGATCTCGTCGGTCGAGAAGAGGCCCAGTTCAGTGCTGTTCAGGGTNGCGACCTGCGCGGAGCTGAGGCCGGAGACCTGATCGGAGTTGAGGGCCTTGATCTGGTCGGTCGACAGGGCCGCGAACTGNGCCGAGGAGAGCGCTGCCGCCTGTGCTTTGCTGAGGGCGGCGACGTTGCCGGTGCTCAGCTTGGTGGCGTCGATGCCGGCGAGAGCCTTGGTGCTGATCGCCTTGATCTCGTCGGTCGAGAAGGTGGCAAGGCTGTCGGAGGACAGAGCGTTNAGCTGCGTCGAAGACAGGCCGGCGATCTGCGTNTTGGTCAGAGCGGCGGCGTTTTCAGTGCCGAGACCGGCCAGGGTAAGACCGGAGATGGNGTTGGCGCTGATGGCCTTGATCTCATCGGTCGAGAACAGAGCCAGTTCGGCGCTGCTCAGGGTCGCAATCTGAGCGGAGCTGAGACCGGAGACCTG
>Ga0058692_1000914_pt1 | contig 11616 bp, 14 predicted proteins | sample AgamicAtAmrz_FD_55216 | JGI IMG/M metagenome (GOLD analysis project Ga0058692, IMG submission 55216) | Agave microbial communities from Guanajuato, Mexico - At.Am.rz | ecosystem: Host-associated > Plants > Roots > Rhizosphere | place: Guanajato, Mexico | collected 2012-06-07 | reverse complement strand
TGCTGGCCGGTCGCACCGGGTGAAGCATGGCATGGTTTTCGCGATGCGGATGCCGACCATATGTTTCTCGACCCGGTCAAAGTGACCATCCTGACGCCCGGTATGGACGAGCAAGGGAACATGAGCGAGGAAGGGATCCCGGCGGCGCTTGTAGCGAAGTTCCTCGATGAACGTGGCGTGGTGGTGGAAAAAACCGGGCCGTATAACCTGCTGTTTCTGTTCAGTATCGGCATCGATAAAACCCGGGCAATGGGGTTGTTGCGTGGGCTGATGGAGTTCAAGCGTGCCTACGATCTTAATCTGCGGGTGAAGAACATGTTGCCGGATCTCTATGCTGAAGATCCTGATTTCTATCGCAATATGCGGATTCAGGATCTGGCGCAGGGGATCCATAAGCTTATTCGCCAGCATGATCTACCGCGTTTGATGTTGCAGGCTTTCGATGTGCTGCCGGATATGAAGTTGACGCCGCATCAGGCATGGCAGCGGCAGATCCAGGGCGAGGTGGAAACGGTAGAACTGGAAAAACTGATCGGACGGATCTCGGCCAATATGATCCTGCCTTATCCGCCTGGCGTACCGCTGGTGATGCCGGGTGAAATGATCACTGACGCCAGCCGCCCGGTGCTGGATTTCCTGCTGATGCTATGCGCGATTGGTCGCCACTATCCGGGCTTTGAAACCGATATTCACGGCGCAAAACGGGATGAAGAGGGCACTTACCGGGTACGAGTCCTAAAAGCCCGCTAATCTATTGCGGGCTGAAGTGGGCGGGGGTAACGTTCAGGCATTGAGAAAAGGAGAAACTATGCTGGGTTTAAAACAGGTACATCACATTGCGATCATCGCCACGGATTATGCTGCAAGCAAAGCGTTCTACTGCAATATCCTTGGTTTTACGCTACAAAGTGAAGTTTATCGCGAGGCGCGCGATTCGTGGAAAGGCGATCTGGCGCTGAACGGGCAGTATGTGATTGAGCTGTTCTCCTTTCCGTTTCCGCCTGCGCGTCCCAGCCGCCCGGAAGCGTGCGGCCTGCGCCATCTGGCGTTCAGCGTTGATGATATCGACCAGGCGGTGGCGCATCTGGAATCGCACGGCGTGAAGTGTGAAGCGATACGTGTTGATCCCTGCACCGATAAACGTTTCACCTTCTTTAACGATCCCGATGGCCTGCCGCTGGAGCTTTACCAGCAGTAATACTTGCCACACAACGCGATGCCCGGTAACGTGCCGGGCATCGCTTCCGTTTTGAAAACCACTATGACCACGCCACTTTTCGCGCCATTACCCACTGCATCACGCCAGTTTCTGGTAGCCTTCAGCGGCGGGCTGGATTCAACTGTGCTATTGCACCAAATGATGCTCTGGCGCGAGCAACAGCCCGATATCCGGTTACGGGCAATTCATATCCATCATGGGCTTAGTCCGTATGCGAATGCGTGGGTTGAGCATTGCCAGTCGCTTTGCGAACTCTGGCAGATCCTGCTAACGGTGCAATACGTGACGCTGGTCGATAACGGCGAGGGCATTGAAGCACAGGCGCGGAAAGCGCGCTATCGGGCATTTCGTCAGGCGTTGAAGCCAGGCGAAGTGCTGCTTACCGCGCAGCATCTGGATGATCAGTGCGAAACCGTACTGCTGGCGCTTAAGCGCGGCAGTGGGCCAGCGGGGCTTGCCGCGATGCCGCAAAGTTTGCCCTTTGCCGGAACGCAGCTTATCCGTCCGCTGCTCAACTTTTCACGTGACACCCTGCATCAATGGGCGCAACTGCATGATTTGCGCTGGATTGAGGATGAAAGTAACGCTGACGTCCGTTTTGACCGCAACTTTTTGCGCCAGCAGGTGCTGCCGCTACTGACGGCGCGCTGGCCGCATTTCGCCGATGCCGTCGCGCGTAGCGCTGAGCTTTGTGGAGAGCAAGAGCAGCTGCTGGATGAGCTACTGGCTGACGAACTGGCGGAGGCGACCACGGAGGAAGGGGCCCTGAACATTGCGGCTTTGCAGGTGCTGAGCGAAGTTCGCCGCAACGCCCTGTTACGCCGCTGGCTGGCGCAGCAGGGGGCGGCGATGCCGTCCCGCGCAATGCTTAACCGCTTGTGGTTTGAAGTGGCGCAGGCGCGTGACGATGCGGAGCCTTGCCTGNGGCTGGGTGAGTATGAAGTGCGTCGTTTTCAGGGCAATCTCTACTGGATTAAAACGCAGCCCAGCCAGCGTAATACGCAACTGAACTGGGCAATGCCTTTTGCGCCGCTGTTATTACCGGCCGGGATGGGGGAACTGTCGCTGATCGCTGGAGGGGAATTGCGAGCGCCAGCTGCGGAAGAGAGGGTTTCTGTGCGTTTCCAGTCATCCGGTTTGTTACATATCGCCGGTCGTCATGGCGGGCGTAAACTGAAAAAAATCTGGCAGGAGTTCGGCGTGGCTCCCTGGCGGCGCGACACCACGCCGCTGCTGTTTTATGGCGAAACGTTAATCGCAGCGGCGGGCGTGTTTGCTACGCAACAAGGGCTTAAAACGGCCGGACAGGAAGGCGTTAAGCTGGTGTGGAAAAAGTAGAGGGCAGCCTGCGCTGCCCGTTGAATGTCAGGACTCGCTCACCACAACGGTGCCGATTTCAGGATGGCTGAAGCTGGCAATTTTATCGAGACGCACTTCGCGTGAGACGCCTGCGACATCCACTACCAGATACTCCACATTTTTACGTGAGACTAAATCGTTGGCTTTGGCGCTGAGCACCTCGCCGTCTTTCAATTCCAGCGCCAATAAAAGATGATGTTGGCAGGCGAGTTCAAGATTGTCATAGTCATCACAGTTGATGGGTTGATAGGCATCATTCATTGACATAATCGCTCACCAGTAAGTTCGCGGCCGCATATGCCGCCTTTTCCCTGACCGACTCTGAAAGGGTGTCATCCGACGCCATTTCATTCAGCACTTTCAACACGCACCCCAGCGCATCCGGGATATACCCCAAATCTCCGCTGGCGATTTCCGCATACCGTTTGCGTACTAACTCACAATAATTGTTCACATCTCCTCCTGTCAGCTACCTGACTTTACTGTGAGATAACACTAAGCCTACGAAGATTAATACTGTTTAGCAAGGCGACTATAACATAGCTTATCCGCCATTATCAGCGTGATGGCGAATGATGCGCATAAGAGATAACAGCGCTTTGCCCCTGAATTAGCTACAATAGCGGCCATTTTATGCAGGAGTGGTGTTATGGCCTTAAAAGCGACTATTTATAAAGCGACGGTGAATGTTGCCGATCTGGATCGTAATCAGTTTTTAGATGCGACGCTGACGCTGGCCCGCCATCCTTCCGAAACCCAGGAGCGCATGATGTTGCGCCTGCTGGCGTGGATAAAATATGCCGATGAGCGGCTGCAATTCACCCGCGGCCTGAGCGCTGAAGATGAGCCGGAAGCCTGGCTGCGTAATGATTATCTGGGAATTGATTTGTGGATCGAGCTGGGGCTGCCGGACGAAAAACGGTTGAAGAAAGCCTGCACACAGGCGAAAGACGTGGCGTTATTTGCCTATAATTCCCGGGCGGCGCAGATCTGGTGGCAGCAAAATCAAAGCCGTTGCGCGAGCTTCGGCAACTTAAGCATCTGGTACCTGGATGATGAGCAGCTGGCGGCGCTCAGCGCGTTTGCCAACGATCGCACCATGACGCTACAGGCTACCTTGCAGGATGGCGCCATCTGGCTTTCTGATGATACGCAGAATCGGGAAATCCACCTTGAAGCCTGGCAGCAGCCATGATTACGATCTCCCGCACTGTCTCCATTGCTGAGGATGAGCTGGAGATCACCGCTGTGCGGGCGCAGGGAGCGGGCGGCCAAAATGTGAATAAAAGTTCGACCGCTATCCACCTGCGTTTTGATATTCGGGCGTCAAGCCTGCCTGAGTATTATAAGGCGCGTTTACTGGAGGCTTCGCACCATCTGATCAGTAGCGATGGCAGGGTTGTGATAAAAGCGCAGGAATATCGCAGCCAGGAGATGAATCGCGAAGCGGCGATCGCGCGCCTGGTGGCATTGATCAAAGAATTGACCGCAGTGCAAAAGAGCCGTCGGGCAACGCGCCCGACCCGCGCATCGAAAGAGCGCTGGTTAACGGGCAAGGCGCAAAAGTCGTCGGTAAAAGCGCTGCGTGGGAAAGTCCGTCGACATGATGGCTGACGGGCAACAACAGACTTGTGCATAAGGAATCGAGTGTGAAAAAAGCGATTTTATCTCTGCTGGCCGGGGGGGCGCTGTTTGCCCTTTTCGGCTGTAACAATCGGGGTGACACCGAAATGGTGCAGCCGACGCAAGTTGAAGAGCTGAAACCGATGCAGCAGAGCTGGCGCGGCGTTTTACCCTGTGCCGATTGCGAAGGTATCGAAACGTCGCTGTTTCTGGAAAAGGATGGCAGTTGGGTGATGAACCAGCGCTACCAGGGCGGAAAAGGTCCGTCGGTATTTGCCTCTTATGGTAACTGGGCGCGCACGGCCGATAAACTGATCCTTACCGATACTCAGGGTGAAAAAACCTGGTTCCGTGCGAAAGGCGATGCGCTGGAGATGATGGATCGGGAAGGCAATCCGATTCATTCGCAACTGAACTACACGCTGCAACCGGTGAAAGCGTCGCTTCCGGCAACGCCGATGGCGATGCGCGGTATGTACCGATATATGGCTGATGCGGCAGTATTTACGGACTGTGCAACCGGGAAACAGGTCGCAGTGGCAAGTAATGCTCAGCTTGAGCGCGATTATGCAGCTGCGCGCGGTACTGAAAGCAAACCGATTCTGCTGGTGGTGGAAGGGCATTTTGCCTTTGAACCGAACCCGGATACCGGCGCGCCACAGAAAGTGCTGGTCATTAATAAGAAAGGGCAGTTTAGCGCCAATAAAGACTGTGATGATTAAGCCTCTGACACCATAAAAAAAGCCCCGCGAGCGGGGCTTTTTGTCGGCTTAGCCTTTAATAGCTTTCACCAGATAATCAAGGATGTCGCCGGTTTTGATGAGCTGCTTCTCGCCGTTGCGACGATATTTGTATTCAATATCGTCGTTGTCGAGGTTGCGATCGCCGATCACCACTGTGTGCGGGATACCGATCAGTTCCATATCAGCAAACATCACGCCCGGACGCTCTTTACGGTCATCCATCAGCACTTCAATGCCCTGCGCGCGCAGTTCGGCGTAGAGTTTTTCCGCCAGTTCCTGCACACGGTAGGATTTGTGCATGTTCATCGGCAGCAGCGCAACCTGGAACGGNGCGATAGCGTCCGGCCAGATGATCCCGCGCTCGTCGTTGTTCTGCTCGATCGCCGCAGCCACCACGCGCGTTACNCCGATACCGTAGCAGCCCATGGTCAGNATCTGGTTGCGGCCATCTTCACCCTGTACCGCCGCGTTCAGCGCCTGGGAGTACTTGGTGCCGAGCTGGAAAATATGACCCACTTCGATACCGCGTTTAATCAGCAGCGTACCTTTACCGTCCGGGCTTGGATCGCCAGCGACAACGTTACGGATATCCGCCACTTCCGGCGTCACGACATCGCGATCCCAGTTGATGCCGAAGTAGTGTTTACCGTCGATGTTCGCGCCCGCAGAGAAGTCGCTCATCGCGGCAACGGTACGGTCGATCACCACAGGAACTGGCATATTAACCGGGCCAAGGGAGCCAGGACCGGCATTGACCACGGCGCGAATTTCCGTTTCGGTGGCGAAAGTTAACGGTGCAGCAACCTGCGGCAGTTTTTCCGCTTTCACTTCGTTCAGCTCGTGATCGCCGCGAACCAGCAGCGCGACCAGCGGGTAGCTGCTGCCTTCAACGGCTTTCACCAGCAGCGTTTTTACCGTTTTCTCAATCGGCAGGTTGAACTGTTCAACCAGCTCGGCGATGGTTTTCGCGTTTGGCGTATCAACCAGCGTCATTTCCTGCGTGGCGGCGCCGCGCGGTTCTTTTGGCGCCAGCGCTTCAGCAAACTCGATGTTGGCGGCGAAATCGGAGGAGTCAGAGAAGATCACATCATCTTCACCGCTCTGCGCCAGCACCTGGAATTCATGGGATGCGCTACCGCCGATCGAGCCGGTATCGGCCTGTACAGCACGGAAATCCAGCCCCATACGGCTGAAGATTTTGCTGTAGGCGGCATACATTGCGTCATAGGTTTCCTGCAAGGATTCCTGAGAGGTATGGAAAGAGTAGGCATCTTTCATCAGGAATTCGCGGGAACGCATAACGCCAAAGCGTGGGCGCACTTCATCGCGGAACTTAGTCTGGATCTGGAAGAAGTTCAGCGGCAGCTGTTTGTAGGAGTTCAGCTCGTTACGGATCAGATCGGTAATGACTTCTTCGTGAGTCGGGCCGAGGACGAACGGGCGATCGCCGCGATCAACAAAACGCAGCAGTTCCGGGCCATACTGCTCCCAGCGGCCGCTTTCCTGCCACAGATCGGCTGGCTGTACCACTGGCATGGACACCTCAATCGCACCGGCGTTATTCATCTCTTCACGCACGATGTTTTCGACTTTTTTCAGGACGCGCAGACCGGTCGGCAGCCAGGTGTATAACCCGGAGGCCAGTTTGCGGATCATCCCGGCGCGCAGCATCAGCTGGTGGCTGATGACTTCGGCGTCGGCAGGCGTCTCCTTAAGAGTGGAGAGCAAGTATTGGCTAGTACGCATGTTGTTACGGTTCCATTTGGACAATCGGAACAGGCCCGAAATCAGGCCTGACACAAAAAAAGTGGTTTAGTTTATCAGCCTGGCAGAGATGCCAAAAGAGAGGGGAATAAAATTAGCGNGCTTCCAGCGCAAAGACTTCNAATCCCGNCGCCGTTACGCGCCAGCGCACATTAAAATCCAGCAGCCAGACGGCNTAAGTCTTCCCTTGNTCTTCCTCTTTTCGGTAGGCCGGACGCGGATCCTGCGCCAGCACTTCCAGCAAAAAGGCTTTGAAGTGGGGATAACGCTTTTCCAGCCCGCTAAGCTGCAACTCCACGTCGGATGTGAAGCTCACCGGGATATCGCCAACCGGCGCCTGCTGCGCGTAGCTGGCCTGCGCATCGGGTACGGCTTCGGCAAAAGGCAGATAAGGTTTGATATCCACAACCGGCGTGCCATCGACCAGATCCAGGCTACCGAGCTGTAAAATCACCTGATCTTTATGGCAGCGGATCCCTTTTAATTCGACCAGTGACATACCGATCGGATTGGGGCGAAACGTTGATCGTGTGGCGAACACGCCCATTCTTGCATTGCCCCCGAGCCGCGGCGGGCGCACGGTAGGACGCCATCCGCCTTCCATCGTTTGATGAAAAACGAAAAGCACCCACAAATGGCTGAACCCTTCGAGGCCGCGCACTGCATCGGGTTGATTATACGGAGGAAGCAAGTGAAGTTCGCCGCCGCCATGCTTCACCAGACCCGGCTGGCGCGGTACGGCAAACTTCTCTTTATACGGTGAACGGATAACACCTATTTGCCCGAAAGCAAAGGTACTCATTTTGCCGAAACGTCGAGTGCGGAACCCACACAGATGGCCTGGCGATAGCAGCCAGGAGTACCGCTGGTTACTTCGCAGCTATGCAACAGAACGGCATTGGCCCTGGCTTTTTTCGAGGCATTAATCTGCATGCGTTTGCGTGCGGTCGGGATGTTCGGCGGGGAGTCCTGGTTGCTTGCCTGACAGGATTCGCCGGTGACTTCACCCAGATCGCGGAACGGTTTACCCACTAAATCTTGTGCATCAGTGATGATGCGCACCGGGGCAGGGCGTGTCACTTTCGGTTTTACCGGCTCTGATTTTGGCGTCACTGCGCTACTTTGTACCGGTTCGACAGGGGATCTGCTTAGCAAGGAGCAGCCGCTCAACATGAGTGCTAATAAACAGATCGGTAAAGCACGCATAATCTTTCCTCAAAGTGATTTTCTTAACGCCGCTTATTGAATCAGGGACGTGTACAAATGACAAGGCGGGCTTTCGCCCGCCTTGAATGATATTACAGACAGAGGAGATTACCAGCCTTTCACCGCGCCGCCATTGAAGACTTTGTTCGCCGCTTCGTTCACTTCATCTGACTGGTAAGCCTGAACGAATTTTTTCACGTTTTCCGCGTCTTTGTTATCTTCACGGGCAACGATCAGGTTCACGTACGGAGAGTCTTTATCTTCAACGAAGATGCCGTCTTTTGCCGGAGTCAGGCCGATCTGGCTGGCATAAGTGGTGTTGATCACCGCCAGTGCAATCTGCGCGTCATCCAGAGAGCGCGGCAGTTGCGGTGCTTCCAGCTCAACAATCTTCAGGTTTTTCGGGTTTTCGGTGATATCCAGTACGGTCGGCATCAAGCCCACACCATCTTTCAGTTTGATCAAACCCTGTTTCTGCAACAGCAGCAGGGAACGACCGAGGTTAGTCGGATCGTTTGGTACGGCGACCTGAGAACCATCCTGCAATTCAGACAGTGATTTGATTTTTTTGGAGTAGCCTGCAATTGGATAAACAAAAGTGTTGCCGACCGGAACCAGTTTGAAACCGCGATCTTTAATCTGCTGATCGAGGTACGGTTTGTGCTGGAAGGCGTTAGCATCGATATCGCCTTTGCTCAGCGCTTCGTTTGGCAGCACGTAGTCGTTAAAAGTCACCAGCTCAACGTCGAGGCCATATTTCTCTTTCGCAACTTTTTGTGCGACTTCGGCAACCTGCTGTTCAGCACCAACAATCACACCGACTTTAATGTGATTCGGATCCTTTTCATCCTGGCCGCATCCGACCAGCGCCAGAGAACCAAGCAGAGCACCTACGGCTGCAAAGGTCTTGAATTTAAAAGCCATGTTATTTCCCTTCTCTCAGAGTCGTTATGTTGTGTAACGTTATTTGTGCGTCACAGCCCGGACGATACGATCGCCCGCGAACTGAATTAAGTAAACCAGAACCACCAGTAATATCAGTACGGTATTCATCACTAATGGGTTATAGGTCACATAGCCGTACTGGATCCCCAGTTGTCCCAGACCACCGGCACCGACGGCACCGCCCATTGCGGAATAACCCACGAGGGTAATCAGCGTAATGGTCGCAGCATTAATGAGGCCCGGCAGCGCTTCCGGCAACAGCACTTTGCGGATGATCTGCATTGGCGTTGCACCCATCGCACGGGAAGCTTCAATCAAACCTGCCGGCAGCTCCAACAGGGTGTTTTCCACCATACGGGCGATAAACGGCGCGGCGCCAACCGTCAGCGGTACAATGACGGCGTACAGACCAATTGAGGTGCCGACAATCACGCGCGTAAAAGGAATCATCCAGACCAGCAAAATAATGAACGGAATGGAACGGAAAATGTTTACCAGCGCAGAGATCACCCGATACAGACCCGGATTCTGCACGATCTGACCCGGACGCGTGACATACAACAGCACGCCAAACGGCAGACCCACGACAAACCCCAGCAGACCGGAGGCAAAGGTCATAAACAGTGTTTCCCAGATGCTGCGGGCAAAGAGCCACATCATTGCCTCAGACATAACCGAGTACCTCTATTTTTACATGGTGTTCCTGCAACCAGGCGATGGCTGCCTGGGTATCTTGCTGAGTGCCGTGCATTTCCGTCAGCATAATGCCGAACTTCACGCCGCCCGCGTAATCCATCTGCGCGCTAATAATGTTGTTGTTCACGTTGAAACGACGCGCGGTTTCAGACAACAGCGGCGCATCCACCGACTGACCAGTAAACTCCATACGCAGCATCGGTACGCTGTCAGCCTGCGGTTCCGGCTGCAAGCGTTGTGCATAATCTTCCGGAATATCGAGATGCAGCGTGGACTGAATAAACTGCTGTGCCAGCGGCGTTTTCGGATGGGAGAAGACTTCACTCACCGTATCTTGCTCAATCAGTTCACCGTTGCTGATAACGGCCACGCAGTCGCAAATGCGCTTAACCACATCCATTTCGTGGGTGATCAGCAGAATGGTCAGACCGAGGCGACGGTTGATGTCTTTCAGCAATTCAAGAATGGAACGTGTTGTTGCCGGATCGAGCGCGCTGGTGGCTTCGTCACACAGCAGCACTTTCGGATTGCTGGCCAACGCACGGGCGATTGCCACGCGCTGTTTTTGCCCCCCGGAGAGGTTGGCCGGATAACTGTCATGTTTATCGCCAAGACCGACCAGATCAAGCAGCTCTTTTACCCGGCGATTGATCTCGTCACGCGGGGTATTATCCAGCTCCAGCGGTAATGCGACATTACCGAAAACGGTACGCGATGCCAGCAGATTAAAGTGCTGGAAGATCATGCCAATTTGGCGGCGAGCTTTAGTTAATTCCACTTCAGAGAGTTTAGTCAGTTCCTGGCCATCGACCAGCACACTGCCTTGCGTCGGACGCTCAAGCAGGTTAACGCAGCGGATAAGCGTACTTTTCCCNGCACCTGATGCGCCAATAACGCCATAAATTTGACCAGCGGGAACATGCAGGCTGACGTTGTTCAGCGCCTGTATANTACGGTTCCCCTGCTGGAACACTTTGGTGATATTCGAAAGTTTAATCATTAGATTATTTTTATCGTATAAGAGTTAGCCGTGGCATTTTGTTCTGCCGGTTACGGGCGTACCCGTAAACAGAGCGGATGGTAAGGCATCCAGACGTCTAAATCAATGTCGCTNGNAATGATGAGCACTTTCCTGCGTTGCGAAACATGAGATACTANGCTTCTATGCCTTTTTCAGGAGTAAACCCGTGGCAAAGTCAGTACCCGCTATTTTCCTCGATCGTGATGGCACGATTAATGTTGATCATGGCTACGTGCATGAGATCGATAACTTCGAATTTATTGATGGCGTCATTGACGCCATGCGCGAACTTAAAGAGATGGGCTACGCGCTGGTTCTGGTAACGAACCAGTCTGGTATTGCTCGCGGTAAATTTACCGAAGCGCAGTTTGAAACGCTGACCGAGTGGATGGACTGGTCGCTGGCCGATCGCGGTGTGGATCTGGACGGTATCTATTATTGTCCACATCACCCGCAGGGAACCGTTGAAGAGTTTCGTCAGGTGTGCGATTGCCGTAAGCCGCATCCGGGGATGTTGATCTCTGCCCGCGATTTCCTGCACATCGATATGGCTGCTTCTTATATGGTAGGCGATAAAATAGAAGATATGCAGGCGGCGGATGCTGCACAAGTGGGGACGAAAGTCTTAGTGCGCACGGGAAAACCGGTCACCCCGGAAGCGGAAAAAAGCGCTGACTGGGTGATTAATAGCCTTGCGGAGCTGCCTTTAGCTATCAAAAAGCACCAAAAATAACCGTTATGACGAAAAGATGAGCGGTTGAAATAAAAATGCATTTTTCCGCTTGTCATTCCTCTCCGGCTCCCTATAATGCGCCTCCATCGACACGGCGCCAGCGAGGAACATCACGCAGCGACGTTAAGTCGGAAGAGAAAAAATCCCGAAAATCGGGGTTGACTCTGAAAGAGGAAAGCGTAATATACGCCACCTCGCGACAGTGAGCTGAAAGCCGCGTCGCAACTGCTCTTTAACAATTTATCAGACAATCTGTGTGGGCACTCAGGTGACTGGATTCTTGATGTCTTCGGACAAAAAATGAATA
>Ga0058692_1000912_pt1 | contig 11625 bp, 8 predicted proteins | sample AgamicAtAmrz_FD_55216 | JGI IMG/M metagenome (GOLD analysis project Ga0058692, IMG submission 55216) | Agave microbial communities from Guanajuato, Mexico - At.Am.rz | ecosystem: Host-associated > Plants > Roots > Rhizosphere | place: Guanajato, Mexico | collected 2012-06-07 | reverse complement strand
CTGCTGGTTGTAGATGCGATGGATGGCCCTATGCCGCAAACCCGCTTCGTGACCAAAAAAGCGTTCGCGCATGGTCTGAAGCCGATTGTGGTTATCAACAAGGTAGACCGCCCGGGCGCACGTCCGGATTGGGTTGTGGATCAGGTGTTTGACCTGTTCGTTAACCTGGATGCGACTGATGAGCAGCTCGACTTCCCTATCATTTTCGCCTCTGCGCTGAATGGTATTGCAGGTCTTGACCACACCGACATGGCTGACGATATGACCCCGCTGTACCAGGCCATCGTTGACCACGTTTCACCTCCNCAGGTTGAAGTTGAAGCGCCACTGCAGATGCAAATCTCGCAGCTGGACTACAACAACTACCTGGGCGTGATCGGCATCGGCCGCATCAAGCGCGGTAAAGTGAAGCCTAACCAGCAGGTCACTATCATCGATAGCGAAGGCAAAACCCGTAACGGTAAAGTCGGCAAAGTCCTGACTCACCTGGGTCTTGAGCGTATCGACAGCGATCTGGCTGAAGCGGGCGATATCATTGCTATCACCGGTCTGGGTGAGCTGAACATCTCTGACACCATCTGTGACACGCAGAATGTGGAAGCGCTGCCAGCCCTGAGCGTCGATGAACCTACCGTAACCATGTTCTTCAACGTCAACACCTCACCGTTCTGCGGTAAAGAAGGTAAGTACGTGACGTCGCGCCAGATTTTGGAGCGTCTGAACAAAGAGCTGGTTCACAACGTGGCACTGCGCGTTGAAGAAACCGAAGACTCGGACGCATTCCGCGTTTCAGGTCGTGGTGAGCTGCATCTGTCTGTTCTGATCGAAAACATGCGTCGTGAAGGTTTCGAACTGGCGGTATCCCGTCCGAAAGTTATCTTCCGTGAATTCGAAGGCCGTAAACAGGAGCCATTCGAGAACGTGACGCTGGATATCGAAGAAACGCATCAGGGTTCCGTTATGCAAGCCATGGGCGAGCGTAAAGGCGACCTGAAAAACATGGATCCGGATGGTAAAGGCCGCGTACGTCTTGACTACGTGATCCCAAGCCGTGGTCTGATCGGCTTCCGTAACGAATTCATGACCATGACTTCCGGTACCGGTCTGCTTTACTCCACCTTCAGCCACTACGACGACATTCGTCAGGGCGAAGTGGGTCAGCGTCAGAACGGCGTCCTGATCTCTAACGGTCAGGGTAAAGCGGTTGCGTTCGCCCTGTTCGGTCTGCAGGATCGCGGTAAGCTGTTCCTGGGTCACGGTGCAGAAGTCTATGAAGGCCAGATCATCGGTATTCACAGCCGTTCTAACGACCTGACCGTGAACTGTCTGACCGGTAAGAAGCTGACCAACATGCGTGCTTCCGGTACAGATGAAGCCACCACCCTGGTTCCACCGCAGAAAATGACGCTGGAGCAGGCTATCGAGTTCATCGATGATGACGAACTGGTAGAAGTGACTCCGCTGTCAGTGCGTATCCGTAAACGCCATCTGACCGAAAACGACCGTAAACGTGCTTCACGTGGTCCTAAAGACGCGTAATCACGCTTTAGCGTAATAAAGAGCCCCGCCATGCGGGGCTTTTTTTTGCCTGCGATTCCGCGCCTGCCCGCCGGGCCAGCCAATTATTGTCTGCTGTGACACGCTTTTTGCCCNCCCGCTGCCGTTTACGCTTTTCTCTCCGGTGCTGGCTGTTCAGCCTGCGTTTTTGCCGCTAGAGTGAATACTCCAGGGAACCGAAGGAGGCGCACCATGCTGTATATCTTTGATTTAGGCAATGTGATTATCGATATCGACTTTAACCGCGTGCTGGGCGTCTGGAGTGACCTTAGCCGTGTGCCGCTGGCCTCACTGCAAAGCCATTTCCGGATGGATGAGGCGTTCGAACAGCATGAACGCGGTGAGATCAGCGATGAAGATTTTGCGCTGGCCCTCTGCGAAAAGCTGGAGATCGCTCTCAGCTATGAACAGTTTGCCGCGGGCTGGCAGGCGGTGTTCGTTGACGTGCGTCCGGAAACGCTGGCGCTGATGAACCGGCTGCGGCTGGAGGGGCATCGGGTCGTGATCCTCTCCAATACCAATAAGCTGCACTGCGCCTTCTGGCCAACGCAGTACCCCGACGTGCAGCAGGCGGCTGACAAGCTCTACCTGTCACAGGAGCTGGGCATGCGGAAGCCGGAAGCCCGCATTTATCAGCATGTGCTGGATGCGGAAGGGGTAACGGCCGAGCAGGCGGTCTTTTTTGATGATAATGCAGAAAATATCGAGGCGGCCCGGGCGCTGGGTATCGAAAGCGTGCTGGTGACGGACAGCCGCACGGTTCCCGACTGGTTTGCAGGTCGACAGTAACGCATGAAGTCACGAACATTTCGTCCCGGGCTGCATGCCTTCTGGCTGTGGCTCAGGCTGCTGTGGAAACGCATTGACGAAGATGGCATGACAACCCAGGCGGGCAACCTGGCCTATGTCTCACTGCTGGCGCTGGTGCCGCTGATTGCGGTGGTGTTTGCGCTGTTTGCGGCGTTTCCGGTCTTCTCCGACATCAGCGTGCAGCTGAAGCAGTTTGTCTTCAACAACCTGATGCCCGCCGCAGGCAATACGCTGCAACGTTATCTTGAGCAGTTTGTGGCTAACGTCAACCGGATGACGGCGGTCGGGGCCGTCGGCCTGATTGTGACNGCCCTGCTGCTGATGCATTCGGTCGATANCGCGCTGAACACCATCTGGCGCAGCCACAAGAAGCGGCCGATGGTTTACTCTTTTGCGGTCTACTGGATGATCCTGACTCTCGGCCCGCTGCTGGCCGGNGCCAGCCTGGCGATCAGCTCCTATCTGCTGTCGCTGCGCTGGATTAATGCCACCGGNGTCACCAGCCTGGTTGATCAGATGCTGCGTATTTTTCCNCTTCTGCTCTCGTGGCTCGCCTTCTGGCTGCTCTACAGTATTGTGCCCACCCAGCGCGTGCCGCCGCGTGATGCGCTGATTGGTGCACTGGTCGCCGGGGCGCTGTTTGAGCTGGGCAAAAAGGCCTTTGCGCTCTATGTTACGATGTTCCCCTCTTATCAGTTGATCTACGGTGTTCTGGCCGTGATCCCGATTCTGTTTCTCTGGGTCTACTGGACCTGGTGTATTGTGTTGCTNGGCGCTGAAATAACCGTGACGTTAGCCGACTACCGGCAGCTGAAACAGCAGCACAAAGATGAGCAACGCGAGGAAAGATGATTGCATTGATTCAGCGCGTAACGCGCGCCAGCGTCAGCGTCGATCAGGATGTGACCGGTGAAATTGGTGCCGGACTACTGGTCCTGCTGGGGGTGGAGAAGGGCGATGACAATGCGCGTGCGGAACGTCTCGCAGAACGCGTACTGGGCTATCGCATCTTTAGTGATGAGCAGGGCAAAATGAACCTGAGTCTCCGCCAGACGGGGGGAAGCGTGCTGGTGGTGTCACAGTTTACGCTGGCCGCTGACACGCAAAAAGGGATGCGCCCCTCCTTTTCTGGTGGCGCCGAGCCGGCTGAGGCTGAGCGTCTGTATGAGTACTTCAGCGACTGCTGTCGGCAGCAGGGCATTACNACGGCGAATGGCCGTTTCGCGGCAGATATGCAGGTTTCGCTGGTGAACGATGGTCCGGTGACGTTCTGGTTACAGGTGTGAGATCGTCAGCTGAGCGGCAGGGAACAGGCCACACCTCCGAGCGGGAGAAACATTTTATGTATCACCTTCGTGTGCCTCAGACAGCGGAAGAGCTGGATATCTACTANCAGTTCCGCTGGGAAATGTTACGTAAACCGCTGCGTCAGCCGCAGGGGTCTGAACGTGACGCCTGGGATGCCTTAGCGCATCATCAGATGGTGGTGGACGAGCAGGGAAATCCGGTCGCCATCGGTCGTCTCTACATTAATGCCGACAACGAGGCCGCGATCCGCTTCATGGCCGTTCATCCCTCCGTGCAGGGCAAAGGGCTGGGAACGCTGGTGGCGATGACGCTGGAGTCAGTGGCGCGTCAGGAAGGTGCAAAGCGGGTGACCTGCAGTGCCCGGGAAGATGCTGTGGCTTTCTTCGCGAAACTTGGCTACGTCAATCAGGGCGAGATAACCGCGCCGCAGACCACGCCGGTTCGTCACTTTCTGATGATTAAGCCGGTCATTACGCTGGATGACATTCTGCACCGCGCCGACTGGTGCGGGCAGCTGCAACAGGCCTGGTACGATCACATCCCGCTCAGCGAGAAGATGGGGGTCCGCATTCTGCAGTTTACCGGGCAGAAATTTATTACCACCATGCCCGAGGCGGGCAACCAGAATCCGCACCATACCCTGTTCGCCGGCAGCCTCTTTTCGCTGGCAACACTGACCGGCTGGGGATTGATCTGGTTGCTGCTGCGCGAGCGTCATCTCGGTGGAACGATTATTCTGGCAGATGCCCACATTCGCTATAGCCATCCCATCAGCGGGCGGCCCGGCGCGATTGCCGATCTGGGCTCATTAAGCGGCGATCTCGATCGTCTGGCGCGTGGCCGTAAAGCGCGCGTGCAGCTTGAAGTGGAGCTGTTCGGCGATGATGAGTGTGGCGCAGTGTTTGAAGGCGTTTATATCGTGCTGCCCGCCGATCCCGACGGACCGCTGGAAGAGGGCGGTTCCGGCGCACGTATCAATTAATCAGCAGGGCCGCACCCGCGGCCCTGCTGCGATTATCGGACCTCACCTGCTTGCATGGTCTGCTGCAGCTGCTGACTGTCGGTTGTCACCGACAGTGTGCCATTTACCGTCGGACGCAGTGGCTGATCAGCGCGTAACGCACCGCTGAGTTGCAGCTGCATATTGCTGTCGCCCGTTAACGGCAGCGCGGGCCATCCCCAGTTCTGCAATACGTTCACCGGCACCGCACGGCCGGTCAGCTGCAGCGTCAGTGGACGGGCGGATTGCTGGCCCACGGTGGCCGTTCCTTCGAGCAGTCCCTTGTTACTGAACGCGCTCAGCTCCGTCACCTGAATCTGCTCTGCGTCAGCACTCAGCGCAATGGATGGGTGACGCAGATCGGTACGATTAAAGGTGGACTCAGCCGCATTCAGGCTCAGCTTACCCGACCAGATCCCCCACTGATGCTGCTGCGCCAGTCGCAGATTCTCACCCGTGCCATCCAGTGATGTCAGCTGGAAAGGAAAGGCCGGATTGATATCGATAATCAGGTTCCGGTTCGACATGAAACGCGTCACCTCTACACTCTCCAGCCACGCGGGCAGGGTTGCCTGCCAGCGGTCGCGCCAGTCCTGCGGCAGGGTATATTCCAGCCCGGCAACGGCCAGATTTTTCAGGGTCAGGCGTTTATCGCTGCGCGACCAGTCACCGTCAGCCCGAATCACACCGTTCGCCCAGCGTGAACTGAACTGCGTCAGTGCGATGCCCTGCGGAGAAAAATCCAGGTTAACGATAGGGTCGTTAAGCTCGAAACCCCCGTTGATAAAATTGCTGGCATTCAGCGCCAGTGAACCATCATTACTCTGCCAGTCGTCTCCCTGCCAGTTAACGTTTCTCAGCGTCAGGTCGAGGTCGGTTACCGCCCAGTCCGGTCCCTGCAGACGGGCATCGGTCAGATCGAGTCGCGTAATCGCGATGGAGGGAACCACCTGCAGGCTGTGCAGGAAATCTTTCAGGCTGCTGGCGGTCTGCAGACGGATATCGTTCAGTCGCAGCTGGTTGATTTTCCAGTTGCCCTGGGCATCCCGTTCACCGTTACCGGTCATGGAGCCGCGCGCCAGATCGGCACCGATATTGTCAAAGCGCATCCGGCCCTGGGACACACTTCCCTGAATCAGTACGTTCTCGCCCGCCACATTGTTCAGCGTCATGCTGCCGGCGCTCATCTGGAAGCGGGCATCGCGGCCCAGCATATCGCGGGCGGTCGGTTTCCACGGCAGAATGCCGCCATTCACCTGCTGAGCAAACAGCGGTAACGCGCTGCCGGGGCTGTCGAGACGCATGTTATTGAGTTGCAGGCGGTCAGCCTGAATCGGAAGCGCGCTGTCTGGCGTCAGGTTGGCCAGATTCACTTCCCCGTCGCGCAGCTCAAGGCTGCTGAAATGCAGCGGATCGCTGAACTGAATCAGGGCCAGACCGAGATCGACCCGCTTTGCTACGAGTACTGCAGGCTGCCCATCGTGACCAAAGCTGAAATCATCCAGAATGATGTGAGAGGGCGAGGAGAAATTGTGTTCAATTTTACTCAGGGAGAGATGCCATTCGGTTTTGTCGCTCACCCACCGGCTAAACCAGCCTGCACCCCACTGTGTCTGCAGCAGCACATAGATCACCACCAGGGTGAAAAGCAGCAGTAACAGTATGGTGAGGAAAAACTTTCCAAGAAATTTCATCGCATCCTTCCCGCGTTCAATCCGGTGAGAGGTTGTTATGCCTGAATTACCGTTACAGCTCAACAGCCTGGATGTAAATACGAAGAAATAGCAGGCAGGCCGAAGCCTGCCCGTGGCCTTACTTCTCTGGCGGGAAAATCAGGTTGAGCAGGATAGCGGTAATACCGCCCGCGGCAATGCCCGAAGAGAGCAGGGTTTTCAGCCAGTCAGGGGCAAACTGCAGGATCAGTGGCTGCTGGGAAACACCCAGGCCCACGGCCAGCGACAGCGCGATAATCATGATGGCGCGGCGGTTGAGCGGCTCGCGTGACACGATGCGAACGCCCGACGCAGCAATGGTGCCGAACATCACAATGGTGGCACCGCCAAGCACCGGCTCAGGGATCAGCTGCACCAGACCACTGACCGCCGGGAACAGCCCCAGCACAATCAGCATCAGCGCCACCACAAAGCCCACGTAGCGGCTGGCCACGCCGGTTAACTGAATCACCCCGTTATTCTGTCCGAAGCAGGAGTTAGGGAAGGTGTTAAACAGCGCAGAGACAAAGGAGTTCAGGCCATTCGCCAGCACGCCGCCCTTCAGGCGTTTCATATAGAGAGGGCCGCTCACCGGCTGCTCTGATACATCTGAGGTGGCCGTGATGTCGCCGATGGTCTCCAGTGAGGTCACCATAAACACCAGCATCAGCGGGATGAGCAGGTTCCAGTCGAAGCCCAGTCCGTAATAGAGCGGGCTGGGCACCCTGATCAGCGGCTGATCGGTCGGGAGACCTGAGGCAGGCAGCATGCCCATGGCCCAGGCCAGCAGATAGCCGACCGCCATCGCAATCACCAGGGAGGCAACGCGCAGGTAAGGGTTTTTCTGCCGGTTAAGCAGCACGATCACCAGCAGCACCGCGCCGGCCAGCATCAGGTTTTTCGGCGCGCCAAAGGTGTGATCGTTAATCGCACCGAATCCCCCGCCGATAGAGGTGAGTCCCACCTGAATCAGCGACAGGCCGATAATCATGACCACGATACCGGACACCAGCGGGGTAATGATNCGGCGTGCCAGGTGCAGGACGCGGGACAGCACCATCTCAGTACAGGAGGCCACCATCAGCGTACCAAACAGGGCCGCCATCATGGTGGGAACATCCGCNCCGCCNTTTTTCAGCGCCATNCCCCCCATGATTAAGGGGGTGACNAAGTTNAAGCTGGTTCCCTGAATCGACAGCAGGCCCGAACCGACCGGCCCCCAGGTTTTGATCTGCANCAGTGATGCCACGCCCGAGGCAAACAGCGACATGCTGATGATGTGCCGGGTNTCTTCTGCGGGCAGGCCCAGTGCCTGACAGATNAGTATCGCGGGCGTGATGACGGCAACAAACATGGCCAGCAGATGCTGAGCGGCAGCAAACAGCGTCTGCGGAAGGGGAGGACGATCGTCGAGGCGGTAAATCAGTTCGCTTTGCAGNGCGGAGGGCTGGTCTGGCTGCGGATTGNTGGACATCTTCTGCTCTTCCCGAAAAAGTGTGTGGCGATTGTAATCATCCGCAGGCCAAAAGCAATCGTTTGCCCGNCTGAGGTGAAAAGTGGGTGCGGGCAGGGGCGNGACTCAGACGTTGGTATAACGGGTATTTTCCGGCAGCCAGCGTTCAATCAGGGCGCTGGCCTGTTCNGGATAGTGCTGATGGATGTGACGCGCCACACGCTGAACTTCGGGCACCATCGCCTGATCGCGCAGCAGGTCGGCCACTTTAAACTCGGCGTTACCGGTCTGGCGGGTGCCCAGCAGTTCACCTGGCCCGCGTATCTCCAGATCGAACTGGGCAATGACGAAGCCATCGTTGCTGTCTCGCAGCACCTGCAAACGCTTCTGCGCCGTCTTGCTGAGCGGCGCTTTGTAGAGCAACACACAGTGTGAGGCTACCGCACCGCGACCGACCCGGCCCCGCAGCTGATGCAGCTGTGCCAGGCCTAACCGTTCCGGATTCTCAATAATCATCAGGCTGGCGTTAGGCACGTCTACCCCGACTTCAATCACGGTGGTCGCCACCAGCAGTTGCAGCTCGTTTGCTTTAAACGCCTGCATCACCGCCTGTTTCTCGGCGGGTTTCATCCGGCCATGCACCAGGCCAATGTTCAACCCAGGCAGCGCCGTTTTAAGGGCTTCCCAGCTCGCCTCTGCCGCCTGCGCCTCCAGTAATTCTGACTCTTCAATCAGGGTACAGACCCAGTAGGCCTGACGCCCTTCGCGGCAGGCGTGTTCCACCCGTGCGACGATCTCATCCCGTCGGGAGTCGGGAATGGCCACGGTGGTCACCGGTGTGCGTCCCGGCGGCAGCTCGTCGATGGTCGAGGTATCCAGATCGGCATAGGCGGTCATCGCCAGGGTGCGCGGGATGGGGGTGGCGGTCATGATCAGCTGATGCGGATGGAAACCCTGCTCCTCACCTTTTTCCCACAGCGCGAGGCGCTGGTGGACGCCGAACCGATGCTGTTCATCAATGATGACCAGCGCCAGTCCCTTAAACTGCACCTGTTCCTGAAACAGAGCATGGGTGCCGACGACCATCGCCACCTGACCGCTGGCGATCGCTTCCTGCTGCGCCTGACGCGCTTTGCCTTTCTGTTTCCCGGCCAGCCAGCCGACTTCAATTCCCAGCGGCGCAAACCACTGACGGAAGTTACTGGCGTGCTGTTCAGCCAGCAGTTCGGTCGGTGCCATCAGCGCCACCTGTTTACCGTGGGCGATCACGTTCAGCGCAGCGAGCGCAGCCACCAGCGTCTTGCCTGAGCCAACATCACCCTGCACCAGTCGCATCATCGGAAAGTCATTCGCCAGATCGTTTTCTATCTCCGCCACCACCCTTTTCTGCGCCTGGGTGGGCGAGAAGGGCAGCGCGGCCAGCAGCTGGTCACTCAGGTTATGGCGCGGCGGCATGGGCAACGCGTAATAGCGCTGCGCACCGGCGCGCACCGCCAGCATACTCAGGTTGTGCGCCAGCAACTCTTCCAGAATCAGGCGGCGCTGGGCCGGATGGCGGCCACTCTCCAGTTCGCTGAGCCGGAGGTCGGGCGGTGGGCGATGCAGCGTGCGTAAGGCATCGGGCAGGCTGATCAGACCGCCGCTCAGCTCCTGCGGCAGCAGTTCGGCTATCGGGCAGCTCTCCAGCAGCGTCAGCGCCTGATCGGTNAGATTACGCAGCGTGGCCTGGCGGATACCTTCGGTGGTGGGATAAACCGGCGTTAAGGTCTCTTCCAGCGTTACACTGCTCTGTTCGCCCTGGATGCGGTATTCAGGATGGATAATCTCAGCACCACGCTGGCCGCGCTTGATTTCACCATAGGCGGTAACGTGACGACCCGGCGACAGGTTGTTCTTCATACCGGCATTGAAATTGAAGAAGCGCATGGTCAGCACGCCGCTGCCATCGCTGATCTGGCAGACCATCATCCGGCGGCGACCAAAGGTGATATCNGTGTGCAGNACTTCGCCTTCTACGGTGGCCCAGATGCCAGGCAGCAGATCGTTAATGGCATAGAGCTGAGTGCGGTCTTCGTAGCGCAGCGGGAGATGAAGCAGAAGATCCTGNATGGTGTGCAGGCCTATTCTGGCCAGCTTTGCTGCCTGGCTGGCACCGACGCCGGTCAGGGTACTGAGCGGGATGGCATCCAGCAGACGGCCTTTCATCGTCTTTTACCGGTCGATTGCATCGTCGCCCACCAGCTGGGATCGGCGTCGACTTCACCCTGAGCGTTGATGCGCGGATAGGGCAACCCTTTCTGTCTGGCGACGCGTGCCAGCACCGGGAATCCGCCTTCGAACAGCAGGCGCTGCTGTTCCTCTTCGTCCAGCAGGCTGTAGTCGCGCAGATAGAGCCCCGCATTCTGCCGCTGCCGCTGTGCTTCGTACAGGATCAGCGCGCAGGCGACCGAGACATTCAGCGACTGAACCATCCCCACCATCGGAATAACGATCTGCCGATCGGCCAGCGCCAGTGCCTCTTCGGTAATCCCGGTTTTTTCCTGTCCCATCAGGATGCAGGTCGGCAGGGTGTAATCGATCTCGCGGAAATCAACGGCATCCGCAGAGAGATGGGTCGCTAAAACCTGCATCTTCTGCTGTTTAAGCTGCTTTACGGCATCGCCGATGGTGGGATGGGTGACCACTTTCACCCAGCTGTTGCTGCCGGCAGAGGCAGAAGCCTGCGTGCGCATCCGCTGGCTGGGCCAGACCGCATGCACTTCGTGGATGCCCACGGCGTCGGCCGTGCGGATCACTGCGGAAACATTGTGCGGCTTATGCACCTGCTCCATACAGACCGTGAGATCGTGCTGGCGCAGTGCCAGCATCGCCTGAATCCGGGCAAAACGTTGATCGTTCATGCACTAATTACGGTTACGGTGGACTTTAATCACATCCGGCATCACGCGGATTTTCCGCATGATGTTGGCCAGATGGACGCGGTCACGCGCGGTCAGGCGGATAAAGGCGCTGTAAACGCGGCCATCGCGCTCTTCGGTATTCAGGCTCTGAATATTCGAGCCGGCGGTATTAATCGCCGCCGTCAGGTTAGCCAGCGCGCCCTGATGGTTAAACATGTCGACCTTGATCTCCGCCACGAACTCCTGCTCGGTGACTTTGTCCCACTCGACCGGCATGAATTTTTCNGGCTCTTTCTGATAGCCGCGAATATTCCGGCAGGATTCGTGATGCACCACCAGCCCTTTTCCGGGGCTGACGTGGGCCACAATCGGGTCACCAGGAATAGGGCGGCAGCATTTGGCGAAGGTAATCAATACGCCATCAGCGCCCTTGATCGGCAGCTTACCGCGTTTGCTGTTGCTGATCGTCTTGTTGTCAGCCTGCAGCAGGTTCTTCGCCACCACCACGCTCATCGCGTTGCCCAGACCGATCTCGGCCAGCAGATCGTCGAGCGAGGTCAGCTTCATGCGATCCAGCTCCTGGCGGATATTCTCAGCCGGGATTTCAGCCAGTTTACGGCTGCCGCCCAGCGCATGGCTGAGCAGGCGGCGACCCAGATTGACCGAGTCTTCGCGCTTAAGNTTNTTCAGCAGCTGACGNATTTTGGCACGGGCTTTGGAGCTGACGACGAAGTTAAGCCAGGCGGCGTTAGGCCGGGCNCCTGGGGCGGTAATGATCTCAATNGTCTGCCCGCTGGTCAGCGGCTGCGACAGCGGATAAGGCTGGCGATCGACGCGCGCGCCGACGCAGGCATGACCAATATCGGTGTGAACCGCATAGGCGAA
>Ga0058692_1000893_pt1 | contig 11759 bp, 11 predicted proteins | sample AgamicAtAmrz_FD_55216 | JGI IMG/M metagenome (GOLD analysis project Ga0058692, IMG submission 55216) | Agave microbial communities from Guanajuato, Mexico - At.Am.rz | ecosystem: Host-associated > Plants > Roots > Rhizosphere | place: Guanajato, Mexico | collected 2012-06-07 | reverse complement strand
TCCGGCGCCCAGACCGAAAAACACCAGAAGCGCATGATGGGCGAAGTGGCAAAACTTACCGCCGGCTCGAAGGGCGCGCTCGACAAGGCGGACTATGACCGCACGGTCAAGACGCTGCTGGGCGGCGGTTCCGACCCGGTCATCACCAAGGAACCCTCCGGTGCCTTCACCACCGAAATCACCGATGCGGCGCTGAAATAGTTCGAAGTGACGCCTAGATAATGGAGCGCGCGGGAGGTCCGCGCGTTCTGATTTATGATTGGTACCAGGGCGACAACTCTCTCGACGTCATCCTTGGGCTTGTCCCAAGGATCTAACCACGTCAACAAAATCACAACGTTGCAGATCCTCGGCACAAGGCCGAGGATGACGTCGGTGAGAATCGCTTAACTCGATTTCCCATCTGGCGTCGATCTTCTTTTGGAGGCTTTGCCGGAATGCGCCTATTTCGGTGGTAACCCATTTGGCGAATTACAATATCCCGACCTATACAAAAATGTATATCAACCATCGCGGCTATGCGGATTGATTTGTACGACAACAAGAATTACAGTCCCGCCCACAAGACTGCCAAATTTGATCTTGTAAAATAAGCACTGGGCAAAGGTGCTTAAGATTCGCGTTGAGGGGCGTTTGAATCGGGAGGATCGAAAAGGAAGTATTGTGATCCCTTGTTTCACATNCGCTATCGCATGACCTTTTAAAACGAGCCTTGGGGCTGCAGGACATGCGATCGGATATTGCGCGAGCCAAGACACATGCAGCATAAAGTCACGTTTAACCGCTTTGTATTCCTTCTTCTTTCCGCAACGGCGCTTCCCCTCTCCGCAGCAGCCGAGGGAGAGGCGCAGGCGCCGGTCAAACAGCAGAACCTGCCTTCCATCATCGTCGCCCATGCGGCAAAACGCGATCTCGTGGACCGCATCATCGCCACCGGCACGATCCGTCCCGTGGACGAAATTTACGTCCAGCCGCTGGTCGACGGCCTGTCCATCGACACGCTGAACGCCGATATCGGCGACCGGGTGGAAGCGAATGCGGTTCTGGCCGTGCTGTCTTCCGACAGCCTCGTGCTGCAAAAAAGCCAGCTTGAGGCCAACAAGGCCAAGGCCGAAGCCTCCGTCACCCAGTCGAAGGCGCAGGTGCTGGAAGCGCAGGCCAATCTCAATGACGCCCTTCGCCAGCGCGACCGCGCCGCCAAGCTCGGCCAGAGCGGCTCCGGCTCCGTCTCCGAGACGGAAAAGACCGAAGCGGCCGCTCAGGTGGCGCAGGCCCGCCTCGATGCGGCCAAACAGGCGGTTTCCGCCGGCGAAGCCGACATCAAGGTCGTTGACGCACAGATTGACGACATCGATCTGAAGCTGACGCGCACCGGCGTGAAAACCCCGGTCGCCGGCATCGTCTCCGCCAAGAACGCCAAGGTCGGCGCAATCGCCAGCGGTGCGGGCAATCCGCTGTTCACCGTCATCAAGGACGGCGCGATAGAACTCGTCGCCGATCTCTCCGAGACGGATATCCAGAAGGTCAAGGCAGGCCAGAAAGCCTATTTGACGGTTGCCGGCGGAGCTGAGAAAATAGAAGGCAAGGTGCGCCTCGTTTCACCCACCGTCGACCCGACGACGCGCCTCGGCTCCGTGCATGTGGTTCTGCCGACCGACAGCCCGGCGCGCTCCGGCATGTATGCCAGCGCGGCGATCATCGTCGAGGAGACGAATGCGCTCGCTTTGCCACTGTCGGCCGTCACCTCCGGGCGTGAAGGCTCGACCACCCGCAAGGTGGAAGGCGACGTCGTCAAGCAGGTGAAGATCGAGACCGGCATCGAAGACGGCGGTTTTATCGAGATTGTCAGCGGTCTTGCCGCTGGAGACAAGGTTGTCGAGAAAGCTGGAGCATTCGTGCGCGATGGTGACCGGATAAGACCGGTGGAAGCCCAGACGGCTGCGTCCAACTGACTGAGGGAATGAGATGAACTTTTCCGCATGGTCAATCCGTAACCCGATTGCGCCGCTGCTCGGCTTCGCGCTTTTGATGATCCTCGGCATGCAGGCGTTCAACACCCTGCCCATCACCCGTTTTCCGAACATCGACGTTCCCGTCGTGGCCGTCACGGTCACCCAGAGCGGCGCGTCACCCTCCGAGCTGGAAATGCAGGTGACGAAGGAGATCGAGGACGCCGTCGCCGCCATCAGCGGCGTCGACGAAATCCAGTCCACCGTGGTCGACGGCCAGTCGACGACAACGGTTGTCTTCCGCATCGAAAAGCCGACGGAAGAAGCCGTTCAGGACACCAAGGACGCTATCGACAAGATCCGCAGCGATCTGCCCGCCGATATCGAAGTGCCCGTCGTCAGCAAGATCGACGTCGAGGGACAGGCGATCCAGACCTTTGCCGTCTCTTCGCCCAACATGACGCTGGAAGAACTGTCCTGGTTCGTGGATGACACGATCAAGCGTTCGCTCCAGGGCCAGTCCGGCATCGGCAAGGTCGACCGCTACGGCGGCGCCGACCGCGAAGTGCGCGTGTCTCTGAGCCCCGAAAAGCTCGACGCCTATGGCATCACCGCAACCGAGGTGAACAGCCAGCTGCGCGGCACCAATATCGATCTCGGCTCCGGCCGCGGCCAGGTCGGCGGCAACGAGCAGACCATCCGCACGCTCGGCGACACGCGCGATGTGAGCCAGCTCGCCAACACCACGATTGCGCTTTCCAACGGCCGTTTCGTCAAGCTTTCCGAGCTCGGCACGGTCACCGACACCTATCAGGAACAGAAGTCCTTCTCGCGCTTCAACGGCAACCCCGCCGTCACCTTCGCGGTGTTCCGCTCCAAGGGCGCGAGCGAAGTCTCGGTCGCCGAAACCGTGGCGGCAAGCCTCGATGAGGTGCGCAAGAATCATCCGGACGTGTCGATCGAAATGGTCGATGACGCCGTCTATTTCACCTATGGCAACTACAAGGCCGCACTCGATACGCTGATCGAAGGCGCGATCCTCGCCGTCATCGTCGTCCTGCTCTTCCTGCGCAACTGGCGCGCAACCCTGATTGCCGCCGTGGCCCTGCCGCTTTCCGCGATCCCGACCTTCTGGATCATGGATATCATGGGCTTCTCGCTCAACCTCGTCAGCTTCCTGGCGCTCACGCTCGCCACGGGTATTCTCGTGGACGACGCCATCGTGGAAATCGAGAACATCGCCCGCCATATCAAGATGGGCAAGACGCCCTATCGGGCGGCACTCGAAGCGGCGGATGAAATCGGTCTTGCCGTCATCGCCACCAGCTTCACCATCATCGCGGTCTTCGTGCCTGTGTCGTTCATGCCCGGCATTCCCGGCCAGTACTTCATCCAGTTCGGCCTCACCGTCGCTTTCTCGGTGTTTTTCTCGCTGGCGGTAGCCCGCCTCATCACACCGTTGATGGCGGCCTATCTGATGCGCGCCGAAGATGCGATGGACGATCACCACGACAATGACAGCCGGTTGATGAAGGCCTATACGCGCATGGTGACCGCCACCACCCGCAAATGGTGGGCGCGTTATCTGACGCTGCTCGGCGCCATCGGCTTCCTCGTCGCTTCCGTCATTCTCTCGCCGGCGTTCCGGGCAGCTTCCTGCCGCCGGACGACGCCTCGCGCGTGACGCTTTCGGTGGAACTGCCGCCCAATGCGACGCTCGACGAAACCGACCGCACGACGACGCAGATTTATCATGCCCTGCGTGACATCAACGGCGTCGAAAGCGTCTTCATCCTCGGCGGCGCTTCGCCCAAGGGCGATCTGGAGCTTCGCCGCGCCACCGTCAACGTCATCCTGCAGCACATCGACCATTCGCTGCTCAAGCTGGTGGTCAACAAGGGGCTGGGCTCCATTCCGCTCATCGGCCAATATCTGCCGAAGGTGGAGGAAAAGGGTCGCACACGTCCGCAATGGGATGTGGAGCGGGATATTTTCGCGCAGGTGCGCGGNATNCCGGATGTCCGCATCATCAAGCTGAACGACCGNGCGGAACGCGAGCTCTCCTTCAACTTCCTTTCCACCAATGAGAAGGANNTGAACGACGCCGTCGGTATTCTCGAAAGCCGCCTGCGCGCTTCGCCCATCCTCGCCAATGTCAGCTCGGAAGGTGCATTGCCCCGCCCCGAACTGCAGATTCGCCCGCGCAAGGATGAAATCGCCCGCCTCGGCATCACGCCGCAGCAGATTTCGCAGACCGTGCGTGTCGCCACCATCGGCGATATCGATGCGCAGCTGACGAAGATNTCGCTGGACGACCGGCAGATTCCGATCCGTGTGCAGGCNTCGCTCGATACCCGCCGCGATCTCGCCACCATCCGCGCGCTGAAGATCAAGACCGCCTCCGGNTCGCTGGTGCCGCTCTATAGCGTTGCCGATATCGACTATTCGGAAGGTCCAAGCTCGATCAAGCGCAACGACCGCAACCGCGTTGTCTCCATTGGCTCCGACGTGCCCTTCGGCACGGCGCTCGATACATCGACGGCCGAGTTCAAGCGCATCGTGTCGGAAACCGACCTGCCGGCGAGCGTGCGCCTTGCCGAAAGCGGCGACGCCAAGGTGCAGGGCGAAATGCAGCAGGGCTTCGTCAACGCCATGCTGCTCGGCCTGATGCTGGTGCTGGTGGTGCTCATCCTGCTGTTCAAGGATGTCATCCAGCCCTTCACCATCCTGTTCTCGCTGCCGCTTGCCATCGGCGGCGTGGCGGTCGCGCTCATCATCACGCAGAACGCGCTGTCCATGCCCGTTCTCATCGGCATCCTGATGCTGATGGGCATCGTGACGAAGAACGCCATCCTCTTGGTGGATTTCGCCATCGAAATGCGCCGCCACGGCATGGAACGGGTGCATGCCATGGTCGAGGCCGGCCGCAAGCGCGCCCGCCCGATCATCATGACCTCCATCGCCATGTCGGCGGGCATGTTGCCCTCCGCACTCGGCGTCGGCGAAGGCGGCTCGTTCCGCGCGCCGATGGCGATTGCGGTGATCGGCGGCATCATCGTCTCGACGGTGCTGTCGCTCATCGTGGTGCCGGCCTTCTTCCTGATCATGGACGACCTGTCACGCCTGCTCGCCCACCTCTTCGGCCGCTTCGTCGGCAAGAAGGAAGAGGAGGAAGAGGCCCTCTCCAACGAGAAACTCTCGGAGATCGCCCGCGAAAACAGCCTGGCGCTCTCCTCACTGGAGGCGCGCGTCGCCAGCATGGAAAAGGGCACCGGCGACAAGGCCGCGGACAAGGGCAGCAACATATTGCGGCTACCGCCGCTTGCTGCGGAGTGAAAGTTGTAGCGCCGGGCCTCGTGCCCGGCGTTTCTCTTTATGGCGCTATCTCTTCCGTCATCCTCGGGCTTGTCCCGAGGATCTGCAACCGATTGATTTTATTCGACGTGATTAGATCCTCGGGACAAGCCCACGACTGTCCGGTTTAAATTTCCGGACAGGCTGCGTCCCCTTGCCGTGAATCGTGAAGGGTGCGCATTCTCTCAACGTCATCCTCGGCCCTGTGCCGAGGATCTAATCACGCCGAATAAAATCAATACGTTGGCAGATCCTCGGGACGAGCCCGAGGATGACGTCGGCGCGATTGGCTCAACTCTTCTTCCCATCTGACGCCGCCGCTCTTCTTTGGTGTCCGGTTAAGGCGGAAATCCTAAAAGCCTATTCGAATGAGAGTCTTACGCCTTGTCCAGAAATTTAAACCGGACAGCAGTGGGACAAGCCCGAGGATGACGTCGAGGGGATACTTACCTTCCCCAACCCGCTTCAGGCCTCGACCAAGGTTTAAACCGGACAGCAGTGGGGCGTGACCCGAGAATTCCATCGAGCCCAAGTGAATGATTCCATAGATGCTTGGGCAACACTTCCAAACAGCCGCATCCCTCCGCCCTAAAAGCGGCTTATGCCTGTTTGATCGAAATCAATTCGCTTTCCAGGTGAACTGCTAATCTCCCTCGCATCGGGAATTGCCGGTCGAAGGATAATGCGATGAGCTCTTTTCAGATAGGCGTGCGGGAACACGAACATCCCCGGTTTCGTATCGCTTCGGACAGCCCGGCAAAAGGTATGAGCGGGAGCCGGATGGACGTGAACAAGACCGTGAAGCTGAGCAACAGGGACAGGAACATTCTGCTGCGTGCACCCTTGATCGGGATAGCGGATGATGCGGCGGCNTTGAAGCTGATGGAGGCGGCGACCATCACCAATGTGAACGCCCGCCANGTGCTCTTCAAGGAAGGCGAAGCGGCGCAGCATTTNTACTGCGTGCTGTCGGGTTATATCAGGCTTTACCGGCTGGACCGGCATGGGCGCGAGGCGGATGTGCGCGTCAGCGGCCCCGGCGATACCTTCAACGAATGCCTGATTTTCGGCAGCGATACCTATCGCTACAGCGCNCAGGCGGCGGAAAGCTGCACCGTGGCGCGGTTCGAACTTGCGAGAATCCGCAGTCTGATCGATCAGGAGCCGGCCATCGCCAAGGCCGTCATGCGCTGCCTGTCCAACAGCCTGCTGGCCACCATGGATTGCATCGCCAACGACCGGCTGCAGACCGCGCCGCAACGTGTCGCCCATTACCTCATCAATCAGGGCCCGCGCGACGCGACATCCTTTTCGCTGCGGCTGCCGTTCCAGAAAAGCCTGCTCGCCGGCAAGCTCGGCCTCGCGCCGGAAGCGCTGTCGCGCGCCTTTTCGGCGCTGAAAAAGGCTGGCGTTACCGTGCGCGGACGCATCGTGCAGGTCAATGACGTCGCCGCGCTGAAGCAGATCTGAAAATACCGGGAGAGGATGAAGGGCGGGACGCCATCAGGCATTCCGCCCTTCCGCATGTCCGAAATCGGAAAATCAGTCCGGTTTCGGCACGAAGCGGAAGCCGTCGCCCTGCCGCTCGACACGGAAAAATCCGCCCAGATGACCGCCGGAAACCAGCCAGCCATGGTCGGCGGCTTCGGCCAGCGCCTTGAGGCGTGTTTCGTAAGCAAGCGCGGAATCGATATCGTAGACGAAACCGACACCGGGATCCCTCACCTGCAACTCGCTGACATGCAGCATGTCGCCCCATAATAACAGCCGCTTGTCGCCATTGCCGATCAGATAACCGGTGTGCCCCGGCGTATGGCCGGGCATGGCGACTGCCTCGATACCCTCGGCGACCACGCCCATGGGGATCGGCCGCAGCATCGGGCCACAAATGTCGAGTAGCCGCGCGGCAAGGTCGAAACCGCCCTGCCGGGCGGGCGGCAGGTTCTTGCGCGCCTCCGCGCTGCTGAAAAAACCGAGATCGGCCTCGGGAACCCATATGTCGGCATTGGGAAAATAAGGCCGCTCGCCATCGATGAGGCCAAGCGCATGGTCGCCATGAATATGGGTGAGGATGACACGCGTCACATCGGCCGGCTGGATTCCGGCGGCGATCATCGCCGCGCGGGCATGGCCATAGGCTGCACCCCAGGCCGTGCCGCAACCGGCATCGATCAGCCAGATGCCGTCAGGNCCGGACAGCGCGAAGCAGTTGACGTCCATGTCCACCGTTTCGCCCCGATGGCNGGCAAGGGCCGCAGCCAGCGCTTCGGCNCCCTGACGGTGGATGAGATGGCCGACCGGCGCNTTGTAGACACCGTCGACAAAACGGGAAACCTCGTAAGCGCCGAAACGGCGGGAGATAGCCATATTTCAGAGACCGCCCTGCTCTTTCAGAAAACCGACGATGCGATCCACNCCGTCGCCGCGTTTCATATCGGTGAAGACGAAGGGCATGGCGTTGCGCATGCGGGTCGCGTCGCTGTCCATGACGGTGAGGTCAGCGCCGACATAGGGTGCAAGGTCCTTCTTGTTGATGACCAGCAGGTCCGAGCGGGTGATGCCCGGCCCGCCCTTGCGCGGAATTTCCTCACCCTGACAGACGGAGATGACATAGATGGTGATATCGGCAAGATCAGGCGAAAAGGTCGCGGCAAGATTGTCACCGCCGGATTCGATGAAGACCACATCGAGATCGGGAAAGCGCGCATTGAGCCCGGCAATTGCCTGCAGATTGATCGTCGCATCCTCACGAATGGCGGTATGCGGGCAACCGCCCGTCTCGACGCCGACGATACGCTCGGACGGCAGCGCCTGCATGCGCACCAGCGCCTCGGCGTCTTCCTTGGTGTAGATATCGTTGGTGACGACCGCGACCGAATAATCCGCGCTCATCGCCTTGCAGAGCTTCTCCGTCAGCGCCGTCTTGCCAGAACCGACCGGCCCGCCAATGCCGACGCGCAGCGGCCCATTACCCGATTTCATGCCCGATTTCACGACTGTGTTTCCTTCACTATGCTTTGGTATTTTCTACCTTAATGCCTTGGACCAACACTTCAAAAGAAAGCAAGAACCGTGCCGCCTGTTTCTTCTCCCCGAGGGGGAGAAGGTGGCCCGAAGGGTCGGATGAGGGGGCAACGCCAGCGATAAACTGAGAACTCGCCCCCTCATCCCGCTGCCGCGACCTTCTCCCCCTCGGGGAGAAGAAACAAGTGGCATGCGCGCGCTCAATCGATGCCGTAGCTCTCAGGAACGGAAAAGCCGGGTGCCCTGCGTTTCATGGCGCATGGCTGCCGTATCGGCGATGATCGTCGCGCTGCCGAGATCGTCGAGCGTGGATTGCATCGCCCACGCCGCCATCTCCGCGATGATCGCCTCGCTTGCGGCCAGAATGGCAACGCCATCCCTCTGTCCCGCGACCCCGAGGCGGATGCCCGCTGAAACGATCTGCGAGGCGCCGGCATGCAAAAAGGCGGCAATCGTTTCCCTGAGCGGCACCGCATGACCGGCGGCGACCGCCCCGACGGCGACGGGATAGGGAACGTCCTTCGGCAGCAGGTCCAGAACCGCATGCGGCCATGCGCCGGCGGCGGCAACGAAGGCATCGCCCAGAAGCACCGTCTCGCGGTATCGCTCCGCCGAACCGGCCAGCGCCCGCGCCAGATTGGCCGTTTCGCTCAACACGGCCGCATCCCCGGCGCTGCGCCAGGCATGCGCCAGAAACACCGCATCGTTCCAAAGGCTGCCGTGGCGCAACAGCGTTTCGAGCCAGTCGCGCAGGGCCGCCGCATCGCCGACACGCCGATCCTCCACCGCCTTTTCAAGCCCGCCGGAATAAGAAAAACCACCGACGGGAAAGGCCGGCGACATCCAGGCCATCAACCGCAGCAACGCGGCGACGCCGCGATCTTCACTCACGGCTCAGCCGTGATCGTGATGGTGATGCCCGTGGTCATGACCATGGGAATGGCCGCCATGGGCGTGGTAAGCGCCGCGCGCCGGCTGGAATGGCTCTTCCACCTCACGCACGGTGGCGCCCAGACCTTCCAGCATGGCGCGAATGACATGGTCGCGCAGGATGAGAATACGCTCTTCCTCGATCTGCGCGGAAAGATGCCGGTTGCCCAGATGCCAGGCAAGCTCGATCAGGTGAAGACGATCCTTCGCCTTGATTTCGAACAGCTTTTCATCCGCCGCACGGACCTCGATCAGATCACCGTTCTCCACCACCAGAAGGTCGCCATGGGCAAACAGCACGGCTTCCTTCAGATCCAGCATCACCATCTCGTCATTTTGCAGATGCAGCAGCTTGCGGCGCAGATGCCGCTGGTCATGCGCCAGGGTGACATAACCGGAAGCTTCGTCGGCAGGGGTTCCGGCCGGATGATAGGAGGTGACGCGCAGCATGGGATGATCCGTTTCAGAAACAGTCTTGGGGGTCTGATTTTTGCCGGATAGGCGGGGTGATTTCAAGGTGGATACAATGCAAGGCGTGAAAAAGGTCGGCATTGCCGGCAGAAAGACTTGAGGCGCCCGGCAACTACTCCCCCGTCATGCCGGACTGGATCCGGCATCCAGCCACGGCGCGTCTGCGCCGTGAGAGGAGTCTTTCGCGATCAAGGACTTGATCGCGAAAGACTCCGGATCTGGTCCGGGGTGACGGTGTGCGGATGAGGCGGCACCGCGAAAGACAATCACGTCCCAGAAAACGAAAAAAGCCCGGCATTGCGGCCGGGCTTTCGCAAAATCGTAAAACCGAAATCAGGCCGCNGCGCGTGCCTTCAGGTTTTCCAGAATGTTCTGCGGCGCGGAAACGCCATAGGGGTCGGATTCGCAATTGTCCGAATAGCCCTCTTCCTCGAACCACTGCTCGACGACGCCATCGTTGACGACGGCGGCGTAACGCCAGGAGCGCATGCCGAAACCGAGATTGTCCTTGGCGACCAGCATGCCCATCTTGCGGGTGAACTCACCCGAACCATCCGGAATGACCTTGACGTTTTCGAGGTTCTGGCCCTTTGCCCAGGCATTCATGACNAAGGCGTCATTGACCGACAGGCAATAGATGTCATCGACGCCGAGCGCACGGAACTCGCCCGCCAGCTTTTCGAAATCGGGAAGCTGGTAGGTCGAGCAGGTCGGCGTGAAGGCGCCGGGCAGCGAAAACAGAACGACCTTCTTGCCCTTGAAATAATCGTCGGAGGTCATGTCCTGCCAACGGAACGGGTTGGGGCCACCGACGGCCTCATCGCGAACGCGCGTGCGGAAGGTTACGGCGGGNACTTTTTTGCCGAGCATGTCTTGTCTCCTGTTCTGGCGTTTTGCGAGGATCGCTTGGGATCGATCCGCGCGGAATTCTTTTGCCGTTTCCATAGCGCAAGACGCGCTGCGGTGCAGCATAAAAATCCCGATTTCAAAGGAGATTCAAACAGGCCACGTACCACTTGATGCAACTATAAAGTATTGTTTACAGAAATACACTTTTAAGTAATATTCCGCCACCCAACGGGAGACACTGAAATTGATTTTGAAAGATCGCGTACTCAATCATCTCGACAGTACCCTCAGAGCCTATTTCGACTATAGCGACGGCCCACAATGCTCCAATCTGCGTGGCTTCGTCGCAGGGCTGGTCACGGATGTCTGCGAAAAGATGGATGGAGACTTGCTGCGGAAGGTCGCGGAAAAGGTAGACGGCAAGAGTTTCGCCGAATGGCGGTCATGGTACATCGATGAAGTCGTGACTTTGCAGGCCAGTGCAGTGGGAGCATTCGCCCATCGCATCATTGATGTGGAAACGCTCAGCCCCTCGGCGCTCAGCCGAAAAGTGCCCTGCGAGCTTGGCTACAGACATGCGGATGAATTCATCGCCTGCTGGGAAGAGACCTATGCAAAGCGGCAAGCGGAGAAGGAAAAGCTGCCTTCATCGAAAAAATTTCAGGACAAGCGCAACAGCCACACGGAGCCGCCTTACCTGATGAAAGATATCTTGGGGCTCTCCTGGTGGCGCAAGCGGTCAAAATGAAGGACGGCAACAAGGAATCGACCAAGGAAATGCTGGCGGTTTTCCGCATCATCGCCAGCGCCGGGCTTTCGCTGATCCTCCTTCTGGCCACTTTCAAGAACAGGACGCCGGACCTTTCCAATTGGCTGGTTTACCCAGCTGCCCTGTTTTTCAGCGTCTCTTTGCTGTTCTGCCTCTACCTGTTTCTGCAAGCCATAACCCTGCTTGCGGGCGAGGCGGACGCCATCATCGATCAGCCGAGGATCAAAATCCCCGCAATGGCGGCCATGGGGCTGTTCATGGCCGGCGTTGCAAGCCTGCTGACCGCACTCATGTGCATCTGAGCGCGGAGCAGCCGTTTCTCAGAACAGGAAATAACGCTGCGCCATCGGCAGCACCGTTGCCGGTTCGCAGGTCAAAAGCTCGCCATCCGCCCGCACTTCGTAGGTTTCCGG
>Ga0058692_1000889_pt1 | contig 11763 bp, 12 predicted proteins | sample AgamicAtAmrz_FD_55216 | JGI IMG/M metagenome (GOLD analysis project Ga0058692, IMG submission 55216) | Agave microbial communities from Guanajuato, Mexico - At.Am.rz | ecosystem: Host-associated > Plants > Roots > Rhizosphere | place: Guanajato, Mexico | collected 2012-06-07 | reverse complement strand
GAACTCTTGCTGATCTGCTGCATGATCTCTTCCAGTCGCGTCATCACCTCACCGCCACTGCGCGCGTTTTTGCTGGCGCTGTCGGCCAGCTGGCGCGCGTTGTGCGCGTTGTCAGCATTCTGGCGCACGGTGGTTTTGATCTCTTCCATGCTGGCGGCCGTCTGCTGCAGCGCTGAAGCCTGCTCTTCAGTGCGTGATGAAAGATTATTGTTGCCGTTGGCGATCTCCTGCGCATTAGCGTAAATGCGCCCTACCCCTTCACGGATACCGGAGACGGTACTGATTAATGACAAGCGCATCGCCTCCAGCTCTTTCAGCATCAGGCCCAGTTCGTTTTCATTGCCCGCCTCGATGCGCTGCGTCAGATCGCCCTGCGCAATGCGCTGGATGGAGACGGTGGTGTCCGCCATGCGCGTCACCAGCACGCGCTTCACCCAGATGCGCGCCAGCAGCAGCAGCAGCGCCGAAATCAGCAGCATCACAATCGCCATGCCGACCATCTGACGATAATCGCTTTCGGCGCTGGCGATCAGCTGATGGTTATAGCGGTCATTGATTTCACTGTACTGCGCCAGCCGTTCGCGCATCAGATTACGGTTGTCGATTTCATGACGCAGCCCCTCAATCACGCTGAGCGGGTTATCCAGCGAATTAAGGTTGTTCTGCGCAATCGCCATCACCAGATCAAACTGCTTATCCAGCGCATTGGCTGCAGCCTGCTCTTCGTCACTGTTAAACGGCGTGCCGATATAGGTATCCATGCCGCGACGCGCCAGTACCAGGCGTTCACGTACCTGCTCAACCGCCTGCTGGCTGACCGGCCGCTCAAGCGCCTTCTGCAACAGCATGCTGTGGATTTGCGCCAGCGAGCCGTTGATGTTGAACATCGCATCCTGCATCGCGTTATTGTTGACGGTCGAGACCTGCGCCTCTTCGAAGTTGGCTTTGTTGGAGACCGCTTTCAGCACGCTGAACGCCAGCGCCACCACCAGCATGGCAGTGAAAAAGGCGATGATACTGGTGATCGCGGTAGCGATTTTGAGATTCTTAAACATAGTGTCCTCTGACGCCGCTCCGGCGTCTGGTGAAAGATGAAGCCTTAGCGCGTCATGTTGAACAGCGACATTTTTTGCATGCTCTGAAACACCATCATCGAGGCGTTCAGCGAGAATTCAGACATTTTCGACTGGCCAATCAGACCGATCAGGGTGTCGTAATCCGAGCCCACGGTCTGCTCCAGCCGCGCGGTGAGNTCCAGCTGCTGGGTGGCCGCCGACTGATCCAGCGCGTCCAGCTGCTGNAGNCGGGTACCGACTTCCGCCTGCAGCTTGCCNAGGTTATCGATNCCTTTGCGCACCGAGCCGCTGACCTCCTCCAGCGNGCTGCGCAGCGCGCTGCGGTCCGCGTCATCGTTAACCGGCTGCTTCAGTGCTGTGATGGCTTTATCCAGCTGCTGCAACAGATCGTCGGCGCTGCCACTCATAAACAGCTCGCGCCCGGTATGGCCCAGCGCCATCTCCACGTTGTCCGCCACCTGGCCTGACAGCGCAGTGTCGCCGCCGCGATAGTTGCCGTTGTCGTCAAACGGCGCCTGACCGGTTTTGTAGCCGGCAAAGATCGGATTCCCCTGGCCGTCGCGCGCGTTGCCCAGATCGCGCAGGCTGTTGCGAATGCCTTCCAGTTCGGTGGCCAGCGCGGCGCGGTCGGCATCTGACACACCGTCGTTGCCCGCCTGCACCAGTTTTTCCGTCAGGTTTTTGGTCAGCACGTTGCCGATGGAACCCAGCGTGTGGTCCTCCAGCTCCAGCGCCGCGCGCGCCGACTGGCGGGCGCTGTCGAAACGGCCGATTTGCGCCAGCGCGTCCTGTAACAGCACCGCCTGCGCCGCCGCGGCCGGATCGTCCGACGGCGTCAGCACGCTTTTATTGCTGGCCAGCCGGTTGTAGATCTCGTTGCCGGCGCTGACGCCGCGCGAAAAGCTGTTGAGATTGTTTTGATACTGGAAAAGTGTGCTCAGACGCATTTCCGCCTCCCTTAAATGATTGCGCTTCAGCGCAGGCTTAACAGCGCGTCAAACAACGTGTTCGCGGTTTGCAGCACCTGACTGTTGGCCTGGTAGTACTGGGTGTACATCTGCAGGCTGATGTACTCTTCGTTGAGATCGACGCCGGCAATCGCCTGCTGCTCCATCGCCGCCGCTTCCAGCGCTTTGGCGCTCTGGGTGGCATCGCTTTCTGCCGCCGAGGCGGTGGCGCCGACGCGCCCGACGAGGCTGGAATAGGCTTCGCTCAGCGTTGCTTTCCCGACCAGCGCTTCGGTCTGGATCGCCAGCATTTTTTTGAGGTTTTCATTGTTGGTTTTGTCGTCGGCATCGGCGGATCCCGAGGCGGCAATGCCGTCACCGTTGCTCAGCGCCACCTGCAGGCGCGCCGCCACGTTATCCAGCGGATTGAGGCTAAAGCTGTCGCCCGGACTGGCCCCCGGCGTCACGCTAATGCTCAGGCCGTCAAACTGCAGCGCCCCGGTATTGGCATCCACCGTGTGCGGCACCACGCGGCCATCGCGGCTTTTCACCTGCCAGTCACCGCTGTCGGTCATGCTCAGGGTNTAGCCGCCGGTNTGCACCTGGCTGATATCGCTGAAGCTGACGTCCAGCGTGGCGCTGCCGCGGTTGTTGCGGTTNGCCTGCGCCACNGGCTGCGGAATGTTGAAAATATCGCCNCCGGGCTTGCCCGCCGCGTCGTAACCGTCACGGTTCACCGTGTTGAAACGCTGCGCCATCTGCAGCGCCAGCTGGTTCAGTTCATCACGCGCCTGCAGCAGATCGTTATTGCGGAAGGTAAACAGGCCGCCGAGTTTGCCGTGTGACAACTTGCTCTCATCCAGCCGCTGCTCGTTACCGGCGGAATCGCGGTACATCACCACGGTTTTCAGCGGATCTTCCGCCGACGGCGCGGTCGACAGCGTATAAGCGCTGTGGCCGTTGACCAGCGGGAAGCCGTTTTCCAGCGTGACGTCGACCCGCCCGGTGGCGCTGTTTTCACTGACGCGAATCCCCACCTGCCCGCTGAGTTTATTCAGCAGGCCGTCGCGCAGGTCGAGCAGATCGGCCGGCAGATTGCCGGTCTGGCCGTGAATNTTGCCAATCTCTTCATTCAGGCTGGCCAGCTGACGCGTGACGTCATTGATNTCGGTGACACTCTGTTCNATCTGGCTATTGCTGCTTTTCTGCAGGCCGTTCAGCGCCTGGCCNTGNGTGTTNAGCTGNGAGGTCAGCGCGGTGAATTGCAGATAAGCCGCCTGGCGCGCCGACGCGCTGGAGNCATCGCCATTCAGCGTCTCCAGCCCTTTAAACAGATTATTCAGGGAAACCGANAAGTTAGCGCTGTCGTCACCGAACAGCTTGTCAATCTGGCTGAGCTGCGACAGCCGGCCGTCATGCTGCATAAAGCTGCTNTTGGCGTCGCGCAGCTGCTGATTGGCAAAGCCGCTGTAAGCGCGTTCGATGCCGTTGATCTGCGTGCCGTAGCCAAAAAAACCGTTGGCGGTGGTGCGGCCACCGGCTTCGCCGAACTGCGCGCTCTGGCGGCTGTAGCCGGGGGTCATGGCATTGCTCAGGTTATTGCCGACAACGTGCAGTGCCGTCTGCGCGGCGCCCAGACCATTTCTGGCCAGATACATCAGATTCATGGTTTCCCCGTACAATCGGTCAAATTGAGACAAATCCCTACTCAACCCATCGGTGATTACAGAAATTTCTGAAATAAAAAATCAGAACAGCGTTGAGAGATCGGTTTGATAGGCGCTGACGCTGGCGCTCACCGTGCTTTTTACCCGCTGCATAATGCTGATCAGTTTGCTGGCGTAGTGCGGATCGGTGGCGTAGCCGCTGTGCTGCAACGCCTGCGCCGCCTGCTCGCCGCTGGCGGCGTCGGTGACCGCCCGGTAGCGCGGGTTGTCAGCGATGAAGCGCGCGTAATCACTCAGCGCCTCGCTGAAAGAGTCATAGACGCGGAATGCGGCGCGGGTTTTGGTCGCGACGCCATCGATAAACTCGGTGGTGGTGATGTCGGTGGTTTTGCCCTGCCAGTCGGGTGAGGCTTTGATGCCAAACAGGTTGTAGCTGCGCTCGCCGCTGGCGGTGCGGATTTCGCCCCGGCCCCAGCCGGACTCCAGTGCGGCCTGAGCAATAATCAGATGGTGATCGATGCCGGTACGCTGTGCCACCGCCAGCGCCGGCTGCATCAGCTGACGGATAAAGTCGTGGCGATCGCCGCCCGGCGCGCTGTTGAGCGGTGCCACCAGCGCGGGCAGCAGGGTCACTGCCGGTTGCGCCGGCTGCGGTGCCAGGCTGTGACTCAGGCGCTGCATCACCTCTGGCACACGGGTGCCTGCGGTCTGGTTCACCGTCTGCGGTAGCTCGCCCATCTGCTTTAGCATCATCTGCGCCAGCCCCAGCTCGCCGCGTCCCGCCACCTGCTGCGCCAGCTGCTGATCGTACAGGGAGGTCATCATGTCGCCCGCCTGGCTCTGCAGCAAACCGCCGCCGAAGCTGGCCTGACGCATGCTTTTCAGCATCACCTGCACAAACAGGCCTTCCATTTCACGCGCGGCGCTCTGCATCGCTCCGCGACCGTCGGCGCGCATCTGGCGCTTCAGCGCGCTCAGCCCCTGCACGTCAAACGCGGCGTAACCCTGTGGCGCGGTCATCAGTTGGTCTCCAGTCGGGCGCGCAGACAGCCGGCGTTTTTCATTGATTGCAGAATTGACATCAGGTCATTCGGCGTCGCGCCGAGACGGTTTAAGGCGCGCACCACGTTGTTCAAATCGGTGCTGGTATTAACCTGCTGCAGCGAACCGCCCTGCTCGCGCACTGAGATTTCGGTGTTATTGGTCACCACGGTTTCGCCGCCGGCGAAGGGCGTATCGGGCTGACTGACTTCGCGGTTATTGAACACTTCCACCGTGAGATCGCCCTGCGCCACCGCGCAGGCATCCAGCGTGACGTGCCGGTTCATCACTACCGTACCGGTGCGCGAATTGACGATGACTCTGGCATCCATCACCGCCACCCGCAGCGGCAGGTTCTGCACCTCGGCGAGGAAACGCACTTTGGCTGCCGGTGTGGCAGGTACATACAGCCGCACGCTGCGCGCGTCTTCGGCCTGTGCCGCGCCGCTAAAGCGACGGTTAATGACGTCGCTGACCTGCTGCGCCACGCTGAAATCTTCCTCGTGCAGCTGCAGGCGCAGCTCGCCCTGGCCGGCAAAATCCAGCGGCACTTCGCGTTCAACCGTCGCGCCGTTGTCAATGCGCGCGCCGTTAAGCTGATTGACCTGTACCCGGTTACCGCCGCTCTGTGCGCCGGCACCGCTCACCAGCAGGTTGCCCTGCGCCAGCGCGTAAATCTGGTTGTCGGCGCCTTTCAGTGGCGTCATCAGCAGCGTGCCGCCGCGCAGGCTCTTTGCATTGCCGAGCGATGAAACCACCACGTCGATCTTCTCACCGCTGCGCGCAAACGGCGGCAGCTCAGCGGTCACCATCACCGCCGCGATGTTTTTCAGCTGCATATTGACGCCGGGCGGCACGGTAATGCCGAGCTGCGACAGCATGTTATTCAGGCTCTGGCCGGTGAACGGTGCCTGCATGGTCTGGTCGCCGGTGCCATCCAGACCGACCACTAAGCCATAGCCCATCAGCGCATTGCTGCGCACGCCCTGAATGCTGGCGATATCACGAATGCGTTCGGCGTGAAGCGTGGTGCTGCACAGCAGCACAGCAACAGACAGCGCATCAGAAAGGTGTTCATTGGTCGGTGCCTATAGCGGAGAGAGAGAAAGGAACAGCCGCTGCAACCAGCCCATCTGCTGCGCCTCGTTGATGTAGCCGTTGCCGACGTACTCAATGCGCGCGTCCGCCACCTGAGTGGACGGCACGGTGTTGCCGCTGCTGATGGTGCGCGGATTCACCACGCCGGAGAAACGGATAAATTCAGTGCCCTGATTGATGGCAATCTGCTTTTCGCCCACCACGCGCAGGTTACCGTTGGCCAGCAGTTCGGTAACGGTGACGGTCAGCGTGCCGCTGAAAGTGTTACGCGCCGCCGCGCCACCTTTGCCGCTGAAATCATTTTTGCCGCTCATCTCCGCCCGGGCGCGATCGCCGCCCAGCAAACCGCTCAGGGCGTGCGGCACCGCATCAAATCCCAGCCCGGCGCTGCCGTTACGGTTGGCGCTGGCGGAAGAGCTTTTGCTGGCGCTGACGTTCTCCTGCAACAGGATGGTCAGCGTATCGCCGACGTTGCGCGGCCGGCGATCTTCAAACATCGGCTGATAGCCGTAATTCATCGCCTGGCCGGTCTGGAAAATAGCGCCGTTGGTGACACTGACCGGTGTGACCACCGGTGCCGCCGAGGTCGCGCCCTGCACCAGCGGCGCGTGCGGCATCACGCTGCAGCCGCTGAGTACCAGACACAGCGCCAGCGCGACAGAAGAAGTTGTTGAGTACGGTTTCATAGCGGATCGTCAGGCGGCCGCGCGCTGCGGCCAGCACATTAAAGTTGCGTCAGGCGTTGCAGCATCTGGTCTGAAGTGGAGACCGCTTTGCTGTTGACCTCGTAGGCGCGCTGCGTCTGGATCATGTTCACCAGCTCTTCAGCGACGTTGACGTTCGATCCCTCGATATAGCCCTGTTTCAGCTTGCCCGCGCCGTTCAGGCCGGGCGTCGACTCATTCGGCGCACCGGAAGACTGGGTTTCGCGATACAGGTTTTCGCCGATGCTCTCCAGCCCGGCATCGTTGGTGAAGGTCACCAGCGAGATCTGCCCGACCACCACCGGTGCGGTCTGGCCCGGCACCGTGACGCTGACCATGCCGTCCACGCCAATGGTGAGCTTGTCCGCTTCGGCCGGCAGCGTAATGCCCGGCATCAGCGTGTAGCCGCTGGCGGTGACCATCTGACCATTCTGATCCTGCTGGAACGAGCCATCGCGGGTGTAAGCCAGCGTGCCGTCCGGCATCTGCACCTGGAAAAAGCCCTGACCTTCAATCGCCACTTCGTGGGCGTTATTGGTCTGGCTCAGGTTGCCCTGACTGTGAATGCGCTGCGTCGCTACCGGACGCACGCCGGTGCCGAGCTGCAGGCCGGTCGGGATGGTGGTCTGCTCGGAAGACTGCGCGCCAGGCTGGCGCAGCGTCTGATANTGCAGATCCTCAAACATCGCCCGCTGGCGCTTAAAGGCGGTGGTCGAGACGTTGGCCAGGTTATTGGAGATCACGTCCATGTTGGTTTGCTGGGCTTCGAGGCCGGTTTTCGCAATCCATAACGAGCGAATCATCAGTTGACTCCCGGAAGCGCGGTTTAGCCCGCGCTCAGTAATTGGTTAGCGGCGCGCGCGTTTTCATCCACGCTGCCGATCAGTTTCATGTTCATGTCGAAGCCGCGCGCGGTGGCGATCATCTCGACCATCGCCTGTGCCGGGCTGACGTTGCTGCCCTCCAGCGCGCCGCTGGTCAGCCGCAGCGCCGCATCNGCCGGCAGTTCGCCGNNATCCGCGAGAAACAGGCCGTCATCGCTGCGGCGCAGGCTGTTGATTGGCGCACTGACCAGTTTGAGCCGGCCTGCCNGCGTCAGCACATTGGCCTGATCGCCCGCGCCGCGGGCGGTGACGGTGCCATCAGCAGCGACGGTCAGCGTGGCCTGCGGCGGCACCGTTAGCGGTCCGCCGTCACCCAGCAGCGCCAGACCGGCAATGCGCAGCTGCCCTTCGCTGTCGACCTCAATGCTGCCGTTGCGGGTGTAGGCTTCGCTGCCGTCCGCACGCTGCACCGCCAGCCAGCCTTCGGCCGGCAGCACCACATCCAGCTCGCGGCCGGTTTGCTGCACCGGCCCCTGCTGGCTGGCATGCCACGGCGTGGTGGCGGTAGCCAGCGTGCGCGTCAGCACACCGTGACCGGTGACCGGCACCGCGCGCGTGGCGCTGAGCTGGGCGCGGAAGCCCGGCGTGCTGCTGTTGGCCAGATTGCCGGCGGTAACCGACTGGCGATCCATGGCGGCACTGGCGGCCCCCATGGCGGTGTAAATCGCGCGATCCATAGCCGCCCTTACCGCAGCGTCGAGAGCGTCTGCAGCAGCTCAGACTGGGTTTTGATGGTTTGCGAGTTGGACTGGTAGTTACGCTGGTAGACGATCATGTTGACCATCTCTTTGCCCAAATCGACGTTAGACGCCTCCAGCACGCTGCCGTGCAGCTTGCCGAGGTTGCCGGTACCGGAGAGGCCGTTGGTGGCCTGGCCCGATTCCGGCGTTGCCGACCAGGTGTTATTGCCCTGCGACGCCAGTCCGCCCGGATTAGTGAAATTCGACAGCACCACCTGACCAATCAGTTGCTGCTGGCCGTTGCTGTAGGAGGCGATGATCTGGCCGTTATCGCCGACGGTGTAGCCATTCTGTTTGCCTGGTTCATAGCCGTCAGTTTTTGCCGGCTCCATCGCGGTGTCGCTGGCCTGCTGCGTCATGCCGCTCAGATCCAGTTTGAAGTTAAGCGGATCGCCGCCCTTAAAGGCCGCGCCGATGATGTCCACTTCCGCCGGCGTGGTGGTCAGCTCCCCTGCGCTGTTGAACTGCAGCGTAGTTTCCTGGAACTCGGGGTTGCCGGGCGCTGAGGTATCGCGGGTTTTCACTGTCCACTGGTTGTCGGCGGTTTTGATGTAATAAACATCCACGGTGTGCTTGTTGCCGAGGCTGTCATAGGCTTCCACCACGCTGGCGAAGTTGTAGGTGCTGGCATCGCTGGCATCGAAGTCAGCCAGCACTTTGTTGTCGTCGCTGGAGTTGAGGTTGCCCTGCAGGCTACCGCTGGTGGAGGCTTTAGCCGGCATCTGCGTATCCGGGATCTGGATCGGTCCGAGCGGCGAGCCCGGCTGAATGCTGGGTGGCGTGCCGGTGGCCTGATAGCCAGTCAGGTACAGGCCGTTGTTGGTGATAAAGCCGTCGGCGTCTTTGGTGAACTCACCGTTGCGGCTGTAGAATATTTTGCCCGCGGCATCGGTCAGGCGAAAAAAGCCGTTGCCCTGAATGCCCATCGACAGATTGCTGTTGCCCTGGCTGAGAATGCCGTCGCCAAAATTCTGGTTGACGCCCAGCACCTGCACGCCCATGCCGACCTGCGAACCGGCAAACACATCGCCGAAGGTGATCGAACCCGATTTAAAGCCGACGGTTTGTGAGTTGGCAATATTGTTGCCGACCACATCCAGCGCCTGCGAGGCGGCATTCAGACCGCTTAAACCCTGAGAAAAGCCCATAATGAATAACTCGTATAATCGCGAAAGAAATTAAAGAATTTGCACAATGTCGCCAATGCCTACCGCGCCATCTTTGCCCAGCTGAATTAATGCGCCGGTCGGGGTAAAAGAAACGCCCTCTACTTTGGCTTTTTTCAGCGACTGAATTTCCGGTGCGTCCCCTTCGGTGGTAGACGCGGAATAGGTCACGCTATATTCGCCGTCAGCCGGCGGAGTCGCGGGCTGGAAGTTGGTTAAATCGTCCAGCGTATATTTATTGACGCCGGCTTTGACATTTTTCAGTTCGGCGGTATAGGTATTGCCATTGGCATCCTGCAGATTCACTTTTACCGTTTCGGCATCGCTGCCCAGCGCAAAAGCAAAGTCATGATTTGCGTCATCGCCGAATCCGACGCGGGTGTCGCCTTCGATATAGACGTCGCGTCCGACCCACTCCGCCACATTTAACTGCTGCATGCTGCCCACTAACATGCCGACGCTCTCCAGCGTGCTGTTTAATTTCTCGACGCCGGCGGCGGTATTAAACTGCGCCAGTTGTGAAGTCAGCTGGTTATTATCCATCGGATTAGTGGGATCCTGGTTTTGCATTTGCGCCACCAGCAGCGTCATAAAGCTTTGCGTCAAATCATCCGCGCTGGTGCCGCCGCGCGTACCGTTGACATTGTTATTTCCGTTCATCACCGGATTGACGGCCATCTTCGTTCCTTACTGACCGATAGTCAGGGTTTTTAACAGCAGGGACTTTGCCGAATTCATCACTTCAACGTTGGCCTGATAACTGCGCGAGGCGGCAATACTGTTCACCATTTCATTGACCACGTTGACGTTCGGCATGTGCACGTAACCGGCGTCGTCGGCCAGCGGGTGGTCCGGCTCGTAGTGCAGGCGGTCCGGCGCGCTGTCTTCCAGCACCTCCGTCACCTCCACGCCGCCAGTCTGCTGGCCGGCCTGCGGTTTGACGCGAAACACCACGCTGCGCGCGCGGTAGGCTTCGCCGTCGGGTCCGGCGATACTGTCGGCATTGGCGATATTACTGGCGCTAACGTTAATGCGTTTGCTTTGCGCCGACATGGCGGAACCGGTGATATCAAAAATAGAGAAAATTGACATGGAACAAATTATCCTTGCAGCACGCTCATCATTTTTTTAATTTCCCCGTTGANAAAGGTCAGCGATGACTGATATTTCACATTGTTGTCGGCGAATTGCACGCGTTCACGATCCATGTCTACGGTATTACCGTCGGCGCTGGGTTGATCCGGNACGCGGTATAAGAGTCTGGCATCCGGCAGCACGCTGGTCTGCGCGGNAATATGTCCTTTNGCGGTGATCGCCAGCGTCAGGCTGCTGTTATTTACGCTATCCGCCTGTACGCGCGCCTTTAATTGTTGCGTAAAATCAATATCNCGCGCCTGNTAGCCNGGCGTATCGGCATTGGCGATATTGCCCGCCAGGATTTGCTGCCGTTGATTGAGTAAACCCAGCGCCTGCTGTTGAAAATGCAGCGCATTACTTAGCTTATCCAGCATCGCTCACCTTTCCGCCGTTAAAAATTGACGCGTGCATTCTAGTGGCGCAGCTAACAATTTTTATACTGCGAAGAAATCGCACAAATATCCGCAATTAGCCGGATAAAATTTTTCGCTGCGCCCGACCCGCGTGAAGCAGATAATCAACCGCAGAAGTGCGACCATATTCCGCCATTCATTAAGCGGCAGTTGCTTTATACTGGCGTCCTCTTTTTTCAGGTTATTTCGCGATGAATNCGTTTCCTTCACCACCTCTGGCGCTGACGGTGGCGCTGCTGTGCTGCGCNCCGCTGGTTTCAGCGCAAAGCACGCTGGAAAACCAGCTCAGCGCCTGGGTGCAGCAGCATCAGCCAATCGCCGCAGACGTGGCGGTACACCAGCAGGTACGGCTGCTGGCGCGCGGCAAAGCGCTGGATACGCTGTGCGCCACGCCGCAGTTCAGCGCAGCCGGCCAGCCGGCGCGGATGGTGGGTAACCGCACGCTGACCGCGCAGTGCGGCAGCCGGCGCTATTTTCTGCAGGTTGAGGTCAGTGCCACCGGTAGCTGGTATGTGGCGCAGCGCGCGCTGGCACCGGGAGAAACGCTGAGCGTGGATGATCTGCGCCGCGTCTCTGGCGATCTCGCCGCGCTGCCGCCCGGCGCGCTGTTACAGCAGCAGGCGCTGGTCGGTCAGGTTACGCTGCGCGCGCTGGCTGCGGGACAGGTTCTGACCCAGGGCCAGCTGCGCCGCAGCTGGCGTATACGTCAGGGAGAAGAGGTCGACATCGTGGCGCAGGGCCAGGGCTTTCGCCTGCGCAGCAAAGGCAAGGCGCTGAATAACGCGGCGATCGGCCAGACGCTGGCGGTGAAAACCGCCGCCGGTCAGCGCGTGCAGGGCGTGGTGAGTGCGGACGGAAAAATTTTACTCAGCCTGCCGTAATAAATTTTA
>Ga0058692_1000888_pt1 | contig 11774 bp, 9 predicted proteins | sample AgamicAtAmrz_FD_55216 | JGI IMG/M metagenome (GOLD analysis project Ga0058692, IMG submission 55216) | Agave microbial communities from Guanajuato, Mexico - At.Am.rz | ecosystem: Host-associated > Plants > Roots > Rhizosphere | place: Guanajato, Mexico | collected 2012-06-07 | reverse complement strand
CCCGCTGAAGGCACCTATGTCAGCGATGGCCATGAAATCCTGACCTACAAGAAGGGCAATCGCGGTGTCCGCTACATCTTCAAGAAAACCGGCGGAGATGAGGCCGCACCGCAATTCATCCAGTTCAGCGATCACTCCATCGCCCCGGTCAAGGCGGGCCATTACCATCTCTACTGGGGCAACGACCGCAAGGCATTGCTGGACGAAGTGACCAATTGGCCGACCTATTACCCGTTCCTGATGGACGGCGGCGATATCGTGGAAGAAATGGCGGCGCATTAACTTCGCACGACATTCCGGCACGGGCATATTCTTCATGCCCGTGCTGCATTCCTTATTGCCCCATGGTGGAGCGATGCGCCCAGCCGGTCATGCGCTTTTCAAGCCAGGCCATGATCGCATACATGGCGATGCCTTCCACCGCGAGCATCAAGAGGCCGGCAAAGACGAGCGGCACATTGAACTGGCTCTGCGCCGAACTCATCATGTTGCCGAGGCCGTAATTGGAGGCAACGGTTTCCGACACGACCGAGCCGACGAAGGCGAGCGTGATGGCGATTTTCAGCGAGCCGAAGAAATAGGGCATGGAGCGCGGAATGCCGACCTTCAGCATGATGTCCATTTTCTTTGCGCCTAGCGCCCGCAGCACATCTTCCGTTTCCGGCTCTATGGTGGCAAGCCCGGTCGCGACGTTGACGACGATGGGGAAGAAAGAGATCAGGAAGGCGGTCAACACGGCAGGGACCGTGCCGATGCCGAACCAGATGACGAGGATCGGCACCAGCGCCACTTTCGGGATGGCGTTGAAGCCGATCATCAGCGGATANAGCCCGGCATAGATGGTTTTGGACCAGCCGATGAACAGNCCGATNGCGAGNCCGGCGGCCACCGCAATGGCGAAACCCAGCGTCGTGGTATAAAGCGTCTGNAGCGAATTCTTCCAGATCGGCGACCAATATTGCACGATGGCCTGTCCGACCCTTATCGGTGACGGCAGAATGGTGGGCGGCATTTTCAGCGCGTAGACCAACAGTTCCCACAGCAGGAAAAGCGCCAGCGTATAAAGCCATGGGGCGGCTTTCACCCAGTTGACGCGGGCAATCAGCGGCTTGCGCGGTTCGGCCGCAACGGTGCCTTCCATGATCGCGCTCATGCCGCCACCCTCGCCTGCGCGATCTCGCCATGCAGTGCCTGCACCATGTCGTTGAAACCCTTGTCATACATGATATCGAGCTGGCGCGGGCGGGCAAACGGCACGCGGTGTTCCGCCAGCACCCGGCCCGGCCTTGCGCTCATCACGAAAATCTTGTCGGCCAGAAATGTCGCCTCGCGCAGATCATGGGTCACGAGGATGATGGTGACGCGCTGCGCGGCGTGCAGGTCGCGGATCACGCACCACAATTCCTCGCGGGTGAAGGCGTCGAGCGCGCCGAAAGGCTCGTCCAGCATCAGCAGTTCCGGTTCGTGGATCAAGGCCCGGCAAAGATTGGCGCGCTGCTGCATGCCGCCGGAAAGCTGCCACGGATACTTCGAACCAAAACCCTTCAGGCCGACGATTTCCAGGAGACGCTCGGCTTTCGCGACATATTCCGCCTTGTGGGCGCGCAGGCGTCGGCGATGTTTCTCGACGATCTCCAGCGGCAGCAGGATGTTCTCAAGCGTGGTGCGCCAGGGCAGCATCGTCGGGTTCTGAAACGCCATCCCAACGATGGAGACCGGCTCCGTGACCTGCCGCCCGGCAACGATGACATTGCCCTTCTGCGGAATGTGCAGCCCCGTCACCAGCTTCATCAGGGTCGACTTGCCGCAGCCGGAGGGTCCGACCACGGCGGCGAATTCACCCTTGTCGACCGTCAGGTTCAAACCGGAGACGGCCAGCGTGCCGGCGGAGCCGCCATAGCGCATGTCGACGCTGTCTATTTCCACGAGATGTGACATTGCTGTTCCCGTTTTAAGTTGCTGATCGGGCTGTTAATCCCGCGGCGTTGCCGCTTGTTTCTTCTTCCCAAGGGGGAGAAGGTGGCCCGAAGGGTCGGATGAGGGGGCAACGGTAGAGATATACGGAGAGATCGCCCCCTCATCCCGCTGCCGCGGACTTCTCCCCGGCGGGGAGAAGAGACTCGCGGCACCCGCCCGTTCTTTCTTCCGCGTCAGGGAAGCATGCGCTCTTCCTTGGACGGCAGGTAGGTCGCGTCGAACACCTGCTCCGCCTTGACGTTGCCCTTCAGGCCCATGGACACCTTGAGCGTTTCCAGCGAGGCCGCGAGCCGGGCCGGATCGACGCCGCCCATGCCGTTTTCCACCACATAGGGCGTCCTGATATTCATGCTATTGGCCATGTTGAGACGTTCAAGCTCGATGGCGCTGTCGAGCGTCTCGTTACGCTTGAGCACGGCCGCCACACCCTCTTCGGGGTTCTTGACGGAATCGGCGAAGCCCTTGGCCAGCGCCTTCAGGAAACCCCTTACCGCTTCCGGGTTTTTCTCTGCGAAATCAGTGTTTACCAGCACCGCATTGCCATAGAGATTCAAGCCGTGCTCGGCCATCAGGATGGTCGAGATATCGTCATCGGCGATGCCCTGTTTCTTGAGGTTGAGGATCACCGAAAAGGCAAAGCCGAAAACGGCGTCGACATCGCCCTTGGCGAGCATGGGTTCACGCACCGGAAAACCGATCGATTCGATCTTGATCTTGCTGTCATCGAGACCCGCCACCTGCTTGAAGGCGGGCCATTGCGCAAACGCGCCATCCGGTGGCGGCGCGCCGAGCTTCTTGCCTTCCAGCGACTTCGGATCGCCCGTGACACCGAGCGACTTGCGGCCCACCACGGCAAAAGTCGGGCGCTCATAGACCATATAAACGGCCTTGATCTTCTGGCTCGGATCTTCGTCGAGGAACTTCATCACCGAGTTGATGTCGCCGAAGCCCATCTGGTAGGCGCCGGTCGCCACGCGCGGAATGGCTTCCACCGAGCCGTTGCCGCTATCGATGGTGACATCGAGACCTTCGGCCTTGAAGTAACCCTTGTCGAGCGCCAGCAGGAAACCGGCGGCGGGGCCTTCGAACTTCCAGTCGAGCGTGAATTTCACCGGCGTTTCGGCCCGCGCCTCGACGACCGGCAGCGGAAAACCAGCGGTTACACCGATGGCGGCAATGGTCAGAGCCTTGGTCAACAACCTGCGCGTTAAAATCATCTATTCCCCCTGATGGTTTTGTTGGATTGGTTGCATAAGACCCAATTCCAGCCCTCAAGGCAAGATAAAATTGCATACAAAATAGCCGTTATTTTGTATGCTTATTTTATATGCATAAACGGGCGCAGGGCAGGCAAAAAGCCGGCATTTTGCCCATCGCGCATGCAACGAAGCGAAAGCGGGATCGTTCACGCAGAGAACACAGCGTTCTCATTTGCCGGGGTTGCGGATCAGGGGCAGCGTGCGACAAATAGGGCCACGAACAGCAGGCGAAACAGCGGGACGGCAAGATGAATTCTGCACTGGGCATACACCACATCACCATGATTACCCGGAAGGTGCAGGCGAATGTGGATTTTTACGCCGGCTTTCTGGGCCTGAGGCTGGCCAAGCGCACGGCCGGTTTCGAAGACGCCATGCAGCTGCACCTGCTTTATGGCGACGATATCGCCTCGCCCGGCTCNCTTCTCACCTTTCTCGTCTGGGAAGATGGCGGNCAGGGCCGTGTCGGTTATGGCCAGACGCTGGAGATTTCCGTGGCCATCGATCCCGCCGCCATCGGCTTCTGGCTGACGCGGGCGCTGAAATTCGGCATCCGCGCGGAAGGCCCCTCCGATGANTTCGGCGCTCCGGTCATCCGGCTGAANGATCCCGACGGCCTGATCGTCAAGCTGGTCGGCACNCATGCCTTTGCCGATGCNACGCCGCATGTGACGGACGATATTTCCGCGGAGGACGCCATTCGCCGAATCTATGGCGCAACGGTGCTGAGCGAAGTGCCGGAAGAAACCGTGGCGTTTCTGGAGAAACATTTCGGTTACCGGCAGGAAAGCCAGGCGGGCGCAATCCGCCGGCTCGTTTCCGAAAGCGGCGACATTATCGATGTGCGCGACGCAACCGGCTTCTGGTCCAGCGCGCCGGGCACCGGCACCGTCGATCATATCGCCTTCCGGGCGAAGGACATGGACGAGCTGAACGAGGTTCACACGGGGCTGAAATCTCTGAATTCCAGCACCACCAATGCCCATGACCGCAAATATTTCCACTCGCTCTATGTCCGCGAACCGGGCGGCGTGCTGATCGAAATGGCGACCGACGGGCCGGGCATGGCGGTGGACGAACCGTTGGAATCGCTCGGGGAAAAACTGTTCATCCCGCCGCTCTTCATGAAGGACGAGGCGGATGTGCGTGTCGCCCTGCCGCAATTTGCGATGCCGGGCGAAGAGCGCATCGTCTATCGCGACCTGCCCTTCGTGCACCGTTTCTATACGCCCGAGGAGCCGGATGGCAGCACCATCATCCTGCTGCACGGTTCCGGCGGCAGCGAAACGAGCCTGATGCCGCTGGCGCACCGGGCAGCGCCGCGCGCCACCCTTCTCGGCGTGCGCGGCCGCAGCACGGAAGAAGACATCGCCCGCTGGTTCCGCCGTTATCCCGATTTCAGCTTCGACCAGAAGGATATCGCCTCGGAAGCGGAGGCCTTCGCCGACTTCGTGGAGGGAGCGATACGGTCCTATGGTCTCGACCGTTCGAAACTGCGGTTTATCGGCCATTCCAATGGCGCAAATTTCTACGCGGCCTTTGCCGCGCTTTATCCCGAACTTGCCGGGAACGCGCTGCTCTATCGCCCGATTCCGGTTCTGGAAACATGGCCGCAGACCGATCTTTCCGGCCGCAATGTCCTGCTTGTGGCGGGAGAACGGGACAAATATCTCGACAAGGCGCACGAATTGCAGAGCCGGCTGGCGGCGAGCGGTGCAAGAGCCGAGATGGAAACGGTCGAGGACGGGCATGAGCTCGGGCTTGCCGATATCGAAGCGGCAAGGCACTGGCTGGCGGCTGCTTCCTGATTTTCGAGCGATACGCATGAGCCGAGCCGGTGCCGCCAATTTCTTCTCCCCGGCGGGAAGAAGAAACAAGCGGCTTACTCCCTCGCCAGCCGCATCCGTCATCAACCGGGCCTTGCATAAATTCACCAAAAGGGCTTTAAAAACAGCTTCGTAATTGGAGAATCCGTTTGGAAATCCCGCTGTTTATCCTCGCCCTCGTCGCGGCCTTCATCTACACGCTGGTCGCGAGCATCCGCAATTCAAGTCGAATCAAGTTGCTGGAACGGGAAGTTCTCAGTCTCAAGCGGCTGATGGCTGCGGGCGTGACGGCGCCTGTGGCGGCGCAGGCGGAAAGCGCGGAATCCACGGCAAAACCGAATTTCGAGGCGGAAGAGGAAAGCAGGACGCTTGCGGAAGACGCAGTCTTCCAGGCTGAATACGCCTCCGAACCCCAGGAAGCCGCCGCCATGGCGCAGGCGGAAGACGCCGTCCGCGAGGAAGCACCTTCAGCTCCTGCGAGCGATACGGCATCCGCACCGGCAACGAAGGAAAGCTTCGAAAGCCTGCTCGGCGCGCGTTGGGCCGTTTGGGCCGGTGGGCTGGCGCTGGCGCTTGGCGGTATTTTCCTCGTCAAATATTCGATCGAATCGGGGCTGCTCAGCCCGGCGGTCAGGCTGTCGCTCGCCGCCATTTTCGGCCTCGTCCTCGGGCTTGCCGGCGAGGCTGTCCGCCGCAAGGCGGTGCCGGGCATCGCCGCCACCTATTCTAACGCCATGATACCGGGCGTGCTGACGGCGGCCGGCGCCTTGACGCTGTTCGGCGTGGTTTATGCTGCCTATGGCATTTATGGCTATATCGGCCCCGGCACGGCTTTTGGCCTGCTCGGGCTCGTCGCCTTCGCCACCATCGGGCTTTCGCTGCTGCACGGACAGGCGCTGGCCGGTCTCGGCCTTCTCGGTTCGATGCTGACGCCGGCACTGATTTCCACCGAAACGCCGAATATCTGGGCGCTCTTCCTGTTCCTCACCATCTCCTGGCTGGCAACGGCGGCCGCGGCGCGCAGGCAGGGCTGGACCGTGGTTCCGTCGCTGGCCAATGCCGGCCTCGGCCTCTGGGCGCTGGGATATATCGGCTTTTCCGAAACGGTGAATGTCGAGCCTGTCGTTCTTTCCCTGCTCCTCATGATTGCCGGGACGATCTGGCTTTGGCCGGGAGATACGTTTGATAAATCCAACCGCGAAATCTACGCGCTGGAAGAGGCAAAAGCCGAAACGACCGCGATGCGGCTGATACACCTTTTTGCGAGGCCGTCCCTGGCGATCAGTCTCACCGTATCGCTTGCCGCTGCACTACCGGCAGTCGCCATCCTACTTTCCAGCGGTGGGGTGAGTATCCATCCCGCATTCGCGATGATAGCACTCCTTGCCGCGCTCGCTGCACTCGGTGCGAGCCGCCATTTTGCCGTCTGGCCGGCAATTTTCGCGGCCCTGACGGCACAGACCGGCATCTCGCTTCTCGGGCAACGGTTTTTCGGCTTCGATCCGTTACTCGATGGAAGCGCCGTGGTTACTTTGCCACCCGTGAGTATCGGCACGAGCCCGAACGTCGCCGCGAGCCTTTCATTTGGCGCCATTCTGGTGCTGTGCGGATTTTCTTTCATCAAAAGAAAAGGTCCGGCAGACCAAAGCTTCGCGAAGTTGTGGGCGTTCCTCATCGCACTGTTCCCGGTCTGGATCGGCACGACGAGCTTTGTCCTTTTCGGCAATCTCGGCCGCGACTGGCTGCACGCCGCCTATGGCGTCGGCCTCGGACTGGTATTGCTTGCAGGCGCCGAGTGGCTGCACCGACAGAACGACGAGGCCTATCGCAAGCCGCTGAATATTCTAGTCCTCGGCTCCTTCGCCGCCTTCGCGCTCAGCCTGCACACGCTGACGGAAGGGCTGGTGACAACTGTTCTGCTTTCGGTCATCGGTTTCATCTATGTGCTGGCAAGCCGTTACCGCAACTGGGATGTGCTGCCCTGGGTGATGGCCGTGGCAAGCGTTGCCGTTCTCGGCCGCATCGCCTGGGAACCCACCATTGTCGGGCCGCAAAATCTTGGGCTCACGCCGGTCTTCAATGCGCTTCTGCCGGGTTACGGCATTCCCGCACTGCTGGCCGTCGCCTCGGCCTGGCTGCTGCGCGACTGGCCGGGGGTCAGGGCGAAGAACTTCCTGCAGGCGATTGCCAGCGTCATGGGCCTTCTCGCCGTCGCCATCCTCATCCGCCACGCGATGAATGGCGGCACGCTGGATGACAGCGTGCCGACGCTTGGCGAACAGTCGATCTACACGCTGCTGACCATCGGCTTCTCGGGCGTGTTGATGACGCTCGATCTCAAGAGCCCCAGCCCCGTCTTCCGCTATGGCTCGATGATTGCCGGCGTGATTGCCGTCATCAACGTGCTGACGATGCATTTCTTCACGCTCAACCCCTATTTCACCGGCGAAAATACCGGCAGCATCCCGTTCCTCAACCTGCTGTTGATCGGTTACCTGTTGCCGGCGCTCGCCTATGGCGGCCTTGCCTATTATGCGCGCGGAAAACGTCCGCCGCCCTATGTCAGCATGCTGGCGGTGGCCGGTGCGGCACTCGGCTTTGCCTGGGCCACGCTTTCGGTGCGCCGTTTCTGGCAGGGCGAGAACATTGCCGACTGGAAGGGCTTCCTGCAGGGCGAGACCTATAGCTATTCGGTGGTCTGGCTGCTGATCGGCGTGTTGCTGCTCGTGCTCGGCTCGCGCTTCAATGCCCGCAGCCTGCGTCTTGCATCGGCCGCCTTCGTGCTGATCTCGGTTGCCAAGGCCTTCCTGATCGACATGAGCAATCTCGAAGGCGTGCTGAGAGCGCTGTCCTTCATCGGTCTCGGCGCGGTGCTGATCGGCATCGGCCTGTTCTACCAGAAAATCCTCACCCGGAAGCCGCAGGCATGATCGCGGCCGAGGCTTTCGCGCCCTATGCGGCGCTTGCGCAGGACCTGATACCGCACGCCGCCGATACGGGCGACGGCTCGCATGATCTTGCCCATATTCACCGCGTCTTCCGCAACGCCATGCGCATCCATGCGGGCGAAGGCGGCGATGGCACCGTGTTGGCGGCCAGCGTGCTGTTGCATGATTGCGTGGCGGTGGAGAAGAACTCGCCGCTCCGCGCGCAGGCCTCACGGCTCGCGGCAGAAAAAGCCTCGGGCATTCTTGAAGCCCTTGGCTGGCAACGCAGCGATATCGACGCCGCCGCCCATGCCATNACCACCCACAGCTTTTCAGCCAATATCGAGCCGCAGACGCTGGAGGCGAAAATCCTTCAGGATGCCGACCGGCTGGACGCCATCGGTATGGTGGGGGCGGCGCGCTGCTTTTATATTGCCGGGCGCATGGGCTCGGCGCTTTACGACCCGGTCGACCCGCTGGCGAAGGAGCGGCCGCTTGACGACCGCGCCTTTGCCATCGACCATTTCGAAACCAAGCTGTTCAAGCTGGCCGACGGCTTTCGCACCGAGACGGGCCGGCAGATGGCCAAGGCCCGCCATGAGCGGCTGAAACAGGTGCTGGACCTGTTTCTCGACGAGATTTGAGGAGACCCGAGATGCGTGTGACCGAACTCAACATCTATCCGCTGAAAAGCGCGCGCGGCATTCCCCTCTCTGAAAGCATTGTTTCGGCCGAAGGCCTGCCGGGCGACCGTCGCGCCATGCTCATCGATCCCACAGGCCATTTCATCACCCAGCGCGAATTGCCGGCCATCGCCACGGTTCTGGCCCGGCACGAGGATGGCGGCATGGTGCTTTCGCGGGAAGCGAATGGCGAGGTTCTCGCAAGACCTTCCGGAGAGCGCATGGATGTGGCGGTGTGGAAATCGATCGTCAGCGCCAATATCGCCGATGGCGAGACCAACGACACGCTCTCGGCATGGCTGGGGCGCGAGGTGAAGCTGGTGTTCTTCGACGACGCCTCGAAACGCATTGCAAGCCTCGAATGGACCGGCAACGAAACGCCCGTCACCTTTGCGGACGGTTACCAGATTCTCGTCACCACCACCGCCTCGCTTGCCGCGCTGAACGACAATATGCGCGCCAATGGCGAGGACACGGTTGGCATGGAGCGGTTCCGGCCCAATATCGTGCTTGATACGGACGAGCCATGGGCCGAGGACCGCTGGGCGGCCATCGAGATCGGCGGCATTCGCTTCGATCTGGTCAAACCCTGCGCCCGCTGCATCATGACCACGCAGGACCAGACGACCGGCTCCCGCGATGTGCCCTCCCCCATGAAAGCCATGGGCCGCATCCGCATGTCCGGAGACCGGCGCGTGCCCGGCCCGCTGTTCGGCTGGAACGTGACGCCGCGTGGCGAAGGCAGGCTGTCGGTTGGCGATGTGGCGAAGGTGATCGAGGAAAGGCCGGAAGGCTGGGCGATCAAGCGGCGGTAAGCTACTGGTTCGGTCAAACCGAACCCACAACCCACGGCGAAAAGTTTCATAGGCTGGCGCACCTCTCTCCCTCATTCCTGTCCTCGTCACAGGAATGAGGAGACGGAGGGTTCATCGCCTCACGGCTTGCGCGCCCCGACGATCAGGAAAATCGGGCGGCGATCTTCGTGCCTGAGTTCCGGCCGCTCGGCCATCAAAGCGGGATCCGGCCTCGGTTCCGCCAGCCGCTTCAAAACGAATCCGGCGGCCAGAAGACCGTTGAGAACGCCTGACACCGTGCGGTGATATTTGACCACATCGTCCGCCATCCAGTTGGAATGGCGCACGCCCTCGCTTTGATAATTATCGAGCGGCCAGTGCAGGATTTCGCCATCCTCGCCATAAAACCAGTCCTGTTTTTCCAGCGCCGTGAAAACGGGATGTTCGATGGAAAAGATGAAATCGCCGCCGGATTTCAGCACGGCGAAAATCTTTTCGAATGCCATGTCGAGATCGCGGACGTAATGCAGGGCGAGAGAACTCAGCACCACATCGAAACTTTCCTGCGGAAAATCGATGTCTTCGATAGCGGCGCGACGGTATTCGATGCCGGGCCCGCCATTTATCTCGGCGGCGCGGTGCAGCATATTCTCCGACAGATCGACGCCAACGATATGGGCCGCCCCCTGCTCTGCGGCATAACGACAATGCCAGCCGAAACCACAGCCGAGATCGAGAAAATCCGTGCCTTTCAGGCCCGGCAGCATGGCGCGCAATTCATGCCACTCGCCGGCCTGACGCAGACCTTCCACGGAGCGCGGCATGGCGCTGTAACGCTCGAAAAACCCGGGATCGTCGTAGATATTCTGTTTCATCGTCATCTCTCCGGTGGCCGGCATGCGAGGGCATTCCATCAATGGCATGAATAGTGGCCGTCAAGAAAAGTCGCTAGTGGGACCGGCTGACAAAAGATAATATTCATCCCATCGTAGCGGAATCTGCGGCAAGCCATGTCCCTATTTTTTTGGGGACGCGGCGCCGCGATGGGGGAATATTCATGTCGCAAGCCACACGCCAGACCATGCCCTGGCTGATTATCGCCGCCGGCTCGCTGATCGCGGTCATGACCTTCGGGCCCCGTTCGGCCATGGGCTTTTTCCAGCTGCCGATGCTCGCCGATACCGGCTGGGACCGCTCCACCTTCGGTCTCGCCATGGCCCTGCAGAACCTCTTCTGGGGACTCGGCCAGCCCTTCTTCGGCGCCATTGCCGATAAATACGGCACGGGCCGCGTGCTCGTGCTTTCCGGCCTGCTTTATGCCGCCGGCCTCATCTGCATGTCCTTCGGCACCTCGCCCTTCTGGCTGCATTTCGGCGGCGGCGTTCTCGTCGGGCTCGGCATTGCCGCCGGCTCCTTCAGCGTCATCCTTTCGGCCTTTGCGCGCCATGTCACGCCGCAGCAGCGTTCGCTTGCCTTCGGCATCGGCACCGCGGCGGGTTCGGCCGGCATGTTCCTGTTCGCGCCGATCAGCCAGGGCCTGATTTCCACCTATGGCTGGTCGGACAGCCTCGTCTGGCTTGCCGCGATGATGATGCTCGTGCCGCTGCTCGCCTTTCCGATGCGCGGCAATTCCTCTTCCGGCAGCCAGTCGCAGGCACAGTTCCAGCAGACGGCGGGCGAAGCGCTGAAGGAGGCGCTCGGCCATAAAAGCTACCTGCTTTTGACCACGGGCTTTTTCGTCTGCGGTTTTCAGGTGGCCTTCATCACCGCGCATTTCCCAGCCTATCTCGGCGATATCGGCATCGAACCGCGCTACGCCGTCATCGCCATGGCGCTGATCGGCTTCTTCAACATCATCGGCTCGCTTGCCGCCGGCGTCATCGCCCAGCGTTATTCGAAACCCTATCTGCTGGCATATATCTATCTCGCCCGTTCGGTTGCCGTCACCGCTTTCCTGCTTCTGCCGCAATCGCCGCTTTCGGTCATCATCTTTGCGGCCGTGATGGGCATTCTCTGGCTTTCCACCGTGCCGCCGACCAATGCGCTGGTGGCGATCATGTTCGGCACGCGCCATCTCGGCATGCTCGGCGGCGTCGTGTTCCTGTCNCACCAGATCGGCTCGTTCCTCGGCGTCTGGCTCGGCGGCTTCCTTTACGACAGGCTGGGCTCCTATGATCTCGTTTGGTGGCTGGGCGTCGGCATGGGGATTTTCGCGGCCATCGTGCATTGGCCCATTCAGGAACGGCCGGCTCCGCGGCCTGCAATGGCCTAGTCAGACAGCCTTATCGAGGGCGGGCGGCATCGCCCT
>Ga0058692_1000870_pt1 | contig 11884 bp, 8 predicted proteins | sample AgamicAtAmrz_FD_55216 | JGI IMG/M metagenome (GOLD analysis project Ga0058692, IMG submission 55216) | Agave microbial communities from Guanajuato, Mexico - At.Am.rz | ecosystem: Host-associated > Plants > Roots > Rhizosphere | place: Guanajato, Mexico | collected 2012-06-07 | reverse complement strand
GGGAGGGGGGAAGATATTTACTCGCCAGGCGCTTTCATGACTACTCATCATTCGCTGTACAGCCAGATCCCCGCTACCGACCGTCTCCTTCGCGAGCCCCGCATTCATGCTGCCGTTGAGCGTTTTGGCCATACCGCGACGGTGGAGATGTTACGCCTGCTTCAGGACGAAGCCCGATGCGCTATTCAGGCAGAAAACGCCTTGCCCGACTGGTGCGCGGCGTGGGAGCAGGAAGTTGAGCACCGGCTGGATGAGAAAGCGCAAAGCGCGTTACGCCCGGTGATTAACCTGACCGGTACCGTGCTGCATACCAACCTGGGCCGCGCGCAGCAGGCGGAAGAGGCGGTTGCTGCGGTTGTGCAGGCCATGCGGGCGCCCGTGACGCTGGAGTACGATCTGGACGGCGCCGGACGCGGGCATCGTGACCGGGCGCTGGCGGACCTGCTGTGCCAGCTGACCGGCGCGGAAGATGCCTGCATTGTGAATAACAACGCCGCAGCGGTGCTGCTGATGCTGGCGGCCACCGCCAGCGGCAAAGAGGTGGTGGTTTCCCGCGGCGAGCTGGTGGAGATTGGCGGGGCGTTTCGTATTCCGGACGTGATGCGCCAGGCGGGCTGCACGCTACATGAAGTGGGCACCACTAACCGTACCCATGCGAAAGATTATCGCGCGGCGGTGAATGAAAATACCGCCCTGCTGATGAAGGTCCACACCAGCAATTATCATATTGAAGGCTTCACCAAAACGGTTGAAGAGGCAGAGCTGGCGGCGATTGGCCGCGAACTGAATATTCCGGTGATTGCCGATCTCGGCAGCGGCTCGCTGGTGGATCTGAGCCTTTACGGGCTGCCGAGAGAGCCGATGCCGCAAGAGATGATTGCCGCAGGCGTTAGCCTGGTCAGCTTTTCCGGCGACAAGCTGCTGGGCGGGCCGCAGGCCGGGATTATCGTCGGCAAGCGCGAGCTGATTGCGAAGCTGCAGCAGCATCCGCTCAAGCGCGCCCTGCGAGCCGATAAAATGACGCTTGCCGCGCTGGAGGCGACGCTGCGGCTTTATCTCCATCCGGAGAAACTGGCCGACCGCCTGCCCACGCTGCGTCTGTTAACCCGCGATGCCGCTTCGATTCGCGCCCAGGCCGAATTACTGCTGCCGCGCATTGCCCCGCACTATCCCGATTTTGACGTTCGCATTGAACCCTGCCAGTCGCAGATTGGCAGCGGTTCGCTGCCGGTGGACAGGCTGCCGAGTGAAGCGCTCACGTTCACCCCGCGTGACGGGCGCGGCAGCCACCTTGAAGCCCTGTCGGCGCGCTGGCGTGGCCTTCCCGCGCCGGTTATCGGGCGGATTTACGATGGCCGAATGTGGCTGGATCTGCGCTGCCTTGAAGATGAAGAGCGATTTCTGGAGATGTTGTTGAAATGATTATTGCCACCGCCGGTCATGTCGACCACGGAAAAACCACGTTGCTGCAGGCGATTACCGGCATAAACGCCGACCGCCTGCCGGAAGAGAAAAAGCGCGGCATGACCATCGATCTGGGCTATGCCTACTGGCCCCAGCCTGATGGTCGCGTGCTGGGTTTTATTGATGTTCCGGGGCATGAAAAGTTTCTGTCCAACATGCTGGCGGGCGTGGGGGGTATCGATCATGCCCTGCTGGTGGTGGCCTGCGATGATGGCGTTATGGCGCAAACCCGTGAGCACCTGGCGATCCTGCAGCTGACCGGTAACCCGCAGCTGACCGTGGCGCTGACCAAAGCCGATCGCGTGGATGACGCTCGCGTCAGCGAAGTGCGCGAAGCGGTACAGGCGACCTTGCAGGAGTATGGTTTTGCCGATGCTCCGCTTTTTGTCACCGTGGCGACAGAAGGGCGCGGTATCGATGAACTTCGCCACCACTTACAGCAGCTTTCGTCGCGTGACCACGCCAGCCATCACCGCTTCCGTCTGGCAATTGACCGGGCGTTTACCGTGAAAGGCGCGGGGCTGGTGGTGACCGGGACGGCGCTGAGCGGTGAAGTGAACGTAGGTGATACGCTCTGGCTGACGGGCGTTAACAAACCGATGCGCGTGCGCGGCTTACATGCGCAAAACCAGCCCGCGGAGCGTGCTCATGCCGGGCAGCGGATCGCGCTGAACATTACCGGGGATGCGGAAAAAGAGCAGCTTAACCGCGGCGACTGGCTGCTGGCCGATGCCCCTCCTGAGCCGTCTGAACGCGTCATTGTCTCCCTGCAGACAAACGTGCCCCTGACCCAATGGCAGCCGCTGCATATTCACCACGCGGCCAGCCATATCACCGGGCGCGTGTCGCTGCTGGAAAACGATCTTGCCGAACTGGTATTCGATTCACCGCTCTGGCTTGCAGACAACGATCGTCTGGTTCTGCGTGATATTTCCGCGCGGGAAACGCTGGCCGGGGCGCGGGTGGTCGCGCTGAATCCGCCGCGACGCGGCAAGCGTAAGCCTGAATATCTGCAGTGGCTGGCAGCGCTGGCGCAGGCCAGCGATGATAACGCCGCGCTGCGGGTACATCTTGAGCGCGGTGCGGTGAGCCTGCGTGATTTTGCATGGGCACGCCAGCTGAGCGAGGAAGGGTTACGCCTGCTGGCCCAGCAGCCGGGCTTTATTCAGGCTGGAAACAGTCTGCTAAACGCCCCGGTTGCTGCACGCTGGCAGCGTAAGATACTGAGCACGCTCGCAACGTACCATGAACAGCATCAGGATGAGCCTGGCCCGGGCCGTGAGCGTCTGCGGCGCATGGCGCTGCCGATGGAAGACGATGCGCTGGTGCTGCTGCTGATTGAAAACATGCGCGAAAGCGGGGCGATCAAAAGCCACCACGGCTGGCTCCATCTGCCGGATCACAAGGCCGGGTTCACCGCAGAGCAAGAAGCGGTATGGCAAAAAGTGGCCTCGCTGTTTGGCGATGAGCCGTGGTGGGTTCGCGATCTGGCCCGCGAAACGAATACCGACGAGCAGGTGATGCGTCAGGTATTGCGCCATGCGGCGCAGCAGGGGCTGATAGTCGCGATCGTGAAAGATCGTTATTACCGTAACGATCGCATTGTGGCGTTTGCGAACCTGATCCGCGAGCTGGATCAGGAGCGGGGCTCTACCTGCGCAGCTGATTTCCGCGACCGGCTGAACGTGGGCCGCAAGCTGGCGATTCAGATCCTGGAGTATTTCAACCGCATCGGCTTTACCCGCCGTCGCGGTAACGATCATTTATTACGCGATTCGTTATTATTTCCTGAAACTCCGTGACCCCCGTCGTAAAGCCGTTACCGGTTGGCGAGAAAATCGCCAGCCGGAACTACCCTTGATGTACACCAACAGCAAGGAGACGGTCATGACAAACAATCCTCCCTCATCGCGTATCCAGCCCGGCGAGTATGGTTTTCCCCTCAAGCTGAAGCCTCGTTATGACAACTTTATTGGCGGCGACTGGGTAGCTCCCGTCGACGGCGAATACTATTCCAACCTGACCCCCGTAACCGGCCAGCCGCTGTGCGAAATAGCCAGCTCCGGCAGACGCGATATCGATCTGGCGCTGGATGCGGCGCACAAAGCGAAAGATAAATGGGGCCATACCTCCGTTCAGGACCGCGCGGCTATTTTGTTCAAAATCGCTGACCGGATGGAGCAGAATCTGGAGCTGCTGGCGACGGCGGAAACCTGGGATAACGGCAAGCCGATCCGGGAAACGATGGCTGCAGACGTGCCGCTGGCCATCGACCACTTCCGCTATTTTGCCTCCTGCATTCGCGCTCAGGAGGGCGGAATAAGCGAGGTAGACAGCGACACCGTGGCGTATCACTTCCACGAACCGCTGGGCGTCGTCGGGCAAATCATTCCATGGAACTTCCCGCTGCTGATGGCGAGCTGGAAAATGGCGCCCGCGCTGGCGGCCGGGAACTGCATTGTGCTTAAACCGGCGCGTCTGACCCCGCTCTCGGTGCTGCTGCTGATGGAAATCGTTGGCGATCTTCTGCCGCCTGGCGTGATTAACGTGGTCAACGGTGCGGGCGGTGAGATAGGGGAATATCTGGCTACCTCGAAACGAATCGCTAAAGTGGCGTTTACCGGGTCGACGGAAGTGGGCCAGCAGATTATGCAGTACGCCACGCAGAACATCATTCCGGTGACCCTGGAGCTGGGCGGGAAATCCCCGAACATCTTCTTCGCGGACGTGATGGAGGAAGAAGATGCCTTCTTCGATAAAGCCCTGGAAGGGTTTGCGCTGTTTGCGTTTAACCAGGGCGAAGTCTGCACCTGCCCAAGCCGTGCGCTGGTGCAGGAGTCCATCTATGAGCGCTTTATGGAGCGGGCCATTCGCCGCGTCGAGTCTATCCGCAGCGGTAACCCGCTCGATAACGTTACGCAGATGGGGGCGCAGGTCTCGCACGGACAGCTGGAAACCATCCTCAACTACATCGATATCGGCAAGAAAGAGGGGGCGGATATTCTGACGGGCGGTCGCCGTAAGGTGCTCGGCGGGGATCTGCAGGAAGGGTATTACCTTGAGCCGACGATCCTGTTCGGTCAGAACAACATGCGCGTCTTCCAGGAGGAAATTTTCGGACCGGTGCTGGCCGTGACCACCTTCAAAACGATGGAGGAGGCGCTGGAGATTGCCAACGACACGCCGTATGGCCTGGGAGCCGGCGTCTGGAGCCGCAACGGTAATCTGGCCTATAAAATGGGCAGAGGTATTCAGGCCGGGCGCGTCTGGACCAACTGTTACCACGCCTATCCGGCGCACGCGGCATTTGGCGGTTATAAGCAATCGGGCATCGGGCGTGAAACCCATAAGATGATGCTGGAGCATTATCAGCAGACGAAATGTTTGCTGGTCAGCTACTCCGATAAACCGCTGGGGCTGTTCTAATCGCCCAGCTCAGGCCGTCCATGGGCGGCCTGAGCAATTTGCTGGCGCAGGCAGTTCAGAACGCCATCCAGAACGTATTGCACGCGCCAGGGCTGGTATTCGCGTTTGCGGAAGATGGCCGTCAGATCGAGCCACCACTCTTCCTGATGCGGGAAGCAGGGGACCAGCATCCCTTGCGTTAATTCTTTTTTCAGACTTTCTTTTGGCGCAAAAACAATCCCAAGATTATTTCTTGCCAGCTCCAGGGCCGTCTGCGTATTGTCGCAAATATAATTACCGGTCACCCGGTAGTCATGCACGCTATCACTGCCGTGTACGCGGAAACGCCAGATGTTTGCATCATCGATCAGCATGGAATCAATGAGAATACAGGAGTGATTAATTAAACCTTCAGGTCCCGTTAAGGGGTGTTTATTTAAATATTCCAGGGTAGCGAATGCCGTAACAGAATATTTTGTTAACACGCTGGCAACCAGACTTTCGTCTTTCGGCGGCGCATAGGTAATTAAAATGTCGCAGTCATCCGGAAAAGAAACGCCTTCTGAATATTCATTCCGATCCAGGTTATAGGTTTTCAGGGAGATGCGGATGTCACCGATATCTTCTATCTGATGGATCACGTGGCGCGCGAGATAGGTTACGATACCTGTAGGGGCATAGATCGTGACCTTTCCGCGCTTTTCATGCTTATAATCAGCAATAAAATTAACGAGTTGACTGTTCTTATCCAGCGTGGCATCAATGTACGGGAGTAACGCTTCCCCAAACTGGGTCAGGGCCAGCTGCCGCGTGGTGCGCTCAAAAACCTTGAGTCCAACCCGCGTTTCAAAATCAGACAGATATTTACTGACGTTGGCCTGCGCCATGCCCAGCAGGGCGGCGGCATCACCAATGCTGTGGGTGGCTGCGATGACGGATATAATTTTTAACTCGCGCGGCTTTAGCTGTAATTTATTCATCATGCACACCCATCTATATGATTTTGTATATAATATTATATAAACCGCAGCGTTGCATTGGCAAATTTGTAACCATTATTATGCGCCTCGCTTGTTTGGCATTTTAATGGATTACATGTAATGACTATTAAATACAATTTACTCATCGCTGCCACGTTATTTGCAACATCCTCAGCAATGGCCGGTGACTTTTCACTAGGAGCGGGGGCTGTATTTAATGAGTCTCCTTACAAAGGCTATAACGAAAATACTACCGCAGTACCGTTAATTAGCTACGAAGGCGAGAGCTTTTATGTTCGCCAGACCACGGGCGGATGGATCCTGTGGAAAGACGCAAAAAATGAACTCAGCCTGACCGCATCGTGGATGCCGCTGCATTTCGATCCTGATGACAACGACGACCATCAGATGAAAAAGCTTGATGAGCGTAAAGCTTCTGCCTTCCTCGGCGGCGCGTACTACCGCCACGAAAGCTGGGGTTCGCTGAAAGTGGCGGTCTCGGGCGATGCCACGGATGAAAGCGGCGGTATGATCGGCGAGGTTTCATACTTCCGTCCAATCAGGATGGAACGCCTGACCCTGACGCCCTCTGTCGGTATTTTCTATAGCGACGAAAGCTATAACGACTACTACTATGGCGTATCCGGCAGCGAGTCTCGCCGCTCAGGTCTGGATGAATACACCGCCGGTGACAGCTGGACGCCATACGTTGGCCTGGCGGCCAAATATCAGTTAACCCAGAAGCTGTATCTTAACGCCAGCGCGGTCTACACCGTATTGCCTGACGACGTGAAGAACAGCCCGATGATCGACCGCGACGACAGCTTCGCGCTGATGACCGGTCTGACCTGGCGTTTCTGATGCGCTAAAGCCGGGTGGCGGCTTCGCCTTACCCGGCCTACATGGACAGCCATCGCAGTTTTACGTAGGCCCGCACAAGCGAAGCGCCGCCGGGCATATTTGAGAGTACCAATCTCCCGTTTTCCCTTCCCGTCATGGCTTCCTCATTAATATTCCTGATACGCTAATGCGATCTGCGCCATCAATAAAGGTGTGCATCATGTGTATCATGCTTAAAGAAAATCAAACCGGGCACTCTCGCCCGTATTTGGCGAAAGGCGGGAATTAAGCACGGATATCAGGAGTCGTTATGATTTATCCGGCTTACATTCATTCTGACTTCGACGGTAGTGCCAGCGGCTATCTCAAAAGAACCGGCTTTTAATGCACGCGAGGCGTAACACATGAACCGATTTATCATGGCGGATGCGGAAAAATGCATTGGGTGCCGCACCTGCGAAGTGGCCTGCGCGGTGTCGCATCAGGACGCCGTCTCCGCTAATGCCTTTTCGCCCCGCCTTCGGGTGGTTAAGGGAAGTTCATACACTACGGCAGTGGGTTGCCATCAGTGCGAGGACGCGCCGTGTGCTAACGTCTGTCCAACCCATGCCATCAGCCGTACGGCGGGAGCCTGGCTCGTTGAGCAGACGCGCTGCATTGGGTGCAAAAGCTGTGTGGTGGCATGTCCGTTTGGGGCGATGCAGGTGCGCCTGGAGGGAAATAAGGTGCAGGCGCTGAAATGTGATTTATGCCTGCATCGCGAAGGCGGACCGGCCTGCGTGGAGGCCTGTCCAACCCACGCGTTGCGCTGCGTTGACCCTGCCAGGATTCGGGCTGAAAAGCTTACTGCATTTTATTGAAATTCCACGTAAACGTCAGACTGTAGCGCCAGTCTCTGTTGCGACTGTCTGTCGGAACATCCCCGACGGGTCGTGCCGCCTCAACCGTGACGCTATAGTGGCGCGTATCGCCTATCATCACCCCGGCAGCCACTGACCCGAGCCGCTGATGAGGCAAACCGGACGTGTTAAACCAGGTTTGCGCGGTATCGGCCAGGATATAGGGTTGGATGGTGGCAAGCCAGGTGCTCTCTTTTCGCATCTTGATATAGCGCAGTTCTACCTGCCCGCCATAGCCGTAATCACCGCTTGCTTCACTGTCCTGATATCCACGGCCAAAGCGCTGGGCACCGAAGCTAACGCGTTCGGGCTCTGGCAACGTGTTATTTGACCAGTCTCCCTCCCAGGATGTTGATAGCCGCCATTTATCGGCAAACAGCCAGGCTGCGTCCAGATAGCTTTTTGTGAGCGTAAAATTAATATCGGGTTTAGGCGCTGAGACGATATCGGCACCCATCGCATCAATACCCTGTCGTACGTTGAGTCTGCCGCTGATGCTGGCGGTTGTGAATTGATGTGCACCATTGATACCCACTTCCAGCGCCGGATAACGTGCGTGTTGGTTGACGGAGTCCAGACTGTAGGTTTTGCCCTGCAGTCTGGCCTGCAGGGCATAGTCATCCTGGCGGTCGGTATAATCAAAACCGCTGGTCAGATTAATTTGTGATTTTTGCGTCAGTAGCAATGGATAGCCAAACGCGACGCCGCCGTTGTATTGCGTTGTTTTTTGCTTCGAATCGACCTGAATATTATTGGGCAAAGTGAGCAGGGGGGAAAAATCCCGCGGATTTTCACGGTAATAGCTGCCTTTGATCTGCATCGTCAGCCCTTCATCGTTTAAAAACTGCTGCCAGTTCAGACCCACATAGTTTTTTCGCGTGTTGCTATCTAACGGTATAAGCGTAGCCACGCCAAGTTGATCGCCATAGCTTGTCAGGTTGCTGAGCGTTCCGTTCAGCATCATTAAATCTTGCCCTTTACGGGTGTCGATCGTGGAGGCGATATTCCAGCTCCGCTCCTCATTACCGGTTATCTGCATCGCCGCCGCGCCATAGATATTGGTTGGCAGCTGCGCGTTGGCCGTGACCGGAACGTTCGGGGTGCGGGTCATCAGCTGGCTATAGCGATCGAACGTATCCTGAGACAGCGGTTTTTCCGCCATGATTTTTTCTGACAAGCGTTTAAGGCGCGCTGCGATATTGGGGTTGTTACTGGTTATGTCGCTGTGCGCCACGTACCCTTCGACCAGGACAATTTTAATATTTCCCTGCTGGAAATTATTATCGGGCAGCCAGGCATAAGAGAGCGGAAAACCGTCGGCCTTGTAGCGCGCCGTAATATCATTTACCAGCCCCGTAAGCGTTTTTAGCGGCACGGTTTTTCCGGCGTAAGGCCTGAAGGGGTTAAGTAATTCCTGCAAGGGATAACGCGTGCCGCCAATAAACTGAATGTGATGAATGGTAATGGGCGTTTCAGGCGTCAGCGTTGACTGCGGTTTTTCTATTTTGACTTTCGGCTGTGGGACGGTCTCAGTCTGTTCTGGGGCAACGTTACGAGAAACTTGCGCCGGGTTATCAGGGTTAATAATAGAGGGCAGTGTATCGGCGCGGGCCATGCTCAACACAACCAGCCCCGTCAGCGAAAAAAGGAAATGGTTTTTCATCGCGCTATCCCTGTTCATCATTCCCGGTTAGGGGGAGTGTCGCTGTACGAAGCGCCCCTGAAGCAGGGGCGCAGAAAGGCAATAACCGTTTTACTGTTTTGGCGTCAGTAGACCGGTGGTTAACGTGTTGTTGTGCTGGCGGTAACGCCCGACGTCAGGGTATTGAGGGTTGTATTGACCGTCGCACCCAGGCTGTTGTTCGTGGCCGCCACATTTGCATTAGCTGTGAGAGAGCCTGATCCTCCTCCGGTCGTCGAGGTGGCGGGTTTCACTAGCGTACCGGTATCCGTCACCGTCTGGCCGACGTTTTGAACGACCTGACCTACGCCGCTAAGCCCGCTATTACTGCTGCTAACGTTAGTACCTACGCCGCTCACGGTGTTTCCTACCTGCGTCAGCAGGCCGTTGACCGGAGTACCCAGACCTGTTGTGGTGCCCACGCTTTGCGTCACGCCTTGTACTCCGCCCAGCGTCTTGTTCACCACAGTCGTCGTATCGGTTGTTACCTGAGCTACCGCAGGGCTACTGACCGTGTTGGTTAAACCTGTGCCGGTGTTACTGACTAACTGCCCGGTACTGTTTACCACGCTGCCCGTCAGGCCTGTTACGCCGCTAACCGGTGTTCCCGATGTCGAACTTGCCAGGCCCGTGCCTACCGTAGAGACGGTATTGCCCAATGAGGTGACCGACGTGGTCACGCCCTGAACCGTCGTACCGACACCGTTCGCGTTGCCCGGATCGCCAATGCCGGAGGTGACGCCTGTTCCCACGGTAGAGACGGCACTGCCAACACCACTGACGGTGGTTGAAACGGTTGATGTGACAGGATTATTTGTCGGGATCTGGCTTCCCAGACTGTCCACCGTAGAGCCGACGCTGGTCACCGTTTTACCGGCATCACCCAGCACAGTATTCACGCCTGCAGTGGTTGTGCCGCCACTGCCCGTTCCGGTCCCTCCGCTGCCGTTACCTCCGGTTCCCGTTCCTGAGCCTGAGCCCGAGCCTGTCCCTGAACCTGAGCCAGATCCGTTACTGCCTGAACCACCATTATTAGCCGTTGTGCCACTTCCATCACCCGAGCCGGTATTACTTCCGGTTGCAGGGTTATTTTTGGCTGTTGAGTGAGATCCGCCACCGCTTCCACTGCAGGCAGAAAGAGAGAACGCGAGCAGTACCGCAGCAGCAATTACGCTGATGCGACTAGCATTATTAGGTAGCATAAAAATACTCCACGCAATAGAACGCCGAGCGGCGTATTAGTGAGTATATGCAGTATTTTAAAAATGCACACAGACTCGCTTCGAGGATATTTTTTTACCAGCGTTGTTTGTTTTAAATCTTATATAACAATGAGTTAATTAAGTTATTATTTAACGTCTACTTAATTATTTTTGAATTACTATAGTGCCATTAAAACAACAGGAATTATCCTAAATAATCCCTTTAAATAATGGGGGGATAAAGCTGAAGGATATATCCTTTATAAAATATATAGATCACGATAAAAAATAAGGCTCTTCATCCGAAGAGCCTTAATATTTAACAATTGCCTTCGCGCCAGGCTTTTTCAATTTCTTCGGCGAGAATTTTAACACCCGCTTCGATTTTTTCCGGATCGGGTACGTAGTTCATGCGCATGCACTGGTGCGTATGCGGCCACGGCTTATCCAGTCCCGGGAAGAAATAATCGCCCGGTACCATCAGAACGCCGCGCTTTTTCAGGCGCTGGTAGAGCAGTTCGGTGGTGACAGGCAAATCCTTAAACCACAGCCACAGGAAAATTGCTCCTTCTGGTTTGTGGATCAGGCAGCGTTCTTCCGGCAAATAGCGGCGAAGTATCGCAATCGTCTCCTGAACGCGCTGGTAATAGAATGGCTTGATCACGTCATTCGACAGACGCAGCAGGTCGTTGCGCTTAATCATTTCACACATCATCGCCGGGCCAATGCCGCCCGGTGAAAGGCTGATAATGCCGTTCATATTGGTAATGGCGGTGATGATTTTCTCGTTGGCGATGATGATGCCGCAGCGGCTGCCCGGCAGACCCAGCTTAGAGAGGCTCATGCACAGGACAATGTTCGGGTTCCACAGCGGACGTGCTTCGCTGAAGATAATGCCCGGGAACGGCACGCCGTAGGCGTTATCGATCACCAGCGGAATGCCGTGCTGATTCGCCAGCGCATCCAGCTTCATCAGTTCGTCGTCGGTGATCACGTTGCCCGTTGGGTTAGTCGGGCGCGATACGCAGATCATTCCCGTCTCTTCACCAATATGCAGGTGTTCAAAATCGACGTGATATTTGAACTGGCCTTCCGGCAGCAGCTCGATGTTCGGGCGCGCGGAGACGAACAGATCCTCTTCCAGGCCGGAATCAGCGTAGCCGATATACTCCGGTGCCAGCGGGAACAGCACTTTTTTGGTGGTGCCGTCGGCGCGACGCCCTGCGAACAGGTTAAACAAGTAGAAAAACGCGCTCTGACTGCCGTTTGTCAGTGCAATATTCTGTGGTTCGATATCCCAACCCAGCTCGTCACGCAGCATTTCGGCGAGGAGTGCCAGCAGTTCGGTTTTACCCTGCGGGCCGTCGTAATTGCAAAGCGCATCGGTTGCTTTGCCGCTTTCCAGCATCTGAG
>Ga0058692_1000868_pt1 | contig 11900 bp, 13 predicted proteins | sample AgamicAtAmrz_FD_55216 | JGI IMG/M metagenome (GOLD analysis project Ga0058692, IMG submission 55216) | Agave microbial communities from Guanajuato, Mexico - At.Am.rz | ecosystem: Host-associated > Plants > Roots > Rhizosphere | place: Guanajato, Mexico | collected 2012-06-07 | reverse complement strand
AGTATGCGAAAACGACATCGATTTGACAGTCGCATGACCCGTATCGTACTTCTCATCAGCTTTGTCTTTTTCTTCGGCCGTTTCGTCTATTCCACCATTGGCGCCTGGTATCATCATCAGGATAAAGTCCAGTCGCAACAAATCAGCCAGACTATCGATCCCACCGCACAACGTTAAGATTTAACCCGTTTTGTGTACACGCTCAGACGCGTGGGTTTGCGCATACCCTTTAAAAACTGCAAAAAAAAATCGCCAGCAAATCGGTTGATATTGCTGACGATAAAGGGACACATTGCGCCTGATGGCGTTTACATCACGCTGTCGGGATCGAAGCTGGCAAGAAACGCATCGGCTTTCTGCGGTTTCGCTTGCAGGTTAAAGCGTTGCAGGATGATATCCGCCGCAGGCCCCGGATTAGGGCTCACATAGACGCCCGGCCCGGATACGCCGGATTCGGTCAGCGCCTTTAACACATGAGCATCGCGTAAAGCATGTCCGACAACCGCGACTTTGCGGCCAGCGAGGCTCTGTTTGATCACCGTAAAGAACGCCTCATTGGCCATCACATCCTGGAGATCCTTCGCCGTCAGCCGCAGGCTTTCCAGTTCGGAGAGGGTTCCGCTGAGCTTAATGATCGAGACTTTGCCCTTTTCCGGTAGCTTCGGATCGGACGGCGTGATCACCACATACGGAATGCTGCTCGTCATGCAGGCGATTTCGAAGAGTGGATCATAGTTGGTGGTGAGGATGGTTTTGAATTTCTTCACTGCCTCAAAATGGGCTCCGGTCGGCCAGACCTTCTGTGGCGTATCCAGTAACGCTTTAACATCCTGCAGCAATGCCTCGCGCCCGCGCTGGCTTTCGTAATACTCCGCCACTTCGTCAAATGAGTAGCGGGTGTAAATGTCGCTGGCCGCAACATCCGGCCAGAGCTGCGCAGCCAGGCTACTGATAATCAGATTCGCTGTCGGATAACCGGCAGATATCGACAGCCCTGCGCCACCGAGAAGCACCCATTTATCATCATCATGCACCGGAAGTGATTCGGCTGATTGCACAGCGGCAGGCGGCGGCGTTAACTGCGCATCGCGCAGGCGCAGCAGCTCTTTCAGCGCCGTCTGGGTACAAAAATCCACCAGCGCTTTCGCCACTTTATCTGCAAGATCCTTCGCTAACTCAAATTCCGCGCGAAAATGCCCCGTATCCCACGCGGCCACGGCCTCGCGAAACGCATCCCGCAGCTTGTCCTCTTTGCTTCCATATTCCAGCTTTTTTATAAAGGGCAACACGGGAATGTTCAGCGCGCGAGCGGCGTCATATTCAAGATGCGTGACGGATTTCCCCTCTCCACCGCCATAACCGCTCTTCGGCTCCCAGCCGTAGCTGTCGCCAAGAAGCAGGACAAACAGGTGACAATCGCGGATTCTCGGCTCAATCACTTCCCAACTGGTCTGCCCGTTTGGGCTAAACTCTTCGGCATTCACCGGCTCAAAACCAAGAAAATTTAACCGCTCGACCACCTGCTGTCGCTCGTTACGCAGATCCTTCATCGTGCTGCTAATGAACACGCGTAGTTTATTGGCCATTTATTGCCCCTTAGATTTATCAACGCCTTCCCGACACAGCTTCAAACAACTACTTCTCCGCGACCCGCGCCAGCCAGTCGCCATACGCACTGCCCGCATCCGCTGGCAGATTTTGCCGGTGCGCGGCAAATTCCTCGTTCATACCGAAGATTTTCCACACCAGCGGCGTCAGACGCGCCACCGGGCTATTATTGCGTTCGGCTTCGCGCAGCAACTCCAGCGTACGGCTTTGGTATTCGGCCAACGCCTCCGAGTGATAATCAAAGGCTTTTCCCAGCCCGGAGAGATACATCAGTTTCGGCACCTCAACCTGCGGCCACTGGAGCGCCATATGCAGCGGCCAGTCGAGCATCGCCCGCTCACCCCACATCGCCTCGCGCGGCGTGGTTTTGTTCACCACCAGCGTAAGCGTAAACGCCTGCGCCAGCTCGCCCAGATAAATCTCCATCGCCTCCGCAGACGGGCGCAAATAAAACGCATCCAGCGGTTGCTGGCGCGTAAGCCCAATGACAGCAAGCAGGCGCTGTTCAAGATCGAGCACCAGCGCGCCCAGCTCAGCCTGTTTGCTACGGCCCGCTTCACTGGCTTTTTTCGCGCGCGTTGCGCAGTCCCACAGGCTCAACGTGATGTGCCACTCGCGCTGTTCTCCTTCCCCGCTGCAACTCACAGCCCCCGTAACAAAGTAATTCATGGCTGGCGGGACGATATCGAACAGCGCGTTGCCATCCATTTCACCGCCAATCAGTACCGGCCCGCCGCCTTCGACAACCTGTACATAAAAACGGCTGGCGTAATCGCTCCAGTAGTGCGCCGCTTCGGCAAAATAGAGCGGGATAGCCCGCGCCAGACGGCCAATATCATCCTCGCGCTGTGATTCGCTGCGTTCAGGGCCGTCGTAGAGTTTCGACAGGGCAAAGAAACCAATGGTCGGCGCCCCTTCCGGCTTCTGTGTGAACAGCCAGTTGGCGTTGCACAGGCCGTAATGCCAGATCGGTTGAGTGAGCGACAGCGTGCTGAATTTCAGTTCGGAAGCATCAGCAGGTGTGGAAGTAGCCGCGTGCTTCTGCATCTCCTGAAAGGCTTTGGCGAACTCATCAAGATGCTGTTTCAGCGGCATATACCCCAGCGCGTACATCCGTGCCAGCAGCTTTTCGCCCTCCTCGACATTGCCCAGCGTCTGCCAGGCTCGCAGCAGATTAAGACCAGCCATCGGCTCGTGGCGATGCTCGTCATACACCGGAGCCACCAGCTCAGCAATCAGCGGGATCTGCCCGTTATTGCCGAGATCGCCGGAAATCATCATTAGCGCGCTGCCGTCATACAGACCGGCACTCAGTACTTCCTGATAGAGCGCGCGGGCAGCGGCAATGTCCTTATGTTCCAGATAATGGCGCGCCAGCCATAACTGCGCACGCCAGCTACCGGGCAATGCAGACGCGGTTTTCAGCGCGGCAACATAAGCGTTTTCCCCGCCGCGCTCCTGCTGAATGCTCACCCACCATAACAGGCCGTTGTCCTGATTCGGATCGGCCTGAATCGCCTGCCACAATGTCTCTTCCGCGCGCTGCTCTTCACCGCGCTCGGCAAACACTTTGGCTAAATTGGTCAGCAATGTGCCGGTTTCGCCCACTTTGGCGATGCCCACCCGCAGCGTATTTTCCGCCGCCACCAGCTCGCCATTTTTCATCAGCACGATGCCCTGGATGGTGTGGCTGCGCTCGGGAAGATAGTCAATCTCCACCAGGCGTTCGGCGGCAGGGATCAAATCCGCGGCAAAACCATCGTTCAGCCCGCCGATAATCGCCTGATAGAGTTCGGCGGCATCATTGCGTTTCTCTTCCAGCGACGGCAGAAACACCTTCTCGCGCCACTCGCTGCGCGGGATGTGCATCTCCCGCCCGTAGGCGTCGTACGCCACGATCAGCTCATCGCTTTGCGGTGGTTCAGGAGAATGAGTTTCGGTTTCCGGCGTTTTTTTGCCGCTAATGGCAGAAAGGAGGCGTTTAAACATGGCGTTTGCCTTGTCGGTTGGTGGGTTTTTGGCTGTATCAGCGTAGACCTTAACCGTCGCCGCGTCTAAAGAAAAGCCACTAAATACGAGGGGTTAGTGAGGCTATGCACCAGGTTTCAATATCCGATCAGTTCATCGCGAGGCGTTTCAGGATTTCTTTTACATAGTGCTCAATTGCGATGTTATGTTGCTGACCGATCCGCGTAATAAAAGCCTGGAGAGCATCGCTGGTGGAGTGAAGCACATCAGCCACAAGATTGTCGAAATCGCTTTGGGTCAAACGGGGATTTCCCTTCAGCGTGGAATGCTGAAGCACCGTGTGCGCGACGATTTCGAGCACCGCACGCCGGTAATTATCGGTACGCAGAACATCCAGATCGCGCTGGCGGATATCAAAGGTGAAGTCAAAACTGACAAACCCGGAATCAACCGGTAGCGAGTAAGTCAGCCGCTCGCCTTCCAGCCAGACCTGCGGCTCATAGCCGTCGCCCAGTAGCCGTGTTCCTTGCATAGCCTTTTCCCCTGCTTTTATATTCCCGGTTACCTTAACGGTTCTGAAAATAGTCAGTAAAGTGATAGCTAATGGTGGTTGCAGTTTTGTGGGAATGAGACTGAAGCCTGGAATATTACGTTTCAGAGCAGTGTTCAATGCAAGAGATGGTAGCGCCGCATTTGACATCTGGAAATATAGGCATAGAAACCGCAAATGGCGGCTTCATACAAGGCGGCAATAGAAAGGATTTAATCGTATGAGTGTTGGGAAAAAAATTGGGCTAATTGCCATTACAGCTATCGCCATCATTGCGTTTTTGCTTGCCTGGAAATGGCCCGTAATAAAATTTGGCCTCGAAGACGGTGGTAAATACACTGAAAACGATCGCCAGGTATACGGATTCTTCACGCCTGACATTTTAAAGAAAATGCCGCGTATAACAGCTAATTACGAGTTTGATTACCATACTGTATCCGGTCCTGGCTCGGTGGGAAACAGCCTGACATTCCACGGCACGACGGATACCAGCCAGATAGATACATATCTGAATTCGCTTGGCTACGTTAAGCAACAGAGTTGCATGGTGCAAGGCGTATGCTGGAAAGGTAAAGATCCAACTGAAGATATTGTCGTCAGCGCAGTTCCTGAAATAAACGTTGTTCTGGTACAGGTCGATTACACACCTGGATCGCGATAAATCCTCAGCCGCAAGGCGCAATGTCGTTCACTTAGGTGAAAGACATTGCGTACTTATACGAACTTAGTAATTTGTGGTGTCCCTACCACTCATGCGCCCTGCTGCTCTCCCGGACAAGCTCTCAATTTTTACGGCCTTGATAACGCGAAGGCCAGATGACTTCTGGCTGGGTATTCAGAACCTTAGCAATTAACCGCTCCCCTTTCGGCCAGTGGCGGGTTAAGGCATTAGCGAGTGTGGATGAAGCCAGCCCCGACTCACGGGAAAGCGCCGCCAACGATGTTCCTTTCTTCTTTAAGCCCGCAATAATATCTGCTTTATGCCAGTCCGGATGTTTCATGGTTGTTCTCTTTTTCGATCAACTGTCATGACAAGAACTAAAACTAGCACTGATTAAAAGAGGCGCTCTTTAAAGATGCTAAAGAGCATCATGTTTCTTTGAGTGAGAAAATGCAGAACAAAAGTGGCATCGGCAGCGCAAACATATCCTCAATGTCCGCAGTGAGCGAAGAGCGGGAGTTGACAATTGTAAACACCGTCAAGGTGGACATTACTGGTATTCACGTGTGTTAATAAACGGGAAGCAGGCTACAATTATGAGGCCATTTTGATAAAGCTAACTGATGAAGAACGTTTTGTATTACTGTTTACTCTGCAAAGCGATATCACTGTTTTAAATGCGGCACTTTCTACGGATGAAGTAATGGAGAGAAAAAGAACAGGTGTTGGCTTTTTTTCAACTATAAAGGTGTCTATGACAACTGAGTTTCAAAAAAGCAAAGAACGTTATTGGGAGCAAAGTTTTAATCATCAAAAACTCCCATATGGAGGATGTTTCATGATCTCTGTAGGAAACGAAAACTGTCTGGAAATTGAAGCTATTGCATATGAAAGTGAATGGCCAGAGCCTTTCATTGAAAATGAATTCTCATCATAGTAGTAGTTACTGTTGATAACCTTCCTTAAGGTAAAATAAAATCAGTTAATTATTGATTTGTTGACACAATGCAAAGATAGAAACACGTGCGAAAATGCTGCCGTCACTCAACATAATGTAACGTATGCCCGCCCTTGGAAAAATCGGACTGAATATCAGCAATAACCATATCGACATCATCAACAGTCATAACCTGATTTTGGTTAGGCGCATCCCAAAATCTCAAGTCCCCCTTGTACAACACAAAGCCAATTTTATCGTTACCGGGAAAGAACATCTCACCTTGAACGGTCACCGTTCTATCTCCAATTTTTACTTGGATATGACCCCGAGAGACTTCAAGAATCATAGCTGCCCCCTCATGGTTAATAAACTAGCAGTAATAACGTTCGCTTTTGGCACCCAGCAGACAAGCACATAACACTGAAGATCTGCTATGAGCGAAGAGCGGAAGTTAGTGGTTGTGACCTGCGCCCAAAAATTAATGCAGTGCGGACTTAGTAATGCCCGCCCTTGGCACACAGGAGACGGCAGGTTCTGCAAACGAGGAGACAGAGCCTGCCTAATCTTGACGTGCGTCAATAAAGTGAATGGCGGATATTTGAAGAAAACACATGTTACTGCATTTTTCTTTTGAATTGTTTTTCGTACATATCTAAATGATGTTTAAAAAATTTTTCATAATCTTCTGCGGCACTAACTAAGATGGTGACGGCTATAGCTGATGCATCTAGCTCTTGTGACAAATCTTCGATAGCGATAAAACCGCAGATTATTTCTTCATCAGTTTCACTAATGAATAGTTTACATCCTGTTGTATCGGCATTTGGAAAGTAAAACTGAGTTGGTCTTAAATCCCCATGAACGATTCCCATTGGAGGATCACCAAATTCTAATTCAGAGACACCAATAGTTTTACCTTCTTTTCTAATATCGAATATCACCTTTTTCTCCTTGAGCCATTGATGTTTTTGGCGATAACCTCGTTGATAACTAATTTAACAATACCTCGAAAAATGAGAAATTACTTTATCAGTAATGCCCGCTTTTGGCTGTGAGTTCAACAGGTCGATGCAACGCTATCCTTAATCGAAGGGGGACGTTGCCATGAAACGAAGAACGCACATTTACTACACGCCAGAACAGAAAGCGATTATCTGGGACAGATATAAGCAAGGTGATTCCCTGCATGATATCGCCAGAATGTTCGACAGATATCATTCTTCTATCATGCCCACTATCCACCAGACTGGTGGATACCGTCCCCCTGTCCGAAAGCGGCACCCGTTAGCGCTTTCGCTTGATGAAAGAGAGGAGATATCCAGAGGGCTGGTAGCAAAACGCAGCATCAGGGACATCGCTGCCAAATTATCAAGAGCTCCCTCAACGATTAGTCGCGAGATCAATAGGCACGGAGGTGCAAAACAATATCGTGCAGCAAAAGCGGATGCCACTGCATGGGAAAGTGCCCTGAGACCAAAACCCTGCAAGCTAATCGAAAGCCCCACTTTGTGTAAAATCATCGCAGAGAAGATGCATCAGGACTGGTCGCCGGAACAAATCGCCGGTTGGCTAAAACGCTGTTATCCCGATAATCAGGAAATGCATGTGTCACACGAAACAATTTATAAAACGCTTTTTATACAAACCCGGGGTGCATTAAAAAAAGAACTGCAGCAATGCCTCAGAAGCGGAAGAGTCGTGCGTCGATCCAGAACATCATCGCTTAAAGGGAAAGGTTTAGGGTCAATCCCGGATACAATCTCTATCAGCGAAAGGCCACCTGAAGCCGCTGACAGAGCCATACCAGGGCACTGGGAAGGTGACCTGATCCAGGGCTCGAAAAACTCCTGTATCGTCACCCTTGTAGAACGTCATTCCCGTTTTGTTATGCTGGCCAAGATCAGGGACAACAAGACCATAACGGTTATATCTGCACTCATCAAACAAGCCCGGGAATTACCTGCTGAGCTTTATAAAACATTAACATGGGACCGGGGCGCTGAAATGACCAGCCACACCCGGTTTACTGTAGCCACAGATATTCAGGTTTACTTCTGCGATCCTCAATCACCCTGGCAACGCGGCTCCAATGAAAATACGAACAGATTGCTCAGGCAGTATTTTCCAAAAGGAACTGACTTATCGGTTCACAGCCAGCAAAGACTTAACAGTGTTGCCAGACAGCTCAACGAAAGGCCGAGAAAAACGCTGGACTTTGAATCACCCGCAGAGCGTTTTAACCAATGTGTTGCATCCATCGGTTGAACTCACAGCTCTCTGCGGACGTTTGCATCAGATAGTGCCCGCTAAGGGTGAAAAGCGAACAGGTAAGTTTTAATCATGCCTGACGGAGATATAACTCAAATCGCACCGATATTAATTAACGGGAAACACTGTCAGTCATATGACATGAGAAATTAATAAGAAAAAACTCAGATATTCTTGCCAGGCGGGCAGGACCGGCCAATGATTTCAGCAAGGAAATCCATCACCACGACAGCAGAGTGATCACGCTTAAGTTCAGGGTAGGCAACCAGCCAGATGTTCCTCACGGGCGAAGGCAGATTTTCCTGCAGCCTTACCAGTTCGCTGTCATTATCACCCATAAAGCAGGGTAAAGTAACGATGCCCAATCCTTTCCGGGCAGCCTGTTGCTGCGCCATCAAATCGCTTGCCCGAAAGATAACACGCCGCCCGTTCAGCAGTGATTCCAGCCATTGCTGCTGCGTGACATGTGCAAGCGTGCTGTCATAAGCAATAAACACCCAGTCCTCCTGAGGAATTTCTTGCCAGAACTGAGAAGCATAAAGACCAAAGCGCATAGTACCTATACGCCTTGTCATCAGGTCTGGATCGTCAGGCCTTTCAAGGCGAACCGCAATGTCAGCCTCACTTTTATTCAGAAGAGCATGGTGCGAAACGCCGGATAATGACAACGTGATACCCGGATGTTTCCGGGTGAAGCCTGCTATAGCAGGCGCAATGAGGTGTGCTGCAACGGCAGGTGACGCGCTGATATTTATAGGCACGGCCGGTTCGGCACACAATGACCTCGCCTGGATTCGAATACGGTCTGCAATGCGGTACATTTCGTCAGCGCCGGAGGCGATAATCCGGCCGTGTCCGGTAAGCGTGGTACGGCGTGGCAAGCGCTCTGTGAGCCTGAGCCCAAGCGAACTTTCAAGGGCTGTAATTCGGCGGCTCACAGTGGCGTGATCCACGCCAAGCTCCCTGGCTGCGGCAGACAGGGAACCACACCGGGAAAGAGCGAAAAAAAAATGTAAATCCTGCCAGTCCATACCTCACCTCTTGTGCATTTTTACACATGTATGGTGCTTTTATACCTGTATTCTTCCTGTAATAAACTCATTTATAGTTTTCTCACTTCATGAGTGAGGAAAAAATAATGTCGTTAGCAATGATTATCAGCCAGCCGGGTGGCCCTGAGGTTCTTAAAGCGGTGGAAAGAGAGTCAGTCAGTCCCGGTCCCGATGAAGTCCGTATCAGACACGAAATAATCGGCGTGAATTTCGTTGACATCTATTTTCGCTCAGGACTCTACCCTCAGCCATATCCCCAGGCGGTGCCTGGTTTTGAAGGGGCCGGAGTAGTCACAGCAACGGGCAGTAACGTCAGCGCCTTTGCTGCTGGAGACCGCGTTGCCTATACGGGAAATCCGATGGGCGCTTATGCTGAATCCCGCAATATACATGCCAGCCGCCTCATCAGGATTCCGGATGGTGTGGACACCCGTACAGCCGGTAGTGCGATGCTTCGGGGCCTTACCGCACATATGTTGCTCAACAAAGTAAGGGAAGTCAGGGCTGGCGACTGGATACTGGTTCATTCTGCTGCCGGAGGGCTGGGGCAGATAGTGACCCGCTGGGCAACGATGAAGGGTGCCAGGGTTATCGGTACAACGGGCTCACCGGAAAAAGTGGCAACGGCCCGCCTTGCTGGCGCGAGTGAAGTTTTGCTCCATACAGAAGCTGCATGGCCGGAGAAAGTCCGCGACATCACGGAAGGATATGGCGTGCATCTGGCCATCGACGGTATCGGAGGAACAATGCTGTCCAGAACGCTCAGCGTGGTCCGCCCTTTTGGCACTGTTGCCAGTCTTGGACAGCCTGCCGGCCCCATACCTCCGGTGCGGGTGGAAGAACTGGGATTTGCCCGATCTATAGCACTAATGCGACCAAGTTCACTCGCCTATACAGATGATGCTGCGCTTTACAGGAAAGGGGCCTCCGACCTTATGTCAGCACTGTCGGCAGGACTTGAAAGTCATATTGGCGCTGAATTTACCCTTACCGACGCAGCAGAAGCACACCGGTTTCTGGAGGCGGGTCATACAACAGGAAGCGTCATTCTCACGGTTCAGGATTAAGACTCTGACGTGAATGAAACGAGCGACGCAGGCATCTTTAAGGTATGCCATATCAGTGACGTGACGGCCAGGCTGGATTTATGTCCCTTAAGGACAATCATTCCCCCCTTGTCGTCCCCTTCAGGTGCTGCTAAGGAGATATGCAAGAAATTAGATAAAGGGGATGAGTCTGCTAAATCACTAACGTTCATACAATATCCGCTCCTGGAACCGAGCGGACGGGCTAACGAAGATGAGGGACCGCAGTGATCGAAAAGCGGACGCGATACTTATTCCATCAGGCGTCCATTAATCGTAACCACTTGAATTGGTAGCCCCCCCTTCATTCGAGCCTGAAAACTTGTGGCGTTTCACGAGCCTGTGTATTCTCATTCATGGCCCGTGCTGCCCGCCGCTCGCTTCCTGAAGGGAAAAGGTGAAAGCATGTTTATTCTCAACCTCATTAATTTTGAAACTCTTGATGGTCGGGATGTGGTAATGCGAGCCCCACCATTTCCTGACAACAGGAGAAAATATGTTTTCTATCGAGCAAGCCAAACAAATGGCTGCAAAGTTAAAAGCCTCTCTTGAATTACGTGAACATAAGATTTCTTATTCCATTGCGCTCGAAACGGTTGCACACCAGTTAGGCTTCAGAGACTGGAACACTGCGGCAGCAACGTTACTTCCGCAGATCCCCCAGTCTCAAATTCAATTCAGCAAACCCATACCCATCCTACGAATTTTTGATGTCCGAAAAGCACAGGAGTTCTATCTTGAATTTCTGTCATTCAGCGTCGAGTTTGAACACCGGTTCGAGCCCGGTTTACCGCTGTATATGGGCATTGCCAGAGAAGGGTTACAGTTACACCTTTCTGAGCATCACGGTGACGCCAGTCCGGGTGCAACGATATTTATTCCAGTAAAAAATATTGCGTTGTTGAGAAATGAACTCCACGGCAAACAATATGGATACGGTCGCCCGGAAATAGTTAAGCAAAATTGGGGAGACGTCATGGAAGTCCACGATCCGTTTGGCAACCGACTCCGCTTCTGTCAACAAAGCTAGTTTGTCTTTCTTAAATGGGGAATTGCCAATAGGGCTTTCCCCTTTTTAAGGTAAGCATGAATTTAGCAATGTCAGCCTTTGGCACATAACTACGCCCGTACGCTATCAGCAAGGATCGGAATTAACACTGTAAGCGTGTCAAACGATGGATAGCGGATTAAAGTAGCAATAAGCTCTCTAAAATTATTCTCTATAAAAAACCCGCTTTCGCGGGCTTTGAAATATTCGATATATCCAGCAGGAACTAAATCATTCCCACTCAATAGTCGCTGGCGGTTTGCCGCTGATGTCATACACCACGCGGGAGATACCGTTCACTTCATTGATGATGCGGTTGGAAACGCGACCGAGGAAATCGTACGGCAGCTGCGCCCAGTGTGCGGTCATAAAATCGATGGTTTCGACTGCACGCAGAGAGACAACCCAGTCGTATTTACGGCCGTCGCCCATCACGCCAACGGAGCGGACCGGCAGGAATACGGTGAAGGCCTGGCTCACTTTGTTGTAGAGGTCGGCTTTATGCAGCTCTTCGATAAAGATCGCATCGGCACGACGCAGCAGGTCGCAGTACTCTTTCTTCACTTCGCCCAGTACGCGAACGCCAAGGCCCGGCCCCGGGAACGGGTGACGGTAGAGCATGTCGTACGGCAGGCCGAGTTCCAGACCAATTTTACGCACTTCGTCTTTGAACAGCTCTTTCAGCGGCTCAACCAGGCCCATCTTCATCTCTTTCGGCAG
>Ga0058692_1000865_pt1 | contig 11913 bp, 9 predicted proteins | sample AgamicAtAmrz_FD_55216 | JGI IMG/M metagenome (GOLD analysis project Ga0058692, IMG submission 55216) | Agave microbial communities from Guanajuato, Mexico - At.Am.rz | ecosystem: Host-associated > Plants > Roots > Rhizosphere | place: Guanajato, Mexico | collected 2012-06-07 | reverse complement strand
TTGAAACCGTTGGTCCACCAGATGGTGACGACAGCGACCATCGGCATGACCCAATAGGGATTCTTGAAGACCGCGACCGGTTTTCCGGCAAACAGGGAAATTACCGGCTGAAGAATGCCGAACTGAAGATCGAGCATCCACGTCCAGATTTCCGTGACGACCGATACAGGCAAGACATAGGGCAAGAAAAACAGGCTCATCGCAACCGTCTGCCTGACGCCCGAGAGGCGGCTGACGGCGAGTGCGATCATCAGCGCGATGACGGTCGTCGGGACCACGGTTAGAAGCACAAAATAACCGTTGTTCTTCAGCGACGTTATAAACAGGCGGTCGCTCAGCAGCTTTGCGTAGTTTGCAAACCCGACCCAGTTTCCATCACCGATCAGGGGCGCATCGGTGAAACTCATGCGCACCATCTCGATCAGCGGATAAAGGAAGAAGGTGGCGAAGACCACGATGAACGGCGTCACCATCGACAGCGCGATCAGCGATTTCTTGCGCCGGTTTTCAATCATAGCCATGGACTGTCTCCGGGACTTCACGCATTGCAGGCGCCCTCCGGCCAGAGACCGGAGGGCCGGTTCCTGTCACTTCAGCTTGCTNTGCAGCTCTTCCTTGATCTGCTCCACCGCATCCGTGCCGCTCATGAAGCCCTGAATGGCCGGAGCGATGACGTTGAGCGCGGCATCATAGGCAGGCGAAGCGACACCCGTGATCGTCGTTTTCGGATCGAACACGGCTGCTTCCGCAAGTGACGCATAGGTGGCGTTCGGCTGCATCGCCTTGTAATCGCTGCCCTCGGTGATCGATTTATAGGCCGGGATATGGCCGGCATCGGCCCAGCTGATGGCGTGTTTTTCCATCCAGCCGATTACCTTCATCACCGCGGCGCGTTTNTCGCCGGAAACGGTCTTGTCACCCTGNTTGGGAATGGCAAAAGCGTGTGAATCCGCCCATGTNGCGCGTTTACCCATGAAGGGCGGAACCTCGACCGCGCTCCATTTGAAGCCCAGCTTGTTGTTCTTTTCCAGGTCCTTGTAGGTCGGCACTTCCCAGACGCCGTTCAGCTGGAAGGCGGATTTTCCGGCGGAGAAGAGCGCGACGGAAGCGGGATATTCCGCCTGCTCCGGCGCCCAGCCGTTTTCGCGCCATTTCGACATGGTATCGATAGCCTTGGCGGCCTTCTCCGCATTGTCGCCGGCCAGCACCTCGCCATTGGTGACGAGTTCACCACCCTGCTGCGAGAACAAGGTGTAAAAGACGCGCCAGACACCGGCTTCTCCGCCGGATTGATACGTTACCGGCGTTTCGACGCCTTTTTCCTTGGCCCAGGCCAGCGCCTTCTCGAAGTCGTCTATCGTATTGATACCGGTCAGCTTGCCTTCGGCATCGATATATGGCGAGCCTTTGAGAAGATCGGCATTGTAATAGAGAACCAGCGCGTGAATATCGAAAGGCACGGCATAAAGCTTGCCGTCATGGGTGGCCGCATCGAGCGGCGCACTGAAGAAATCGTCCTTCTTCAGGCCCGCATCCTCAAGATCCTTGTCGGTAATGTCGCTCAGCACCTTCTCCTGCAGCGCCAGCGGCGCACGGGACAGGTGATAGGTCATGACGTCAGGTCCTTCGCCGACGGCAGAAGCGGTCCGCACCTTGGTATAGAAGGGCACGCCCCATTCGAGCGTCGTTCCCTTCACCTGAATATCAGGATGTTCCTTGTTGAAGGCATCGATCAGCGCTTCATGCGCACGCCGTCACCGCCGGACAGGAAATCCCACCAGACGATATCCTGTCTGGCCAGCGCCGGCAGGGCGGTCAAACCCAGAACCGTGCCAACAAGCAATGTCTTGATCAGTCGCATCGTTCACTCCTCCCGTTTTCTTTGAAAACACCCCATCGGGGATGGTCTGCTGCATCGACAGGCGCCTCCTCGCGCCTATCGCAACCTTCTGCCGTCGCTGTCGAAAACCATGATGTGGTCGGGCGCGGCGGTGAGCGAAACCGGACGGCCATCCAGGCTCTCGCGCGAGCCCTGGCGCTGCACGATGATTTCCCTGCCGCCCCGGTGCGGGTATAGAGGTAGGAGACGTCGCCCAGCTCTTCCGCGACCTCGACGACGACCGGCAAGGCACCGTCCTGTGTTATGATCAGATGCTCGGGCCGGATCCCGATCTCGACACGCTGCCCGGCGGAGACGGGTTGCGAGAGCCGCGCCTCGATATGTCCATGCCCGCCATCGGGCGAAAGCGTCACGACGCCTTCGTGCTGTCCGACGACGTCCGCCTGCAGGAAGTTCATCGCCGGTGAGCCGATGAAGCCCGCGACGAACCGGTTATCAGGATCGTCATAGAGGGTGAGCGGAGCGCCCGCCTGCTGCACGACGCCGCCCTTCAACACGAAGATCTTGTCCGCGAGCGTCATGGCCTCCACCTGATCATGGGTGACATAGATCATTGTGGCACCCAGCTTGCGGTGAAGCCGGGTCAGCTCCAGCCGCATCTGCACGCGCAACTCCGCATCGAGGTTCGAAAGCGGCTCATCGAACAGGAAGACCTTCGGCTGTCGAACGATGGCGCGGCCGATGGCGACGCGCTGGCGCTGTCCACCGGAAAGCTGCGACGGCTTTTTCTGCAGATGATCTTCCAGCTGCAGGATGCGGGCCGCCTCGCCCACCCTCTCATTCACCTCCGCCTTCGGCCGGCGGGCAAGACGCAGGCTGAACGCCATGTTCTCGAACACCGTCAGATGCGGATAGAGGGCGTAGTTCTGGAAAACCATCGCAACGCCGCGATCCGCCGGCTCGACGGCCGTGACATCACGGTCGTCGATGGCTATGCGTCCGCCACTGGTCTCTTCAAGACCGGCAATCATCCGCAGCAGCGTGGATTTTCCGCAGCCGGAAGGCCCGACGAAGACCGCGAAGCTGCCGGTCGGGATGTCCATCGAGACATCCCGGATCGCCGCGAAGGAGCCGAAGGACTTGGCGATATTATTAAGACGGACACCCATGGCCGCCTCACTGAACCTTCACACGCAACACATGATAAGACAGCGCCGGCACGGACCCCTTCAGCGCTCCGTCTTCGACGCCGACACCGCTGCCCGGCACCGGCACGACACGATCCGGCTGATCCGGGCCATTACCGACACGCAGATCGTAACCCGCCATGGCCAGATGCAGATCGAGCGTGGCCGACGANAAACCGGTGAGGCTGACATCGAGGTCGGCGGCCTCGGTCAAGTGCCGGTTCAACACGAACAATGTCACCATGCCTTCCGCCTCGTCATAGACACCGGCGACATCGAGATATTTGACGTCATCGGCCGCATTGCAGTCATAGGTCGGGCAATCAACGGCGACATTCAGCGCGACGCCACGGCCATAAAGCGAAGCGAACTGGTATGGATAATAGATCGTCTGACGCCATGCCGGGCCGTTCTTCTCGGCACGGATGGGGGCGATGACATTGACGAGCTGCGCGATGCAGGCGATGCGCACCCGATCCGAACGGCGGATGAACTCGTTGAGCAGACCCGCCACGAACAGCGCGTCCTCGAAATTGTATGTCTCTTCGAGAAGTGCGGGCGCTTCCGGCCAGTCCCAGCTCTTGATGCGTTTGCCGTCTTCTTCGCGGATGTGATACCAGACGTTCCATTCGTCGAAGCAGATGGAGACGTCGTTCTTGGCGCGCTTCTTCGCCTTCACATAATCGATGACGCCCGCAATCGTCTGGATGTAGCGCCCGGTTTCCTCGATCTTGCCGAAATAATTCAGCGTGTCGCGGCTGTTATTGCCGAAATATTTGTGCAGCGAGATGTGATCCACATTTTCATAGCACTCCTCCAGAACTTCCCGCTCCCATTCGGGATAAGTGGGCATGCCGTCATTGGAGCTGCCGCAGACGATTGCTTCAATAGTCGGATCGAAACCCTTGAAGGCCTTGGCGGTTTCGTTGGCGAGACGCCCGTACTCCACCGCCGTTTTGTGACCGATCTGCCAGGGACCGTCCATTTCGTTGCCAAGGCACCACATTTTCACGCCATGCGGTTTTTCGGCGCCATGGCTGCGGCGCAGATCGCTGAGCGTCGTACCGCCGGGGAAGTTGACGTATTCGAGGAAGTTGCGGGCGTCGTCCAGACCACGGGAGCCGAGATTGACGGCGAGCATCATTTCGATGCCGGCCATCTGCGCCCAGTCGGCGAATTCATTGATGCCGATCTGGTTGGTTTCCTTGGAGCGCCAGGCGAGATCGAGACGGATGGGACGCTGGTCGCGCGGCCCAATGCCGTCTTCCCAGCGATAGGCCGAAACGAAGTTGCCGCCGGGATAACGGATGGCCGGGATCTTCAGGTCCTGCACGAATTTCAGAACGTCCTTGCGAAAGCCGTTTTCATCCGCCTGAGGATGGCCCGGCTCGTAGATGCCGCCGTATATGGCGCGCCCCATATGTTCGATGAAGGCGGAATAAAGACGATCGTCGATACGCCCAATCCGGAAGTCCCGGTGGACTGAAACCCGCGCTTTCATAAGGCTCTCCTCCCATGCGCATTTATATCGTTAAATGTGGTATAAACCACATTTGATAATATAGTTGCCGAGGGAATCCGCGCCTGTCAACCGCGAAAATCATACTTATTAAATTTGCTGGATCAGGCAGCCGTTCGCAGGCGCAGAACGATGTCCTGGTCGTAATTTCCGAACCCGCGGCCAAATATGTTCAGCCCGCCCGGATGTTTCGCATCCGCCTTGACCTCGATGCGCAGACGGATGGAACGGTGGCTGGTCAGATCGATATCCGCGAGCGTCACATCCGAAATCCGGGTCCCATCCACAAAGGTTCCCTGGGCGGTAATCCGCCATGTTTTCAGCATACCGTATTGCGAACCGGACAGCTTCCACCAGTCCGGCGTGAACGTTCCCCGCTTGTCTCCGAAATCGCCGGGCGACGTCCAGACGCCGATTTCCCTGCCGTTGACGGACAGGGTGATGTCCGACGGCCAGTTGCTGTGGGTTCCGGGAACCTCGGAACTGACCTCCATGGAAAACTCGACTTCCTCGACCTCTCGCCCCTGAATCTTGGCGTTATTGGGGAACTGATACTCGACGAAACCCGATGTCAGCCATAACAAGGCCGTCTTCATGCGGTCCGGATCCATGAACGTATCGGGCACATCCAGAAGCCCGATAATGCCCTCCGGCGAGCAGATGCCACAGGGCGCCGTTACCGAACTTTGCGTGTAAAGACCGAGAGGCATCGCCACGGCAATATAGTTTGAGGTCGCCGGGGTTTCGGGTTTTCGGAAGGAAACGATGAGTTCGTCGCAGGTGGCAAAGCAGATTTTCTGGCTGCCCTTGCGCGCCTTGCGCGTCTCGGTNCGCAGCAACCCCGCCTCCTCCAGAACGGCCACGCCGGCGGAAACGGTGGACTGCGGCAGATCCAGCCTCTGCGCAATTTCGTTGACATTGAGACCGCTCGCCTCGTGCAAGAGCTTCAATATCTGCACGCGGATCAGCGATGCGGCCGCTTTCAGCACATCGAATTCTTTTTCAGCATCAACGAGAAGGAAATTGGGCGCCATATTCTAATCTTCAGATTTATCGATCCAGATCAGAATTTCTGGCTTAAATGCCATGCACTTGTCCAGTGCTGTTTGCCGTGCAGGCGCTTCCAAAAGGCGGAAAGCGGGATTCACCGCCCTCGCTTCATGAAAAAGGCGTCGCCACGCGGCTGCGAGACCGCGCGGCGGTGCCCTTTCGTCGTCAGCCGCGCTTGCGCAGGGTCCGCGTGCCGGTGTCGACGAGATTTTGCGCTGCTTCATCCACGCTGGCGCGGCCGAAGGCGAGCGAATCGGCGATGGGGCGCATCACGCCGCGGTCGAACTCATTGGCGCCGATCGGGGCGGGCTCCGGATAGGGATCGAGCTTGCCCGACAGGCTCTCAATGTAATCCACCGTCTTGCGCTCGGTCTCGTTGAGCGTCGGCAACAATGCCTCGCGCACGACCTTGGCGGGCGGCACGCCGCGCTCGACGCCGAGCACCTTGCCTGCTTCCAGATCGTTGACGAAGAAGTTGATGAATTTCGCCGCCGCTTCCGCGTTGGTCGAAGTGGACGAAATGGACCAGATGAGGCCCGGCCGATAATAATGCCCGGTCGGCTTGCCCGGCCCCTCACCCGGCAGCATGCCGATGGACAGCGTTTGCTTATTGAGCTTCTGGTAACCGACAAGCTGGTTGGAATAGGCAAAACCAATGGCGGAATTGCCAAGCGTCAGCGCGTTGGATTCGATGGTATTGTCGTCACGCGTCTGGATATCGGCGGAAACGCAAAGCTTGTTCTCGCGCAGGTCCTCCCAATAGGCGAACCATTCCTTGGCATCTTCCTTGTTGAAGCCGATGGTGCCGTCCTGAAACAGAAGCTTGCCGCGCTGGCGCAGCCAGACGTCGAAGACATAATGATAACGCGCGCCATAGGGTACGGCCCAATAGTTGCGTTTTGCCGGGCCGTTCTTCTTGAAATCGCGCGCCAGTTCAGCAAGCGCCTTCCAGGTGATCTGATCCTGTGGAACGGAAACACCCGCTTCTTTCAGCGTGTCGGCGTCATACATCATGCAGAAGGAATTGAGCCCGAGGCCGACGCCGTAAAGCTTGCCGTCGATACGGCAGAGATCGATCTCACTTTTGCCGAAGGTGGAAAGATCAAGCGACTTGCCGACGAACTGATCCAGCTCCATGCAGGCGCCTCGACCCGAATAATCGGCGATGGTGGAGGGTTCAAGCTGGAAGATATCGGCGACGTTTCGCCCCGCCATCGATGTCGCAAGCTTGGTCCAGTAATCGGAACCNGCGATCATTTCACCGCTGATCTCGGTCTGCGGATTGGCCTTCTGGTAAAGGGCGATCACATCGTTGGTGCGCTTGCTGCGATCGGCAGATCCCCACCACACGCAACGAAGCCGGGTTTCAGCCGCAGCCGCGCGAAAACCGCCCGCCGCAGCACCCAGGCTCGCCAGCGCCGCCGTCACCAAAAACCCGCGTCTATCAATCATTTGCATCTGCTCCTCCCGCGTTTTGCAAATTTTTCTGATATCACTTAAATTCTTGCAAATTTTCTTTGTTTGCAATATTTGCATCATAATAGATTTTTTTGCAAGCGCAGGAGCCGATATGAACGATACGCCCGACATCAGCCGTCCGCGCCAGTCGGATATCGCCCAGCGCGCCGGGGTCTCCATCAGCACAGTCTCGCGTGTTCTCGCAGGGGAAAAAGGGATCAGCGCGTCGATCCAGACCAAGGTTCTGGGAGTTGCGGCGGAGCTCGGCTACCCCTTGCGACCGGCGACCAACCAGTCGGCCGGTGTGCAGCTGGAAGGCAAGACAATCCTCGCGCTCATGTCCGCGGAAAGGGCGACGGGCGATATTGGCGCCTTTTACCACGATATTTTCGATGTGCTGCGCAGCCTCGCCCAGACGGACGGTTTCGAACTCGACATCAGGCTATTGCACCAGAAGCAGATCGACGATTCCCTGATCCAGCGGGTCTGTGAGGTGGACGGCCTCCTGGCCATCGGGCTCGATCCCGAGGAGGAGATCATCCACCGCATCACGCAGGGCGTACTGCAACCTGTTCTTGTNAACAGTGCTGACCCCTCCATGATGCTCGATTGCGTTTCGCCTTCCAATTTTTACGGCGGCGCGCTGGCGGCCCGGCGGCTTCTGGAACTCGGCCATCGCAAGGTCGCCTATATCGGTCCGCATCATCGCCACACNATCAGGGAGCGTATGCGCGGCTTCCGCCATACGATCCTTGAGGAAAAAGGAACGACCTATGAGGAGTTCCTGCTTTCGACGGCAGATAGCGGCTTCGGGCAGGCGGGCGACGCGGTTCGCCAGCTGCTGGCCAAAAACCCTGAACTGACAGGCATTTTCTGTATGAATGACGCAATTGCCCTTGGCGCACTCGGGGCAGCGCAGGAGCTGGGCCTCGGCGTTCCCGACGATCTTTCCATCATCGGTTTCGATGACCTGCCCTTTGCCGAACTTTCCACCCCACGTCTCAGCACGATCCGGGTCGATCGCCGCGAGATTGCGCGCGAAGCGGTTGACCTGCTGCGGCGGCGCCTGACCGAGCCTTCCGCCAATGCCCGTCAGGTGCAACTTGGCGTGCAGCTGGTGGAAGGACAGACAGCCGGCAAGGCGAAAAAGACGGGAAAGGCGACACGCGATGCATGATACCATGAGCAGACCCCATATGGCGCGATTTAATCCGCTGCACGGCAATCCGCTCAAAAGCCGCGCCGATGTCCGGCGGGCGCTGGATGATAGCTTTGCGCCGCTTCTTCCCTATTTCTCGCAGGGTGGCGCAAGGGTGACGCTCAGCGGAGCNGCCGCGCACTTCGACCGGGCGGCNGCCGATCTGGAAGGCTTTGCCCGACCGCTCTGGGGCATCGCACCGCTTGCGCTGAGTGGCGATCGTTTCGACCATTGGCCGCTTCTCNCCCGNGGCATAGCCAACGGCACCGATCCTTCCCATCCTGAATACTGGGGNGATGTGCGCCAGAAGGATCAGCGGCTGGTGGAGCTCGCNGCAATCGGTTTTGCACTGCGGCTTGCGCCGCAGCATCTGTGGGAACCACTGTCCGATACACAGAAAGACAATGTGCGCCGCTATTTGCTGACCGCCCGTNAGCGCGGTTACGCCGATAATAACTGGAAGTTTTTTCGCNTCATGGTCGACATGGCGCTGGATNATCTCGGTATCGAATTCGATCGCAGCCTGACCGAAACCTTCCAGAAGGAGCTCGACGATTTCTATATATCCGACGGCTGGTATCGCGACGGCAACTATCGCCGCATCGATCACTACATTGCCTTCGCCATGCATTTCTACGGGCTGATTTACGCGAAACTCAGCAAGCCTGATGACGCCTATGCCGAGCGTTACCGGCAGCGCGCACGGCTTTTCGCTGGCGATTTTGCCAGCTGGTTCGATGAGGATGGCGGAACCCTGGCTTTCGGCCGCTCCATGACCTACCGTTTTGCCTGTGGCGGTTTCTGGGCGGGCCTTGCCTTTGCCGACGAGGAGGCGCTGCCCTGGGGCGAGATCAAGGGCCTTTATCTGCAGCATCTGCGCTGGTGGGCCAAAAAGCCGATTGCCGATCGCGATGGCGTGCTCTCCATCGGCTACGCCTATCCGCAGCTCACCATGTCGGAAAGTTATAATTCGGCAGGTTCGCCCTATTGGGCTTTCAAGGCTTTCCTGCCGCTTGCCCTGCCGGAAAGTCATCCCTTCTGGCAGGCGGAGGAAAGGCTGCCCGAACCGTCCGCAAGCCCTAAGCCGCTTGTTCATCCCGGCATGGTGATGATGCGGACGAAAGGCAACGTCACGGCGCTCTCCAGCGGCCAGGAAAATCTCTCCATGCGCGGCGGGCCGGAAAAATACGCAAAATTCGCCTATTCCTCCCGCTACGGCTTCGGCGTGGAAGTGGACGAGCGTGGCTTCAAGACCAACGGTTTCGACAATATGCTGGCCTTTTCCGAGGACGGACTGCATTACCGCGTGCGCGAGACCAACGAAAAGGTTCTGCTGGCGGGAGCAAGCCTGCGGGCGACATGGAAGCCGTTTGCCGATGTCACCGTTGAAACCACGCTGGTTGCGGCTGGCGACTGGCATATCAGACTGCACCGGATCACCTCTGCCCGCTCCCTTTGGGTTACGGAAGGTGGCTTTGCGATCAACCGCAACGATGGCGACCGCGACGCCATGAGCGAAGAGGCCGGACGGGCGACGACGGATTGTGGCACNGACATATCGGCAATCATCGATCTCGGTTCGAGCATAGACCGGCACGGCGTGGCGCTGAAGGCACTGCCCAATACAAATCTCATCAACGCCAAGACCACCGTGCCGCAATTGCGCGGCCAGATCGCTGCCGGCGAGAGCGTTCTGATTTGCGCGGTCTTTGCCGGGGTGAGCGGCCCGGAAGGCGAGAAAGCAATGGCTTCGGTTCCAGCCATTCCCGACCTGGAGGCGCTTGATCGCCTCTTCGCGAGAGAGGGCGTGCCGGTCAGCAGCATGGCGGCCAGGGGAGAGCCGCAATGACGAGCCCGATTCCGCGTCTCAGCATAGCCATGGACCCGGAACGGACCGAGCATGTGCTGACATCGCAGGCGCTCGACAGGTTGTCAGAGAGGGTCGAGATTCTCGACACAGGCACAATCCGCGATTTCCACGATCCCGCGGTGGAAGAGCAGCTGGCGAAGACGGATATCCTCCTGACCGGCTGGGGCTGTCCGGATATCGGCGCGCAGGAACTGGCGCTGATGCCCCGCCTCAGGCTCATCTCCCATGCTGCCGGCACGGTAAAATATTTCCTGTCGCAAGCGGTGTTCGATCGGGGCGTTACGGTGTGCAGCGCCGCAGAGGCGAATGCGCAGCCGGTCGCAGAATTTTCTCTGGCGATGATCCTGCTGGCCGGCAAGCGCACCTTCGGCTTCAGGCGTCTTTATCTGGAGCATCGCGACCGAGCCCCGGTCGAGCGATTGCAGGCGCAGGCCATCGGCAATCTCGGCCTCACGGTCGGCATCGTCGGCGCGTCACGCATCGGACGTCGCGTCATTGGTCTATTGCAGCCCTTCGATCTCAATCTCATGCTTTTCGACCCGCTTCTCGGTGCTGCGGAAGCGGAAAAGCTCGGCGTCCGTCTTGCCTCGCTCGAAGAGCTGATGGCGGCGAGCGACGTCATTTCCCTGCATGCGCCCTCCCTGCCGCAGACGCGGCACATGATTGGCGCGGCAGCGCTTGCCCGCATGAAGGACGGCGCAACCCTGATCAACACGGCGCGCGGCGCACTTGTGGATGAAGACGCGCTTCTGGCCGAACTGAAAACCGGACGCATCGAAGCCGTCATCGACGTGACCGATCCCGAAGTGCCGCCGCCGGACTCACCCTTTTACAGCCTGCCGAACGTCTTCCTGACGCCGCATATTGCCGGCGCCACCGGTCTCGAACGGGCGAGGCTCGGCGACATGGCGATTGCCGAAATCGAACGCTTCTGCTGCGCGGTGCCTTTGCAGCAGCAGGTGCGGCCCGAACATCTGGACCTGATCGCGTGAGACCTTTCGAACCCGGCCTGTGCTCCGTCACCTTCCGCTCCCTGACGCCACAGGTCGTGATAGAGCTTGCGGCCAGCAATGGCATCAGGGCAATCGAATGGGGTGCGGATGTCCATGTCCCGCCGGGCGACCTCGAAAATGCGCGGCAGGTTGCTGCGCGGACGGCAGAAGCGGGCCTCTCCGTCTCGTCCTACGGTTCCTATATCTTCGCGCCGGATTTCACACCTGACGATGTGACCAGTGTGCTCGAAACGGCAAGGGCGCTCGGCACACGCCATATCCGTATCTGGCCGGGGCAACGCAAACGTCCATCCGCCGATTACACACCCGCGGAACGCCGCGCGGCGACGGATGCGCTGGCGACAATCGCTCGCCGAGCGGAAGACTACGGCATGACAATCGGTCTCGAATACCACCCGAATTCGCTGACCGACGCCCTCCCCTCCGCCCAGCAGCTGGCGCAGGATTTGCCGATGCCCAACCTGTTCTTCTACTGGCAGCCCGCCCCGGGCCTGCCGCTGGAAGAGGCACTCGCGGAAATATCCGCACTCGGCCCACGCATCTGCCATCTGCATGTGTTTGCCTGGCTCGCCGACGCCAGCCGCCTGCCGCTTGCCGACCGCGCAGACTACTGGCGGGCGTGCATCGCGGCTTTGCCTGAGGGCGAATGGGCGAGAACCGCCTATGCGATGCTGGAATTCGTCAGGGGTGATGACATCGGCCAGTTTGCGGAAGACGCGCTGACACTAGGCAAGATACTCGCTGGCCGCGGAATGGCCGATTAGCGCACGATTAACCT
>Ga0058692_1000860_pt1 | contig 11947 bp, 7 predicted proteins | sample AgamicAtAmrz_FD_55216 | JGI IMG/M metagenome (GOLD analysis project Ga0058692, IMG submission 55216) | Agave microbial communities from Guanajuato, Mexico - At.Am.rz | ecosystem: Host-associated > Plants > Roots > Rhizosphere | place: Guanajato, Mexico | collected 2012-06-07 | reverse complement strand
TGCCGGCTGTTGCGCCGTCATTAAGTAAGCCCGCTAATCTTTCCTCAGGCAGGGCTCGGGGATCTCTCTGGATTTTACGTTATAAATCAAACTCTCATTTGGTCTGGCCTCACTCTGCATTACGCTGATGTGGCGTTTAACGCATCACATAAATAGAGGATGAGACGATGACAGTAATTAACCAACCAACCTGCCGCCTGTTTACCGAAGTCGGCCAAACCACACAGCTCGCCGCCTATTATGAGGAAGGTCGACACACCATGTGGATGATGCTGCGCGCGCAGCCGCGCCCCAGTTTCAACCACGAATTAATTGAGGAGATCATGAACCTGAGCTACGCCGCCCAGCGTTCCGGTCTGCCGATTGATTTCTGGGTGACCGGATCGCTGGTGCCGCAGATGTTTAACGCCGGGGGCGATTTGCGTTTCTTTGTCGAATGCATTCGCAACAACCGCCGTGAAGCACTGCGCGCCTACGCCCGCGCCTGTGTTGACTGCATCCATTCGGCGGCCCGTGGGTTTGATACCGGCGCAGTGACGCTGGCGATGATTGAGGGCAGTGCCTTAGGCGGCGGTTTTGAAGCAGCGCTGGCGCACCACTTCATTCTGGCGCAGAACAGTGCGCGTATGGGCTTCCCGGAAATTGCCTTCAACCTGTTCCCCGGCATGGGCGGCTACTCGCTGGTGGCCCGCCGCTCCGGGATGAAGCTGGCCGAAGAGCTGATCTGTGAAGGGGAGTCGCACAGCGCAGAGTGGTATGAAACCCGTGGTCTGGTCGACAAAGTGTTCCAGCCCGGTGACAGCTACCGCACCACGCGTACCTTCATCGATACGCTGCGGCCAAAACTGAATGGAGTCCGTGCCATGCTGAAAGCGCGACAGCGCGTGCTGCAGCTGTCACGGGCAGAACTGATGGATATCACTGAGGATTGGGTCGACTATGCTTTCACGCTGGAACCGAAAGATATTGCCTACATGGAACGTCTGGTACAGCTGCAAAATCGTCACAGCGCATCACTGCGTAAAGCCGGTTAGCAGTACGCTAAGACGTTAAACGCGGGCAGGATGCTTAGCCAGCCAATGCCCGAGCTGCTCTGCGGGCATTGGTTTCGCATAATAATAACCCTGACGCCCATCGACACCGTTGGTCAGCACAAACTTCTCTTCGGCTTTGGTTTCGATGCCTTCGGCAATGACCTGTAAATCCAGGGCTTTCGCCACGGCAACGATCGCGCGCACCAGCGACTGCGATACCGGTTGCTTGTTAATATTGCGCACAAAACTTTGATCCAGCTTAATCGCATCGATCGGCACGCGCGCCAGCTGGGAGAGCGAGGAGTAGCCCGTGCCGAAATCATCCAGATGCACCTGTGCGCCTAACTCCTGAAACTGTTTCATCAGCTTCAGCGCACCGGCCTCGTTCTCGATCAGGCAGCTTTCCGTCAGCTCGATGTCTATCGGGCACTCACTGATGCCCGCTTCGCTCAGCGCCTGTTTCAGGTCGCTGTAGATGCTCTGGTCGATCAGCTGCTTGGCGGAAACGTTCACTGCGACNCGCAGGTAAATGCCTTCGCTGCGCCATTTNACGATTTGCTGCANCACGTTCAGCATNACCCAGCGCCCGAGCGGCACAATCAGTCCGGACTCTTCCGCGTAAGAGATGAAATCGCCAGGNGGCACCAGGCCGCGTTCAGGTGAATTCCAGCGCACCAGCGCCTCGGCACTGCGCACTTCACCGTCGCGATCGATCTTCGGCTGATAGTGCACCACCAGATGATCCTGCTCCAGCGCTTTGCGCAGATTGGTATCCAGCCACAGATATTCAAATACGCGCTGGTTCATCTCGCTGGCGAACACGCAGAATTTGCCGCGCCCGTTCTCTTTAGCGTGGTACATCGCGGTATCGGCGTTACGAATCAGACTTTCGCGATCTTCACCATGCAGCGGGGCGAGGGCGATACCAATCGAGCAGCCGCTGTAGACTTCGATCAGCCCGATACGGAACGGCTGACGCAGCCGCTCCAGAATGCGTGAGGCCATCGCCTCCAGCGCCGCCTGACTGGTGTGCTCAGCCAGTACCACAAATTCATCACCGCCGAGGCGTGCCAGCGTCTGATCCTTGCCGAGACAGCTGAGGATCGCCAGCGACACCGCCTGCAGCAGCTGGTCGCCAAACATATGGCCGTAGGCATCGTTTACCTTCTTGAAATTGTCGAGATCGAGGTAAACCACGCCGGTCTGGCTGCCGTTAGCCAGCTCCAGTGCCAGGCTAATTTGCTGATGGATAGCGTTGCGATTCGGCAGGCCCGTCACCGTGTCGGTATTGGCCATAACGCGTAAGCGCTCCTGCGCCCGACGCTCTTCTGTGATGTCGGTTCCGGAACAGATGAGGAAAATTTCATTTTTTCCGCTACCGCTGTGGACGAACTTATTACGAAACAGAAACAGTCGCTGACCTTTTCGGGTTTTAACCCAGCGCTCCACTTCGTAGGAGTTGCCGTCGCGAAAGAAGCCGGCGATGTTGCGGCGCGACGCCTGCGCTTCCTGCTTGGTCATAAACAGCTGAAACACATTGCGGCCAATCACTTCCTGCTCTTTCAGGCCGGTGTACTCTTCGCTCAGGCGGTTAAAACGCTGAATGTTGCCGCGCTGATCGAGGATGACGATTACCGAATTCGCTTCTGACACCACCTGTTCGGCGAAGGAGAGGCCAAGGGTTAAATCGCGCGCCACCGACGAGGTATCGCCCCAGGCGGATGCGGTGCCGGCCCAGGTGGACTGATTCACTTTACGGCCGACAAAGTGCATCGGCACTGGCGAGCCGTGCAGTGAAAGGGTCAGGTTGATGCTGGAGGTAATTACCGTCATGGCACGCAGCAGACTGGCCTGAGCCGGCGTCAGGGGCACCGCCATATTGGTATTGGCATTTTCATCTTCGGCAAAATGCAGCGCATCGCTATCTGAAGTTAAACGCCAATGAGGGCTGGTTGTGCCAAACAAGGTATATAGCAACGTTTGCCCTTGTTCATCGGTCATGGAAACTTCCTCCGGGGGAATGCGCAGCAGGGGTATCTCATTATTTTAGCAACAGTATTCAACCTCCTGCGCCAGCACAAGATGCAAACTGAATATATTTTTGTTTTTATTAAAGAATGGCACGAAAAAGCCCCGGATTCCGGGGCTGAAAGGTTAGCACGGGCACTTGCCGAGTTTGCCCGCCTGGCTGGGAAAACGCGCCTCCAGGCAGTAACGATGGAAGGCGCGCTCATCCATGGGGGGCTGTTCCGGATGTTTTTCGCGCATATGCTTCAGATAAGTTTGATAGTCGTGCACGCCCACCATTAACCGGAAGCTCTGCTGTAATCCCTGCCACAGACGCTGCCAGCGTGAGCGCGGCGCGGCAGGGGCGCGGGCAGCGAGCGGTAAGCACTGCTGAATTTGCCAGCCCGCGTGCGGCTTTTTCCAGCGTAAAATGGCCTCAGACATTTCGCACCTCCTGACGGAGTGACACGTCCGACTCATGGGTGGTCGGCACTGAACTGCGCAGCGCGCGCCGGATGACGAAGAACGCCGCAATCAGCATGGTTACCGCGACCAGCATGAAAAAGCCGCACAGCGCCGCGTTGATCTGGTTGCTGAACACGATGGTTTGCATGTCGGCCACGGTTTTCGCCGGTGCGATAATCACGCCCTCATCGAGACCTTTACGGAACTTACTGGCCTGCGCGAGGAAACCAATTGACGGTTTCTCATGGAAAATTTTCTGCCAGCCGGCGGTCATGGAGGTGATAAACAGCCAGGCGGTCGGCACAATCGTCACCCAGGCGTAACGCTGCTTTTTCATTTTGAACAGCACCACGGTACCGAGGATCAGCGCCATCGACGCCAGCATCTGGTTACCGATGCCAAACAGCGGCCACAGGGTATTGATGCCGCCGAGCGGATCGACCACGCCCTGATACACGAAGAAACCCCAGCCNGCCACCGCCACGGTGGTACCGGCCATGTTCCCNAGCCACGAGCGGTTGTTAGCCAGCGAAGGNANCACGGTCCCGACCAGATCCTGCACCATAAAACGGCAGGCGCGGGTACCGGCATCNACGGCGGTGAGGATAAACAGCGCCTCAAACAGAATGGCGAAGTGATACCAGAACGCCATCATNGCNCGGCTGTTAAACACCTCGGTGATGATATGCGCCATCCCGACGGCAAACGTCGGTGCNCCACCGGCGCGGGAGAGAATGGTGCTTTCGCCCACTTCGCCGGCNATACCGCTCAGCATCTCCGGCGTCACCACAAAGCCCCAGCCNTTAATTACCTGAGACGCGTTCTCCACCGTGGTGCCAATCAGCGCCGCCGGTGAGTTCATGGCAAAGTAGACGCCCGGATCGAGCACCGAGGCACAAATCAGCGCCATGATCGCCACAAAGGACTCCATCAGCATGGCGCCATAGCCGATAAAGCGAATATGGCTTTCGCGCTCCACCAGTTTTGGCGTCGTACCGCTCGACACCAGCGCGTGGAAGCCGGAGATCGCGCCGCAGGCAATGGTGATAAACAGGAACGGGAACAGCGCGCCGGAGAACACCGGCCCCGTGCCGTCGATAAAGCGCGTCACCGCCGGCATCTTCAGTTCCGGCATGGCGAACAGAATGCCCACCGCCAGCCCGATGATCACGCCGATTTTCAGGAAGGTGGAGAGGTAATCACGCGGCGCCAGCAGCAGCCACACCGGCAGCGACGAGGCAACAAAACCGTAGATCACCAGCACCCACGTCAGCTCGGTGCCTTTCAGGGTAAAAATCGGTCCCCAGTACGGATCGGCCGCCACGTCACCGCCGTAAATGATCGCCGCCATCATCAGCACAAAGCCGATGATCGACACTTCGGCGATTTTACCCGGACGCAGAAAGCGCATATACACGCCCATGAACAGGGCAATCGGAATGGTGGCGGCGATGGTAAACAGCCCCCACGGACTGTTAGCCAGCGCTTTCACCACCACCAGCGCCAGCGCGGAGAGAATAATGATCATCACACCGAGCGCACCGAGCATGGTGACCACGCCGGCGAACGAGCCCAGTTCCTGGCGCGCCATCTCACCCAGCGAACGACCGTCGCGGCGCGTGGAGATAAACAGCACCAGAAAATCCTGCACCGCGCCGGCCAGCATCACGCCGACCAGAATCCAGATGGTGCCGGGCAGAAAACCCATCTGCGCCGCCAGGATCGGCCCGACCAGCGGACCGGCACCGGCGATCGCGGCAAAGTGGTGGCCAAACAGCACCCATTTGTTGGTGGGAACATAGTCCAGCCCGTCATTGAAGCGCTCTGCCGGCGTGCGGCGCCGGTCGTCCAGCTCAAAAATGCGCCTGGCGATAAACAGGCTGTAGAAGCGATACGCGATGCTATAGCAGGCGACGGAGGCGATCACCAGCCAGACGGCATTAACGTGCTCGCCGCGACTGAGCGCCAGCATGGCGAACGCAGCCGCACCAATTAACGCCACCGCTAACCAGATCAATCCGGTTCTGACGTTGTTCATGAGTTAACTCCTTGTAGGGACCGGGAAAAAGGCGATCGGAATACAACAAGTTAAAAGTAATGTAATGAATTGTTAACGACAGGGAATCGGATCAGAAGTGTGAAGCGGGAAACAAATTTAACAACTGTTCAGGCGGGCGGGGAAAAATGCGGGATAACGGCTGTTATCCCGCACGATTTCATGCTCAGGCGGCCGGACGGGCCACCACGCTGCGTGTTTCCATGCGCACTTCGGCGATGGTCACATCAATCACATCGGTCACGCGGTAGGCCACTTCACCTTTGATCTGCACGGTGCCGCTCTCCTGCGAGCACACCAGTTCGTCACGTACGGCGTGAATGAACGGGGCAGGGATAAAGGCGACCGCACCGTTCTCCAGCAGGCGCACGCGCATGCCGCCGCGCGAAACGTCGATGATCTCCGCGCTGAATTTGCGGTCAGTGCCGGCAAACGGCGCGAGGAAGCGCGCGTACAGCCAGTCACCGACATCGCGCTCGGCCATGCGGTTGAGACGGCGACGCTCACTCATGATCAGGGTCACGTCATCCTGTGGCCGCGCAATGCTTTCGCCGCGCACGATAGCCTTCAGCAGACGATGGTTGATCATGTCGCCGAATTTACGAATCGGTGACGTCCAGGTCGCGTAGGCGTCGAGGCCGAGGCCAAAGTGCGGGCCCGGTTCGGTGCTGATTTCGGCGAAACTCTGGAAACGACGAATGCGGCTGTCGAGATACTGGGTTGGCTGCGCATCAAGCTGACGACGCAGCTGACGGAAGCCTTCCAGCGTGGTAATGGCCTGCGGATCAACCGTGATACCGTGACCAGCCAGTACGCCAGCCGCCTGTTCCGCGTTCGCCTGGTCGAAACCGGTGTGCAGGTTGTAGATACCGAAGCCAAGCTTCTCCTGCAGCACTTTAGCGGCGCAGACGTTGGCGAGGATCATCGCTTCTTCCACGATGCGGTTAGCGATGCGGCGCGGTTCCGCAATAATATCCAGCACTTCGCCTTTCTCACCCAGCACGAAGCGGTAGTCAGGGCGATCTTTGAACACCAGCGCGTGCGTCTGACGCCACTCGCCGCGTGCCAGGCACAGGCGATGCAGCAGGCGAATCTGCTGCGCGATGGTGTCATTTTCCGGCTGCCAGCTGCCGCTGTTCTCCAGCCAGTCCGACACTTCGTCGTACACCAGCTTGGCTTTGGATTCGATCCACGCGGCAAAGAAGTGGGCATCGTCAGCCAGGCTGCCATCCGGCAGTACAGTGACGCGACACACCAGCGCCGGACGCCTGACGTTAGGGCGCAGCGAGCAGACATCATCCGACAGTTCGCGCGGCAGCATCGGGATGTTAAAGCCCGGCAGATAGTTGGTGAAGGCGCGTCTGGAGGCCAGCTGGTCGAGTTCGCTGCCGGCGGCAACGTAAGCGGTCGGGTCGGCAATGGCGATGGTCAGCGCCAGCTTGCCTTCTGCCAGCTCTTCAACATACAGCGCATCGTCCATATCTTCGGTGCTGGCGCTGTCGATGGTGACAAAGTTCAGCGCGGTGAGATCTTCACGCTGCAGCTGTTCGTCCAGCATCTCGCCAAAGCCCACTTCCGGCGCTTCGCGCTCCAGATTGTGGCGCGACAGCGTGACCCACCACGGCGCGAGGTGATCGTCCGCGGTGACAACAAATTCGGTCAGTTCGGCATAGAAACCGCGATCGCCTTTCAGCGGATGGCGGCGCATCTCTGCCACGGCCCAGTCACCGTTCTGGAAATCGTGGGTCAGGCCACGCACCGCACGGCACTGAATCGCGTCTTTCAGCAGCGGATGATCCGGCACGATAGACAGGCGGTCATCTTTTTTCTGCACGCGGCCGACAAAGCGCGTCAGGAACGGCTCAATCAGGGTTTCCGGCTCCGCGCTCTCGCGGTCTTTATCAGTGTGGATCACGGCGGAAATGCGGTCGCCGTGCATCACTTTCTTCATTTGCGGAGGGGGAATGAAGTAGCTTTTCTGAGCGTCAACTTCGAGGAAGCCAAAGCCTTTTTCCGTGCCTTTCACAACACCTTCGGCGCGCGGGGTCTGCGCGTGAAGCTTCTCTTTCAGCTGCGCGAGCAGCGGGTTATCCTGGAACATAATATATTTAGTTTCGTGGCCTAAGAGCGGTGGACAGTTTTACGCGAATCAGGTCCGCGCGGCAAGGCTAAAACAGGCGAAAAAGCCGCTTTACGCGGCTTTTTACTTTCTGGTAACGCGGAGAACTCAGGCGATACGCTGGGTGGGCGCGGCGGCGGTCAGCGCCAGCTTCACCGGTACCGATTTGGAGGTGGGCGTACCGCTGCCGTCACCGTAGCTGGAGAGCGGTACCAGCGGATTGGTCTCCGGATAGTAGGCGGCGAGGTTACCGCGCGGAATATTATACGGCACCAGCTTAAAGCCGCTGACGCGACGCGTCAGACCGTCATTCCACAGGGTTTCAATNTCNACCAGCTGCCCTTCGCTGAANCCGAGGGACNCCATGTCGTCCGGGTGGATAAANACCACTTCACGCTGACCGTACACGCCGCGATAGCGGTCATCCAGGCCATAAATGGTGGTGTTGTACTGGTCATGCGAGCGCAGCGTCTGCAACGTGAANGGCACTTCAACGTCATTGCCCAGCTGCGGGAACAGCGAGGTCGGCAGTGCCGCCGCGCTGAATTCTGCCTGACGCGATGGCGTATTGAAGCGCAGTTCTGCGGCAGCGTTACCGAGGTAAAAGCCGCCGGGAATATCACACTGACGGTTAAAATCAGCGAAGCCGGGGATGGTCGCCGCAATGTGATCGCGAATGACGTTGTAATCAGCGGCCATGCCGAGCCAGTCGATGTGGTCGCTGCCCAGCGTCGCGTGCGCGATACCGGCCACAATGGCTGTTTCCGAACGCTGCGTCTCCGCCAGCGGAATGCCGACACCTTCTGAGGCATGCACCATGCTAAACGAATCTTCCACGGTGATGAACTGGTTGCCGCTGGCCTGGCGATCGCGCTCGGTACGGCCCAGCGTCGGCAGAATCAGGCCTTCGTGGCCCGGTACCAGATGGCTGCGGTTCAGCTTGGTACTGATGTGCACCGTCAGACCACAATGCTGCAGCGCTTCTTCGGTAACCGGTGAGTCCGGCGCCGCCGCGGCGAGGTTACCGCCCAGCGCAATCAGCACTTTGACTTCATCACGCAGCATGGCGTTGAGCGCTTCAACCGTGTTATGACCGTGNTCGCGCGGCGGTTCAAAAGCAAAATGNGCGCCCAGNGCATCGAGGAACGCTTTCGACGGTTTCTCGTCGATGCCCATGGTGCGGTTNCCCTGCACGTTACTNTGGCCGCGCACCGGNCACAGACCCGCGCCTTGTTTGCCGAGCTGGCCAAACAGCAGCTGCAGGTTAACGATTTCCCGTACGGTATCGACCGAGTGTTTGTGCTGAGTAATGCCCATCGCCCAGGTGATGATCACCCGTTCGGCGCTCTGGTAAATGGCGGCGGCTTCGCGAATCTGCGCTTCGCTCAGGCCCGACTGCTGCACAATCTGCTCCCAGCGGGTCTCATCGACGGCCGCCAGATACTGCTCAACGCCCTGAGTGTTGGCGTCAATAAAGGCCTGATCGAAAATGCCTTTTTCACCGGCGGCCAGCCGTTTACGCTGCTCTTCCAGTAGCGCTTTGACCATGCCGCGCACCGCCGCCATATCACCGCCGAGGTTGGGCTGATAATAGGCAGAACTGATGTTGCCGGCCATCGACGTCACCACTTCCAGCGGCTTCTGCGGATCGGCAAAACGTTCCAGGCCGCGCTCACGCAGGGTATTGAAGGTCACGATTCTGGCGCCGTGATCGGCGGCGTGACGCAGGCTGTGCAGCATGCGCGGATGGTTGGTGCCGGGATTCTGGCCAAAGACAAAAATCGCATCAGCATGGTCGAAATCGTCCAGGCGAATGGTGCCTTTACCGACGCCAATGCTGCGTTTCAGTCCGGTGCCGCTGGCTTCATGGCACATGTTGGAGCAGTCAGGGAAATTGTTGGTGCCCAGCACGCGACCAAACAGCTGGTACAGCCACGAGGCTTCATTGCTGGCGCGACCGGAGGTGTACAGCTCCAGCTGATCCGGATGATCCATCGCCTGCAAATGCTGCGCGATCAGCGCAAAGGCGTCATCCCAGCTAATCGGTTCATAGTGATCGGTCGCGCTGTTGTAGCGCATCGGGTGGGTCAGGCGGCCCTGATACTCGAGGAAATAGTCGCTCTGCTGATACAGGGTGCTGACGCTGTGCTGGGCAAAAAATTCTGGCTCGACGACGCGGCGTGTCGCTTCCCAGGTCACGGCTTTCGCGCCGTTTTCACAGAAGCTGAAAGTGCTCTTGTTATCATCGCCCCAGGCACAGCCCGGGCAGTCAAAGCCGCGCGCTTTGTTCATGCGCATCAGGTTACGCATGTTTTTCAGGGCGGCTTTACTGTCAAGGACAAAACGGGTGGTGGCTTCCAGCGAGCCCCAGCCGCCCGCAGCGGCGCGATAGGGCTGAATCTTACGTTTAAATTTCATGATAGTCGCAGGCTTATTGTTTATGAATTGTTATCAGAATATGACTTCTGTTGGTGAGAAGTGTGCGACTGACGGCAAAAGTTGTCTAATTGATTGACTTAATGGTGCGATAGTTAACGTTTATCGCGCGCCAGGGATAAAAGCGTGATCGCCATCATAAATTATCGGCTGTCGCGCGCCGGCGGGTAAGTGTGCGGCCAAATAGTGGCTAATAATTGCTCTTTCCGTTAGCAAAAGGGCGCGCTCCATGAAGCAACTTGCCAGTCAGGTTCACGCATTCGGCAAAGCCTTAATGATGCCGATCTCCGTCATTGCTGCCGCCGGTATTTTTCTCGGTCTGGCCGCCGCGTTGCAGAATCCGGCGATCACCGGTGAAGCATTTGCCAGTTTGCAGGTGCCGCAGTTGATCATCGGTTTTATTCGTAAAGTGGCGGGCGCGCTGTTTGCCAACCTGCCGGTATTTTTTGCCGTCGCCAGCGCAATTGGGCTGGCCAAAGCGGAGAAACCCACCGCCGCGTTTGCGGCAGTGATTGGCTATATCGCCATGAATGTGGGGATCAGCGCCACGCTGGCGGCGAAAGGGCTGACGGCAGCCACCACCACGCCCGAGGCGCTGCAGCAGGCGGGCATGGACCAGACCAGCGCCATGATGACGTCAGCCGAGTACATCGACATGCTCGGCATTTTTACCTACAACATGAGCGTGCTGGGCGGGGTGATTGCCGGCCTGCTCACTGTGATGCTGCACAACCGCTTCTATACCCAGCAGTTGCCCACGGCGATCAGCTTTTTTGGCGGGCGTCGCTTTGTGCCCATCGTGACGGTGGTGGTGCTGCCGCTGACGGGCGTGCTGCTGGCGCTTATCTGGCCAACCATCGGCCAGGGCATTGCGTGGGTCGGCCAGATGATCGGTAAAAGCGGTCAGTACGGTGCCTTTTTGCTCGGCGCCTGCGAGCGCCTGCTGATCCCGACCGGCCTGCATCACATCCTCAATGAAACCGTGCGCTTTACGCCGATTGGCGGCATGGCGACGGTGGACGGCCAGACCATCGTCGGCGCGCTGAATATTTTCAACACCTCGCTGACCCATCCCGGCGCGATTCCGGACGACACCGTGCGTACCGCCACGCAGTTTCTCGCCCAGGGCAAAATCCCGGTGATGATGTTCGGTCTGCCCGCCGCCGCGCTGGCCATCTATCACACCGCCAAACCTGAACATAAGCAGCGGGTCAAAGCGCTGGTGCTGGCCGGCGCGCTGACCTCGTTTACCACCGGCATCACCGAACCGCTGGAGTTCTGCTTCATCTTCGTCTCGCCGGTGCTGTACGTGATGCACGCGCTGCTGACCGGCCTGTCGTTTATGCTGATGTCGATGCTGCACCTGATGATCGGTAACGTGCAGGGCGGCGCGATTGATCTGCTGGTGTTTGGCATTCTCGGCGGCAGCAAAACCCACTGGTGGTGGACGCTGGTGCTGGGCGCCATTTATGCGCCGGTTTATTACTGGGGCTTTCGCCTGGTGATTACCCGGATGCAGGTCGAAACGCCGGGGCGCGAATCCGAAGAGGAAGCCAAACCGCTGCAGGTGGCGGCGGATGAACGCACCCGCGTGATCATCAGCGGGCTGGGCGGAGAGGCCAATATAGAGGACGTCGATTGCTGCTTCACTCGCCTGCGCGTGCGGGTTAAAGAGATGAAAGAAGTGGTGGATCAAACGCTGCTGTCGACCGGCGCTAACGGGGTTAATCGCGTCAGCGAGCACGATGTGCAGGTGATTTACGGGCCGCAGGTCGAGAAGATCGCCAATGAGGTGAAAAGTGCGCTCGGCGTCGCCTGATGCCGGGCGGT
>Ga0058692_1000859_pt1 | contig 11973 bp, 9 predicted proteins | sample AgamicAtAmrz_FD_55216 | JGI IMG/M metagenome (GOLD analysis project Ga0058692, IMG submission 55216) | Agave microbial communities from Guanajuato, Mexico - At.Am.rz | ecosystem: Host-associated > Plants > Roots > Rhizosphere | place: Guanajato, Mexico | collected 2012-06-07 | reverse complement strand
AGATGAACATCCGAAATGAAAAGCGTTCTGAACTGTCTGGTTTCGATTTGACCGGCCACGGATTTCATCCCCCTGTTCGGTTGCGTCCCTGCGGCTTTCTTACCTCTCAGAACCAGACTCGTGTTTCAGCAACATGACAGACGCCGGTTTTTATAGGGAATATGACGAAAGCCTTCACGAAAACGCGAATAAGCCATGGCCGCATTTGCATAAGGTGCGGTCAAATAACGGCTGTACCACGGGGAAGTTTGTTGTATTCAGGGGTCCGGAATTGAACCAGACATGACGGTGGAAAATGACCTCTCACGATAAGAACAACACGCCCGCCAACACGGCAAAGGCCGACATCGAGGAACAGGCGCTCTTTTTCCACCGCTATCCGCGCCCCGGCAAGCTGGAAATCCAGGCCACCAAGCCGCTCGGCAACCAGCGCGATCTGGCGCTGGCCTATTCGCCGGGTGTTGCCGCCCCCTGCCTCGCGATCCACGAAAATCCGGAAACGGCNGCGGAATATACCGCCCGCGCCAACCTCGTCGCCGTNATTTCCAACGGCACGGCGGTGCTCGGGCTTGGCAATATCGGCCCGCTCGCTTCCAANCCNGTGATGGAAGGCAAGGCCGTCCTCTTCAAGAAATTCGCCGGCATCGACGTTTTCGACATCGAAATCGATGCGCCCGGCATCAACGACATGGTCTCCACCATCGCAGCGCTGGAACCCACCTTCGGCGGCATCAACCTTGAGGACATCAAGGCGCCGGAATGTTTCGAGGTGGAACGCCAGCTGCGCGAAAAGATGAATATCCCGGTCTTCCACGATGACCAGCACGGCACCGCGATCATCGTCGCCGCCGCCGTCACCAACGCACTGGAACTGGCCGGCAAGTCGCTCTCGAGCGTCAAGATCGTCGCCTCGGGCGCAGGTGCGGCAGCCCTTGCCTGCCTCAACCTGCTCGTCGCCATGGGCGCGAAAAAAGAAAACATCTGGGTCCACGACATCGAAGGCCTCGTTTATGACGGCCGCAACACGCTGATGGACGAGTGGAAGGAAGTTTACGCCCAGAAGACCGACAAGCGCGTCCTGGCCGAAACCATCGACGGCGCGGATGTCTTCCTCGGCCTTTCCGCCGCCGGCGTGCTGAAGCCGGAACTGCTGGAGCGCATGGCGGAAAACCCGCTGATCCTGGCGCTTGCCAACCCCAATCCGGAAATCATGCCGGAGGCGGCGCGCGCTGCCCGTCCGGATGCGATGATCTGCACCGGCCGTTCGGATTTCCCGAACCAGGTCAACAACGTTCTCTGCTTCCCCTATATCTTCCGCGGCGCGCTGGATTGCGGCGCAACCACGATCAACGAGGAAATGAAGATGGCCGCCGTGCAGGCCATCGCCGAACTCGCGCGNGAGGAAGTNTCNGAAGTGGCCGCCAAGGCCTATAGCGGCGAAACGCCGGTCTTCGGCCCGAACTACCTCATCCCCTCGCCCTTCGATCCGCGCCTCATCCTGCGCATTGCGCCAGCCGTTGCCCGCGCTGCGGCCGCAAGCGGCGTCGCCGCCCGGCCGATCACCGATTTCGAAGCCTATCTCGACCAGCTGAACCGTTTCGTCTGGCGCTCCGGCTTCATCATGAAGCCGGTCTTCAATGCCGCGAAAGCCGCCGAAAAGAAGCGCATCATCTTTGCCGAAGGCGAAGACGAGCGCGTGCTGCGCGCCGCCCAGGTGCTTCTGGAAGAAGGCACCGGCATTCCGATCCTCATCGGCCGTCCGCAGATCATCGAAACGCGCCTGAAGCGCTTCGGCCTGCGCATCCGCCCGCATACGGATTTCGCCGTGGTCAACCCGGAAGACGATCCGCGCTACCGCGACTATGTCGATGACTATTTCGCCCTTGTCGGCCGCGTCGGCATCAACCCGGAAGCCGCGCGTACCATCGTGCGCACCAACACGACCGTCATCGGCGCGNTGTCGGTGAAGCGCGGCGAAGCGGATGCGCTGATCTGCGGNCTCGAAGGCCGTTATGACCGCCACCTGCGCGACGTCAACCAGATCATCGGCAAGCAGGAAGGCGTNCGNTCCTTCGCCGGCCTCAGCCTGCTCATNACCCAGCAGGGNGCGCTGTTCCTGACCGATACTTTCGTGAACTATGACCCGACCTCCGAGGAAGTGGCGGAAATGGCCATTCTCGCGGCCAAGGAAATCCGCCGCTTCGGCATCACGCCGAAGATCGCACTCGCCAGCCATTCCAATTTCGGTTCGCGCGATTCCGAAAGCGCCCGCAAGATGCGCCGCGCCCTGAAGATCGTGCAGGAAGCCGCACCGGAACTGGAAGTGGACGGCGAGATGCAGGGCGGCTCGGCCCTTTCGGAAGCGCTGCGCAAGCGCGCCATGCCGAACAGCGTGCTGACCGGCGAAGCGAACCTCCTGGTTTTCCCGAACCTCGATGCCGCCAACATCACGCTCGGCGTCACCCGCACGCTGACGGAAGGCCTGCATGTCGGCCCGATCCTGCTCGGCACAGCCCTGCCCGCCCATATCCTGTCGCCCAGCGTCACCTCGCGCGGCGTGGTCAACATGGCGGCGTTTGCCGTGGTGCAGGCCTCGCATCCTTCGGTGTGATAGAGGGCGCATTAACGCAATTTTGAACAGGCTGTTGCCGCCTTGCGGCAACAGCTTATGTTATCTTCCCGAAACACGGATGTCGTGAAGTATAACGCCCCTGCCACCGGCCGGGGACATCGAACGGATCGAACAATTGACCCGCCGCAGCCGCATCATCGGCCTCCTGCTTCCCCTTGTTTTCACCGCNCCGGCCGCCGCTTTCGCGGATCAGGTCTGCGACANGCTTTATGCGCAGTTGCGCGAACCGCCCCGCGTCATCGGCAANACGGCCGAGGTGCGGCGTTACGCCAATGCGCTCGCCCNCCAGAATATCGTCATCCGCAAGATCAGGAACGACCTGCGCGGCTATGGCTGCTCGTCCGGCAGCGTCATCGTCTATGGCAATCCCAATGCCGGTATCTGCGCCGAAATCGGCGATGCGCTGGCCGAAGCGGAAAGCGAGCGCGACGCCATCATCCGTGACCGCGACGACGCCATGGCGGCCGCGCGTAGCGACGACGGCGACATCAGGCGTCAGCGCATTCTCGCCGCCCTCGATGCCAATGGCTGCAACACCCTGCCGCAGACGGAAACGCAATTGCCGCCGCCTCCGGATGTGACGCGTTATCCCGACGCCTTTCGGCAGAACGGCGACGAACCGGGACAGGCGGGGCTTTCGCCCTACCCCAACGCCGCCGCCGAGGGCGGGCTTCGGACGCTGTGCGTGCGCACCTGCGACGGCTCGTTTTTCCCCATCGCTTCCAATGCCTCACCGCTCGATTTCCGCGCCCAGGCGGAGCAGTGCGAGAAAATGTGCCCGGGGACCGAGACGGAGCTTTATTTCCACTCCATGACGGATCAGGAAACCGCCGACATGGTGTCTGCGGAAACAGGNAAGCCCTACAGGGATCTGCCAACCGCATTCGCTTACAGAAACGCCANCNCAAAAGCGCCGGGCTGCNCCTGCAACATGGCCGCCTATCACAAGGAAATGCAAAAGCAGGAAGAGGCCGCCCGGCCGCAGCCCGAAAAACCCTATTCCGGCATCACCACCATTCCATCACCGCAAGGTGACAAGGCTGAGAAACCCGCTGAGCAGCAGCAGGCCGCCAAGCCGCCGGAACAGCCCGTTCCCGAACGCGACTATGACCCGAACGACAGCCGCGTCCGCGTCATCGGTCCGAAATTCCTGCCCGACCAGACGGGCCGGATCGACCTGAAGAACCCGGCATTGAAGGGCATTCAGCCGCAGCAATAATGACGGCGCCACCAGCCCTTGCATATTCCAATGCACCAAACGCGATGCGTCACTTCCGTACAGGCCGCGCCCATCCCCGTGACCTGCTTCGAGCCATCCGCAGCCATGGATAAACACATTCTTCACCTCATTTGCCGACAAATATTCATATAGAAGTTGCATACGTGAACGCGATTGACTTCGCTGTAAGAGTGCATATTATTAAAAAATCCACTTAAAGTGGATCAGCATCACATGCAAAATATATATACGCCGTGCGGCTTTANCCGCGCGCGCCTTTCATGCATCTCCAGACGACCATGTCGNCCANCTCGAACCCGAGTGGACGATCAGAGTTTCATTGACCTATGAAGCCCACAACCATCAGGAGTATAGCCATGACATCCATTCAGATCACCGCAACCGGCGTCAAATTGCTCGATCCTTTCGTCCCGGTCATCTCAACTTTGCCGACAGGCGAAGCGAAGGAATCCTATTCCATCTCGGTTTCCGGCATGGGACAGCTGACCGGCATTTCCTATACCGTGCCGGCGCATACCACGGGAAAAATCAAGGCCCAGCTGCAAATCTCGGCCCTTTCCAGCCAGGATGTGAAGGACCTCAACACGCTTGCGCTCGGAATGCTTGATGCTTCCTACCGCGAGGAGATCAACGAATACGAAAAGACCACGGCCAGCGCCAATCTTTCAGTCTGGACGTGGTTCTTCGGCGGCGGCGGCGCTTCCGCCTCTTATGAAAAGACCAAACAGGAAATGCGCTCCAAGGGCCTGACGGATCAGCAGATCACCATGCTGATGGACGCCTTCCTGGAGCGCGCAAAAAACATGTCGACGGTCGAGATCGAGTTCTATGTGAACAATCAGAGCAACGACTACGCCGTCTCCGGCGACGTCTATCTCTACACGGTTTCCGGCACCATCAGCACTGAAAAAGGCACCTCCCAATACCGCATGCTGGCCGATCAGGCGGCGGCTGGCGGTCCTCCGCCGGCCGGCGGCGGCGCTCCCTCCAGCGGCAAGATCATTCCGCTGAATTGAGGGCTCGCAGGCATGGGCGGCGCAGCCCTTCACCCCCCGGGGCGCGCCGCCCCTTTAGAGCATTTCCCGGAAAAGCGGAGCCCGGTTTTCCGTCCGGAAATGCGTGAAAACAAAGAGTTAGAGTGTTTTCGTGATTCGAAGAAAAGCGAAAAAACTCTAAAAAACCGGACATCCGTCCTTCACCCCCTTTTCCATGAGGCAAGCGAATGACTTTCGAGGAACTCACCGCGCTCAAGGAGCGGCATTACCATCAGCTGACAGGCATACCCGGCGTCACGGCGATCGGCGTCGGGTTGCTTGAGGACGCCGCCGGCGAACTGACACAGGAGCTTGGCCTGATCCTTTACCACCGCGCGCCGGACCCGTCGCTGAAGGCAGGTCTGATGACGACGCTCGGCGGCGCGCCGCTGCAGGTGCGGGAAGGCTCCTTCGACCGCCCGAGCGAGGCGGTGCGNGAACTGCCCGCGCCCGGGACGACATGGAAGGATCACCCCAGACGCCTCTCCGACAACCCGCGCGAAAAAGTCGTGGAACCGATGGTCGGCGGCATCAGCGGCAGCCCGGATTACTGGTCCTGGACGGATACCGTCGGCACCATCGGGCTGGTCGTGCGGGCCGCCAACGGAACGCCGATGATCATGAGCAATGCGCATGTCATCTGCCGGGACAATGCCCAGGTCGGCGATGACGTGTCGCAGCCGGCGCGCACCTGGTTCGGCGATCTTGCCGCCAATATCGTCGCGTTCCAGAAGGGCAACATCGTCTATCAGGGAACGACCTATGGCGTCGATGCGGCCGTCGCCAGCCCGGCAAATGGCCGGCTCGCCACCATCGGCGCAATCTACAACCTCCCCTCGCCGGTGGGGGCGGCCGTTGCGGCGCTCAACATGAATGTTACGAAATCGGGCGTGACGACCAATATCACCAATGGCGTCGTTTCCGGCTTTTACGACGTGCAGCAGCCGAATATGCGCAACCAGATCGGCATATCGCCGCGCCGCGCCGGCGAGGTCTTCAGCCAGCCGGGCGATAGCGGCAGCGCCGTCATCGACACTGCCGGCAATAATGTCGTCGGATTGTTCTGGGGCGCAAGCGGCGCGATCAGCCTCGCCAGCCCCATTCACCCCATCCTCAATCTTTTTAACTGCACCGTCGTTTGAAGAGACGATGGCAACCCTTCCCGGCCGGCCCACCCTTCCCGGTTTCGTCCGGGAGGGGTGGATTGCGCCCGGTCAACCGCCCCAGCGGTTACGAAACACCAGTTCCTCCAGCGGCACGCGCTGTCGCCAGCCCTTCACCGCCAGTTCCGGCTCGTTATAGAGCGCATCGACNCGGCCGAGGCAAAGCCAGGCGACGATTTCGATATGGTCGGGAATATCGAGAATGGNGCGAATGTCGCTATCGTGGAAAATGCTGACCCAGCCGACGCCGATGCCTTCGGCGCGCGCCGCGAGCCAGAGATTCTGGATGGCNCAGACNGTGGAATAGACATCCGTGCGCGGATTATGGGTGCGGCCCAGCACCACCTTGCCGCCGCGCGTCGGATCGCAGGTGACGCAGATGCTGAGCGGCGCCTTGCGGATGCCTTCGAGCTTGAGACTGCGATAAAGCGCCTGCTGCTCGCCCGTAAACATCGCCGCCGCCTCCTCATTGGCCCGGCTGAAGGCCACGAAGGCCGCCTGACGGACAGCGCCATCGGTGATGAGGGTAAAATTCCACGGCTGCATGAAACCGACCGAGGGCGCGGAATGGGCCGCCTTCAAAAGACGCTCCACCAGATCCTCCGGCAGCGGGTCCGGCAGAAACTGGTCGCGCACGTCGCGACGGGTCTCGATGGCGCGGTAAATCACCTCGCGTTCCTCACCGGAAAACGGGCGGGCGGGCGAGAGCGCATGATCGAACGAACTGGCGCCGGGCGGATTGCTCACGGACGNATCGGCTGGCATCGTTTATCCCCAACAATGCGAAGGCCGGGCGCAANTGCGCACCCNGCCTCGACAACAACCTGCCGCCGTCCGCGCGGTTCGGTCTATTTCGTCAGGCCGGTCTTCTGACTAGGCTTCATCCGCCCTTTTNGCCTTCCCGAATTGCTCCAGTGGCTTTTNAAAAAGAACGTCCGCCTCACAGCGCTGGGCACGTTCCGGTCTTTCACCGGATTCCCGATTCTCCCGCCGCATGGGCAGGCACCTGACAGGGAAGCTATCGGCAAAAAAGCTTGCGAATGCAAGCTTCTTTGCGGGCGATGCGACGATGTGACCATGGCACCCCTCACCTCCATCATTCCGGCCTTGAGCGGAATGACGGGCCCTCCTTTTACCGCATCACTCCACTGGGAAATACCTGACATAAGCGAACTCATCCCCGTCAGGCGACCAGTTGGGCGAATTCATCGTTCCCTGCCCGCCGAAAAGTTCGAACAGCGTCTCGGCATTGCCGCCATCCATATCCATCAGCCGCACCCGCACATCGAGATCGCGCGGATGGTCGAAAACGTCGCCGTCATAGGAAACGAACACCACCTTGTCTCCCTTCGGAGACGGGTGCGGAAACCAGTCCCCATAGGGGCTGTCGGTGATGCGCTCGACGGCGGAGCCATCCACCCGCACGCGCCAGATCTGCATTTGCCCGGTGCGGCTGGAATTGAAATAGATCCACGCACCGTCAGGCGAATAATCCGGCCCGTCATTGCGGCCTTCGCCATGCGTCAGCCGCGTCTCGACGCCGCTTGCTATATCCATCGAATAGATATCGAAGACCTGATCGCGAATGCCGCAATAGGCAAAGCCCCGCCCATCCGGCGACCAGCCATGCCAGTAAGAGGGAAGATTTTTCGTCATCAGCCGCGGCACGCCGCCCGCCGAGGCCATGAGATAAATGGCGCTCTTGCCGAATTCCACCTTGTCAGAAATGGCGTAAAGCGACCCATCCGGCGAAATGCCGTGATCGTTGTTGCAGAGCGTGGCAAAGCCGGTATCGACCGTTTCCGGCGCGATATCACCGGCAAGAGACAGGCGATAAAGCAGCCCTTCGCTGTTCAGCAGCAGGTATTTTCCATCCGGCGACCAGTTCGGCGCTTCGAATAGATCGGGCGTCTGCCACACCACTCGCATCTGCCGGGTGCGGATGTTGAAGATTTCGATGGAGCTGCGCATTCTGCCTCCCGGGCGTATCCGTGTCTCGTTCAAAGCGCCCGACAATGCAGACATTCCGTTTGCATCCGCCATCGCCTCGATTATGATCCTAGGGCGGCAGGCACCGTCCTGCAAATTCAAACCGGAAAAAACGCCAGCGCTCCGGCACCGTCCGTGACCCTTGCCGTTTCTCCCAGATCCGAGGTTCCGCGATGAATACCATCGCCGATCACGGCATCCGCTTCGGCCGGATCGCCGCAATGCTTCCTGTCAAAAATATCGAAAAGGCCCATGATTTTTACGTTGGCGTGCTGGGTTTCGAAAAGACCTTCGAAAACGGCACCCCTGTCGGCTTCATGATCCTCAAACAGGGCAATGCCGAGCTGCACCTGACATTGCAGCCCAGCCACAAGGCAGCGCCCTTCAATGTGGCGCATATGATGGTGAGCGATGTGGACGCGCTGCATGCGCTCTGCAAGAGCCAGGGCTTGCGCATCATCAAGGGCCTGCAGGACAAGGATTACGGTCTAAGGGCCTTTGTGTTTGAAGACCCCGATGGCAACCGCATCGATGTGGGGCAGGTTATTTAAGGCAAGTGAACGGCGCGGCGTGTCCGCGCCGTCTGTTTAAACACGAAGCCCCACTGTGGAACGAGCGCATGCCACTTGTTTCTTCTCCCCACAGGGGGGAAGTCCGCGGCAGCGGGATGAGGGGGCGACTGTAGAGATAAATCGAGAGGTTGCCCCCTCATCCGACCCTTCGGGCCACCTTCTCCCCGACGGGGAGAAGAAACGGCGGCAACGCCGGGCAAAACATCCGCTACCAGCGCCTTCCTTCAATCACCGATCCCTGAACCGGTTGGTGATCGGATAACGCCGGTCACGCCCAAAGTTCTTCTTGGTGATCTTCACGCCCGGGGCCGATTGCCGGCGCTTGTATTCGGCGAGATAGAGCAGATGCTCTACCCGGTGCACGGTGGCGACATCATGGCCGCGCGCGAGAATCTCCTCGACCGACATTTCCTTCTCGACGAGGCATTCGAGAATATCGTCCAGCACCGGATAGGGCGGCAGCGAATCCTGGTCGGTCTGGTTGGGGCGCAATTCGGCCGAAGGGGCCTTGGAAATGATATTGGCCGGGATCACCTCGCCGGAAGGGCCGAGCGCGCCGGGCGGCACATGGGCATTGCGCCAGCTGGAAATGGCATAGACCTGCATCTTGTAGAGGTCCTTGATGGGGTTGAAACCGCCATTCATGTCGCCATAAAGCGTGGCATAACCCACCGACATTTCCGACTTGTTGCCCGTCGTCACCACCATGGAGCCGAACTTGTTCGAAACGGCCATCAAGATGGTGCCGCGCGTGCGGCTCTGCAGGTTTTCCTCGGTAATGCCCTCTTCCGTGCCCTCGAAGAGATCGGAAAGCGCCGAGAGGAATCCCTCCACCGGCTCGACGATCGGCACGATGTCGTAACGGCAGCCCAGCGCTTTCGCGCAATCGGCCGCATCCTTCAGCGATTCTTCCGAAGTATAACGGTAAGGCAGCATGATGCAGCGCACCCGCTCCTCACCCAGCGCATCGACGGCAAGGGCGGCACAGATCGCCGAATCGATGCCGCCGGAAAGGCCGAGAACCACGCTCTTGAAGCCGTTCTTGTTGACGTAATCGCGGAAGCCCAGCATGCAGGCGCGGTAGTCCGCTTCCTCGCCTTCGGGAATCTTCGAGAAAGGTCCGCTGTCGCAATGCCAGCCGTCTGCCGTGCGTTTCCAGTCGGTGACGGCAAGTGTGGCCTCGAACTGGCTCATCTGGAAGGCAAGCGTCTTGTCGGCATTAAAGCCGAAGCTCGCGCCGTCGAACACCAGCTCGTCCTGCCCGCCCAGCTGGTTGGCGAAGACCAGCGGCAGGCCGCTTTCGATAACCTGCCGCAGCGCCACCTGATGGCGCACATCCAGCTTGCCACGATAATAGGGCGAACCGTTCGGCACCAGCAGGATTTCCGCACCGCTTTCGGCCAGCGTCTCGCAGACACCCATATCGTTCCAGATTTCCTCGCAGATCGGAATACCGATCCGCACACCCCGGAAATTATAGGGACCGGAAATCGAACCTTCGGAGAAAACACGCTTCTCGTCGAATTCGCCGTAATTCGGCAGGTCGATCTTGTCGCGCAGCGCGATGATCTTGCCGCCATCCAGAAGCGCCACGGAATTGTGCCGGCCCGTCTCACCCTGTCGCGGAAAACCGATAACGACGCCCGGCCCGCCATCGGCGGTTTCCGCCGCCAGCTCTTCCACGGCCTTCAGGCATGCTTTCAGGAAAGCCGGCTTCAGCACCAGATCTTCCGGCGGATAGCCGGATATGAACAGCTCCGTCAGCAGCAGAAGATCGGCGCCCTGCGTCGCCGCATCGGCCCTCGCCTCGCGCGCCTTGGCGAGATTGCCCGCCACGTCGCCAACAGTGGGATTGAACTGCCCAACGGCAATCCGGAGATGGTTCTCTATATCGTGTCTGTCGCTCATGGCTTTTCAATACCGCGCCCGTGGCCGCTCCGCAACGCGGCAATTGCATGGCGGCGTCCGTTACGCTTCGTCCGCGCGCGTTCACGCTAAGGTTATCGCCGCACCCGCCAGACTCTTCAAAGTTCATGTCGCGTTCATCGCGCTTATGTGACAGTTACATGACACTTTTGCGACACCCGATTCACCTCCCCGGATCGGCCGTGCCGCCTGCAATACCGGAGTATGGGTTTGAGAGATTCGGCGCCAAAAACAACGGCTTCCGAAAAGGCTGGTTTCGTCTTTTCGCCTGCATGGACAAGGAGCCTTTCCAAGCTTTCGGGCATCGCCTATCCGCTCGCCAATCTGACGGTCGCGTCCGTCGTGCTGGTCGTGGCGCTAGAGTGGATCGCCCGCGGCTCGCTAACGGATGTCGGCGCTTTCCTCACCTCCTCCGCCCGCCCCGGCATGACCACCATTGCCGCCGTGCTTGCCCTCCTCGTGGCGCTGGATGCACTTCTTGGCAGGCGTTACCTGTCGCTGATCGCGCTTGCGCCGCTCTGCGCGCTGACGGGGCTGATTTCGGCACAGAAACAGACCTATCTTTCCGATCCGCTTTACCCGTCCGACCTGCTGTTCGGCCGCCAGATCCTCGAGCTTCTGCCGACCATGCTGAAGGCCCAGCCGCTGACGGCAGCCCTCGTCGCCCTCGGCATCTGCGCCACGATTGCCGCTCTCGCAGCGCTGTGGCTGCTGGCGCGCCGCCATTCACCGGGCTTGAGCTGGCGCGAACGCGCCGCTGGTCTCGCGCTGGCGCTGCCGCTTCTTGCCGGTCTTGCTTCGCTTATGGACTATTCGCATTATTCCTGGGTGCGCGATCGCCTCAACATCATTCCCATGATGTGGGATCAGCAGGAAAATTACCGCCATAACGGCTTCCTGATGGCCTTTGCCTTCAATATTCCGATGGCCAATGTCTCGGCGCCGCAGGGTTACGGCGAAAACACCATTGCCGACCTGACCTCCGAGCCCGCCGCCTTTGCCGCCAACAAGGGCGATTACCCCGATGTCATCATGCTGATGAGCGAATCGCTGTGGGATCCGACGCGGCTGGAAAATGTGAAGCTCTCCGCCGATCCCATGCCGACGATCCGCGCCAAACAGTCCGGCAATGTCTTTTCCCCGGAATTCGGCGGCATGACGGCGAATGTGGAATTCGAGGCGCTGACCGGCTTTTCCAACGCCTTCCTGCCCTATGGCAGCATTCCCTATCAGCAATATATCCGCCGCCCGGTTCCCTCGCTCGCCAGCTTCTTCCGTGGCGAAGGATATTCCGCCATCGCCATGCACCCGTTCCAGGAATGGTTCTGGAACCGCAAGCAGGTCTATCAGAATTTCGGCTTCGAAGAATTCCGCTCCGAAGAGACGCTGCCGGCCATGGAAAAACGCGGCAACTTCG
>Ga0058692_1000858_pt1 | contig 11976 bp, 13 predicted proteins | sample AgamicAtAmrz_FD_55216 | JGI IMG/M metagenome (GOLD analysis project Ga0058692, IMG submission 55216) | Agave microbial communities from Guanajuato, Mexico - At.Am.rz | ecosystem: Host-associated > Plants > Roots > Rhizosphere | place: Guanajato, Mexico | collected 2012-06-07 | reverse complement strand
GGCGAGAACGATCCGGAAGCGAAACGTAAAATCATCGGCCGCGTCTTTGTGGAAGTGTTCGATGAAGAAGCGCTGAAGCTGGAAGATGTGAAGTGGCTGGCGCAGGGCACCATCTACCCGGACGTGATTGAGTCCGCAGCCTCTGCAACTGGTAAAGCACACGTTATTAAGTCTCACCATAACGTTGGCGGCCTGCCGAAAGAGATGAAGATGGGTCTGGTTGAGCCGCTGAAAGAGCTGTTCAAAGATGAAGTGCGCAAAATCGGCCTCGAACTCGGCCTGCCGTACGACATGCTGTTCCGCCATCCGTTCCCGGGCCCGGGCCTCGGCGTTCGCGTCCTCGGCGAAGTGAAGAAAGAGTACTGCGACCTGCTGCGCCGCGCNGACCATATCTTTATNGAAGAGCTGCGCAAAGCCGATCTCTACAACAAAGTGAGCCAGGCGTTCACCGTCTTCCTGCCNGTGCGTTCCGTNGGCGTGATGGGCGATGGCCGTAAGTATGACTGGGTTGTCTCCCTGCGCGCGGTCGAAACCATCGACTTTATGACCGCCCACTGGGCGCACCTGCCGTATGACTTCCTGGGCCGCGTCTCCAACCGCATTATCAACGAAGTGAACGGTATTTCCCGTGTCGTATATGACATCAGCGGGAAGCCGCCGGCGACGATTGAGTGGGAATGATCGGATAGCTTTTGCTGAGTTTTCCAGAGATGTAAATTGAATTTAACCCACTGTTTCTACAGTGGGTTTTTTATATGTGACGCTATAAGGCTTATATTAGTGGAGCGCTGCATATTCAGGATTCGCTAATTCAGCGAAATTTGTAATAGCAGGCTTACTCTGTTTTGACTCTTTTAGGCGCGATTGCAGATAGCGAAATCATAAACCCTGTTAATGCGGCAATGATTAACGGGAAAATAAAGGCGTCGGATGTTCTGAGCGGGTTTTTAATATCAAACAAGATAACAATAAAAAAAGCGCTGGTTGCAAAGGTCGAGGATGAATAAACCTCATTCATTTTGAACTGGAGTTTATCAAGCGAGAAGGGGGGAGTCTCTTTGCATAAGGCATCCCTGGTGAGATGCACTGCAAGGTAACCTGTACACAGAATGAAATAAAAGCGGGTTAACTCCTGTGTATTCTGTGGCGCAAGCCAGTCAAAAAAGTGCATTTAGTGAGCAGACTTCCTTGCAGCATAGAGCGCTGGCAGAGCAACAGCACCTGCTAAAGCAAAGCTGAATGCAATACCTGCGGTAACGGTGAAAGCTGGAATCAGAAATGACAAGCCACCGGGAAGAGCAAATCCTAAACCGGCACCACCAATGATCGCTTTCATCAGCGTAATCACATTGATTTCCATACTTCCTCCCATATCCCCAAAGGCTGCATTATCTGTGGGGGAATTCTAAGGAGGTGGCTGTAATCTGTACAGAATTATTTCCAGCTAATACGAGGCCGCTTCCATTAATCAATACTGAATCGCCACGGATAATCTAGACGACTTCTAAGTCGTTGATAGTACTGGTTTTCATATTCTGTTGGTGACATCTGCTCGCTCGAACCATGCCGACGCTTACTGTTATAAAACATTTCGATGTAATCAAAAATATCACTGCGGGCTTCTTCCCGCGTTCCGTAGATCTTTTTCTTTATCCGTTCGCGTTTCAGCAACTGGAAAAAGCTTTCTGCAACCGCATTATCGTGGCAGTTACCGCTACGGCTCATGCTGCCCTCCAGGCTGTGTTAGTTCAGGAATGATTGCCACTCATGACTTGTGTACTGACTGCCCTGGTCCGAATGAACCAGCACCTGTTTTTGAGGATTACGCCGCCATACAGCCATCAGCAGTGCGTTCAGGACAATGTCGTTTGTCATCCGGGATTGCATGGACCAGCCGATAATTTTGCGTGAGAACAGATCAACAACCACGGCAAGATACAGCCATCCTTCGTGGGTCCTGATGTAAGTTATGTCCGTTATCCAACGCTCATCCGGAGCATCCGGATTGAACTGTCGCCGGAACCTGTTGGGTGACACGATACTGACCTCGCCTTTACGTGCCCGCGGACTCCGGTAGCCGACCTGAGCCTTCATCCCGACACGTTTCATCAGTCGCCAGACTCTGTTGACTCCGCACTGTTACCCGCTGTCCCGCAGATCCAGATGGATCTTGCGATAACCATAGACGCATCCCGATTCCAGCCAGAACTGTTTAATCTGTCCCGTCAGTCTCAGATCCGCCTGATGGCGTTGTGAATGCGGCTGCTGAAGCCAGGCGTAAAAACCACCGGGATGAACATCCAGCACCCGACAGAGCAGGCGAACAGGCCAGCAACGTGTGTTGTCACGGATAAAGGCGTACCTCAGTCGGATAGCTTTGCGAAGTACGCCGCGGCTTTTTTTAATATGTCCCGTTCGTCGGTAACCCGCTTCAGCTCTTTCTGGAAATCGGCGGATCTCGGCCTGAGCATCTGACTGTTCTTTATGAGTGGAAGAATCCGGACCGTATTTCTTTATCCAGGCGTAAAGGCTGTGGGTAGTGATATCAAGACGTGTACAACGCTGGAAACAGAATAACCACGATCAACAACCTGTTTGACTGCTTCAATTTTAAACTCTTCGGGATAACGCTTACCGCTCATGTGCACCTCTCTTTTAAGTCATCTTAAATGACTCTGAGGTGTCTGTTGAACCCGTGGCGATTCAGTTAAATATTGATAACCAGTGCTTAATAGGCTACTGGTTTTTTAATCACGTTAGAATTTATATATCATATTTAATATATTAATACCGAATTTTGTTTTGGAAGCTAATTGGCTGAACATAGCTTAGTGTCCTGTTTTAAGTGCTTAATTTTAGGCTTCTTCTTCAATTTTCAACTAAAATTCAAAAATTCTACCCCTACCTTCTTTATGGTAAGTTTGCACAATTAATCACTCACAGTGAGTGAGCTTTTAGTTTTTCTCCTTTATATAATTCTCTAGTTAGGAAAAGTCTGATACCATCATCTTTATATAAGACATATTTGTAGATTTGAGGGTCAGAATGGATATTAACTCCTGGAATGATATCGGTATGAAAGATCTTTTTTATGCGTTTAGAAAAGCTAAAGCTGATTGTTTTTTTGAAAATTCGATTTGTATATCAGAAGAGTTTGCAAAGTACGAAAATACTTTGGCTGATAACTTAAGGTGCGTTCTTAATCGGTTACATGAAAATGATTTACGAAATTTACTTGAGGAAAATTTAGGCGATCTACATATAGTATCTAAAAAATTGTCCATCAACGAAAAAACAAAAGAGGTACAACAGCATTCTAAAATAAAATCTGATGGGCATATTTATTTTTCTTCATCACAAAGAGCTTTTGAAAATTTATTCAATAATTATGATCTTGTTCCTGAAATGAGAATGATAGGGAATTTTCCCGTAACAATGCATATCCTTTCAGCTCTCTGGATTAATAAGGTTGGCCATAAGTTTGATGCCGCTCTTTCACAATCATCTTATGGTTCGAGATTAAGAAGATATCGCCCGGAGCCGGGAGGAATAAAAGGAGCATTAGGAGACTACCATTTAAATGCATTAGGCTCTTTTCAGCCATATTTTGAGCCTTACAAGAAATGGAGAAACCGGGGATTACAAGCCATTAGAACAGAGCTTGAGAATGAAAATGCCGTTATAGCTATATCAATGGATTTAACAAGCTACTACCATAATATAGATCCTTCCTTTATGAAGGATGTAAGTTTTTTGAATAAATTTAATATTAGACTAACTGATTGGGAACTAAATTTTACCATCGCTTTTCATACGGCTCTGAAAAAATGGTCTGAAATGGTAACTGAGAAGATGCATAATTACGGGTGTCCTAAAGAAAAAAATACTGGCGGGTTGCCAATAGGACTATCTATATCACGTATTCTCTCAAATGCCCTTTTGATCGGACTCGATAGAGATATCGAGCAAGGCTTAACGCCTATTTATTATGGAAGATATGTTGATGATATTTTTTTAGTTATTAAGGATCCGCTGACTTTAAATAACACGAATGATTTGTTTGATTTTTTTGCTAAAAGGACTGAATCTTTTCCGAAAGCAAGTAAGATTAAAGACGGTGAGGTTTTACTTAAATTATCTGGGGGATATCAGAAGAAAACAAAGCTTTTATTACATAAAACAAAACAGAAGGCCTTTTTCTTGCAAGGGCAAGGAGGGCTCGATCTATTAAGTAATATTGAATCTCAAATCCGTAGCGTATCAAGCGAAAGACGGCTTATGCCTTCTCCTGATAAATTGGAATCAATGGCTTCTGCAAAAGTTCTTACTGCAGCGGGACAATCTTCAGAAGAAGCTGATACGCTTAGACGTGCGGATGGTTTGGCAGTCCGCAGATTGAGTTGGTCAATTCAGTTAAGATCCGTTGAAATTTTGGCTAAAGATCTACGTTCGCAAGATTGGAAAAAAGAACGTTACCAATTTTATGAATTCTCTCATAGCCATATATTAAGGCCTGACAAAATACTTAATCACTTGGATTATTTACCAAGGCTTCTCTCCCTGACTGTTGCACTTAACGATTGGGATGCAGCACACAGATTGCTCATAGCAACAATAGGTTCTATTGAAGAATTAAAGAGAAAAATTACTTCCTCAATCAAAATAAATGGGAAATTAGCTAATAAAAATATATCTCATGTTTGGGATACTCTAATTAAAACCACCTATTTTTATGCGAAAGATGCCTTGCTTCGTTCATTGAGTTGGGATTCAAGCACTCGCCACATGCAGCCTTTAACATTGATGGCAAAAAAAGTTTGTGAGCGAGTAGGCTTAGATGTCGACGTTGATAACATTAGTGAACTGGCCTTGATGCTGAGAGAGTCTGATTGGTCTAAAATCGCGTATAAAGTTCATCTCAATAGACATGCGTTACAGCAAAGAAATATAACTGCAGATGAAGCTTATTTATATGGTTTTTATGAATATGAGAATGATCTTGTTAATTTCCTTGAGGAGTCTTCTTCTGCAGGAAAAGGGCTTAGTATTTCTAGGATTAATCAGAAATGCAAATCAAGCAATCTTATAAAAGGTGAGTTATCACTACTTCCTTATCTTTTTCCTACAAGACCATATAGCGCTCAAGAAATATCACTTTACCTTCCAGAAAAATGTGTGTACGGGAATAATGGTGATCACGCCGTCTACTTATGGTCTACATATGTACGTGCTATAAGAGGTATTTGGGTTCTAGGTAGTTTCTCTGAAAACGCTCATGCAAGCCTGATTAAAAACCCGCATGGTCTTGATACAGGTGATCAAGATAAACTCATCTTTGCTAATATTGGAAGAAAAGAAATTAATAATGATGTTAGGCTGGGTATTAGTAGTCTACTCACAACTGAATATAGTTATGATGCAGCTGCTAATGGTAAATCTGATATATCTCGTGAGAGATACAAAACTATAGAAAGAATAGTAAATCAGGCTATTGATGCCTACCCGCGGCCAACTCATTTATTATTGCCGGAGTTGTCTTTACCAAAAAGATGGATTAATACTGTCTCGAGCTTTCTTTTGGATGCCGGGATAAGTTTGATTGCAGGTCTGGACTATTTCAAACCAACTGATGAAACGATATATAGTGAAGCTGTTCTTATCTTAATTGACGATAGATTAGGTTTTCCATCATCTGTTCAAATACGGCAGCCAAAATCTTATCCTGCACCCGGAGAAGAGGAAAGACTCAAAAAATTCTTTGGGCTAGATTGGGCTAAGGATGTAGAGACACTAAAGAAAATAATCTATAACCACTCTGGCTTTCATTTCAGCGTTCTTGTTTGCTCTGAGCTACAAAATATACGTCACCGTCAAGCTGCACAAGGTCACATCGATTGTTTAATGGTTCTTTCTTGGAATCAGGATATTGAGTCTTTTTCATCACTTGTAGAATCTGCTAGTCTTGATATGCATGCTTATATAGCACTTGTCAATAATAGAGCCTTTGGTGATAGTAGGGTTAGGTCTCCTGCAAAGAAATCCTATAGCCGCGATATATGCCGTCTTAGAGGAGGTGAAAATGAACATGTTGTAGTTGCAAGTATTGATATTGAAAAACTCCGTGCTTTTCAAAGCCGTGACAAGAGATGGCCTAATGAAACAGATCCATATAAGCCAGTGCCTGAAGGCTATTCTATTTCAAGATTAAGGAAAAGAATCCCTAAGTAAATTTTCAGATAGGAGGCAAAGATGACATGTTTTGAAACTGAGTGGGCAGTATTGTTAAAATTAAGTTACTGGAAAGATCTGACAACAATACTAACTCCATTCATTGCCATAGTTGGGGTTATATATGCGGCAAGGCAAATATATATATCTAAGCAGGAAGCACGTAGGTCTACTGCTTTTGCTGTTTACAATGATTATTTGAAAATGTGTATGGATAAGCCTTATTATGCACGGGGAGTTTTAGTAAATGACCCTAACTATAACGATGAGTATAAGTGGTTTGCAAGCCGGATGCTTTTTACTTTTGAACAAATTATAGAAACTTGCAATCAAAAGACAGATAGCTCTTGGAATACTACGATTTCGAATCAATTACGTAGACATAAATCACATTTAAAAGTTTCTGGAACTGTTTTAAGGAAAGAGTGGGGGGCTGCCTTATTAAGATTAATAGAAGAAGCTACTTCTGACTAACTTTACAATATAATCCTGCTTGAAATTAGTAAGCAGGATTACTACACCCATTGTGGATGCGACTTTGATTCAACGGTTTTAATTTTTTTCAAACACTTAACTTTAAGTTGTGTAGTGCGTTGTAGAATTATTGATAGACAACTTGCTTTTAAAGAGTAAATAATTCGTTTAATCTTACCCCCAAACCATCCGCAATCACCGCAATAACTTCCAGCGTAGGGTTTCTTACTCCACGCTCAATTCCGCTAATATAAGTCCGATCCAACCCGCATTCATCAGCAAAAGCTTCCTGCGAAAGCCCAAGCTCTGTGCGAAGTTGTCTGACCCGTTGTCCGAATCGGACCGTAATGTTGTTTGAATTTTTCATGACCGACAGCATCAAACTTCGTTGCTTATCAGACCACGGACGATGAGTCACATATGAGGCGGAATTATTGATCCCCTCGACAAGATTACGACTTAGTTTGTTTTGCTAAATGCAAACAGTGAGGCGAGGTCTGTATGCAGAGCTGTCGCGAGGATATAAAGCACTTCTAACGTTGGGTTTCTTGTGCCGCGCTCGATGCCGCTAATGTAGGTGCGATCGAGGCCGCATCGTTCAGCAAAGTTTTCCTGAGAAAGGCCTGCCTGAAGTCGCAGTGATCTGACTTGTTGCCCAAGAAGGCTTTTGACGTTTTCAGAATTTTTCATGCGAGAAGCATCACGTTTTGATGACTATAAGTCCACGGACTATTAGTCACAATGCTTAAACCTCGTGCTACTATGTGACTTATAGTCAACACGAAAGGAGAAAGTATGGAATATCAAGACTGGCACCCGGCCGACATCATTGCGGGCTTACGCAAAAAAGGAACCTCACTGGCAGCGGTATCTCGTGAATCGGGGCTGGCATCATCTACTCTCGCCAACGCCTTAACCCGACGCTGGCCGAAGGGGGAGCGGTTAATTGCTGAGGCACTCGGTACGCAGCCGGATGCGATCTGGCCATAGCGCTATCGACGGGATAAACAGGAACAGGGTATTCAGGAAGAGCAGGGCGCGTAAATTCTCCCGTTATTAACAAATAAAGTGGCCTCAATACGAGGCCGCTTCCATTAATACATCCACTTCTCCACCACCTCATCCCCGAGCCGTTCGCGCAGCAGTTCCTCATTCTCCTCCTCGCCGTGCGCTTCGAGCAGGCATTTGAACATCAGCGCGTCGAGATACTGCCCGGCATCGCGGAATATCTGCGTCAGCATCGGCGAGGTGTCATGGTCGAAATACCACACTTCGCCGGTTTCGCGGTGAAAGCACCACAAATTACCGTTNCCGAGATAGTCGCCAAAGGCGATCAGGTTGTTAACCAGCTTCCACTGNGGGTCATCCTGCGGCACATCCTCAAGGATNTCGCTAATGCCAGGGTAGGCTGCCAGCAGTGGTTCAATGGCGGCGTATTGCGCAGGCGTCACGCTGCACAGCGTTTCGGCGAGGTTTAGTTCACCAATCTGCTGATGATAGGTGCGCAGCACCGGCGGCAGCGGGCAGCCGATGCGCTGCTCAAGGTCAGCAATCTCCGCGTCGCTGGCGGGCGTGGAAGGTGCAGGGTTATCCCACTGATCGCGCCAGGCCTGCACACAGTCGCGCCACCAGACAAGGCGGGCGTGCTCATCGGTAAACGCCGGCCAGACCAGCGGCGGAAGCGGGCGGATATTGCTCTCATTACTCATTGTTGGGCGCTCTCAATTAATAGCTCTGGCTGTCGACGCTAAAAAGATAGTTGATATCCAGGTCGGCTGCGGGCTTTGCATCGTCGTTTTTCTCCAGCACAAACTCAAATGCTGGCTGGTAGTCATCCTCGCGGAACACTTCACCCGCAAGGATCTCCACCGAGTAAGTGCCGTTTTCAAGGGCGATATGCGGGCGGTTGGGGGCTTCATAGCGCTGCAATAACGCGCTGATACTTTTATCGGTGAAGTCGTCGAGAATGCGCCAGGTAAAGAGCTGCACTTGCCCATGCTCGACGCGCAGCGTGTAACCGGGGCGGCGGTGCTGGAGGTTGTTTTCCGCTTTCAGCAGCTCCGGCGTCTCGGGCGGCAGGGTAAAAATAATGGTATAGGGGTAGTTTTCAACGCCCGTCATCGGGATCAGCACGCCTTCCAGCACCGCCTTATCGCCGCTTTCATTGCGGGTAAACTCTGTTGCCAGATCGTCTGCGAGTTCGTTGTCATCTTTGAACTTTTTCAGCAGGTGGATATCGGCAAGCAGAAAGTAGTTCACCAGATCGTTCAGCACTTCATTGCATTCATAGCGCACGCGTTACCCTTAGATTTATCTCGTTGTAGAGGGATTGTTACTGCTCCGAAAGGTACGATCACCTACTTGATCAGGGGGGCAACTCTGTGCGGCAGAGGCATAATCAGCTATAAACAGGCGTAAAGGTCGGCGTTTTGCGCATCCGGCGAACATCAGGAATTTAATACAAGGAATATGAGTATGCAGCGATGGTTAGCAAGAATCCTCGGCAAACAAGGGGCTGCAGAGCAGGACGCACCTTTCCCGCTTCCCTGGCCGGGCGACAGGCAGAGCATCTACCACTTTCTCGCCCCTTATGCAGACGGCAGCGCGCCGTTGCCGGAGCAGGCGCAGACCCTGCCGGATGAAGATACCCTTGAAGGTGAGCTGCGCTGGGTGGCTGGCGGCATGGATGGCGCGTTCGGTCACCACGGCGGCGGCGCAGACGCAGAAGAGGCGGCAGATGAGATTATCAGCGCATTAAGCGCCGTGCTGCGTAAACCCTCCCCGGCCAATATGAATGCATTCTATGCGCTGCTGAAAGCCCGTCCGCCGCTTGATTACATTGATATTCTGACCGACAAACTGCCGGAAGCGCCGTCCCTGTCGCCACAGCAGGTTCACGATCTGATGGTCTGGCTGGCGACTAACAGCCCGGATCGCAACCCGGTCAAATGCGCCATTGCGCTGCTGGCCTTTTTTCCCTCGGACGAGAACCGGGCGCTGGTGACCACGCTTGGGCTGCACGAGGAGTTTACTCTTTTTACTGCCGTCGCCCTGCGCAACATGCTACCGGAAGAGGCGTTTGACGCAACGCTGACGGCGCTGGCGAAACGCGTAACCGGCTGGGGGCGTATTCAGCTTATTGAGCGTCTGCCGGATGAGGTCTCTCCCGCCACCCGTGAATGGCTGCTGCGCGAGGGCTACGCCAATTCAGTGATGGAGGAGTACACCGCCTGGGACTGCGCCACCAAAGGGCGCTTGCTGGCGGCGCTTTCGGTTGACGCGGTGGATGATGGCGTGCTGACTGGCGCGGGCGACATTCTTGCGGCGCTGATTGCCGGCGGCCCGGCGCGCGATATCCATGACTACCCGGAGGGCGCGCAGGCCTGCCATCGCTACCTCACACTGCTGCGCCGCAGTGAAAACGACGATCTGCGCAACTTGCTCAACACCAGCGCGATTGGCGCGTTTGCCGGTGATGAAGATAACAACTGGGAGAGGTTGCAAGCGGAAGGCTGGAGCGATGAGATCCGCCAGCACATTGCGGATGATGTCGAGGCGATCGTCGCTCAGGAGAAGTGGCTGACGCGTGTGCAGCAGGATTTAACCGCCTGCGATAACGGCGATTTTTACCTCGCCCTGCGCGCGGCGAAGCTATTAGGCATTGACACCTGGGAGCAGGTTTTTGCCCGCCAGCAAACGGTGCCCAATGAAGCAAACTGGTACGAACTGATGCAGACCGAAAGCCCGCAGCGCATGGCGCGCATTTTGCAACTGGCTGAAGAGCAGCTCGATCTTGCGGCGATTGCCAGCGGACCAGATACGCTGATGGGCCTTGGCGCGGAGTATCGCCAGCACGGCGCGCTCGATTTTATCCTTCAGGATCTCAACCGTTTTCCCGGCATGGGCTGGACGCTGATCAAAACCGGCCTGCGCAGCCCCGTGGTGCGTAACCGCCTGATGGCGCTCAACGCGCTGGAGGGCTGGCCGGAAGAGCAGCTCCCGGCAGAGCTGCACGGCATGCTGGAAACCGCCTTCCACGCGGAGCCGGATGATAACGTGCGTGCACGGTTAGAGAAGAGGCTGGCAGAAGAGTAATTTGAGCATCAACGGATGCGGAAGCTCGCCACATGGCGGGCTTTTTTATTGAGCAGCTATCGGCAGGCTCTTACCGACAAATCCACCCGCGAATTCTGTGTAGGCTAAAGGCAATGAATCAACCCCCATGACAGGAGCGCGGAATGTTTTCTCATATGCGAATTGCCAGGCCGGTGACCAACCTTGAGCAGGCTTATCAGCAATACAGCAAAGGATTAGGGCTGAAGCGTATTGCGGGCTTCAGCGATCATGACGGTTTCAGTGGCGTGATGTTAGGTCGGAAAGGATTGGGCTGGCATATGGAATTAACCCTCTGCCACCATCACCCAGTGCAGCCTGCGCAGACGGACGAAGATTTGCTGGTGCTCTACTACCCCGACAACGCGGAGTGGGAAACAGCCTGCGCAACGATGCTGGAGGCCGGTTTTATTCCGGTGGCCTCGTTTAACCCCTACTGGGATCGTAACGGGCGCACCTTTGCCGATGCCGATGGCTATCGGGTGGTGATACAGAATCAGGCGTGGGTTAACGCTGAGTAAAAGGCGGCAGATTAGCTCTGCTCTGGCCGATCGGCTGTCAGGTCATCACCTGTGACCACAGCCGGGGTCTCGTCTGACTCTTTGCTGACGGCGCGCGTTAATTCAACCTGCTCATGAAACTTCACCAGCAGCAGCTCGGCGTCGGATTGCAGCGCGGCGTCGGGCGTCTCCAGCACGGAGTTAATCGACTTATTAATGCTCGCGACCATTTCATCCAGCCCGCCGCCTTTACCGACGGTCAGCGTCAGGGCGGCAACGATAAGCGACTGCGCCTCAATCTGCGCGGTCAGCTCTTTCATCTGCGCATCCATCCTGGACATTTTTACCAGCATACTCAGTATGACGTTTTTCATGGCCTACCCATCTGAAGATATGATTTCAGACGAATATTACTCCGGGATGGGATGAATTCAATGACACTATTTGTGAATACGCGATCTTGTATACATTAAATGTATATATGCGTGACGAGTTTTCACTAACTATTTGATAATTATCGCTTCTGAGGCGCTCCCTCGCCTGACGGTAACCTGTCAAAACGTTGCTATATCAGACACGGATCTTCCACTCCAGCCAGCTGCTCATCTCCTGGGCCGGAAGCGGGCGGGCATAGAGATACCCCTGCGCCTGGTCGCAGCCA
>Ga0058692_1000857_pt1 | contig 11976 bp, 8 predicted proteins | sample AgamicAtAmrz_FD_55216 | JGI IMG/M metagenome (GOLD analysis project Ga0058692, IMG submission 55216) | Agave microbial communities from Guanajuato, Mexico - At.Am.rz | ecosystem: Host-associated > Plants > Roots > Rhizosphere | place: Guanajato, Mexico | collected 2012-06-07 | reverse complement strand
AAAATCTGATTTCCCATATGAAACTCCCGGCTTAGGGTGGCCGTATAGAGGGCAGACGCCATCACACGCCTGACCAAAGCATAAATTCTGGTTATGTTTTAATCGCCCGGCACAGCAGGCCGTCCTGTGAAATCAGTGAATGCAGCGTGCGATGATTAAATAAGGCAAATTATCTTTCTGACGATGCCTGAATAATAAGCACATCGATAAAAGAATAACCGACAGGATGAGTTGCAGACTCATCCTGCGATTATTGCCGCACGCTCTGCCCTTAAAAAATAAGGTGTCAGAGCGCGATGTAATAATCATTCGCGAACGTGCACGCGGTTTTCATACAGGCCCATTCCTCGTCGGGCGACTGATGTCAGGCCTGACTAAAGGCAGCCCATCCGCCAGGCTGTTCCGTGGCTTCGCGTCTGTTCGCCACGGCAACCGCCTGATGCGGGAGGGTAAAGCGGGTGATGACGCTGCCCAGCGTTTGCGTCTGACCGCTGAGACTGCCTGCGGTGGCTGACACCTGCTGCACCAGCGTCGCATTCTGCTGCGTTACGCGGTCGAGCTCAGCAACGGCGACGGTGACCTGAGCGATGCCTTTACTCTGTTCATCTGACGCCAGCGCAATCTGCCCGATAAGCTCATTGACGCCGCCAACGCCGCGCAGCACGGCTTCCATCGTGGTGCCGGCGCTCTCGGCTGCCCGGCGGCCATCGTCAACCCGCGCCACGGTATCTGAAATCAGCTCTTCAATCTCTTTAGACGCCGCCGCACTGCGCTGCGCCAGCGAGCGCACTTCGCTGGCCACGACGGCAAAGCCGCGGCCCTGCTCACCGGCGCGCGCTGCCTCTACGGCCGCATTCAGCGCCAGAATATTGGTCTGAAACGCGATGCCGTTAATGGTGGCGGTAAACTGACGAATTTTTTCTGACCCTTCCGCGATGCTGGTAATGGCCGCAGTCACCGTCTGCACCAGCTTCGCGCCCTGCTGGGTGGTGTCGGTTGTACTGACGGCCAGCTCCCGCGCTTCACGGGCGTTCTGCGCGTTGTGGCGCACGGTGACGGTAATCTCTTCCATGCTGGCGGCGGTCTGCTCCAGGGCTGCAGCCTGGGTGGAGGTCCGATCGGAGAGGTCTGCGTTACCTGCGGCAATATCCGCGGCTTCACGATGAAGAATGGCGGCGTTATCGCGGATAGCGCTGACCATATGCAACAGGCTGTGCTGCATCTCTTTCACCAGCGGAACCAGCTGTCCGACACAGTTACGGCCCAGGTCTTCCGGCTCCTGCGTCAGATCGCCATCCGCAATGATTTTCAGGTGACCGCGAATTTTTGCCACCGGACGCACCAGATGCACGACCAGATAGCGATCGCAGAACAGCAGTAACGCGAACGCCGCCAGCAGCGCCGCCAGCAGTACACCCTGCAGCTGATGCCGGTCAGCCCTGAGCGGCGCCTGATGCTGCGCCAGCTGCTGCGTGATGCTGTTCAGTTGCGTCCGTGCCGCAGAGGCATAGTCTGCAGGTGTGGTGGTGAGTGCCGTACGCAGACGCTCCCAGTCAGCGCCTTCCGGCATGGCAGCCATCACCGCACTTTTGTCGGCGGCGCTTCCGCTCTGCATGGCAATAGCGCTTTGCGTCAGAAAGCTGAGCTGCTGAGTGAGAACGGCGGTGCGATCGGTCTGACGATAGATGTCGCGCAGCACATGGCTACTGTAGCCGCCAGCCAGTGCAACCACGCCCAGTGAAATGATCATCATCCACAGCACGACGCGCCGGATGGTGAAATGCCGGAGTGAGTTCATAAGGTTTCCCTGATGTTGTTATTGGTGTGTGTAAAAGTCGGGCAATAATAAGTTCTGTATCTGCTTTAGCGCGTTATTATATAGTGCGCTATTTTTGTTCTTTCTATCCTGGCAGGATATTTCAGAAATTCAAATTTTTTGACGACAAAATAAAAGAATCGCCGTTCTGAAAATATTTTATTGAAGAAAGCCGATCCGGTAACCGTTTGCCGCTCTCTGCATTCCGTTACGTAATAAATTTGTCAGGACACTTTATTTTTACGGAAATTGCCTGTACTCATTACACACTACTCTGCAATTTTCCTGCTTAATTTCGCTCCGTAACCAGCCGGGGCGGAGGAATTCATGTTCATAAGTCTCAGCGGCGGCGATGATGGTCGCACGCGAACCCTGCGCGCGTTGCGCAATCCCGACGAAAGTCGTGATGAAGTGCTGCGTCAGTTTGTCCGACTGGCCAGTCAGGCGCTCAGCATTCCTGGCAGTTTTATCTCCGTGCTGGATGATGAGCTGCAGCATGTCATGGCCGCGCATAATTTTACCCTTACCCGGTCCAGCCGCGAAGATTCGCTCTGCCGGTATGCGGTCGACAGCGACAGCACCGTGGTGATCCCGGATACCCTGCTGGATGAACGGTTTGCGACGCACCCCTTGATCATCGGCGCACCCTTTATCCGCTTCTATGCCGGTACACCGCTGAAAAACAGCACGGGCATGATTCTGGGCACCCTGTGTGTCACCGACACCACGCCCCACCCTTTCAGTCCGGCTCAGGTCACCATGCTCACAATGCTGGCCACCCTGGTCATGTCATTTCTGGAAGCCTGGTATTCGGCAGGTTTTGCCGATCCCGTCACCGGATTGCCTAACCGTCAGCGGCTTATCCGCGACCTCCAGTTTCTGGCCGCCTCGGGTGATCGGACGCCACGGCGACTGGTCCTGATTGACTGCATTGATATGCCGCGCGCTTACGAGCTGGCGCGTTCGATGGGGATGGGCCCGGTTGAAAGCCTGCTGAAAGATGTCGCCACGCTGCTGCCTCTGCGCCTGCGCCCGGCGCCGGGCGAGATACTCTATACCGTGGCCACCGGGCGTTTTGCCCTGTTAACCCGCCAGGAGAGCCGGCTGAGTGCCGGATGGGTGGCGAAGCAGCTGACGGGCATCAGCGCAGATCTGGGCGACGGGCTGTCTGTCGCGCTGATGACGCATACCGGTGAGGCCAGTTTCATCACCGGTGAGATGCCCGCACAGGAGATCTGCGCCGCGCCGTCAGCGCCCTTCATGAAGCGATCGCCCGGGATGTCGCGTCGATGTGTTTCAGTGAAGCCACCGACACACGGCATACTCAGGATTTCACGCTGATGCACGATCTGGCCCTGGCGATACGGGAAAACAGAGGATTGTGGCTCGCGTATCAGCCGAAAATCTGTCTGCATAGCGGAAAGCCGATTGGGCTGGAAGCGCTGATCCGCTGGCGGCATCCGCAGCGCGGCGAGCTTTCTCCGGCAGAGTTTCTGCCTTTTGCCGGACAGACTGAACTGCTCAGCGAGCTGACCCGCTGGGTGACCGAGCAGGCCATCACCCGCCTTTCCCGGCTGCGTGACAACTATATTCAGCTGCCCGTCACCATCAACGTCAGCAGCAGCGATTTCTCCCGCAGCGGGTTTGCCGACGAGCTTGAAGAGCAGATGATCAAGGCAAAGCTGCCGGTTTCACTGCTGGGCATCGAGTGCCTGGAGACAGAGCGGATTCTGGAGAGCCCGTCAGCGATGCAGGGGCTTGAGATGCTGAAACTGCGCGGATTTGGGATCTCTCTGGATGACTTTGGTACCGGCTACAGCAATATCAGCTACCTGCGACGTATGCCTCTGGACGTGATCAAGCTGGACCGCTCGCTGATTAGCGAAATCGCCAGTGATACCGGCTCGCGGGTTATCGCCCGCAGTATTATTGCGATGCTGAAAGATCTCGATTATACGGTGCTGGCCGAAGGCGTGGAGAATGCGGAAACGGTCAACACGCTGACCGAATTTGGCTGCGATCAGGCGCAGGGATTTTTCTACTCCCGGCCGCTGGCGGAAGCGGCGCTGGATGAGTGGCTCGGCTGGCGACTCCGCAGCAAATGCTGAGCCGGTTGCGCCAGCCTCAGCCCTCTACCGGGCCGGATCAAACACGCTGAATCCCGCCGATCCGGCAATCACGACGGTATTGCGTCCGGCGCCTTTTGCCTCATAGAGCGCTTCATCCGCACGCCGCAACAGCGCTTCGCGTTCGCTGTTGTGATCCCGCGACGCGACGCCTGCGGATATCGTCATCGTCCCGACAAACGGAAACAGGGTGGCGCTGACGCTCTCACGGATGCGCTCCGCCGTGCGGGCGGCGTCCGTTAGCGACGTGTCCGGCAGCAGCAGAATAAACTCTTCTCCGCCAAACCGGCTGACAATATCCCCCGTGCGGCTGGCCTGACGCAGCAGCGCCGCCAGACTTACCAGCACCGCATCACCCGCATCGTGTCCGTACCAGTCATTGATCTTTTTGAAATGGTCGATATCGATGGCGATTACGCACTGTTCATGTTCGTTGTCACTCTGCGCCGCCAGCGCCGAGAATCCGCGCCGGTTGCAGAGTCCGGTCAGGGGGTCAGTCATCGCTTCATCGTTCAGTGCCGCCAGATGTCCGGCGACGGCGTGACGATGCTCCTGCACCGCTTCCCGGAGCCGGTCTGCTTCGTAATACCAGGTTTTGACCGAGGAGAGGGATTCCGCCTGCGCTTCGCTGCCGCCGTTGCGGACTCTGTCCGCCAGTTTCTCAAGCGGAGAGGCGATGCGTCCCGCCAGAAAAGCAATAATCGCCGCGGTCAGCACGATAATGCCCAGCGTGAACCAGATAGCATTTTCCGCCGTGCGCATCAGCAGGTGCCTGACCGTTTCCGAGGTGCCGGTAATAAACACGTTCCAGCCGGTTTTGTGCAGTGTGCCATAGCCGATCAGATAGTGACGACCGTCGTTTTCCAGCGTGAAATGCCCGCTCTCCGTATCCTCAAGCTGCTTCTGCAGCGCCGGGCTCAGCTGCATTTTCGTGCCGACCTGCGCCGGGTCGTGACTGAAGATGATCAGACCTTCATTGCTGACCACGCTCACCGTAGAGCCTTTGGTATAAAAATGCTGGCTCAGGATGTCGCTCAGCATGCTCTGTTTTTTGAGATAGATCGTGCCGCCTATGTAGCCCAGGTAGCGGCCATCGGCGCTGAACAGCGGCTGGGATAAAAACAGCACATAGTTACCGGCGGCAGAGGTGAACGGCGCGGAGATAAAGGGCTTTTTGGTGGAAATCGCCTGCAGGCTGGCCGCCGAGTGGAGTTTTACGCCAACCAGTTTCAGACTTTCCGGTGAGGTTGCGGCAATGATAGCGTCATGATTCACCACCACGACCGAGTTGAAAAAGCCCGACTGCATCCGCAGGCGATCGGTTTCGCTTTTCAGCTGTGTCAGATTGCCGAGGTCCCTGATCTGCGACGCACTCCACGCCAGTTCGCGCTGCGCTGTCNCCAGATAACGATCGGTGGTATCCGCCAGTTTGCGGGCATAGGCAATNTTCCCCTCAAGCAGGCTGTCTTCGATATTGGCCTTCTGAAACAGCAGCAGCGCACCCAGCAGCAGACCGGAGGTCAGGATGACGCCGCCAATGGAAAGCAGCGTCAGCAGGGAGCGAAGGCGTATTTTTTCGTGGGGCATTGCAGTCGGAATCCGGAGTAAGTATCCCTTTAGTGTAACCGTTGATGGCACGGCTGAAGGGGAGAAAAGAAGAAGATTTACCTCTCCTTCCGGATGATTACCGTTCCGGCGCTGCCCGACAGCGCGCACGCCGGTCAGTCAGAGTTCAGTCCATATCGCTTCATCTTTCGCCACAGGGTGGTGGGACTGATGCCCAGCATCACGGCGGCACGGGCGCGATCGCCACCGGTTCTGTTGATCACCGACGCGATCAGTTTCCTCTCCTGCTTCTCCAGTAAATTCACCTCGTCACTGAGCGTGCAGGGTGGCGCTTCACGCTCACCGGCAGCTGAAGAAAGGTGGCAGAGTGACTGCAATGCATCGGCATCGACTGTGCTGCTCTTATGCAGCACCACCAGCCGCAGGATAGCGGCTTTCAGCTCACGGATATTGCCCGGCCACGCCGCATTATTGAGCAGGGCAACCGCTTCGTCGCTAAACGTCAGCGTCCGGTTCTGGCTGGCCAGCAGCGCGTCGACAATCAGCATAATGTCGCCCCGGCGCGCTCTCAGCGCCGGCAGCCGCAGCTCCAGAATATTGATGCGGTAAAAGAGATCCTGGCGGAACTGTCCTGCGGCCACCATCTGACCCAGGTCTTTGTTACTGGCGGTGATCAGGCGGAAACTGGCGGTGATGAGCCCCTCGCCCCCTACCCGGCTGAACCGTTTTTCCTGCAGAATACGCAGCAATTTGATCTGCACGGCGGGCGGGGCTTCGCTGATTTCGTCGATAAACACCGTGCCGTTCATCGCCATTTCGAAAATACCGGGTTTGCCGCCCCGCCGGGCACTGGTAAACGCCCCTTCAGCGTAGCCGAACAGTTCACTTTCCAGCAGGGACTCCGGGATTGCCGCGCAGTTAAGCGCAATAAAAGGCCCTGCGCTGCGCGCACTGGCGTGATGAATACTCTGGGCAAACAGCTCTTTACCCGTGCCCGTCTCCCCGAGAATATTCACCGGCAGATCGTGAGCCGCATAAAGTCTGGCCTGCTCAATCACAGACACCATCTCAGGCGAGCGGCCCACGATGTCCGAAAAGGTGTAAACCGTGGTGAAGCTGCTGCCTGCAGGCTTTCTCGCCGGGACCGGAGCGCATCCCTCGTGCTGTCCCGCTCTGACGGCGGTGATGAGGGTATAAAAATTTTGCTGACCGGGGATATGTTTCACCGTCAGCCGGAGGGCGTCGCCCTTGATCTCATGTACCTCGTCGGTGATATCCCGCTCATTGATGATGCAGCTGAACAGCGTTTTAAACGCGTCGTTTTTTAAAATCTTATCCCCGATCCGGCAGGGAAAAAGCGACAAACCCCGGGCGTTGATATTGATGACTTCACCGGACTGATCCAGCCACAGGATCCCTTCCCGCGACTGATTGAGGGCTGACCAGGCCATCGCCAGCTTCGTGCTCTCCCTGTTGATATATTTCAGCGTGCTCGCCGCGACATCGAGAGCCTGCTCGATCGCGATATTATCGGTATCCCCCATGATGACCTTCAGATCGTACTTTCTGGCCATTTCCGCGACGGTCAGGCCGCCAATCACCAGATCATAATCATTATCTGCCAGATTTTTGACGACGTTATCAATGTCGTAGTGGTTGTAGACCTGACAGATTTTGAACTCTTCATGCGTCATGTTCTGGTAATGACGAAGAACATGGCAGAACTGCGGAAACCCGACTGCGGCGATTTTTTGTGACTTCTTGCGCGCTTCCATCAGGATACGAAATATGCCGTGCAGGTCGTGGGCGATTTCAATGACCGGAACCGCCACGTTATTCCGAAGCAGTGCCGCGGTGCCACCCCGGCTGATGAGGATGCGGGTTCCTCCCTGAATCAGCTGCTGCGCTTTTTCAACCACGTCAAAATAGCGATATTCGTAAACCGGAATATCGATTTTTTTCTCAAGCAGGACATTCGAGATGCGTTGCGTGATGGTTTGTGACACCGAGAGGATCGCAATTTCGTTGTTTTTCATAGGCCATTCTGCGCCATCGTTTTACCGGAAAAGCGGCAACTTTCGTCACGCTGACAGCAACCGATGCCGCGTGACGAAACGAACAACGCCTGCGCAGGGTAATACGCAGGCAGATTTTTATGGGCGGGATTCTCAATCAGAAACGCTGGCGACGATAGACAATCTGTCCATTGCTGATGGTCGCACAGTTGTCGAGATAGTGATCGCCCGTTAAGCGTTCACCCCGGGTGTCTTCAAACACCACTTTCTCCTGCCGCAGTTTCACGATAGCGATATCGGCAAAGGCGCCGGAAGCCAGCGTGCCTGCCTCGCCCTGCATCTTCATCAGGCGTGCAGGCGTGGTGGTGACGGCGCGAACCACATCGAACAGTGACATCCCCATGTTCAGGTACTTGGACATGATAAAGGGCAGACTGAAGACCTTATCGGTGCGCAGGCTATTTCGCAGGGTCAGATCGGTGCTGATGATGTCCGGGTTGAACCCCTGCTCCATCGCCTTCCGCGCCACGGCAAAGTCAAAGTGCGCCACACCATTCGAACAGTCGAAAATGACGCCGCGATCCCTGGCCGCTTTGATGTCCGGAAAGAGCTCGCCGTTGGCCTGCAGGATGGCATGGCCGGTGCCGTGGAAACAGTGCGCGAAGATATCATCAGCCTGGAAATGCGTAATCAGTTCATCGGCGGGCAGACGCGAATCTGTCACATGCACGCACAGCCCGGTGTTCAGCTGACGGGCCAGTTCCACGGTGGCGAAGAAGGGATCGCCACTGAAGTGACGTCCTCTGGCGATATCCTGGCTGTAACGCAGCTTCAGACCGAGAATATTGTCGCGATGTTCATTCACCGTCCGGGCAATCTTTTCCACGTTGAAGTTGGCCGGGTTAGTATTTTCCAGATACCCGGTCGGCCCACCGCCCAGCGTGGAGAGGCCGACATTGACGACGTTCAGATAGCTTTTTATCCGCGTCTGCGCCGTGTTGATGACGCTGTTACGGAACAGCCCGTAGTTCACCCAGCCGCTGCTGCCCGCATCCACCACCCCGGTCACGCCATTGGGCAGGCCGATCACATCGGGGTTAACGCTGATAGCCGTGCCCCCATGAAAAACGTGGGCATGAAAGTCAATCAGGCCCGGCAGCACCAGGCAGCCCGCCGCGTCGATGACGGTCTCCGCCTCCAGGTTGTCAACCGACTGCAGATCGACGATACGGTTGCCTGCCACCCCAACGCTCTGGTCGAGGAAGATGGCGCGTTCCGGGTCCACTACCCGGCCATTTTTAATCAGAATATCCAGTTTCATTTTGCTTTTTCCTTTAACCAATACCGATCATTTTCCAGTAGGGGATCCCTATCAGGAAAAAGACCAGCACGTTGACCAGCACCATGGCGCTACCCAGTAACCAGAAGGTTTTTTGCGGGACATACCCACTTGAGAAGGTGAAGACACCCGCGCCGTTGCCGTAATGGGTCAGGAGTGCGCCATACCCGGCAGAGAAGGCCAGTGACAGTGCGATGTACATCGGGTGGGCCTGCGTGGTCATGCCCAGCGTGAATAACACCGGATAGAAAGAGACCACAAAGGCACTGTTAGAAACGAAGAAGTAACGCACCGCGAGGCTGATAAAAACCAGTACGCCAAGGGCACTGATTTCGCTGAGTTGCGACAGGTCCAGATAGTTTTTGATCACGTCGACCAGAAAGACATAGAAACCGCCTTTAGAGAGCGCGACCGCACAACCGTAAAACGCACCGTACCAGACAAAGGTCTGCCAGGCCGATTTTTCACTGGCTACATCGTTCCAGTTCAGTACGCCGAACAGCAGCAGACAGGCCAGGAATGCCAGCCCCACCGGAATGAAGGGGATCCCCGTTAAAGAGCCGGTCATCCAGCCGAGAATACCCAGCACAAAGAAGACCATCAGCAGTTTCTCTTCACGCTTTACCGGGCCCAGCTCGTGCAATCCCTGAACGGCAATGTCATTGACGTTATCGATGCTCTTCAGTTCAGGCGCATAGAGTTTATAGAGGATCCAGGGGGCNGCCAGCAGCACCAGNCCCGCCGGCAGGATGGCAGCCTTNANCCAGACCATCCAGCTGAGATTCACATTCATGATCTCATTCGCCAGCGANACGGTAATCGAGTTGGTNGCCATCCCGGTCAGGAACAGGCTGGAGGTNCCCATNGAGACGACATACATCAGAATCGTGAGATAAGCGCCAATCCTGCGACTGCCCTTATCGGGCGTTGATCCCAGTGCTTCGGCGATGTTGCGGAAAATGGGATAGGTGATGCCGCCGGAACGCGACATGTTTGAGCCTGTGGCCGGTGCCAGCACCGTGTCGGTTACCATCATCAGGTAACCCAGTGTCAGCGTATTTTTGCCATAGCGCTGAAGCAGCAGGTAAGCGATACGTTTACCTAAGCCGGTGATCACGAAGGCTTTGCAGATGATAAAGGCACTGATGATAAACCAGACCATCGGGCTGCCAAATCCCGCAAACAGCGGGCCAGGCGCAATGAACAGTGACGCGAAGCCCAGAATAATCAGCATAATCACGGCGTCGGTGAACGGACGCAGAACCAGACCGCACAGCATCGCCAGATAGATACCGACTAAGTGCCAGGTCTGGGCGGAGAGGCTTTCCGGGGGCGGGATCATCCAGAACAGAACGGGGAAAAAAAGGATGGGTAAGAGCTTCAGATAAAGCATGATGATATTACCTCTGCTTAGCAGCCGCGCGCCGGGACGCCGGGACGCGGCTTTTCATTATTTTTAAGAATTAGCGGTAAACGTCGTCGATGAACTCAACGCCTTTTTCATCTAATGATTTTCTGACCCATGCCCGGTTCGCGGTGCCACGCTTCGCTGCGGCAACTTTACCGGCGTCAAAACTGGCGTATTCCGTCGCTTTTTCGAGCAGCGCCGCGGCATCGTTCAGCGGGACGACTATCACCCCGTCCGCATCGCCCACGATCAAATCCCCCGGACACACCGCGACACCGCCGACGGCGATGGGGGTATTGACCTCTCCCGGTCCTTCTTTAAACGGACCGGCGGGGTTTGAACCCGTGGCGAAAATGGGGAAATCGAGTACCGAGAGGGCATCAATATCCCGGACAGGCCCATCCAGCACGATGCCGGCAATTTTGCGATCGTAGTGAGCGTAAGCGATCATGATCTCCCCCATCAGCGCACGGGACCGATCGCCTTCGTTGGAGACCACAATGACATCGTTTTCTGTTGCCATATCCAGCGCCGCATGCAGCATCAGATTGTCACCGGCGCGCGCCTTCACGGTTATGGCATAGCCCGCCATGACAGGTTTCACCGGTGAAGAGATCCGCCTGATGCCGTTACCGAGTACAGCAATTCGGTTCATGGTGTCAGCAATGTTGGCCACAGGCAGCTGCTGATAGGCTTCGAGTAACGCCACGTCAAAAGCGGGACGCTGTGTGAAAATACGGTTACCAATAGACATACGCTTCTCCTTAAAAGCCCGGCACCGGCCAGGATGGTTTTTTGCCCGATAACACTTCATCAATGCCGATAGCGGAATGCAGCGAGGCACGGTCCGTGGCTTCTTTCGTGGCGGCACCAATATGGGGGGCAATTACGACGTTACTCAGTGCAAAAATGGGATCGGCGGGATCGAACGGCTCTTTCTTCAGGACATCCAGCCCGGCTCCGGCAATCTGAGAGGTCGACAGCGCGTGATAAAGCGCTTTTTCATCGACCAGCTTGCCGCGTGCGGTATTGATGAAGTAAGCCTCTGGCTTCATCAGTGAAAACTGCTTTTCACCGACAAAGTCAAAGGTCTCTTCTGTCGCCGGGCAGTGCAGCGAAACAAAATCACTCTCCCGGAAAATCCGGTCAAAATCCTGAGTTAACTCAACACCGTCCGGCACCTGAGCAGCTGTTTTGTAGGGGTCAAAAGCAATGACTTTCATGTTGAAGCCATGCAGCGCCTTCATGGCTACGCGTGAACCAATATTGCCGACGCCAATAAGGCCGAGGGTTTTTCCGTCCAGCTCAACTTTTGGCGTGCGCAGTTTTGCCCAATAATAATCTTCCAGCATTTTCTCTTCGACGAGACGGAAGTTACGTGAGCAGTGCAGCATGAAGAAAAGCGCCAGTTCAGCCACGGACATACTGTTGGCGACAGGCGCATTAAGCACCGTGACGCCGTGGCGTTTTGCCGCCTCTAAGTCAACGGTGTCATAGCCTGCGCCATGGCGTGCAACCACTTTTAATTTTTTTGCTGCGGCAAATACGCGCTCAGACATTTTTGAAAGTCGAACAATAATTCCGTCACAGTCAGGGATATCGCGAATGATATCCTCCTCTTCCATGCCGGAACCGGTAATGAGTTCGTAGCCACGACTCTCCAGATAGTCCCGCCCTTCCTTCATGATCTCCTGCGGAAGCAGAAT
>Ga0058692_1000845_pt1 | contig 12117 bp, 10 predicted proteins | sample AgamicAtAmrz_FD_55216 | JGI IMG/M metagenome (GOLD analysis project Ga0058692, IMG submission 55216) | Agave microbial communities from Guanajuato, Mexico - At.Am.rz | ecosystem: Host-associated > Plants > Roots > Rhizosphere | place: Guanajato, Mexico | collected 2012-06-07 | reverse complement strand
GCTGCTCCAGCACCTGAAGCTGTTGCCAGGCCAGATCCTCCTGGCCGGGAAGGCGCGCCACCAGCCGCCAGTACTCCAGGGCAATGTTAGGATCGGGGAAGACGCCGTTAAACAGGGCATCGTAGGCGCTTTTCGCCTCCGCCAGTCGTCCTGAGGTGGCAAGCAGCCGCGCCTGCTGCAGTTGCTGCCGTCCGTCAGACGACATCATGCGCAGGCCGGCGGCAGATTCCCGCGCCGCTGCGGAGTCGGGCGCCAGCCGGTTGAGCTGATCCAGCAGGGTCTGTGCGGTGGTGAGATCGCCCTGATGCAGCGCCAGTCGCAGACGCGCCGCCAGCACCTGGGGATTCTCCGGGTCAATCTTCTCCAGCCGGTAGAGCGACTGCTGCACCAGCTCATACTTGTTGGTCGATTCGCCGATGCGCACCTGGGTCAGCAGCCAGTCAACCGGTGAAACCTGCGGACCGGCGACAGGCGCAGCCTGCCCCGGCAGCGCACCCAGCAGGCCGATCAGCACACCTGCCCGCAGCAGAAGCGACTTATTCATCTTCATCATCAAGCAGACGGCGGCGCGAGATAAGGCGCATCAGACGCCAGACCAGCATGGCAAACAGCACCACGACACCCACCGAGCAGAGCGCCAGCCAGAAAGGATGGGTAGCCAGCGCGGCCCAGAGCCGCTCCCACCAGGGGAGGTGGCCCACATAGTAGGTCTCGCCGACACGCAGACTGTTCACACCCGACTCACGGACAATTGCCGTAGAGCCTGAGATGGCCGCACGCTTGCCGCTGTCAGCCAGCGCCTCATCGAGCAGCTGCCAGCTGCGCGGACTGCCATCGGCGAGCAGCGCAACCACACTGCGCTGATCGTAGAACGGCGACTGGAAACCAATCACGGTGGCCAGCGGACCCCGGGAGCCGATGGCGGTGGTGCTTTCTGCGCTGCGTTCCGCCTCGCTGAGAGTCTGAGCCGGCAGAGATGCCCGTCGCGCCGGGGTTTTCAGCCAGCTGGCGGTGGCGTCAACCAGCGCGCTGATCCGGCGGTCGTCCTGAAGATCTTTGGGGATGTCGCCGATCAGCAGCAGATCCGCGTCCTGCTTCTGCGCCGTGCGCCAGTCGTCGGTAAGCTGCACGCGCAGCGCCGGATACCCGGTCTGCGCGCCGATATTGCCCACCGCATTCAGCAGGGTAGCGACCTGCTGCGCATCCGGATCCGGCTGAACCAGCACCAGCGTCTGGGAGAGATCGGCGTAGCGGCTGAACGGGAAGCCGGCATTCGCCCAGGTCTGCAGCGACGGCATTTCGATGTAGTGGCGATAACCGGAGAAGTCGATGCTGGAGTTGTCGTCCACCACCACATGATTGCTCACCGGGGTGACGGTTTCGCAGCGTCCGTCCGCCGTGCCGCCCATAAAGGTCGTGGCATAGTCGAAATCGAAACGCAGCTGATTCATCACGCCCAGACGGAGCGCCGGGATTTTCAGCTCATGACTCTTGTCTGTCGTCCCCTGCAGCAGGGGAAGGTGCAGCAGCTGCTGTCCGGCCGTGTTTTTCGGCTGCAGCGGGTAGTCCTGAATGAACTGATTGTTCAGGTTGACCGCCAGCCTGGAGCCGTCCGGCTGGGTGGGCGAGGTGTAACGATAGTTCAGATCCATATCGATACCGCGCGCCCGCACCAGGAAGAGATCGGGTGGCAGATTCAGCGTCAGGCTGATCGGATTAGGCTGCAGACCATCAGACTGCAACTGATTTTCATATTGCGTCAGCTCGGCAAAGGTCGTGCGGCGATCGGTGCGTACCCAGTTTGGCGCATCATAAGGCTGGCGCGGGGCCAGCAGCGTGACGCGATCAATGGTGGAGGTATCGCCCCGCAGCAGTAACTCGCCCTGCGCAATGCCGTGCACGGCCGTCAGCAGGTCGTCGTCGTTGCGGCCCAGAATCAGCAGCATTTTCTCATAGGGATTGTCAGGCTGACTGACGATCTCTACGGTCGGTTTGCTCACCGGCGGCAGATCTTTCAGGAATGCCGGGCGCGCATCGTTGGTGGCAAACACCACCGCGTGCTGTTGCTGCGGCAGCTGGTTGTAGAGGACCGGGAAGCGCTGGCCGCGCCAGGCGGCTTTGCTGCCAAACCAGGAGGCGAGGATGGCGGCAGCCCGCTGCTGCGCGACATCGGGCTGGGCGGCAAACACCATCGGCAGGGTCAGCGGCCGCGTGTCGCGCGCATCAAAGAAAGGCTCCGGGAAGTGTGACAGGTCGTTTTTCAGCGGCAGCTTTTGCAGCGTCAGATCCAGGCTGCTGGCTTTACCGATATCGAGCCAGATGGTGCTGTTGGCCGGGTTTTCACAGATGTTGGCGTAGTGACCGACCAGCTCAAAGCGGACGCGGTTAAAATCGGCGATAAACCGGGGGTCCAGCGCAAGCTGCGTCTGATTCTCTTTGCCGATCTGCTCCGGCGTCAGGGTAATCAGGCTCACCAGTTCATCGTTGAGATAGATCTTCAGCTGCGACAGGGTCGGCAGCAGCGCAGGCGATGGCCGATAGCTGAGGTTCAGCATAGCACTCGTGACGACTTCGTCGCTGCGCACCCCAAACTCAATCTGCCCGGTGGTGCGCGTTCCGCGCAGCGTCATGCTGCCTGGCGGCGGTGCCAGCTTAGCAAAGCTCAGCTGGCTGTTTCGCAGCGGCGCAGCCGACGGCTGCGGTACGGCCTGCTGCGCCGTCTCTCCGGCCGCGCTGACCGGTGCATTTTCCTCTGCTGCAGCGCAGCTTAATGTTGCGGAACCCAGCAACAGCGCAGCGACCCACCTGTTTATTCTCGTTGTCGTCATATCATCAACTCAATGCAGATTTTTTGAGGCGGGCACGCGTCCGATGCCTTGCGGCAACAGCGAAGCCAGCCAGCTTACCCCAGCGGTAAGCAGGTTAAACAACCGACGTAACTGCGGCGGACCATATTCCGCCAGGCGCAGATAACCTTTGAAGCCGAGGATCATAATATCGGTGAGGCTCTGCACCGGTTTATCTTCCGGGAACCCGTCCTGCCACAACGCCCAGGTATCGGCACGGGCGAAGGTACACTGGATAAAATCGATGTGCTGCCGGGTGGTCAGGGACTCAAGGCGAACGCCCGCCCGACGGCCAAAGACGCGCTGCACCGTACAGGGGAAGCTGAACTCCTGCTGACCGCGACGCAGCAGCAGCCAGACCTTTTCATCCTCCCGCAACGCATCCGGCTCGCGCAGCTCCAGACCCACCCCGCCATCGGAGTAGTCCCGCAGCGTACAGGGCAGCATGTGGCCGTTTTCGCGCGCAATGGCGGCAGGCATCGCAATCTCCACGCGATGGGCCTCGCGGATCTGCCGGGCTTCAACCGAGACCGCCACCGCGCCCCCCAGAATCACCATGTTGTAGATGACCCACACCAGGCTGACCCACACCGTTAACACCTCGTTGGCCGGGCCGTGCTGCATGCGCCAGAACGCCATCCCTACCCCCGCCAGGTTAAGCAACACCAGCAGCATATAAGGCCGGGTGATGACCCAGTCCAGATGCCGCTTCTCCACCAGCCCGCCTTTGGCGGTGACGTTAAACTTGCCTTTGTGGGGATTGATCAGCGCAACGGTGGTGGGCAGTGCGATATACCACGCCAGCACCGTTTCGTAGACTTCACTCCAGAACGAGTGCCGCCAGCGCCCCTGAATACGCGAGTTGGTCAGGCTGGTGTGCAGCATGTGGGGCAGCACATAGACCGCGATGGCCAGCGCGGGCGCGTAGATGATGTAGGCGTGGCAGAGCAGAAAGGCCAGCGGAGCCAGCAGGAAGATCAGCCGCGGAATGCCGGAGAGAAAGTGCAGCATGGCGTTGGCATAACAGAGTCGCTGCACCCACTTAAGCCCTTTACCGAACAGGGGGTTATCCAGACGGAAGATCTGCACCATGCCGCGTGCCCAGCGGATTCGCTGTCCGATATGCGCCGACAGGCTCTCGGTCGCCAGTCCGGCGGCCTGAGGAATACGGATATAGGCCGAGGTGTAACCCAGCCGGTGCAGGCGCAGCGAGGTATGCGCATCTTCCGTTACGGTTTCGACCGCGATNCCGCCAATCTCCTCCAGCGCGGTGCGGCGCAGAATGGCGCAGGAGCCGCAGAAGAAGGTCGCATCCCAGGTATCGTTGCCATCCTGAACCAGGCCGTAAAAGAGTGATCCCTCATTCGGCGTGCGGCGAAAACGGCCCAGATTGCGCTCAAACGGATCGGGCGAAAAGAAGTGGTGCGGCGTCTGCAGCATGGCCAGCCGGGGATCTTTGATAAACCAGCCCATGGTCATCTGCAAAAAGGCGCGCGTCGGCACATGGTCGCAGTCAAATATCGACACGAAGTCGCTGCGGCAGTGCTTTTTCAGCGCATGGTTGATGTTGCCCGCTTTGGCGTGTTCATTCGAGGGACGCACCACATAGTTAACGCCAATGCTGGCGGCGAACGCGCGAAACTCGGGCCGGTTGCCATCATCCAGCAGATAGATGTTAAGCCGATCTTTCGGCCAGTCGATACCCAGCGCGGCGTAAAGCGTCGGCCTGACCACGCTCAGCGGTTCGTTATAGGTCGGAACCAGCAGATCCACCGACGGCCACAGCGCACGATCGGCAGGCATCGAAACCGGCTGACGGTTGAGCGGCCATAGCGTCTGGAAATAGCCCAGCACCAGCACCACCCAGGCATAGGTTTCGGCGGCGATCAGCAGCAGACCCAGCACCAGGCTGAGCGGGTCATCCCAGTTGAGTGTCGAGGTGTAACGCCACCAGAGATAGCGGCAGGATACGGTCAGCGACAGGACGATCAGCATCATGGTCGGTAAGCGGCCCGGCACGCGCCGCACCACCATCGCCAGACTCCAGAGCAGCAGCACAAAGATAAACTGCGTCAGCAGGTCAAAGGGCTGGCTGATACAGAGCAGCGCCAGTACCGACGCGATCACGCCCATTCCGGCCAGGAGAGCGTAACGCAGCAGGGGCGGCAGTCTCTTCAGCCGTTTTTCCGCCCGCGCGCCCAGCCCCTGCGCCTCTGCCTGCCTGCCACGCCTGTCGAGCCAGCGATAGACCCGCTGCCGCCAGCCAGCCAGGGTGGCGAAGCCGTTCACGCGGCGGCGGCCATCACCCGGCAGGATAAACACCAGCCAGAGCGTCTGGATCAGATAGCGCACAGGATCAAGCGGCTGCGGGCGTTCGGGCGAAATATGCGGATAGAGGCGGCGGCGCTGCTGAATAATCTGCTGCCAGCCCGGTGCCTCCAGCCGCAACAGCGTCACCGCCAGCCCGCACCAGAAGAGATGCAGCGCGCTGGCGAAGCGGGATGCTCCGTTGTTCCGGGCGGTGCTGTAGCGACGCTGCAACGCCAGCCAGGCGGGTCGGGTCAGCAGCCAGCGCAGCGGGTTCATACGCGATCGCCTTTCAGATGAAGCAGCAGCCAGTTCGCCAGGGTGGTGAGCTCTTCGCTGACCAGCGCGTGGGGCCGGTATTCTCCGACCGGCTGCTTCATCATCAGCGCTTCTGACAGCGCTTCATCCCGGTGGATCAGCAGCGGGATCAGCGGATTCAGCGACGCCATCCAGAGCTGATGCAGATCCTGCTGCAGGCGGCTGTTGGCGTTGAACTGGTTGATCAGAAAACGGGTCGCCGCAGGAAAGCGTTGCTGACTCAGGCGCAAATGGCAGTTCGCATCGGGCGTAATGACGCCGAGCAGGCCATCCAGCTGCGCATAGAGCGCTGTATGCCACGGCGCGCTTTCGGCGGGCAGATCAAAAATTATCCAGCCGTAGCGCCCCCGCAGCGCCGGTAGCGCCGCCAGCAGCGGGGCAGCAATCGTGCTGTCCTGAACCGCAGCGGAAGCGGAGAGCTGACCGTAGGGGAGCAGATCCGGCCCCTGCGGATAGCGCCGGGCGCTCTGCAGCCAGTCGCCGCCGTGACACAGCGCCTGCATCCAGCCCTGCTCCGCCTGCACCGGCAGATTAAAATGCATGCCGAGCTGGCTGACCGGCGAGCCGTCAATCAGCAGAACCTGTTCACCCAGTGCCGACAGCGCCCAGCCGAGGCCCGCGCAGAGAGAGGAGGTGCCGACACCGCCCCGGATGCCCTGAAGTGCCATCAGCGCCATCAGCGATGCGGCTCCGGCTGTGCGGCAACGGTTTCGGTTAACAATGGCCAGCGCGATACGATCTCTGCCAGCCGTTCTTCGCGGGCAATATCGATATAACGGAACGCGTGCAGAGAAAAGGCGTCACGCAGTGCGCTGATATCATCCTGAGGTCCACCCTCAACGGCGACCGGCGTATAAACATTCGGGTTTGTCATTATTTTTCGCCACGAATAAACAGTGTCGGATTGAGGACAGTGGCCTCTTCGCCTTTTTTCTGAAAAGGGGTTTCCAGAATAAGGACGCTATCAGAAAAGCGTAATTGGCCTGTCGCAGTAATTTTTAATTCGTCAGGTTACAACCTGTGCTGACTATAATAAACTAGCCTGGGCTGGAACAATATCGAATTCATTATGAAAAATTCTTTTTCACTGGGGCTGCGACAGGTTCAGCCTGAAGTCATAACGTTGCAAAATCCCGGTTTTTATTGGGTCACCTGCGCACGTCAGCAGGATATGCGTGCCTTTATTCGACAGGTTATTTCCCAGCAGCATGCCGCCACGCTCATCAGCGCCGGGCTGCCGCCCCGCGAGCTGCTGACGCCCGACCTGACGGGCGGCCCCGACCGTATCCCGCTTTTTTCTCTGCCGGCAAATAAAAAAAGTCTGCTGCAGCTGGAAAGGGATTTATCCCGCACGCTCAGTCATAAAAGTGGGCTGGTGATCTTCAGCAGCAGTACGGCGCAATGGGATAAATTAAACGAAGCGGAGTTGCGTGACTGGATAACACGCATGCGCAGAATGTTGCGCAAACGAAATATTACACTTCTCATCGTCACCACCGGTATTACTCTTTTTAATCAGACCAGCTCGCTTCAGCGTTATTATCGTCAGATAGACGGACTGGCTTATTTAACCGTTGAGCAGGATAGCTGGCTGTATCAAATAAGCTGGTGGTATACCGGCGAAAGACTGTTTGCCGATCGCACGCTTCGTCTGGGCTATGAAGATGCGCATTTCTTTGCGTTAAAAGAAACGCAGGAACCGCTGAGCCTGAATGACGAGCAACACTATCTGGCCGATAAAAGCGTGCTTGAAGGCGCGCCGCCGCTTTCCCGCCAGTGGCAGCTGTTTGACGATAATCAGCAGGTCTGGTTGCAGGCGCAGCAGGCCCATGCGGCCACCGTGATCTTCAGCCTGAATCACAGTGAACAGATCGGTGAACTGGCAAAAATGGTGCACAGCCTGCGCCGCGCGCGCGGCAACGGGCTGAAAATTGTGGTGCGTGAGATGGGCGTCAGCCTGCGTTACAGCGATGAGCGCCTGCTGCAGGCCTGCGGCGTGAACACCATTGTGCCCACCACGGCAGCGATGTCGCGCTTTCTCACCATGCTTGAAGGGATTCAGGGGCAGCGGTTCAGTCGTCGCGTGCCCGCCAGCCTGGATGCGCTGATCGCCTCCCTGCAGCCGCTGCATGAAAAAGGTTATCTGCGCCTGGATGCGTTCTGTGAGGCGGTCAGCCAGTTAATCAGCAACACCCTGCTGCCGGAAAATGACAAAGGCCTGCTGGTCGCCCTGCGCCCGGTGCCGCAGCTCACCCCTCAGCAGGTTCTGACGCTCTGCAAACCGCGCCGCTTTGGCGATCTGGTCACGGTGCTGGAGGATCGGGTGATTCTGTTCCTCTCCTCCTGCCGCTACAACGACCTGGATAAAGCGCTGAAATTTATCTTTTCACTGCCGCACGATGAGCTGTTTGCCAACCGGATTATCTGGTTTGAGGACAACCAGATCCTCGCCGAGATCGGCAACATTAAAAAAATGACGCCGATGGCGCTGCAGGTGCTGACGCCGGTTTCCGATTNGGTGCGCNNCGCGGNGACCCCGCCAGTGGCCGCGCCGGAGCGCCCGGTTCCGCAGCCCATTACATTACTGCCGGAGAGAGAGTCCTGATGAACCTGATGGATTGGGTGCAGATTGCGCTGCTGCTGCTGTTCATTTTGCTGATCGCCAGACCCGTGTGGCAGCAGTGGCTGCCGCGCCGCTGGAACGGTCTGCTGAATCGCCTGTTACCTGCACGTGCGCTGAAGTCTGAGGGGCACTGGCAGCGTCAATCTTCAAAAACGGATGCCAACATTAATGAAAAATGATCAACCCGCTGCGGCCCACGCTTCCCGTTTGTGGTCCTGCTGGCGCGGCCTGGGCGGCTGGAATTTCTATTTCTTAGTGAAGTTTGCCCTGCTGTGGTACGGCTATCTTAATTTTCACGCCCTGAGCAATCTGGTGTTTCTCGCCTGGCTCCTCTTCCCGCTGCCGTCGCTGCGCCTGCATCGCCTCCGTCACTGGATCTCCCTCCCCATCGGGATCGGGCTGTTCTGGCATGACACCTGGCTGCCCGGGCTCAGCAGCCTGCTCAGCCAGGGCGACCAGCTGGCGGGCTTCTCCGCCGCTTACCTGCTCGATCTGGCTGACCGTTTTATTAACTGGCAGATGTTAGGTGCGCTGTTTGTGCTGCTGGTTATCTACCTGTTTATTTCGCCCTGGATCCGCATCACCGTGCTGGTGTCGCTGATGATGATCTGGCTCAACGTGCTGACTATCGCCGGCCCGGCGATGTCGCTGCTGCCCACGCGCGCCGCCACGCCGCAGGTGGTTCTGAATCAGACGCCCGCCGCCGCCAGCCAGCCCGCGGCGGCACCGGAGGGGCTCGACCAGTCGGCTGCCCCCACCAGCGCCAGCCTGACCGCCTGGCTCAGCCGCTTTTATGAGAGTGAACGCAAGCGCGTCACCCACTTCCCTGACAGCCTGCCAGCCGATTCGCAGCCGTTCGACATTCTGGTGATCAATATCTGTTCGCTCGCCTGGTCTGATATGGATGCGTCCCAGCTGCGTAATCACCCGCTGTGGCAGCACTTCGACATCATGCTGACCAACTTCAACTCGGCCACCAGCTACAGCGGCCCGGCGGGGATTCGCCTGCTGCGTGCCAGCTGCGGTCAGACCTCGCACAGTGACCTCTATAAGCCCACCGATTCACGCTGCTATCTGTTCGATAATCTGGCGAAACTGGGCTTTAAAGAGCAGCTGATGATGGATCATACCGGTGTATTCGGTAACTATCTCAAGGAGTTACGCGAGTCAGGCGATATTCAGGCTCCGCTGATGTCCCAGGCGGGTATTGCGCCGGAACTGACCTCGTTCGACGGCTCGCCGGTGCTTAACGATGCCCAGGTGATGCAGCGCTGGCTGGATGACCGCAGCAAGAGCAGCGATGCGCGCAGCGCCACCTTCTACAATCTGATCCGCTGCACGACGGCACGCGCGACCTGGGCAGCACGAAAACGGCCCCGTGGAAGCCGCGCGCTCAGCTGCTGTTTGACCAGATCGACGCCTTCCTGACGCAACTGGAGAAATCGGGCCGCCGGGTGATGGTTCTGGTGGTGCCGGAGCATGGTGCCGCGCTGCAGGGCGATAAAATGCAGATGTCCGGCCTGCGCGATATCCCCAGCCCCGATATCACGCACGTGCCGGTGGGAATTAAGTTTGTCGGCATGAAGGCACCGCATCAGGGACAGCCCCTGAATATCGATGCACCAACCAGCCTGCTGGCTGTCTCAGAGCTTGTCTCGCGCGTGGTCGATGGTCAGGTGTTTAATGCGCCGAATGTGAACATGTCGGTGCTGACGGACAAGCTGCCTCAGACGCCTGTCGTGTCGGAGAATGATGGTGCGGTGGTGATGATGTATCAGGGCAAACCCTGGATCCGGCTTAACGGCGGCGACTGGGTAGCCTACCCGCAGTAGCGCAGCGATGAAGGGGGTTCAGGCGCGTCGGCGCGCCTGAACCGGAATGAACCCGCTGCTATCCGCAACAGGGCGCTGAGCAATCAGCGCTTCTCCTGAAAGGCCTGCCAGGTCAGTAACTGCAGGCTGGCCGAAAAGTAGTTCTGATCCGCCGCCAGCGTATCGCTCAGATAGCCCGTCTCATTCAGCGTCAGGTCACGTACTGCCAGCAGACCGCCCTCAAGATGGTAAGGGGCCGGGGTATTCGCCAGCACGTCAAACCAGGCTGGCGTCAGCATCCGGCTGTAACCCTGCCAGACGCGCTGAAACGGCACCAGCGCCAGACTGTGCGGGTCATACCACCAGATGTTCAGCGGCACGCGAATGGCGTCGTAGCTGAAGCGGCTGGAATAGCCGACTGCCGGGGCAACCGATCCGTCAGCATTCAGCGCCACCCAGTCCAGCGGCAGGCCGGTTTTCCCAAAGCTCAGCTTACCCAGCAGATCGAAACCGTCATTGATCAGCTTATCCCAGACCTGGAGATGGCTGCGCTCGCCAAACTCATGCCAGGCCTGAAACAGGAAGTAGGAGGGGTTCAGCACTACAAAGCTGCCTTTGTTAAAGCCCTGCGCCCCCGGCAACAGCACGGTGTGCCCGCCAAAATTCGCCACATCCAGCCGGATGATGGCACGCTGGATACGGTCAGAGGCCTGCTGATAGCTCTCTGCCTGCCACTTCTGCGCGGCACGCTGCAGCGCCCAGGCGAGCAACACATCACCATCCGAGGCGTTGTTTTTGTCGGCAACCGGGTTGTCACTGCCCGGCACATAGCGCCAGTAGAACAGCTCGGTCTGCGGATTACGCAACTGGGTGCGCGTCCACTGCCACAGCCGGTCAAAGGTGGCGCGGTCATCGTTAGCGACTGCCAGCAACATGCCATACCCCTGACCTTCGGTGTGACTGACATTGTTATTGGCGGTGTCGATGATCCGCCCTTCAGGGGTGACAAAACGGCTTTTAAAAGTGTCCCAGCCGCTGGCACTGGCCTGCGCGCTGCAGGCCAGCAGTAACACTGAGCAGATCCAGCCCAGCCAGAATGGCTTACGTTTCATAGTTGATCCTATTGATATCGATAGTACAGCGTACTGCCTTCACTGCGTTCAGCCGTCACCGGCACCCGGTTGCTGCCGCCCTGCCCCTGCAGCCAGCCCGAAAAAAGACCGGCCAGCACCGCACCAAACGCCAGCTGCCACTCAGCCGGTGAAAGGATGTTGTCGCCTGCCGGTATAGCGTGACAGGTAATCTGCAGCGCCGCCTCTTCCGGCTGAAGCTGCACAAATCCCCAGTTAAAGCGCGCCAGCTGCAGATTACACTCGCGCTCCAGATCCTGCACGGTGCGTGCCGCTGGCAACGGATAGCGGGTCGCCAGCGACTCCCCCATGCGGTAGAGGAAGGCTTCCGCCTCCTGCTGACCGGCGTTGGCGATCATCCCCTCAATCAGCACGCTGACCAGGTCAAACCAGCCCGGCTGCCAGGGATGCGAACCGCCCGAATGCTCACTCATTACTTCTCTCCGAACAGATAGCGGACATAGAGCTGCGCACTGCTTTCGTTGTAGTCACCAAAGGTGTCATAGCCCAGCTGGCCGCCAATCGTCACATCTTTATTGAGTTTATAGTCAGCCCCCGCGTGCAGGTTGTAGCCGACGCCATTTTTACTGCCACCCGAATAGTACGCCTCTTTCACGCTGCCACCGGCGGCAAGCGCCTCCAGCTGCGACTGCAGCCGGGCATCGGCCGGGAAGTACGCACTCTTATCCTGGCTGTAGCTCTGATAACCGGCGGAACCGCCGATGTTCACTTTCAGATCGTTAAACCGGCGAGAGAACTCCACCGGGAAAGAGACCGCCGCATAGTTCTGCGGGCTGAAGTAGCCGCCCTGCCCGTAGCTGAAATAGCTGAGGTTTTTCGAGAAGTCCATCCACGACAGGCTCATCCCCACTTTCAGCTCGCGGTCGTCGCTGTGGAACGGACGAACGTAAGCGCCTGCCGTCGCCTGCAGACTGTTGTTGCTGGCAACATTTTCGCCCAGATAGTTGTAAGCGCCTGCCCCGGCATAGAAGCCCGCATCGCCATTGTCATAGCTTAACAGGGCGTTAGCTCCGTTCTTCGTGACCCGGCCCCAGCGTTTACCGCTGGCCTTATCCTCTGCG
>Ga0058692_1000843_pt1 | contig 12129 bp, 14 predicted proteins | sample AgamicAtAmrz_FD_55216 | JGI IMG/M metagenome (GOLD analysis project Ga0058692, IMG submission 55216) | Agave microbial communities from Guanajuato, Mexico - At.Am.rz | ecosystem: Host-associated > Plants > Roots > Rhizosphere | place: Guanajato, Mexico | collected 2012-06-07 | reverse complement strand
AGCGAGTTCGGTCACAATGGCTTCAAGATGAGCGTATGCCTGTCAAACTTACGGCGGCGCTCGCATGGTCATCGGCCGCGACCCTTCACGAAAAACCTGATTTCGCACGGTCTTTGCTGGAACGTGCTGCGCGGGGAACCACTCAGACAGTCAGAGAATGGAACGCCTCGGTCTTGATCAACCTCATGGATCGAGCTGCTGCCGCGATGTATCGCGAGAAACGCAGTGAGGTCGTTTCGATACTAGAGATACCCTACTCCCTCGCGATCTCATGTGCGAATACGCCTTTGGCAAGGAGCCTTGATCTTCAGACGTTACTGGCAGCGGTGAATGGAGATGGCATCGCCCAGAAAAAAGTGATTGATAATCCCGTTTGGAACCAAAGCCGGACGGCACATGCGTTTGCGACAGCTCCGAAGTAACCGCATCAGTTGCTACATCTGGAGATGTGACGCCGAACTGGTGTTGAAGACTCAAGGTGCCGTCTCGACTAAAAACCGCTAGATACCGCTGATCTGCACTATCTAGCGGCCATCACATCTCCGTGAACGACAGTCAAAAAACGCAACGCACCTAGCACCTTCACACGCACATTTTTACGCACACTCAAATTTTCAATCGAAATAACAAAATAAAACCATATACATACAGATAGACCACCCTGACTCTTAATCAGCGGGTCGTAGGTTCGAGCCCTACATCACCCACCAAATTCCTCCTGAAATGACAAGACGTTGCGATGCTAACTTAAAGCATCGCATAAACGCGCCGGGCTTTCGCCAAGGCCTCAGCTTTCGACAATGTTTCGATAGTGGTTGCGCATAGAGCCGCCCTCGTCACCTGCAACGCGCGGCTGCGCCAACGGTCGGGCTGGTGTCAAACGCGCCTATAATTCCGTTTCCGGCGCCTTGATATCTGCCCCGACAAAACGCGGCGCCAGCGGCCGCCCCGCGATACGGCTTCCAAATTGCTCGGTGAAAGGCACAGGTGCCGCCCGTTTGACCGCCTCGATGGCGGANTCGATGAAGGCCTTGCGCCTCGGGCTGTCTTCCTGTGGGCGCGCGGCGGTGACCACCACCTTGCCCCTTATCTGTCCGTCCTTGTGCAGAATGAACTGCAATGTCACGACCAGCCCCGCCGTGTCTTCNGGCGGCACCCAGCAGGCGTAGATCGCATCGAACATTTCATTGATATTGCCGGNCGGTGTCGGGTCGTTGCAGACCCGTGACTGGCCTGAGGCCTGCGTCGAAAAACCGGCGGACAACAGGACCAGCGCCACGAGGCCTGNNAGCCTGAACGCGCTGGCGAATGGAAACCAATGCGGGATCAAATCAATACCCTNTACCGAAGCTCGATCTGCCTGCCTGGCCAGACCGACCGTCACCGTTTCTTGAAATCAATTTCGTCAATAAGAATTCAGCGGAGCATTGCGTAGTTTCCCCGCTCTTAGTTTTACGATCACAGCAAGCCCAAATATATCAATAAAAAACTAAAAACAAAACAATTTTAAGTTAAAACAAAATGAAACGTGAAATAAACCACTACAATTTACACCAAAATCATCAAGCAAATCCGAATTTAGAAACGTAAAATACAGAGATATACAAATAAACAATACCACAAACGCCGAGATATAAACTACCATTTACTCTCCACATGAAGTGAAGCGCCAGCCTGGACATATACATACCCGGCCCGCGCAATCACGACCCTTTCCGTAAGAGCACGGGGCTCAACTGCAGCAACCGGCTTTCCGTGTGGCCGCCGAAAAGATGATTATTGGCGTTGCGGCATCGCCCGTTTCCCCAAAGCTGTCTCAATCGTCCTTATGATCGGGACCATGAGATTGCTCATCAACATATTGCTTTTCATTCTCGGCGCGGTCGGGAGCGGGATATGTGCGTTTTTATTATCGGCAGCGCTTGCCGATTCCGGATTTCTCGGCTCCTGTTTTGAGGGAAACTGCGCCTATGCGGCNCTTTTCATGGTGCTGCCCGTCACATGGTTCGTGCTTTTTGCGCTTTATGTGATGGCGCTGCTGATCTGGCGGCGAAAGCCTTTCCGGAACGGAAGGCTCTGAAAACGGAGGTGGCGACGTCATCGCCGCCGCGCACGCGTTGACAGCGGTTAAGACTTGCCGCTAACGTCCGCCTGCTGGGGGATTCGCTGCCAGTGATATGCGGGCCTCATGAGCAACCCGATATCACCGGCCTCTGAATGTGCATGTTCCGATTTGCGTCTCGCGTATGTGGGCATGACGGAAAACAGGGAGACCAAAGGATGCGGGCCGCAATCAATTCCCCGTCGCTTTCGATCGACACCATGGACTACCAGGCCGAGTGCCAGTTCGCGCTGGAACCTTCCATTCACGGGCTGATCGAAAAAGCGGAACATGCCGGCTGGAACCGCCAGCAGGCCGCCCTCGCCATCGTCGCTCTCGCCAGCGAGCATCTCACCGATCTATTGTCCGCCGGCGGCGTTCCCGCGCCGGATCAACGCCCCCTCTCCTGATATCCTCCTTAAGCCGGGCGGATCAGCGCCCGCGTCATCGAAACATCATAGCTAAAATCAACACAACATGTCCGGAGTGTCCCTGTCGACACTGCCGGAACAGGTTTGTGCCGTGAAGGTCAACGTGTGGGCAAAGCCGATCCCGCACGGCACCCGACGCCGCCTGTCGCGCCCCGGTCCTTTCATCGCGCCGGGCACCCAATCGCCCGCCAGCAACCCTGCCATAGTGTTGACACAAGCCACCAATAATGAGAACATAAAGTGAACATTATGGAGGTCAGCGATGAACACAGCAGACGCAGCCATAGAAAATGCCCTTTCCGTTGTCGCCCGCTCCCGCGATATGCGCGAACGCGCGCTCGAGCGGCGGCGCGAGCTGCAACGGCGAACGGAAGTCATCATTACCCGGCCGCTTTACGTGCTCAAAAAGAACGAAGGGCCGAAACAGCTGTCGCTGAAACTCGACAGCTAATCGCCGATGCAAAGAGCCGGCAAGAGCGGCGCTGTGAAAGCGAAGGTTGCCCCGCCTTCCTCCTGAAAGCAAAATCCCGTGCGGATCACCTCACGCACGGGATTTTCAGAATGAAGAGGTTGTTGTTCCTGTTTATTGCATGCGTTGCATTGCGGCTTCTGGTTCACCGGTCGTCGCAACCGCTGCCGGAAGGCGGTCGGTCTTTTTCAGGATGACGACGGGCTTTTCCACCGGATCTGTCGGCGGAACGATGCTTGCGGTTTTGAATTCACGGTCTACGGCAGGAACGGAAGCGTTGATCTGTTGATGACCTGCGCATTCCGCAAGCGCTGCACTGGCGGAAAAACCAAAGACAGCGGCGATAATGAGAACTGATTTCATGTCATTCTCCCTTCGCTCTGGTGGCAATCTCCAGTCTAGGTGGAGACGGGCCGGATTGAAAATCACACTTTAGAGACATCTAAAGCTCATCATCATTTCGGCAGTCGTCGTCATCAATGTGCGGGGGCAGGCAACAGGCAAATGCCNTNGCCCTTATTTCTTCCGCACATCCAGCGGATTNCGGCAAAGCGGTCTGCGAAATATCATCGCCACATAACTTCCCTTAAGAGAAATGAGGCTTGGCGTGTAAGTCGNAACCTTCGCCGTGTTGGCGGCCTTTATCGTTCTCCCCTCAGAGGAATTCTGCTGCATGGCACGCCTCCTTCCATAAGCGATAACGAAAATGCGCCGGTCTTGTTCCGCATCGTCCTCTCTTTGCTCCGAGAGAGATCGAGGCGCTGCCGCGTATTTCTCTTCTCCCCGCCGGGGAGAAGGTGGCCCGAAGGGCCGGATGAGGGGGCTAGCGCAGAGATATGCGGAGAGCTTGCCCCCTCATCCCGCTGCCGCGGACTTCTCCCCGGCGGGGAGAAGAAACAAGCGGCGACCTTCCAGCCATATCCAAGGCCCCAAATGCACGCGCTTGAAAAATTCGCCCAAAACCTCTATATGACCCAGCGCGAGGACGACCTCGGCCATATCGGCGACAGCATGCGGGACGGCCCGGTCACATACCGGAGGATGAAATGCGTTCCCTGCAAGATCGTATTCGCCACGCCCTCAGTTTCGAAATCATCGGCCTTCTGCTCGTCATTCCCTTGGGCGCGCTGCTTTTTGGCATGCCTATGGAAGATATCGGCATTGTCGGCCTCGTCAGCGCCACGTTGGCGACGGTCTGGAACTATGTCTACAATCTCGGCTTCGACCACGCCATGCAGCGGCTGAAAGGCACGACGCTGAAGACGCCCGCCCTTCGGGTCGCCCATGCCGTGCTGTTCGAACTCGGTCTGCTGATCGTGCTGATGCCCTTCATCGCCTGGTATCTGAATATCAGCCTTGCCCACGCGCTGGTGATGGATATCTCGTTTGCGCTGTTTTACGTGGTCTATGCTTTTGTCTTCAACTGGAGCTACGACCGGATTTTCCCCCTGCCGGAATGGAAGTCGCAGCAGGACGCCGCCTGACCGGCACGGAAAGGAACAGCGCCTCAGCGCAGCGACGCCTTGAAGAAGCTGACCACCTCGGCGTTGAAGCTGCGGTGAAACCCCGCCCGGTCGAAACCCGCCGCATCGCTGCAAATCTGGGGCACGGCCTTTTCCATCTCTGCGGGGCAAGGGGCGATAAAGGAAAAGTGCCCCGCCCCTTTTACCATCCGATAGTCCGGTTTTACCGGCAGATCGTCGCGCAGCCTTGCAACATCCTGCGGCGCGACACCATCACCGCCGCGTTCCGAACTCCAGAGCTGGACGGGGATCGTGATATTCTTCAGGTCGCCCGCGCCTGGAAAGGCATTCAACGGGTCGGCGGCAACCACAGCCTTTATCCGCGCATCCTGACCGCCATGCTGCGGCAATGTCGTCTTCTGCCGCATCTGCGTGCAAATCGGCACCTGCGGGTCGGGACAGGGCAGCCCGGCATTGGCAAAATCAGGCGTGCCGCCGGCAAGCACCAGCGCGGTATAACCGCCGCGCGAAAATCCGAAGACGCCGATCCGCCCGGCATCGATGGAACCGGCTTCGCTAAAACCTTCAAGCAGATGATCGAGCAACCGGGCAATATCCGCCGGACGGCCCGTCAGCGCGGAAAGCTCGCCGGCCTTCTTCATTTCAAGCGCATTGTCTCCAGGGTGATTGATCGCCGCGACAATGAAGCCGGCATCCGCCAGCGCCACCGCCGTGTCCCGATGGCTGAAATAGGTGCCGCCAAAGCCATGAGAGATGACGACGAGCGGATATTTCCCCTCAGGAACAGGGCAATCGCGCACGGCGGGCAAAATAAAGGGACCGATCCTCACCTCTTCCGGCGCGGCCGCGCAGGGCGACCACACCGCAGCTTTCATGGCAGCCTTGCCATTCGCGGCTGGAATGTCGATCAGCCGGAGACCGGCCGCCATGGCGGCGCCCGTTCCAGACAGGGCGGAAAACATAAGGCAAAGCAGCAGCAGAAATCGCATCACCAACTCACGGATCGGGCTCACGGATCGGGACCATTATGCATAGGCCGATCGGTGACCGGCNCTACGCGAACATAAAGCGGTTTCCTGTGNCGGCAATAACGCCGAGCGCTTAAAGCGATTTCAGCGTCCAGGCCACGATGTCACGCGTGGCGGCGGCAAAGGCCTGATCCAGCGCCTTCACGAAATTGGCGTTGCCGGAACCGCTGACGCGGGCGCTGGCGCGGAACACTTCCTGCGCCTTCACCGTGCCGTTGCGGTCGTTCAGGAGCTTCACGGATATTTCGATATTGGCGATATTCTTCGCCGTATCGATTTCGAAGGCACGAATATCGGTCACGACCTGATAGTCGATTGCCAGCCCCTGCCCCGGCCGGCCGACGCCGCCAAGCTTGCCGGTATCCTCGAAGGCTTCAACGAGCTTGGATTGCACCATGCGCGGCAGGCGGTCGCTCCATTGCGAGTTGCCGAGATATTGCACCTCCGAGCCGGAAAGGCGCACCACGATGTTTTCGCTGTCGAGCGCCTTCAGGGCGGTCGGATCGGCGATCAGCAATTGCCGGCTTTTCAGTGAAGGTCCCTGCGCCACCGCCGCCGAAGAGACGGAGAGATCGAAAGTATCGTTCTTCGGCGCACCCGCGCAGCCCGCCATCAAGGCGGCAAACAGCGGAGCCAGAATGAGGGCGCGGCGCTGACGGCCGTTCATCAATCGTGTCATTGGCCCATACCCCTCTTAGCGCCTTGTTCTGCCATCATATTGTTTCACGGTTTCGCCGCCGAAAATCAACCGCTGCGGATCGCGGTCGATATTGGTGATGGCATTGTTGAGATTGTCGACCGTGACCCGCGTGCTGCCGATCAGTGCCTGGAAATCCTTCAGGCCCGAGCTGGAGAAACGGGTCAGGTTGTCGGCAATCGGCCCGATGCGGGCATTGAGATTGTCAGCCACCGCCTTAAACGAGGTGAGCGTCTCGCGCGCCTTGGCAAACAGCGAATTGGCGTCATCGGTGCCGAGCATGCCGTCCACCTTGGCGAGAATGCCGTCGACGCGGCTGGAAGCGAGGTTCAGCTTGCGGCCCATTTCGGTAAAGTCGGAAACCGCCTGGTCGATATCGGCACGGCGGGCCCCGACATCGTCGGCGATCCGTTTGAAATTCGCCACGGCATCGCGCGCATCGGCGGTCGCAGAGGAAACGTCGTCAACCACGGTGCCCACCTTGGCGGGATCGACGGAAGCGAGAAGCTCATCCGCACGCTTTACCACGGTCTGCACTTCCGTGCTCGCCGCCTCGAAATTGCGCGCCGTGCTCTGCACGGTTTCCATGATGCCCTGAATATCGCTGGAAGCGGAAGCGACATCCTTCGTCACCTTGTCGACATTCGACAGGATGGAATCGATCTTGCCGGCATCCACCGCTTTCACCAGATCCTCGATAGCCGTCAGCGTGCCATCGAGACGCACCGAGACCGACTGTACCGTGGTGGAAAGGGAGCTGAGGCTGGCGATGAAATTCTTGATGCCGTCGGAATTGGCCGCCAGCGCATCGGAGAATTTCTCGGCATTGCGCACCGTCTGCGTCAGCGGGCCACGCGCATCCTGCACGAAACCCTGCAATTCGCCGATGGCGCCATCGGCGCGTTTCAGGATTTTATCGGCCGTGGCAAGCAGGTTGGTGACGCTGGAAAGATCGGCCGTCAGTTCCGCCGGAACGCCGCTTTCTACGGCTTTCTGCAGAATGCGCTCGCCATCCTTGTTGCCGCCGGAAAGCTCGATATAGGCAGCGCCAGTCAGGCCCTGAATTTCAAGCACGGCGCGCGTGGATGGGAAAACCGGCGCATCGGCCTGCACTTCGGTAAAGGCGATGGAATAGGCCGGGTCGTCGCGGTCAATGGCAAGGCCGCGCACGGTGCCGACCGGAATACCGTTGAAGCGCACGGGAGAACCGACGGAAAGGCCGTTCGCGGAGCCGGGAATACGCACGACAAGCTGNGCCGTCGGGCCACCGCGNCCNAACTCGGCCATCCAGTAAACGAAGCCGAATGCGGCGGCGATCACGATCAGCGTGAAAATTCCGACTATGGTGTAGTTCGCCTTGGTTTCCATGCTTCTTGTTACTCCACCGGATTTTCGTGTCTGCCGTCCGGAAGAACGACAGAGCGCGCCCGTTTGCCGCGGAAATAGGATTGCACCCATGGGTCGTCGCAGGCGAACATGTCCTGCAATGTCCCTTCCACCAGCACTTTCTTCTGGCCCAGCACCGCAATGCGGTCGCAGACGGAGAAGAGGCTGTCGAGGTCGTGCGTCACCATATAGACGGTCAGGCCGAGCGAATCGCGCAAGCGCGCAATCAGCATATCAAATTCCGCCGCCCCGATGGGATCGAGGCCGGACGTCGGCTCATCGAGGAAGACGAGGTCGGGATCGAGCGACAGCGCCCGGGCAAGCGCCGCGCGCTTGATCATGCCGCCGGAAAGCTCGGAAGGATACTTGTCGCCCGCATCGGGCTTCAGCCCCACCATCTCGATCTTCAGATAAGCAAGCTCGTCCATCAGCTTCTTCGGCAGATCAAGATATTCGCGCATCGGCAGCTGGATGTTTTCCTTCACCGTCAGGCCGGAAAACAGCGCGCCCTGCTGGAACAGCACACCAAGCCGCTGGTCGAGCATCATGCGGTCGTCTTCGCTCGCCTTGTCGTAATCGGTGCCGAGAATGCGGATCGCGCCCGCCTGCCGCGGCAGGAGCCGCAAGATCGCGCGCATCAACACGGATTTGCCGGCACCGGAGGGGCCGATAAAGCCGAGGATTTCACCGCGATAGACATCGAGATCGAGATTTTCGAGCACGTTACGGCCGTTGAAACCGACGGTCACGCCCTCGACGGAAAGCACCACCTCGCGCCCGTCTTTCCCGGTTCTGGTCTCCTGCGGTTTCTGGTCCAGTTTCTCCAACGCGCCCTCCCTAAAAATCGATGGCTGCGTAGAAGATGGCGAAAAGACCATCCACCAGAATGACGACGAAGATCGACTTCACCACCGAGGAGGTGACGTGCTGGCCGAGCGATTCGGCCGAACCGCCCACCTTCATGCCTTCAACGGCCGCGACGATGCCGATGATGAGCGCCATGAACGGNGCCTTGATCATGCCCGCAGCAATGGTCGATTCNTCGACAGCGCCATGCAGGCGCGACAGGAACACCTCAAACGTGATGCCGGAATAAAGCAGCGCCACGATGGCCGCACCGAAAAGCGCTGCGAAATTGGCAAGAATGGTCAAAAGCGGCAGCGCGATGGTCAGCGCCACCAGCCGCGGAAACACCAGCACGCCCACGGGGTTGAGGCCGATCACCTTCAGCGCGTCAATTTCCTCGCGCATCTTCATCGAGCCGATTTCCGCCGTGATCGCACTGCCGGAACGGCCGGCGATCATGATCGCGGTCAGAAGCACACCGATTTCGCGCAATTGCAGAATACCGACCAGATCGACAACGAAGACTTCCGCACCGAAATATCTGAGCTGGAACGCGCCCTGCTGCGCGATGATCGCGCCGATCAGGAACGACATCAGCATGATGATCGGCACGGCGCGCACGCCCATATGGTCGATCTGGTTGACGATCGCCGCCGGCGAGACCCCGCGCCCGCGCCCAAGCTTCATCTGCGCGCCGCGCACGGCCGAGCCGAGAATATACATGCCCGCCAGGAAATCCGCGCCATTCTGGATGACGGCCTTGCCGATGGGCGCAAAAATACGCTCGACGAGCCCCACCTTCGCAGCGGCTTCGCCCTCCATCTCCACCTTTTCCGGCAGCTGGCCGATGACCTCTTCGATACGGTCATTGCCCGTCACGGTGACGGTCGCGCCATTTGCCTCGAGGTCCTTGCGCAGACGCTGGATAATCCATGCGCCTGTCGTATCGATGGCCTCGACGGAAGAAAGATCGATTTCCACCGGGCCGGCGGATTTGCTCTTTTCGATCTTTTCAAGATTGGGGAAAACACCGGCGAGATTGCTGTTGCGCCAGGAACCGCTCATGACAAAACGCAAGCCGCCGCCGGAGACGCTGTGGTCTTCGGTGATTGCGGCCGGGTTCGCCTGTTGCCGTGTGTCCTGTTCTTGCATAATGCTCCGAGCGAGTGCAGCCGTCACGAGATTCTTAAAGGTTTCATAACGTTTTGGCCTCCGGCAAGCCACAGTGACGGCCGACAATTCGTGATAAATTTGGCGTCATGTGTCTTTTGCCGCCCAATCGGAAGTGAAAAAACATGCCCCGTTACCTTCAAGCCACAACAGAACGTTTTCCCGTCGCCGGCAGCTTCACCATTTCACGCGGCACCCGCACGCATGCGGATGTCGTAACGTGCACCATCCGCGATGGTTCCTTCGCTGGCATTGGCGAATGTGTGCCCTATCCGCGTTATGGCGAAAGCATCGAAGGCGTCATCGCCGATATCGAGGCGATGGCGNAGCAGATCGCCGGCGGTGTGACACGGCAGGAACTGCAGCAGGCGATGCAACCCGGTGCCGCCCGCAANGCGGTCGATTGCGCGCTGTGGGACCTCGAAGCCAAGATCAGCGGCAAAACCGTTGCCGAGCGCGTCCTTGGACAGGCGGCAAAGCCGCTCGTCACCGCCTACACCATCTCGCTTGCCGACCCCGAGACCATGGCCGCGAAGACGGCGGAAAACGCAGGCCGCCCGCTGCTGAAGATCAAGACCGGCACGGCGGATGACGAAGCGCGTCTAAGAGCCGTGCGCGCCGCCGCACCCGAAGCGCGCATCATCATCGACGCCAATGAGGGCTGGAACGATTATAATATCGAATATTATCTGNGGCTTGCGGCAGAACTGAAGATATCCCTGATCGAGCAGCCGCTACCCGCCGGCAAGGATGACATCCTCGCCCGCATCGANCATCCGGTGCTGATCTGCGCCGATGAAAGCGTGCATTCCACGAAGGACCTCGCCNNCCTGCGCGACCGTTACGATGCGATCAACATCAAGCTCGACAAGACCGGCGGCCTGACCGAAGCGCTCGTCATGANGGCGGAGGCCGAAAGGCTCGGCTTCACCATCATGGTCGGCTGCATGCTCGGCACCTCGCTCGGCATGGCGCCGGCCGTGCTGGCAGCACAGGGCGCGGCCTTCGCCGATCTCGACGGGCCGCTGCTGCTGGCGCAGGATCGTGAGCCGGGACTGGATTATGAGGGTTCGCTGGTTTATCCGGCGCGGCCGGAACTGTGGGGNTAAGCCACTAATATTGGAAGTAGTGAGTCAAGGTGAGCCGCAACGTCGCCCCTTGTTTCTTCTCCCCGNCGGGGAGAAGGTGGCCCGAAGGGTCGGATGAGGGGGAGGCTGTGCNGGATGTCGGAGAGCAAGCCCCCTCATCCCGCTGCCGCGACCNTCTCCCCGGCGGNGAGAAGACGAAAGACGCACCCGCTCGCCTTAAATGACGGAATGGCTCGTCTATGAGGAAGGCATGGTTATCCGGTCCCGCCGGAATTGCGGAAGTCTCGCCCAGGCACCGCACGCCAAGGCGGCATGTTCCGCGCGCCTTACCCAAAGAGNCACAGGGAANATTGTAGAACCTCTCCTCCGTCANGCCGGGCTTGATCCGGCATCCAGCCACGGCGCGTCTGCGCGGTGAGAAGAGTCTTACGCGATTAAAGACTTAATCGCACTGGATCCCGGCTCAAGGCCGGGATGACGGTGTGCGGATATTGCCACTCATCGAATGCGGCATTCCATACGAGCCTATCGTCAGCGCCCAACCAAACGCCCCAACTCAGGCCGCGTGCTTCCCGATCAGCCCCGGAATATCCACCGGCTCCATCTCGTCCGATGCCTGTTCGGCGGTAACGTCGCTCGTCTGCATCCAGGTGATCAGCTCGAAGCTGCCATCGGCATTTTCGGCAATCGCCGTGCAGCTTTCCACCCAGTCGCCGGTGTTGATGTAGCGGATGCCGTCCATGTCTTCCATCACCGCATGGTGAATATGTCCACAGATGACGCCATCGACATTGTTGCGGCGCGCCTCTTCGGCCACCACGCGCTGGAATTCGCCGATGAAGTTGACCGCGTGCTTGACCTGCAGCTTGGCCCAGGCCGAAAACGACCAGTAAGGCAGGCCGATGCGGCGGCGCACGGCGGCGATGGCGATGTTGAGCGCAATCGCCGCGTCATAGGCCCAGTCGCCGAGATAGGCGAGCAGGCGGGCGTTGCGCACCACCACGTCGAACTCGTCGCCATGGATGATGAGGTACTTCTTGCCGTCGGCGGCCTCATGGATCATGCGCTCGGCCACTTCGATGCCGCCGAAATGCATGCCGGGAAATTCCCGCAGGAATTCGTCATGATTGCCAGGAATATAAACGATGCGCGTTCCCTTGCGGGCCTTGCGCAGAAGCTTCTGGACCACGTCGTTGCAACCCTGCGGCCAGTACCAGCTGCGGCGCAGACGCCAGCCGTCGACGATGTCGCCGACGAGAATGATCGTCTCGGCCTCGTGATATTTCAGGAAGTCGAGCAGATAGTCCGTCTTGGCCGCCTTGGAGCCGAGATGAACATCCGAAATGAAAAGCGTTCTGAACTGTCTGGTTTCGATTTGACCGGCCACGGATTTCATCCCCCTGTTCGGTTGCGTCCCTGCGGCTTTCTT
>Ga0058692_1000831_pt1 | contig 12238 bp, 7 predicted proteins | sample AgamicAtAmrz_FD_55216 | JGI IMG/M metagenome (GOLD analysis project Ga0058692, IMG submission 55216) | Agave microbial communities from Guanajuato, Mexico - At.Am.rz | ecosystem: Host-associated > Plants > Roots > Rhizosphere | place: Guanajato, Mexico | collected 2012-06-07 | reverse complement strand
GGGTCCGACAGGTCACTGGTGAAGACCTTCTTCAACTTGAACGTGGAAACCTCTTCGGGGCTGATGTTGAATGCCTTCAGCGCGAAATTGCGAATGGTAACGGCTGCCGGTGCAGCGGAGAGGAAGTCCTCCAGGTTTTTCGTCAGGCCGATATAGCGTCTGTAGTCCTTGATCGTCTTTTGGTCCGCCGCCTCCTGTGCGTCGTCGTAGCGGCTAAAATAAAGTGTCATCATCGTACTGAGCTGGGCGGCGGTCTGGATCGTCTTTCCGGCAGCGATCTTGCCTTCCCCGTCGAAATTGAACGCTCTCGCAAGATCGATGAAGCCTTTGTCCTTTTCGGCGTGAAGCGCGCTTTGCGGATCGTCGGGATTTTCGCGAAGCGCCCACTGGATTTTCTTGTCGGTATCGGTGTCGTCCCTGAGGTTGAAGGCGACGATCAACATCGTTCTAAGACGGGAATTGGATATGAGTTGTCCGGCATCGATAATCTCGTCCATCTTTTGCGCGAAGAAGTCGCGATTGAGAACTGCGCCGGTCTGCGTCAGGCGAGGATACGATAAAACATAGGTTTCGTTGATCAGCCGCTTCTGGGTTGCCGTCTGCGCTTTCGTGCCGTCATCCACGAAACCGTCATCGCGGAAATTAAACGCTGCCGCCATTTCGAAGAGCTTGTGTGCATTGGCGATGCGCTTGTTGTACTGGCCGAGCAGATAATCGATTTTGGCCAGCGACGCCTTATCGGCGGAGGGGACTTTTGCGCGTTCGATGCGCAGATCGGCGGTCTTTGCCTGCCATTCCTCGACCAGAGGTTTGTAGGTTCTGTTGACGTAACTGTCGGCGCTGCTGATATCGCTGGTCAGAACATCCCGCAGATGTTTGTAGTTGAAGGCTTCGGCGTCGATGCCGAAGGATTTGAAAACATAGTCCCGCAACCGCGTGTTTTTGAAGATGTCATCCACATGGCCGACCGTGTCGATGACGATGTTGTAATACCGCGTTTCCTCCTTCAGTTCGTCGTCTCGTTGTTTGTGTGCATCGTGATAGGCGGCAACCAGTCGGTCCTGCTGGGTTTGCGTTTGAACCGTTTTTTCCGATTTGATAGTGCCGAAATCAAACGCCGCCGCAAAGTCGCGGTAGCGGGTGTCCTTCAGCTTGTTGGCGAAACTGTTCGGGTCGTTGAGATTGCTTTCCAGCACCTTCTTCATGAAGGCGGCGGCGTAGGTCATCTCGCCGAGGCCATAGGCCTTAATGGCGTAGGAATATAGCCTGTGGTCCTTCAGAAACTCATAGAGATTTTTGATCTTGCCAATATTGTCGGCGTAATATTTGGCGTCGCGCGATACGATCGGATCGTTTGCGACGCGTTTCAGTGACGATGCCAGGTCGCGATTATAGAGGGTGTAAGTTGTATATGCGGGCAGCACCCCAAGCCTCCGGACAATATTCAATTGTGAAAACTGTCAATATTGTTTCGGATATAACTTGTGTGTGGCTGTATTTATTTAATTTATACTTCATATAATTCTTTAGTGTTTAATTTATAAAATATTGATTCATTTGGTTCTTTTGTTCGCAGCGGTGTCGGTACAATACATCGTCGCTGGAAGTGGTAGAAAAATCGGCGGTTTATCCAAAGCAGGGGAACAGGAGCGCGCGCCCGGATCGGGGCGCAACGACATGTCGAAATCTCCGCGGGGACAGTCCTGCGCGTTGGGTTATCCATCGCGTGCTTGGCCGCAAGGCAGGTGCGGCTGCGCTATGGATTGCTGCGGGAAACCGGCGCAATGGCGGCCATTTGCTGCAATGCCCGCTCGTTCGTGCGCTTTGCCCGTGCAAGCGCATCGTCTCGATCCTCCGGCAGCGTGTAGGTCATATAGGAGAGGGAGGTTTCGAGATCGTTGTTGTTATGCCCGAGAATGGCGGCGAAATAGCTGTTCTTGGTCACGTGGGGAGGTGCGAAATTATGATAGGCCACCTCCGCATAGAGATGCCGAAGACCATAGGGCTTGGGAAGCTCCTCCTTCGGCCAGAGATCTTCGAACAGGTTAAAAACCGTGTCCCTGAGCAGCAGGCGCGTCTCCGATGAAAAATCATCGATCGACATGCCATGCCACAATTTTCCCTGCCCGCTTTCGCGCAGGCGCTTGTAGGCGGCAAGAATGGTTTCCGAGCGGGCAAGCACCGGGATCTCATAGGTCACACCGTACTTCGTTCCCTCGCCCTGTTTTGTCTTGGCCTGGCCGTTGAACAGGACGCTCCATTTGGAAATGCCCTTGCCATAGGGAGCAGGCGAAAATTCCGCCTGGGTAAAGACTTCGTAGGGTCGGCGTCCGGTCATGCCGATCAGGCCGATGCCGATCATCAGGGGATCGGCTGACAGGAGTTTGTCGGCACAGATCTTCAGAACCTGGCGGTAATTCTCGAAGGTGATCAGCGCGCCGTGCTTTCTGGCGATCTTCTCCATCTTCACCCGTCGCGCATCGTCATACATCGCAGCGTCGCCGGTGGCGATTTTCAGCATCGGGTGATCGTCGCCAAACGCCTCGCGGATGGCGTTGCGATATTTGGTGATGTAGGAGATGATCGTTGTCTGGGCTCTGCCCTTCATGGTGCTGATTTCAGCATTCCACAGGGTCTGCATCTCTTCTTTCGTGCCCATGCCGTTCATCGCAGAAATGAAATCCGCGATGCGCAGAAGAACGGTGGGTTTGCGGCCGGCTGTATTAAATTCCGCGCGTTCGATTTTCTCGACGATCGAGGTTGCTACGCCCGTTTTCGGATAGTCGGCACGTTCGATGTAGGTTTTCAGCCGCTCGCGCAGTTTTTTCATGTTGCAAATGGCAAGCGGCGTGCTCTTGGGACCGAATTCGGCCTTCAAGGCGTTACGGTACTTCATGATGTAAAGTTCGAGAGTCTTTTCGGTGCGCCCATTGTCGAAATGGTAGCGGACCTCGGCGTCCCACAGATCGCGGATCTTTCTGTTGCGCGAGGCGTCGTCGTTTTTCATCGCCTCTTTGACNTGTGCGACAAAGTGGTCGATGCGTTCCACCAGGACCGGCGTTTTTGTTTTTCGTTTTGAGGAAAGCATGCGGCGGCTCCCTGAACCGGTCCGGATATATAAATCGATGGTTTGCGATCAACAGCAGCAGGGTTGCAGAAATAGATCAACATCCACTGCAGTCCGGTTCTTTTGAATAATAGTTTAGGCGATTCCGCAAGCGCGATGCGGAAAAGCGTCGGCGGTCCATTCGCCGCCAAGGATTGTCGAGGGCTCCTGTCGTAGCCCGGGTCAAGGTGGTGAGTGAGACGCCGTTATTTCGACAGCCGGGTCTTCAGCGACGTCACGATACGCTTGGCCAACCCTTCATAATCCTCGTCAAAGTGGTGGCCGCCCTCGATGCCGACCGCCTCCACGCCCTTGGCTTTCAGGCCGGGGCAGGGGTCTTCGTCTTCTTCTTCCGTGCCATATATGCATTGCACCAGCTTCGGATCGATCTTCGCGATGTCATCGACCGTTTTGCCGCCCTTGCCTTCGCCGGCCACGCCAAGCCAGCCTTCGACGGAAATTTCGAAATCCACTTCGGTGGAAAGACCCATCAGGGTCAGCTGCACGACATGCGATTTGTCGCGGTCGGGCAGCAGATTATAGGTGGCGGGGATAATATCGGCACCGAAGGAATAGCCGATCAACACAACATTGCGGACTTTCCATTCCTTGCGATAGGTATCGATGATGCGGCCGAGATCGCTTGCGACCTCCTGTGGTTTCTTTTCCTTCCAGAAATAGCGGAGTGAATCGACGCCGATGACGGGTATGCCTTCCTTCTGGAAGGCGCCGCCCACTTCTTCGTCAAGATCGCGCCAGCCGCCGTCGCCGGAATAGATCACCGCCATGGTGTCCATGACAGGGCTGGTTTCCAGAACCTTGATCGGCAGGCCGAGCGGACTGTCGGTGTCGCCTGCGGCGTCGACCTGGTCGGAGAGGGTCTGGGTCAGAACCTCGTCCGCCTTGTCATCCACATCCGTCACGTCGATATCGGGATGCAGCTTCACGAGCGCGTTGACGTGGTCGCGGCCCTTCTGATCCGCAGCAGAGGTGAACAGCACGCTGACGGGGGCAGGAAGGGGACCGTCGGTCAGACCATAAACGGTTTCGCCATCCACTTTATCTTTGGTGGCGGGGGTACAGAGGATCTTCTCGAGAGGCAGGCCGGCCTTGGGGTCCACGGCGATGGCCTCCCGCACGGTGGAGACAGGGCTCTGCGCAATCATCGCCAGCGCCAGCGTTCCGCCCTTGCCGATGCCGGAAAGGATGGGCTGGCGATAGCTGCTGGTGCCGGCGGTGCGCTGGATCTGCTGCGAGAGTGACTCGATGTCCGAGATCATATAGATGCACTCGTCATCGTCGGCCTCGAGCGCCTTCAGATATTCCTTGAAGTCGATGCCGACCACGGCGGCGCCCTTTTCTACCAGCGCCTTGGCGCGGGTCTCATCGGCCGCCGACCATCCGTCCGCATCGGAAATCAGGAAGACGCTGGCGAGGATGTCGCCATCAGGCACCATGATGTGCCCGGNGGGGATCATGCCGGTTTCGTATGCGGGCTTGTCCTCAGCAAAAACGGCGCCAGAAACGAACAAGGGGGATGCAAACAGGGCGGAGGCGGCCAGAACTGCTTTGAGCATGCTGAATCTTCTCATTTTCCGATCACTCCTCTGACACCGCCGCTGATCAGAACCGTCGCATCCATCAGCGCCAGAGCGGCATCTGCACCGTTCTGNACGGCNAGGTAACGCGGTTCCCATTTCGGGTGGAACTTGGCCTTGAAGGCGCGAAGCCCCTTGAAGTTGTAGAATCGTTCACCGTGTTCGAACAGTGTGCTGCCGATCCGGTCCCAGACGGGCGCCGCGTCGCGTTTAGACATGCCGGACATGGGCGCCATGCCGAGATTGAAGCTCTCGTAACCGGCCTCGCGCAGATATTGCATGATGCTGACGAAGAGAAAGTCCATCGAGCCGCGCGGCGCATCCGGGGAAAAGCGCATGAGATCGACGGTGGCTTCCTTTTTCGTATCCGTCACCATCAGATTGGCGAAGGCGGTGATCTTTCCATCCTTGCGCAGCACGGCAACGGGTTGCGACAGAATGTAGTCCGGCTCGAAAGCACCGAGCGAAAAGCGTTTTTCGCGGGTGTTATGGTGGGCGAGCCAGCCGTCGGAAACCTGTTTCAGCTCTTCCAGAACATCCTGCACCTGGGTCTTTTCGATGACCTCGAAGGTCAGCCCGTCGCGCGCGCCGCGGCTCAGCGACTGGCGAAGATTGGCAAGCTTGCCACCTTTGAGTTCGAATGCGGTGAGATCGACCAGGGCCAGTTCGCCCAGCTTGAAGGCGCGCAGACCCGCATCGGCGCAATGGGACAGCAGGAAGGGCGAAATCTGATAGAAGGCGGCACGTGCGCCAGCGGCNCGGGCTCCTTCGACGAATTGCCACACGAGNTCAGGGAAATCATCTTCATCGCCGACCGGATCGGCAAACGCGATCCATGAGCGGCCCTGAATGCCGTACATGATGAAGGCATTGCCGCTTTCGGAAAACATCACGTGCTTGTCGCCCATGCGCACCAGATTGGCATCGGCCGCATCCTGCTTCATGACAATGTCTGTAGCACTTGCGATATCTTCGGCCTTGATGGCATCCGGGCGGAAGGCTACCGGCCTCATGAGGCTGAAGATGGCGATGGTGGAGGAGGCAAGCACGAGGCCTAAAAGGGCGCGCAGTCCGCGTGGCGCTTCCTCGGAGAATTCGAACTGCCACCAGAGCGTATGGCTGTAATCGGTATCGCGATAGACGAAGAGAAGGATGGTGGCCGCGCCGGCGACGATGACGGCCATGGCCGCGAGCCAGCTTGGCCCGAGCGCCTGTTTGACCAGAGAAGCGTGACGGTTGAAGCTGCGCATGTTGGCGGCGAGCGCGACGATGAACAAGCCGAGAAAGATCGCTTCGAAAACCGCGATCGCCTTGAGAAGCGAGAGAATGAGCGCCAGAGATGCCGCAACGAGGGCGATCCACCATGCGCCATCCAGTCTCTGCCCCAAGCCNCGGGAGGCGACGACGAGGCCAAGGCCGAGAATGCTGGTCAGAAAGTGAGCGGCCTCGATGATAGGCAACGGGACGAAGTTCGAGAGGAAATCCAGGTTGCTGCCCGGCGTCGGTGTCACGCTCGAGAAAATCAGCATGGTGCCGAGAATGATCGCGAATGTGGAGAGCAGCGGTGGCGCCAGCCGCACGGCAAGCTGGCTGATATCGGATACAACGGGCTTTGCCGCAAACTGCTTCATTTCCGAAACGATCATCACCAGAATGGCGACCACCAGCGGCAGCACGTGGTAAATGACGCGATAGAGAACGAGGCTTCCGAGCAACTGATCGACGCTGATCGCATTGCCGAGACCGGCGACCATCACGGTTTCGAAGACCCCGAGGCCGGCGGGCACGTGGCTGAGAACGCCAAGCCCCACGGCCGTGGCATAGATCGCGAAGAAGGTCGGCCAGCCGAGATGCGTTTCCGGCAAGAGCACGTAAAGAACGGAAGCCGAAGCGGCGATGTCGAATGCAGACACCAGGAACTGACGCGAAGACGTACGGCTGTCTGGAAGGCGCAGCCGCCATTTGCCGAGGCGTATCGCCCTGCCATTGCGCCCGATATAGGCCGTGACCACGAGAATGGCGATGACGGCGAGCGCCGCGCTCAGCACGAGCGGGTCGAAACCGATGATTGCGGCGATGCGGGGCGCGACGATGAAGGTTGAAAGCGCGCTCACCGACAAAAGCCCAAGGCCGAACGACAGCGTGACGAAGGCGATGACCCGTGCGATGTCTCCCGGGGAAAGCCCCAGCCGGGAATAGGCGCGGAAGCGGATGGCGCCGCCGCTCAGCGGCCCGAAGCCAGCGGTGTTGCCGATGGCATAGGCCGCGAAGGCCGTGACCGCCATTGACGGAAACCGCACTTTCTTGCCGACATATTCGATGGCATTGGCATCATAAAAAATCAGTGACAGGAAGCTCAGCGCGGTAAAGACGATAGCAAGAAGAACCGAGGAAAAAGACGTGTCGAGAAGGGCCGCAATCACATCGTCGTATCTTACTTCCGAGGTGAGACGATAAATTGCAAACGTCATCATCACGAAGATGAGCGTTATGGCCGCGGCCGTCAGGTAGGCACGGTTCCTGGCAAAAAAGCTTTCAACCGCGGAGTCGGCAATATCGGTCTCTGTAATTTCGCTCTTGTCTGCCATTTATCTTTTCCAGCGCCGTCCCGTCGGTTGGCGAACCACAGGATTGTGTCGCTAATTCGTTTCAGTTGCGGAAATTTGCTTAGCAGAAATGCGTGACGTGTCGATGTGAAGTTTGGACAGGTTTCCGGATGATTTTGCCAATTATATTCCGATGAATGCAACCACGAAATGTGCGATTTCCGAGTTTGATGAAAACGCGACGAAATTGATCGCGCCGGTTGCTTGGTGGCGGCATTTGATGCAACTACACGCTCCTTTGGATTGAAGGAGATACCAATGAACACGCCCACAAGAATAGTCGTTTCACTCGTCGTCGCGCTCGTGGCGGGCGCCGGATACATGGCGGTGGACAAGATGCGCGGTGCCGAATGGGTCGTTTCGCCGCAGCAGATTGCCGAGGCTAAGGCAAAGGGCCAGATGGGTTATGAATCGCAGCCGGGAACCGTAACCGTGCTGCCGATCCGCAGCGAGACGGCGGACGTGCTGCCGATGAAATGGGCCATGATCGGGCTGGTGGCCGGGCTTCTGACCTTCCGTGCGACCGGCAGGAAAAAAGCGGCAAAGGCCTGAAGGCCCGCCGCTTTCTGTCTCCGGCGCTTTGCGCCGGGGATGAAACTTTATTTTTGGCTCACGCGCCCCAGGTCTTTTCCAGCACCCGAATCCAGTTGCCGTGGCAGATTTTGGCAAGCGCCACGTCGTCATAACCGCTCTTGCGCATCGCTTCGACCAGCAATTGCAGATCGGCCGCATCCTTCATGGCGGCGGGTATGGTGGTGCCGTCGAAATCCGAACCGAGCGCCACGTGATCGATGCCGATGCGGTTCACGATGTAGTCCACATGGCGAACGAGTTCGTTGAGATCGGTATCCGGGTTCTTCACGCCGTCCTGACGCAGGAACAAGACACCAAAGTTGATGCCAGCGAGGCCACCCGTATCGCGGATGGCGTCCAGCTGACGATCCGTCAAGTTGCGGCTGTGGTTACAGATTGCGTAAGCGTTGGAGTGTGATGCCACCAGCGGTGCATCCGATATCCTGGCGATGTCCCAGAAACCCTGTTCGTTCATATGCGACAGGTCGACCAAGATCTTCAGTTCGTTGCAGGTCTTTATCAGCCGCTTGCCGGCATCCGTCAGGCCCGGGCCGATATCCGGTGTTGAGGGGAAACGGAAGGGAACGCCGTAGGCGAAGATGTTCGGGCGGCTCCAGACNGGTCCGAGTGTGCGCAGGCCCGCCTCGTGAAGAACGTGGAGGGCATCNAGATCAGCACCGATCGCTTCTGCGCCTTCGATATGGAAGACGGAGGCGAAGGCGCCCTCGGCCATGGCCTTGCGGATATCGGCGGCCGTGCGGCAGACCTTCAGCGCGCCCTTTGACTGCTTCTCGGCCCGGAACAAAAGGCCCGCCATGGCAAGCGTCGCCTTCAGCGCATCCGCCTCGGTGGGCGTCGGGTAGTCGCCGTTGGCGTCCTTATCCATGCTGGGCGAAGGTACATAGACGGCGCAGAGGCCACCGGCGAGGCCGCCTTTTTTTGCACGAGGCAGATCGATATGGCCGACGGTATCGCCTTCGATCAGAAGTGTTTCGGGAGAAGCGTTGCCCGATCGCCATAACCGCAGAAGCACGTCATTGTGGCCGTCGAAGACGGGTACGGTTTTTTGATCGGTCATGGTCTCACCTTCGGAAATGGGATTGCGCGGACGCGCCTGCGGACAAGTTTTCGGAATTGGTAGAGGAAAGGTCAAGGCGGGAGCAAATGCAATCCGTGCATAGGCTCTGCCAAATTTGGAATTGGTCGGGCCTCGTTTGCTCGTGGTAATCGCGGGAAAACATAAAAAAAATGACTGGATTGGGGCAAACCCACCGTTTTCCGAAAAATAAGGTCCGAAAGGGGATTTTCGATGATTTCAAGACGCAACCTGTTGATTGCCGGCGCCGCCGTTCCGTTCCTGTCCTATGCGCGCATCCCGGCCTTTGCCGCCACGCCGAAGGATATTCTGGTCGTTGCGCAGCAGCTGGACAACATGACGAGCCTTGACCCACATGAAGGTTTCGAGGCTGTCGGCGGTGAAATCATCTCCAACATGTATCAGAAGCTGGTGCGCGCCAACCGCGAGGATTCCACCAAGGTCGATCCCGTCATCGCCAAGTCGTGGGAAGCCGATGCGGACAGCAAGGTCTTCACCTTCACCATCGGCGACGACGCGACCTTCTCGAGCGGCGCCAAGGTCACGGCGGAAGACGTTGCCTTCTCGCTGCAGCGCGCCATCAAGATGAACAAGAGCCCGGCCTTCATCATNAGCCAGTTCGGCTTTGCGCCTGACAATGTCGAGACGACCATTGTTGCCGCCGACGAGAAGACGGTGAAGCTGACGACGGCGAGGCCGACCGCCATCTCCTTCCTGCTTTATTGCCTCTCGGCCAATATTGGCGCGATCGTCGAAAAGAAGGTGGTTCTTGCCAATGCTTCCGGTGAAGACCTCGGCAATGGCTGGCTGCAGAAGAACAGCGCCGGTTCCGGCGATTTCGTGCTGCAGGCCTGGAAACCCAGCGAAAGCGTCGCGCTCAACGTCAACCCGAACGGTCCCTACAAGGGCAACATCAAGCGTATCATCCTGCGCCACGTCACCGATCCGTCTTCCCAGCTGCTGATGCTGCAGAAGGGCGATATCGACATTGCCCGTGACCTGACCTCGGAGCAGCTGCGTACCGTCAAGGACGACGCCAATATCGAGCTGGAGCGCAAGTCCATCGCTTCGCTGGTGCTGATCTCGCTCAACCAGGGCAATGAGAACCTTGCGAAGCCGCAGGTCTGGCAAGCGATCAAGTGGGCGCTGGACTACAAGGGCATGCAGGAAAACATCGTGCCGCTGACGCACGAAATCCACCAGAGCTTCGAGCCGAAGGGCTTCCCCGGCGCCGTCAACGACATTCCGTTCCAGCGCGATGTCGAAAAGGCCAAGGCACTGATGGCCGAAGCCGGCCTTGCCGATGGTTTCGAAATCAGCATGGACCATTATTCCGCCCAGCCTTATCCGGATCTGGCGCAGGCCATCCAGGCAAACCTTGCCGATATCGGCATCAAGGTACGCCTGCAATCGGCCGAGAACCGCCAGGTTCTGACCAAGATGCGCGCCCGCGAACACCAGATGGCGCTGTCGGCCTGGGGCACGGATTATTTCGATCCGCATTCCAACGCCGATGTCTTCAACATCAACAAGGACAATGGCGACGACGCCAAGTCGAAGCCCTTCCTGTGGCGTTCGCGCTTCAAGAACGACGACTTTGCCGCCAAGGCGGAAGCCGCGCGTGACGAGAAGGATCCTGCAAAGCGCGTGGAGCTTTATGAAGCCCTGCAGCGCGAACACATGGAAAACAGCCCCTTCGTGTTCATGTTCCAGACCACCAAGACGGCAGCCTTCCGCAAGGGCGTTTCCGGTTTCGAACTCGGCGTTCTCTCCGAGGGCAATTCCTACCACGATGCGAAGAAAGCGTGACATTGAACAAGCGCGTTAAAAGCATATCGTCGATACTGAGCAGCGTCCTCCTGACGCTGTTCGGTTTGATGATCATCACCTTCATGATCGGGCGCGTCATGCCCGTCGATCCCGTCATCGCGGCGGTCGGCGACAATGCGCCCGAAGACGTCATCGTGCGGGTCCGGGCCGAAATGGGTCTCGACCAGCCGCTGGTCGTGCAGTTTTTCCATTATGTCACGCAGGTTCTGCATGGCGATTTCGGCAATTCGATCCTGACCCGCAATCCGGTCTGGATCGATATCAAGCGCGTTTTCCCCGCCACCTTCGAACTTGCCACCGCAGCGCTCATTCTTGCCGCGCTGATCGGCATTCCGCTTGGTGTCTGGGCCGCCGTCAAGCAGGGCAAGCTGACGGATCAGGTCATCCGCGTCGTCTGCCTTGCCGGCCACTCGGTGCCGGTCTTCATGCTGGCGCTGATTTCGCTGCTCGTCTTTTACGCCACGCTTGGCGTCGCACCGGGGCCGGGGCGTCAGGACATCATCTATGACGGCATGATCACGCAGGTTACCGGCCTGATGACCGTCGACACGCTGCTTGCGGGCGACTGGGACGCCTTTTACGACGCCATCGCCCATATGGTGCAGCCCGTCTGCATTCTCGCCTATTTCAGCATGGCCTATATCACCCGCATGACGCGCGCCTTCATGATCGACGCGCTGAAGGGCGAATATGTCATCACCGCCCGCGCCAAGGGGCTTTCTGCCATGACCGTGATCTGGGGACACGCCTTCCCGACGGTCGCCGTGCAGCTCGTCACGGTTCTCGCGCTCACCTATGCCGGCCTTCTCGAAGGCGCCGTGGTGACGGAAACCGTCTTCAGCTGGCCGGGCCTTGGTCAATATCTCACCGTCTCGCTCATGAACGCGGACATGAACCCCGTCGTCGGAGCAACCCTGTTGATCGGCTTCATCTATGTCGCCCTCAACCTGCTCGCAGACGTGCTTTACAGAGTTATGGATCCTCGCGTTCGATGATGTTAGCTAATTTCAGAAACTGGGCGCTGGATGAGACGCCGCATTCGCGAACACAGGCTGCCTGGGGCAACCGGTATCGCATCTGGCTCAATCTCAAGTCCAACCCGCTGGCGGTGATCGGGCTTACGATCATCGTTCTCTTCATCGCGCTGTCGCTGCTGGCGCCGCTGCTTGCCCCTTACGATCCGGCGACGCAGAACCTCGGCAATCGCTTAGCGTTTCCGAGCGCCGAACACTGGTTCGGCACGGATGAGCTCGGTCGCGATATTCTCTCGCGCATTCTCTATGGCGGCCGCGTCACGCTCGGCATGGTCATTGCCGTCGTCGTTCTCGTCGCACCCATTGGCCTCGCCATCGGCTGCATCGCCGGTTATTTCGGCGGCATCGTCGATACGGTGCTGATGCGGGTGACGGACGTATTCCTGGCCTTCCCG
>Ga0058692_1000828_pt1 | contig 12249 bp, 7 predicted proteins | sample AgamicAtAmrz_FD_55216 | JGI IMG/M metagenome (GOLD analysis project Ga0058692, IMG submission 55216) | Agave microbial communities from Guanajuato, Mexico - At.Am.rz | ecosystem: Host-associated > Plants > Roots > Rhizosphere | place: Guanajato, Mexico | collected 2012-06-07 | reverse complement strand
GTTCATCAGAAAACCGGGAGTCCGGCCGCCGATAGTCTTGCTGTCCACTCACCTCTCCCAATGTGTGCTTCATGCACTTTCCCATAGTGTTGCGTATACTTTATTAAGTAACTGCTTATTCCACTTTTCCGTGTGCTGTCGCACCCAGTGCGGGTTCCCGTCGATCTCTGCCGATGTGTGCGGAGAACATGGAAAGGAAGAACGCATCATACGTTCGCAACATTAAGTTTCACTAAACCGCGTATCTGCTTTCTCCCGTCCTCACGAGTGTGACCAAAAAAATACGCTAATCTACTAATGTATCCCTACACCGCTCAAAAATCGAAAGCGAGTGGCCTTCCGCCTCCCAGAAACGTATAGTTAACAATGTGTTAATACTGGAGGCTGAAGTGGTGCGGGTAAAGAAGAAAAATCTTGACGGGGCAAGTCTGATTACCCCGGATACTGTCGCAAAAGAGATTTTTGCACGCAGAACGGAAACATTCGATGAGCAGTTCGCAGTTGCGAAAGCAGAGGTGGCGCTCATTCTCGAATTGGCACAACAGCAATTCGACAATCGTGTTTCAGCACGTGAGATAATACATCGGACGGCGGGTGCACTTCACGGTCTGCGAGAAAAGCTCCACTCAAGCGTGTGGGCTGAACTGATTCCGCTTGTACAGAATCACCCCGTTTCCGCCCATTTTCTGGAGGACCCGTTCACGCGCTGGTCTTTCGAAAAGCCGCGGGGTTATTCGGGCGATGCGCAGCTGCTCGATTTCATTTATGGCCACGACAGTGTTGCCGAACTGGTGAACAAGGCCACGCCGCTCGGTGCGGCCCTTTACGATTACACCAAGGATGCCAGCTCCTCGGTTGCCGTGCGTGAGCGGCGCGACTTGCTGACGCGGTTCGTCGATGAGGCTGCGGCCCGGCATGGCAATGAGGCGGAAATCCTCACCATCGCTTCCGGCCATCTGCGCGAGGCGGATGCCTCCGTGGCGCTGAAAGAGGGCAAAATCAAGCGCTGGGTGGCGCTCGATCAGGACCCCTTGAGCGTCGGTTCCGTCGCCCGCGATTTCAACGGCAGCTGCATCGAGGCGATCGACGGTTCCGTGCGCGATATCGTCCTGCGCACGCAGGAACTNGGCACTTTCGACCTGATCTACGCGGCCGGTCTCTACGATTATCTGAACGACCGCGTGGCGATCAAACTCACGCGGCGCTGCATGGAAATGCTGAAGCCCGGCGGCATGTTCCTCTTCGCCAATTTCTCGGAGGACATCGTCGTCGACGGTTACATGGAAACCTTCATGAACTGGGCGCTGCTGTTGCGTTCGAAAGCGGATATGTGGCGGATCGTCAATGCCAGCGCCGATCCTGCAGGCATCGAGGCGGATGTGTTCTTCGGNGAGAACCACAANATCGTCTACGCCACGATGCGTAAGAAGGTGTGACGTTCTTCGGGCCAGTCTCTGCTTGCCAATAACCATTTGATTAAACCTCGGCGCGGGCCTAAGAATCCGCGCCGAATGCGTTGCAGAATGGAATGGCTGAAATGAAGAGATATTATTCGGATATGGGTGGTCTGCCGGGACAGACGGAACTTCTGTCGAGCAAGGCGGTGTTCAAGACCGCCTATGCGGTCATCCCCAAAACCGTCATGTCCGATATCGTGACAAGCGTGCTGCCGCACTGGACCGGCACCCGGGCCTGGATCATCGCCCGGCCGATGACGGGTTTTTCTGAAACCTTTGCGCAATATATTGTCGAGGTTCAGCCCGGCGGCGGCAGCGACCGGCCGGAACCGGACGCGCGGGCCGAAGCGGCGATCTTCGTCGTTGACGGCGAAATGACCGTGGAATTCGAGGGCGTGCAGCATGCGTTGCGGGAGGGATCCTTCGCCTTCCTGCCGGCCGGTTCCCGCTGGCAGCTTCGCAATTCGGGCAAGGCGCCCGTCAAGTTCCACTGGGTCCGCAAAGCGTTCCAGGCGGTTGACGGGCTGGAGCCGCCGCCGGCGATCTTTTCGCATGAGGATGAGCACGCTTTGTCGGCGATGCCGGATACGGACGGCAAATGGGCGACGACCCGCTTCATCGATCCGGAAGACGTGCGTTACGACATGCATCTCAACATCGTCACCTTCGAGCCGGGCGCGACCATTCCCTTCATGGAAACCCATGTGATGGAACACGGCCTTTATGTGCTGGAAGGCAAGGCCGTCTACCGGCTGAACGAGGACTGGGTGGAAGTGCAGGCGGGNGACTTCATGTGGCTGCGCGCCTATTGCCCGCAGGCCTGCTATGCGGGTGGNCCGGGCCGCTTCCGTTACCTGCTNTANAAGGATGTNAACCGGCACGTGAAGCTCTGGTAACNGGCGTCATATCCGCAAAACCCATGAATTATCGCGCAATCCGGCGGTTTGCGCGATAAATGCTTGCGTTAAATCGAATATCACTAATAAATCCGGTTATGCGGACGGCTATCGCTGTGCCGCACCGTTTCGGCATTCGCCTGCTATCCTGAGAAGACCTCCCGTATGAATGAGATAATCGATACCAATGTCTTCAATCTTGCCCCCGTGGCGATGTGGATCGAGGATTTCAGCGAGGTGAAAAGCCAGTTCGACATCTGGCGATCGCAGGGCGTCGAGGATATCCGGGCGTTTCTTCTGGAAGATTTATCGAGGGTGGCGGCCTGCTCGCAGAAAATCCGCGTGATCAAGGTCAACGCCAGGACGCTGGAACTGTTCGAGGCCCGCGATCAGGCCCATCTCGTCGACAATCTCCACCGGATTTTTCGCGACGACATGCTGGAGAGCCATGTGAACGAGCTTTCCGAACTCTGGGCGGGCAAAACGGAATTCACCAGCAACGCGGTCAATTATTCAATCGGCGGCAAGCGGCTGGATATCCAGTTGCGCGGCGCGGTCATACCCGGCCACGAAGAAACCCTCGGACGGCTGCTTTTGACCACCGAGGATGTGACGGAGCGGGAGGAGGCTCGCCGCAAGGAGCTTCTCAACCGCCGTTACGCCGAAGGCATGTTCAAACATTCGCCCGTATCCCTGTGGGTGGAGGATTTCAGCCGGGTGCGGCGGCTGATCGAGGAGGTCAGGGACCGCGGCATCGTCGATTTCCGCGTGTTCATGGATGTGCACCCCGAATTCGTGCGGCAATGCATGAGCGAAATCCGCGTCATCGACGTCAACCGCGCGACGCTCGACCTGTTCTGTGCGCCGGACCGGCAGGTTCTGTTGCAGCGGCTGGGCGATATTTTCCGCGGCGAGATGGAAAAGCCGTTCCGGGAACAGCTGATGGAGCTTTGGAACGGCAATCTCACCCACCATCGCGAGGTGGTGAATTACGCGCTTGACGGGTCGGAGCGGCATGTGCTCCTGCATTTTTCGGTTTTCCCCGGCCATGAGCGCGACTGGTCGCTGGTGCAGGTGGCGCTGACGGACATTACCGCGCGCAAGAAGGCGGAAGCCTATCTCGAATATCTCGGCAAGCACGATGTGCTGACCAAGCTCCACAATCGCGCCTTCTATTCGGATGAGCTGAACCGGCTGGAGCGTAGCGCGCTCAGGCCGGTTTCCGCCATCGTCATTGATCTCAACGGCCTGAAGGACGCCAACGACAGGCTGGGACACGATGCCGGCGACGCTTTGTTGCGGCGTGTGGGCGAGGTGCTGAACGGCGTGGTGACCGCGCCGAACCATGCCGCGCGCATCGGCGGCGACGAATTCGCCATCCTTCTTCCCGGCGCCGACAAACAGATTGCCGCCGCCATGGTCGAAACCGTTTATGAATTGCTGAAGATCAACAACCAGTTCTATTCCAGCGCGCCGCTCAGCCTGTCGCTGGGTGTGGCCACCAGCGAGGCCGGCGAGACGATGGAATCGCTGGTGCGTCGCGCCGATATGAATATGTACGAGCAGAAGAACGCCTATTACGCGGCTCTGCGCAACAGATCCGCAGACAATAACGATACGACGAAACCCGGCCCGCAGCCGGAAGCTTCCTCGCTGAAGCGTTTGTCCTAGAGTGAGCGAGGGCGTCGTGGGACATTCCCTCAGCCCCGACGTCAGCCTCGGCTCCGTGCCGAGGATCTAATCACGTCGAATAAAATCAATCGGTTGCAGATCCTCGGAACAGGCCCGAGGATGACGTCGAGAGAATGCTCACCTTCGGAATTAAAACCGCAAGCTGTGGCTTGGGCCTGACGGAAGCAGCAGAAAGCTTCATTCGTCCGACTGTCGCCTCCAGCTCGTCGCGATATGTCCTGCCTTGAACGCCAGTTAATCCTCCCTTCGCAATCACAGCGGCCGGTGGAAGCCGTCTCACACGCCTTCACAAGCGCGTGAGACGGCTTTTGCACTGCAACAATTCCGTTGCCGAAATTTTACATACGTCTTAGTATGTATGTAAATGTGACCTTTTTTATGGATTCGGAGCGCAGTATGGCGAAGAGACTGGGGCAGATCGCGGCGGTGTTGTTGACGGGCATCGTTTTGGTCGGATGTAGCGATGAGCAGGCGTCTGCGCCCGGCGCGCCGCCGCCCGGTGCGGTGAAGATCGTGACGGTGAGCCAGGAAGAGCTGCCCATCACCAACGAATTGCCGGGGCGCATCGCGCCGACGCGGCTTGCCGAAGTGCGCCCGCGTGTCTCCGGCATCATCGTGGAGCGGGTGTTCGAGCAGGGCTCGCTGGTGAAGGAGGGCGACGTTCTTTACCGGATCGATCCCGCGCCGTTCCAGGTGCGCGTCGACAGCGCCGAAGGCACGTTGCGCCGGGCGCAGGCCGCGCAGCTTCAGGCGCGGCAGACGGCCGACCGGCAGCAGCAGCTGCGCCGTTCCAATGTCGGTTCCCAGCAGGAATTCGACAATGCCATCGCCCAGCTGGCGCAGGCCGATGCCGAGGTGGCCGTGGCCGAAGCAGGCGTCGCGGAAGCGAAGCTCAATCTGCAATATGCCGATGTCAAAGCCCCGATCAGCGGCCGCATCGGTCGCGCGCGTATTACGGAAGGCGCACTCGTCAGCGCAACCGGCTCGGAAAATCTNGCGACGATCCAGCAGCTCGATCCGATCTATGCCGACTTCACCCAGCCGGCGGCCGATCTTATCCGCCTGCGCAAGGCNCTGCAGGANGGCCAGCTGATGACCGGCCCGAACGAGGCCGAAGTCAATCTGCTGTTCGATGATGGCAGCCGTTACCCGCTGCCCGGCCGCCTGCTGTTTTCCGAAGCGGCGGTGGATGAAACCACCGGCCAGGTGACGCTGCGCGGTGAGTTCCCGAACCCGAGCGGCGATCTGCTGCCGGGCATGTATGTCCGCGTGCAGATCCAGCAGGGTATCCAGAAAGCGGCCTTCGCCGTGCCGCAGCAGGCGGTGCAGCGCGATGCGGGCGGGCAGGCGAGCGTGCTTGTCGTCAATGCCGAAGACACGGTCGAGCAGCGGCGCGTCAGCGTCGGCCGCTCCATCGGCGACCGCTGGGTGATTTCGGAAGGCCTGAAGGATGGCGACCGCGTTGTAGCCGAAGGTTTCCAGAAGACCGCCCCGGGCGCCAAGGTAAAGCCTGAACCATGGTCTGCGGAGCCCGACGCCACTGCCTCTGCCGGTAGCGAGAACGCGGCTTCGGCCGAGACCTCGTCTGAGACCCCGGCCGCCAAGCAATAAGGACCGATTTCATGGCACGTTTTTTCATCGATCGGCCCATTTTTGCCTGGGTCGTCGCCATCTTCATCATGCTGGCGGGCCTGCTCGCCATTCCGATGCTGCCGATTGCGCAATATCCGAATGTGGCGCCGCCGCAGATTTCGATTGCGACCACCTATCCCGGTGCCGCGCCCGAGGACATTTACCAGAGCGTCACGCGTCCCATCGAGGAAGAGCTGAACGGGGTTCCGGGTCTTCTCTATTTCGAATCGACTTCCGAATCCTCCGGCAGCATTTCCATCAACGTCACCTTCGCGCCGGGCACCAATATCGGCGAGGCGCAGGTCGAGGTGCAGAACCGCATCGCCCGCGTTCAGCCGCGTCTGCCGCAGGCGGTCACGCAGCAGGGCCTGCGCGTCGAGCAGGCGGGCACCTCGTTCCTGATGATGGTTGCGCTCACCTCCGTTGATGGCAATACCGATGCCATCGGCCTCGGCGATTATCTCAGCCGCAACGTGGTCGGCGAATTGCGCCGCGTGCCGGGCGTCGGCAGCGCGCAGCTGTTCGCCACCCAGCGCTCCATGCGCATCTGGATGGACCCGGACAAGATGCTGGGCCTCAGCCTCACCTCGTCCGACGTTATCGGCGCCATTCAGGCGCAGAACTCGCAGGTTGCGGCTGGCCGCATCGGCGCATCGCCCAACCCCATCGGCCAGCAGATTTCGGCCACCGTCAACGTTCAGGGCCAGCTGACGACGCCGGAGGAGTTCGGCTCCATCGTGCTGCGCGCCAATCCGGACGGTTCGTCCGTTCGGCTGCGGGATGTGGCGCGGGTGGAAGTGGGCGGCGAAAGCTACGCCTTTTCCAGCCGCCTGAACGGCAAACCCAGTGCGGCCATCGGCGTGCAGCTGTCGCCCACCGGCAATGCGCTGCAGACTTCCGATGGCGTGCGCGCCACCATGGAGGAACTGTCGCGNTATTTCCCGCCGGGTCTGGAATATGAAATTCCCTANGACACCAGCCCCTTCGTGAAGATCTCGATCCAGAAGGTGATCAACACGCTGGTGGAGGCGATCATCCTCGTCTTCGTGGTGATGTTCGTCTTCCTCCAGAACATCCGCTACACGATCATCCCGACACTGGTGGTGCCCGTGGCGCTGCTCGGCACCTGCGCCATCATGTATGTCTCGGGTTTCTCCATCAACGTGCTCACCATGTTCGCCATGGTTCTCGCCATCGGCATTCTCGTCGATGACGCGATCGTCGTGGTGGAAAATGTCGAACGCATCATGGCGGAAGAGCATCTGTCGCCGAAGGAGGCGACCCGCAAGGCGATGGGCCAGATTTCCGGCGCCATCATCGGCATCACGCTGGTGCTGACGGCGGTGTTCGTGCCCATGGCCTTCTTCCCCGGCGCCGTCGGCATCATCTACCAGCAGTTCAGCCTGACCATGGTGGTTTCCATCCTGTTTTCGGGCTTCCTTGCGCTGTCNCTCACGCCGGCGCTCTGCGCATCGTTCCTGAANCCGATCAAGGCCGGGCACCATGANAAGAAGGGCTTCTTCGGCTGGTTCAACCGTGGCTTCGACAAGGCCTCGCANAAATACTCCTCGTCGGTCGGCAGCATCATCAAGCGTTCCGGCCGCTTCATGGTCATCTATGCGGCGCTGCTCGTCGGTCTCGGCTGGGCCTATATGCANTTGCCCAGCTCCTTCCTGCCCAATGAGGACCAGGGTTACCTGATCGTCGACATTCAGGCGCCGGCGGAAGCCAGCAGCGANCGCACCCTGCAATCCATCCAGGAAATCGAAAAGATCTTCCTGGCGGAGCCGGCGGTCGATCGCGTGATTGCGGTTTCGGGCTTCTCCTTCTCCGGTTCCGGCCAGAATGCCGGTCTCGCCTTCGCGACGCTGAAGGACTGGAGCGAGCGTGGGCCGGAGGATTCCGCATCCGCCATCGCTCAACGCATCAACGGCAAGCTTTGGGGCCTGCCGGGTTCGATGTCCTTCACGCTATCGCCGCCGCCTATTCAGGGACTCGGCAATTCCAGCGGCTTCACCTTCCGCCTGCAGGATCGCGGGGGTGCCGGACAGACGGCGCTGAGCGCCGCCGGTGCACAGCTGATGGCGGCAGCGCAGAAAAGCCCGATTTTGGCCGGCCTGCGCGTGGAAGGCATGCCGGACTCTCCGCAGGTCAACCTCATCATCGACCGTGAAAAGGCCAACACCTTCGGCGTGACCTTCAGCGACATCAACGCCACCATCTCGGCCAATATGGGGTCGTCCTACGTCAACGACTTCCCCAATGCCGGCCGCATGCAGCGCGTGACGGTGCAGGCGGAGCAGGGTCAGCGCATGAAGACCGAGGATCTTTTGAACCTCAATGTCCGCAATGCAAATGGCGGCATGGTGCCGGTAAGCTCCTTCGCCACGGTGGAATGGGTGCGCGGCCCGTCGCAGGTGGTGGGTTACAACGGCTATCCGGCGATCCGTATCGGTGGCCAGTCGGCACCCGGCTACTCCTCGGGTGATGCGATTGCCGAAATGGAGCGTCTGGCGGGCGAATTGCCAAGCGGCTTCGGTTTCGAATGGACCGGCCAGTCGCTGCAGGAAATCCAGTCGGGTTCGCAGGCGCCGGCGCTTATCGGCCTCAGCGTGCTGTTCGTCTTCCTGCTTCTGGCGGCGCTTTATGAAAGCTGGTCCATTCCGCTCTCCGTCATGCTGGTGGTACCGCTTGGCGTCATCGGTTCGGTGGCGGCGGTGATGCTGCGCGGCATGCCGAACGACGTCTACTTCCTGGTTGGCCTTGTCGCCATCATCGGGCTTTCGGCCAAGAATGCGATCCTGATCATCGAATTTGCCAAGGATCTGCGGGCGGAGGGCAAATCCACCTATGATGCGACGGTGGAGGCGGCCCATCTGCGCTTCCGGCCGATCCTGATGACCTCGCTTGCCTTCTCGCTTGGCGTGTTGCCGATGGCAATTGCGTCGGGTGCCAGTGCGGCCAGCCAGAACGCCATCGGCACCGGCGTGCTCGGCGGCATGATCTCGGCGACGATCCTTGCGATCTTCTTCGTTCCCGTCTTCTTCGTGTTTGTCATGAAGTTTTTCGGGGATCGGAAGAAGGAGAATGAGATTGCTGCTGACGCGGTATCGCCGGCGGAATAAAACGGGTGTGACGGCTGGGCGAAAAGTCACGTGAATGCGTTCATCTGACTGACAGCCCGGCACCGCAAACAAGGCACGGTGCGAAAGCGCCGTGCCGCGACTGGAAGGAGACATCAGCATGCGCCGTACCAAGGCCGAGGCAGAAGAGACGCGTCAGGCGATCCTTGCCGCTGCCGAGCGGGTGTTCTTCAAGAAGGGCGTGGCCAACAGCTCTCTGGATGAGGTGGCGGCTGCGGCTGGCGTTACGCGCGGAGCGATCTACTGGCATTTTTCCAGCAAGAGCGACCTTTTCATCGGCCTTTACGAATCGGTCGCGTTGCCTGAGTCGGATTTGCTGGACTTTGCCGATCCGGACCTTAAGGGTGCGGCGCTGCTGGAAAAGATCGAGGAGGCGACGTGCAAGTGGCTTGCGCTTCTGGCGCAAGACGAACAGCGCCAGCGCATCATGACGATTAGCCTGCGCACCAATTATTCCGACGAATTCGCCCCCGTCCTGCATGCGCAGGAAGAGCTGGACCGTTACCACAAGGAGCGGCTGGAGGCGGCTTTCGAGCGAGCGCAGGCCGAGGGCATCTTCAACGACAACTGGACGGCGGAATCGGCGCTCGGTGCGCTCTACTGGCTGATCAAAGGTATCGTCTACGATTGGCTGCTGTTCGGGAAACGTTTCGATCTGGTCAAGGAAGGCGCCGAGGCCATGCATCGTCTCATGAAGGGGTTCCAGCGTCCCCCGGCGTCATGACCGAAGGCGGCCTGCATCGTCCGTGCAATACGGGTCGAATTTAAGAGTATTCCAGAAGACCAGCGAAATTTGCTTTACGTACCTCAAAACGGAGGTTAGCTTCTTCCTCGAGCTTTGGGAGGAGTTCGCAGATGGTCGTTTCAGATAAAATCAAGGGGCAAGCGCCGCCCGTTCACGCCGGATACCGGTGACGGCACATGGCTTTTGCTGACGAATCTCCAGACCACGCCCTTATCCGGACGGTTGGGCTGTCCAAGTCCTTCGGGCCGGTACAGGTTCTCAAGGATATAGAGATCGCGGTGCGCGCCGGTGAGGTCCACGCGATCATTGGCGAGAATGGCGCCGGCAAGTCGACGCTGATGAAGCTGCTGGCCGGCAATGAAAAGCCGTCGGGCGGGGAAATCCGCATCGATGGCGAAGCCGTTACGCTGAGCGGTCCGGTGGATGCCGAACATCGCGGCATCGTTCTCGTGCATCAGGAAATATTGCTGGCCCCGGATTTGACGGTGGCGCAGAACATCTATCTCGGCCGCGAAGTGCGCCGGGGCGCCATGGTGGACGACCGCGCCATGCGCGCCGGCGCCCGCAAGGCAATCGCCGATCTCGGCGGTACGATCGATCCGGACGCCATTGTCGGCAGCCTGTCGATTGCCCAGCGGCAACTGGTGCAGATCGCCCGTGTGCTGCTGGTGCCGCATCGTGTGGTGATTTTCGATGAGCCGACGGCGAGCCTGACGCCCATCGAAACGGATGCGCTGCTGAATGTCATTCGCGACATCCGGGCGAAGGGCGTGGCCGTGCTTTATATTTCGCACCGTCTGCCGGAGGTGAAGGAGATCGCCGACCGGGTGACGGTTCTGCGAGACGGCAGGCTGGTCGCCTCCCATCCGGCATCGGCGCTGGAGCCTGCCGATATGGCGCGGCTGATGGTGGGGCGCGATGTCGCCAAGCTTTATCCGGACCGCGCCGCCGGCGGCGAGCACGAGCCGGTTCTGCAGGTGGAGCATTTTACCGTTCCGGGTTACGCGGAGGATGCCGGTTTCAGCCTGCGNANGGGCGAAATCCTCGGTTTTGCCGGTCTGGTCGGCGCGGGCAGAACGGAACTCATGGAAGGAATGCTCGGCCTGCGCGCCGGGCGGGGAACCGTGCGGCATCATGGCAGGCCGGTGCATTTCGCAAAGGCGGAAGACAGCCTGAAGGCCGGCATCGTTTATCTGAGCGAGGACCGCAAGGGCAAGGGCCTGCTGCTTACCAAGGATTTGCGTGTCAATCTCACGCTTGCTTCGCTGAAGAAATTCAGCCGGCTGTTCCAGATCGATACCCGCCGGGAAACGGCGGCGCTCGATGATGCGGTCCGGGATTTCGACATCCGCACCGGCCGCAAGGATTTGCTGGCGGGCCAGCTTTCCGGCGGCAACCAGCAGAAGCTGCTGCTGGCCAAGATGATGCTGCTCGATCCCTCCATCGTCATCATCGACGAACCGACGCGCGGCATCGATATCGGCACCAAGGAACAGATTTACCGCTTCATCGCCAGGCTTGCGGATGAGGGGCGCTCGATCATCGTGGTTTCTTCGGAAATGCCGGAGCTGATCGGCATATGCGACCGCATTCTGGTGATGCGGTCGGGCCGGATCGTCGGTGAGGTGACCGGCGAGCGCATGACCGAAAACGACATCGTGGCGCTGGCGACGGGCGTTCATACGCAGGAACCCGCCTGAGCGCCCGTGTCCGCGAAACATGGCCTGACAAAAGAGACTGAGGGGAAACATGACTGAGGCCGCATTTGACAACGGCAAAACGCCGAAGACCTCGAAGGACTGGGACCTGCGCGCCGTCGCGCCTTTCGTGGCGCTGGCCCTGCTGCTGGTTCTCGGCACCATCGCCAATCCCAATTTCATCGGCATCGACAATCTCCTGAATGTCGTCACCCGCAGCGCCTTCATCGCCATCATCGCTCTTGGCGCAACTTACGTCATCACCTCGGGCGGGCTCGATCTTTCAGTTGGCGCGATGGTGGCCTTCGTCGCCAGCCTGATGATCCTGTTCATGAATAGCGGCGTCATCGCCAGTCCGCTTTTAATGCTGCTCACCGCCATGGCGCTGGCGCTCGCCATCGGGGCTGCCTGCGGGCTGACGAACGGCCTCATCACCACCATCGGCCGCATCGAACCCTTCATCGCCACGCTCGGCACCATGGGCATTTATCGCGGCTTGACCACATGGCTGTCGCAGGGCGGGGCGATTACGCTGCGTAACCCGGAAATCCAGACGCTTTATCGCCCGGTCTATTTCGGCAATGTCCTTGGCGTGCCGGTGCCGGTCATCGTCATCTTCGTCACTGCGGCAATAGCCGCCTTCGTGCTTTACCGCACCCGTTACGGGCGGCATCTGACCGCAGTAGGGTCGAGCGAGGATGTGGCGCGTTATTCCGGCATTTCGGTCGCCCGCGTCCGCACCGTCGCCTATGTGGTACAGGGGCTGTGTGTCGCCGTTGCGGTGCTGCTTTACGTGCCGCGCCTCGCTTCCACTTCGGCCACCACAGGCATGTTGTGGGAGCTGCAGGCCATCACCGCCGTCGTTGTCGGCGGCACGGCGCTGAGAGGCGGGGTAGGGCGCATCTGGGGCACGATCTGCGGCGCCTTCATTCTGGAGATCGTCGGCAACATCATGATCCTGTCGAACTTCGTCAGCGAATATCTGAT
>Ga0058692_1000822_pt1 | contig 12329 bp, 8 predicted proteins | sample AgamicAtAmrz_FD_55216 | JGI IMG/M metagenome (GOLD analysis project Ga0058692, IMG submission 55216) | Agave microbial communities from Guanajuato, Mexico - At.Am.rz | ecosystem: Host-associated > Plants > Roots > Rhizosphere | place: Guanajato, Mexico | collected 2012-06-07 | reverse complement strand
GGCGACGTGCTGATCGAAGCGAAAGGGCTGGCGGGGCCGGGGCTGGCCGAGCCCGTGTCGTTCACCGCGCGGCGCGGCGAGATCGTCGGCTTCTTCGGGCTCGTCGGCGCGGGTCGCTCCGAGCTGATGAAGCTGCTGTACGGCGCGGTGCGACCGAGCGCCGGACACGTCGAGCTGAACGGCAAGCGGGTGGCGTTCGGCAGTCCGCGCGACGCGGTGCGCGCCGGCATCGCGCTGTGCCCGGAAGACCGCAAGCAGGAAGGCATCGTCGCGATCGCGTCGGTGGCCGACAACCTGAACATCAGCGCGCGTCGTCATTTCAGCCCGGCGCGCGTGCTGCTCGACGGGCGACGCGAACGCGAGCTCGCGCAGAAATACATCGAGCGCCTCGCGATCAAGACCCGCGACGGCGAAACGCCGATCGGCGCGCTGTCGGGCGGCAACCAGCAGAAGGTCGTGCTCGCGCGCTGGCTGGCCGAGCGCATCGACGTGTTCCTGATGGACGAGCCGACGCGCGGCATCGACGTCGGCGCGCGCGCGGAAATCTACAACCTGTTCTACGAACTCGCGGAAGCGGGCCGCACGGTGATCCTCGTGTCGAGCGATCTGGCCGAGGTGATCGGCGTGTCGGACCGCATCGTCGTGATGAAGGAAGGACGGATCGCGGGCGAGGTCGCCAAGGCGCACGCGACGCCCGATGCGCTGATCAAGCTCGCGCTGCCGCGCTAGCGGCGTGCTGTTCAACCGGAAAGCAAGTGAACTGATATGAGCCAGGCAATGCAACCCCAACGTACTTCCCCGTCCCCGGATGCCGCCGCCGCGGCCACGCCCGTGCGACCACGCAACGGCGTGTGGCAGCTGATCAACCGCTCCGGCATCGTGATGGTGTTTCTGGTGCTGTTCGCGACGCTGTCGCTGATCGTGCCGGACTTCCTCACGCCGCGCAACATCCAGGGCCTGCTGCTGTCGGTCACGCTGATCGGCTCGATCGCGGTGACGATGATGTTCGTGCTCGCGCTCGGCGAGGTCGACCTGTCGGTCGCGTCGATCGTCGCGTTCTCGGGGGTCGTCGCGTCGACGCTGATCACCGCGACGCACAGCGTCGTGCTCGGGATCGCGGCCGGCGTGCTCGCGGGCGGCGCGGTCGGGCTCGTGAACGGCGTGCTGATCGCGCGCTACCGGATCAACTCGCTGATCGTCACGCTCGCGATGATGGAAGTCGTGCGCGGGCTCGCGTTCATCACGTCGAACGGCGACGCGGTGATGATCTCCGAAGAGCGCTTCTTCGATCTCGGCGGCGGGTCGTTCCTGGGCATCTCGTTTCCGATCTGGAGCAATATCGTCGGCTTCGTCGTGTTCGGCTTCCTGCTGCGCAAGACGGTGTTCGGCAAGAACGTGCTGGCCGTCGGCGGCAACGGCGAGGCCGCGCTGCTCGCGGGGCTGCCGGTGATGCGCATCAAGATCGCGGTGTTCGTGCTGCAGGGGCTCGTGACCGGCTTCGCCGGCGTGATGCTCGCGTCGCGGATGAGCCTCGGCGATCCGAAGACGTCGGTCGGCCTCGAACTCGGCGTGATCTCCGCGTGCGTGCTCGGCGGCGTGTCGCTGACGGGCGGCGTCGCGACGATCTCCGGCGTGCTGGTCGGCGTGCTGATCATGGGCTCCGTGCAGGACGCAATGAGCCTGCTGAACGTGCCGACCTTTTACCAATATCTGATACGCGGCGGAATTCTGTTGCTCGCGGTGCTGTTCGACCAGTATCGTCGCAACCAGCGGCGCGCGATGAAGATCTGACTTCGGTGATGGCGCGGCCGCCCGCGAACGCGACAGATCAGATATCGGGAGACGGCATGCAACAGACTCATCCGGCCGCGTCGGCGACGCTGCTGGCCGACAGCCGCAACACGCTCGGCGAAGGCGCGACGTGGTGCGACAGGACGCACGCGCTGTACTGGGTGGACATCGAAGGCGCGCGGCTGTGGCGCTGTCGCGCGGACGGCTCGGACCTCGCGCAGTGGGCGATGCCCGAGCGGCTCGCATGCTTCGCGCTGACCGACGATCCGGACGTGCTGCTCGTCGGGCTCGCGACCCATCTCGCGTTCTTCGATCTGCGCAGCGGCGCGTTCACGCGGATCGTCGACGTCGAACCCGATCTGCCCACGCGGCTGAACGACGGGCGCTGCGACGGGGCCGGCGCGTTCGTGTTCGGGATGAAGGACGAAGGCGCCGAGCCGCCGCGCGCGGTCGGCGGGTTCTACCGGCTCAATCCGGATCTCACGCTCGAACGGCTCGCGTTGCCGCCGGCCGCGATCGCGAACAGCATCGGGTTCTCGCCGGATGGTTCGAAGATGTATTTCTGCGATTCGCTGGTGCGCGAGATTTTCGTGTGCGATTACCGCGCGGGTGGCGATGTGGCCAATGTGCGGCCGTTCGCGCGGCTGACCCATGCCGATGGCGACCCGGATGGCTCGATCGTCGATCGTGACGGCGGGCTGTGGAATGCGCAGTGGGGTGGGCGGCGCGTGGTGCGCTATGGGCCGGACGGGATCGAGACGGATCGCGTTGAAGTGCCGACCGCGCAGCCGAGCTGCGTGGCGCTTGATGGCGATGGTCGCTTGTACGTGACGAGTGCGCGTGTGGGCCTGAGCGACGATGCGCTGGCGAGCGACGTGCACGCGGGCGGCGTGTTCGTCGCGCAAACGCGGCACGTGGGGCTGCCGACCGCACGGTTCGCGGGGACACGTACTCGATGAATGGCGAGGGTGGACCGCAGGTTCCATCGATTGGCAGGCAAAACGAAAGCCCCCGACTTGTGAAGGTTCGGGGGCTTTTCTTTTACACGCAATCACCACAATTAAAATAAATGTAGTCGGGCGCGAATCCAATCCCATTTGGTAGGTGGAATCACAAGCAACTGCATCACATCACTGCTCGAGCTATCGTAATATACGATTCCGCCGACACCATCTGCCAGTTCTCGCTCAGTTGCAGAATTTACGTAGTATGAAAAATAGCGTTGAGCACGCAATTCTCCAGTCCCGTCAAAAAGCTGAAATCTCACTTCATGCCCATTCCGAATATTCGAGCCACACAACTTTGCGTAATATTCCACGCCTCCGAATTCTTTCTTCCCTCCATTCAATTCTTTTTCAAAAAAATCACACTGACCATAATTTGGTCTGGTCATATGAATGGAAAATCCAATCATAAAAAATACAAAAATGGATGATCCGATGATTCGGAGGATGCTAATCTGCATATTTCGTTCTATATTGGAAATTTTCTGATGAAGGTTGGAATGAAGCTGTTCTTTTATCTCATCACGAAGTGATGAACCATTTTCAAGATGGGAGTCGACTGTTTTTGGTAATTTAATTAGTGTGTCGACTGTTAATTTCGTACTTATACGAGGCAACTGGGAACATGGAAGTACGCTGAGCGTGATGTCGCGACTATGCGTTCGCCCCCCACCTGCTGGTAAGATGGCCCGCAATTCCATCCAGCACGCGCCATGAGTTCCACCCCGACCAAACCCGCCCGTTCGAAACCCGCTGCGAAGGACTCCGCCCGCACGCCGGCCGACAAGCCGAAAGCGCGGGTGCAACAGCGCCTGACCTACGTGATCGGCGGCCTCGACCGGCTGCTGCGCCGCCACATGACCGACGCGCTCGCGCCGCTCGGCATCACGCTCGCGCAATACACGGCGCTGTCGGTGCTCGAGGCGCGCGGCGCATCATCGAACGCGCAACTGGCCGAGCGCTCGTGGATCACGCCGCAATCGGCGAACGAGGTGATGAGCGTGATGGCCGCCCGCGGTTTCGTCACGCGCGAAGCCGACCCGTCGCACGGCCGCATCATCCTGCTGACGCTGACCGATGCAGGCGCGGCGATGCTGCGCGAATGCGAAGCCGCGCTGCGGCCGGTCGAGGCACGCATGCTCGGCGACATCTCGGCCGACGACGCCGCGCACGTGCAGCGCGCGCTCGAACTGTTCTCGCGCAACCTGCGCGGCTGACCGCTTCCCCGTTTTCACGACGCGGGCCCGCCAGGCCCGCGCTCGCTGCGTACGCACCATCGGCGTTCGCCCGACCGCGCCCTGATTTCCCCCGCGCTTTCCGCGTTCCGCTCCGGGTTTACACCGGCGCTCGTGCCGCTTGCAATATCAGGTAGCCTGATATTAAATGAAGTCGTCCGCAGCAGGGATGCTGCGCACCGAATCGCACTGGAAACGAACGACAGGAACAGACATGAGCAAGTACGACAACCGCTGGCAGACCGTTGAAGTGAAAGTGGAGGCCGGCATTGCATGGGTCACGCTGAATCGCCCCGAGAAGCGCAACGCCATGAGCCCGACGCTGAACCGGGAGATGCTGGAAGTCCTCGACGCGGTCGAGTTCGACGACGAGGCAAAGGTGCTGGTGCTGACCGGCGCGGGCGCCGCGTGGACGGCCGGCATGGATCTGAAGGAATATTTCCGCGAGATCGACGGCGGCTCCGACGCGCTGCAGGAAAAAGTGCGCCGCGACGCGTCGGAATGGCAGTGGCGCCGGCTGCGGATGTACAACAAGCCGACGATCGCGATGGTGAACGGCTGGTGCTTCGGCGGCGGGTTCTCGCCGCTCGTCGCGTGCGACCTCGCGATCGCGGCGGACGACGCGGTGTTCGGGCTGTCGGAGATCAACTGGGGCATCCCGCCGGGCAACCTCGTCAGCAAGGCGATGGCCGACACGGTCGGGCATCGCCGCGCGCTGCACTACATCATGACCGGCGACACGTTCACCGGCGCGCAGGCGGCCGAGATGGGCCTCGTGAACAGCAGCGTGCCGCTCGCCGAACTGCGCGACGCGACGATCGCGCTCGCCGCGCGGCTGATGGACAAGAACCCGGTCGTGCTGCGCGCGGCGAAGCACGGCTTCAAGCGTTCGCGCGAGCTCACGTGGGAACAGTGCGAGGATTACCTGTATGCGAAGCTCGACCAGGCGCAGTTGCGCGATCCGGAGCGCGGCCGCGAGCAGGGGCTGAAGCAATTCCTCGACGACAAGACGATCAAGCCGGGCCTGCAGGCATACAAGCGCTGAGACAAGCGCTGACGCAGCCGCCGGCATCATCGCCGGCGTAATCGCAAGAGACAGGCAAGGCAGGAGACGACATGACCGACAGACGGATGCTCATCAGCGGCGAGTGGTGCGCCGCCCGCGACGGGCGCACCTTCGACCGCTTCAACCCCGCGACCGGCGCGCTCGCATCGCGCGCGCCGGCGGCCGGCGTGGCCGACGCCGATGCGGCGATCGACGCCGCGCACCGCGCGTTCCCCGCATGGGCGGCGCTTGCGCCGACCGAGCGCCGCCGCCGGCTGCTGAAGGCGGCCGACCTGATGGATGCGCGCATCGACGCGTTCATCGCGACCGGCGTGGCCGAAACCGGCGCGACGCCCGGCTGGCTCGGCTTCAACGTGACGCTCGCGGCGAACATGCTGCGCGAGGCCGCGTCGATGACGACGCAAATCGACGGCGACGTGATCCCGTCCGACGTACCGGGCAATCTCGCGCTCGCGATGCGCGTGCCGTGCGGCGTGGTGCTCGGCATCGCGCCGTGGAACGCGCCGGTGATCCTCGGCACACGTGCGCTGGCGATGCCGCTCGCGTGCGGCAACACGGTCGTGCTGAAGGCGTCCGAGGCGTGCCCGGGCGTGCACGCGCTGATCGGCGAAGTGCTGGACGAAGCGGGGCTCGGCGCCGGCGTGGTCAACGTGATCACGCACGCGGCGGCCGACGCGCCCGAACTCGTCGAGCGGATGATCGCGCATCCGCACGTGAAGCGGATCAACTTCACCGGGTCGACGCACGTCGGCCGCATCATCGCGCGCCACGCGGCCGCGCACCTGAAACCCGTGCTGCTCGAACTCGGCGGCAAGGCGCCGGTGCTGGTGCTCGACGATGCCGATCTCGATGCGGCGGTCGACGCGATCGCGTTCGGCGCATTCTTCAACCAGGGGCAGATCTGCATGTCGACCGAGCGCGTGATCGTCGCGCGGCCGATCGCCGATGCGCTCGTCGAGCGGCTGGCGGCGAAGGCGCGCACGTTGGTCGCCGGCGATCCGCTGGCCGGCCATCCGCTCGGCACGATGGTCGATGCGTCGGCCGCCGCGCGCGCGGCGTCGCTGGTCGAGGATGCGCGTGCGCAGGGCGCGCAATTGCCGCTCGGCTGCCGTGTGGAAGGCGCGACGATGCAGCCCGCGATCGTCGACGGCGTCACGCCCGGCATGCGGCTCTATCGCGAGGAATCGTTCGCGCCGGTCGTCGCGATCCTGCGCGCGGACAGCGACGACGAGGCGGTCGCGCTGGCGAACGACAGCGAATTCGGGCTGTCGGCGAGCGTGTTCAGCCGCGATATCGCACGTGCGATGGCGGTCGCGCGGCGGATCGAATCGGGGATCTGCCACGTCAACGGGCCGACCGTGCACGACGAAGCGCAGATGCCGTTCGGCGGCACGAAGGCGAGCGGCTACGGCCGCTTCGGCAGCCGCGCGTCGATCGCCGAATTCACCGAGCTGCGCTGGATCACCGTGCAGACCACGCCGCGGCACTACCCGATATGAGCGAGCCGACGATGAATGTTGCGACGCCCGCCGGCGGCCCGGTGAACGAGACGGGCCGCGTGCGCTATCGCAAGGCCGCCGTCGCCGTTGGCGCGGCCGAGATTCGCCGCGCCGACGACGGTACCTGGTACCTGCGTTCGCGCGAGCCGCTCGGCGATTACCCGACGCGCGTCACCGACTGCCTCGTGCGGGGCGCGCAGGCGCACCCCGACCGCGTGCTGGCCGCGCGGCGCGGCGCCGACGGAAACTGGATCGAGATCACTTATGCGCAGATGCTCGAACGTGCCCGCGCGCTCGGCCAGGGCCTCGTCGATCTCGGGCTGTCGGTCGAGCGTCCGCTCGCGGTGCTGTCCGGCAACGATCTCGAGCACCTGCAGCTGATGTTCGCTGCGATGCTGGCCGGCGTGCCGTACTCGCCGATTTCGCCTGCGTATTCGCTGGTGTCGACCGACTACGGCAAGCTGCGTCATACGCTCGGCGTGCTGCGGCCGGGCGCGGTGTTCGTCGCGGAACGCGCGCCGTTCGCGCGGGCGCTTGACGCGACGTTGCCGGCCGATGCGGCGCTGATCGTCGCGCGCGATGCCGATACTGGTGCAAGCGGCCGCGCGGTGCCGCTGTCGCGCCTGCACGCCACCGCACCGTGCACGATCGACGCGATCCACGAGGCGATCGGCCCCGACCATCTCGCGAAGATCCTGTTCACGTCCGGTTCGACGAAGCAGCCGAAGGCCGTGCCGACCACGCACCGGATGCTGTGCAGCAACCAGCAGATGCTGCGCCAGACGATGCCGGAGCTCACGCGCGAGCCGCCGGTGCTGGTCGACTGGCTGCCGTGGAATCATACGTTCGGCGGCAGCCACAACCTCGGCATCGCGCTGTACAACGGCGGCACGCTGTATATCGACGACGGCCGTCCGATGCCCGGCCGCTTCGACGAAACCGTGCGCAACTTGCGCGAGATCGCGCCGACGATCTACTTCAACGTGCCGAAGGGCTGGGAGGAACTGACCGCCGCGCTCGAACGCGATGCCGAATTGCGCGACACGTTCTTCTCGCGCGTGAAGCTGTATTTCTTCGGCGGTGCGGGGCTGTCGCAGGCCGCGTGGGACCGGCTCGACCGCGTGACCGAAGCGCATTGCGGCGAGCGTATCCGGATCATGGCCGGCCTCGGGATGACGGAGGCGTCGCCGTCGTGCCTGTTCACGACGGGGCCGCTGATGCGCGCCGGCTATATCGGCTTGCCCGCGCCCGGCTGCGACGCGAAGCTCGTGCCGTGCGGCGGCAAGCACGAACTGCGCTTCAAGGGGCCGAACGTGATGCGCGGCTATTGGCACACGGACGTCGATCCGCGCGACGTGTTCGACGAAGAAGGCTATTACCGCAGCGGCGACGCGGGCGTCTTTGCCGATCCGGAGCGGCCGGAACTCGGGCTGCTGTTCGACGGGCGGTTGACCGAGGATTTCAAGCTGAGCAGCGGCACGTTCGTGAGCGTCGGGCCGTTGCGCGCGAACGCGGTGTCGACGGGTGCGCCGTACGTGCAGGACGTGGTCGTCACCGGGATCAATCGCGACGACATCGGCTTGCTGGTGTTTCCGCGCGTCGAGGCGTGCCGGGCGCTGGCAGGGCTCGCCGCGGATGCATCGGTGACCGACGTGCTGCGCGCGCCGGCCGTGCGCGCGGCGTTCGCGGCGTGGCTGGCTGCGTTGAACCGGAATGCGAGCGGCGGGTCGACGTTCGTCGCGCGAATCCGGCTGATCGACACGCCGCCGTCGCTCGATCTCGGCGAGGTGACCGACAAGGGTTCGCTGAACCAGGCGGCCGTGCAGAAGCATCGCGCGGCGACGATCGACGCACTGTACGACCCGGCGCGGCGCGATCCCGACGTGATTTACGCGTAGGCAGCACGCGCGAGCAGTTACAGCAGTAAGCAACGAGCAGGCACAACGACCGGCCGGCCACGACACCGGCAGGCGCTCTTTCGGCCAGTGAATCAGGTTGCCTGATAAAGGCAGCCGTTCATACGACACCTCGCGCGCCGAACCGCCACTGGCCGGCGGCGGCGCGCGGCGGTCGTCGCACGGCCGACCGACTACAAAGACATGGGACTGGAGACATGAACACTTACGTTGCCGAAAAATCCACGGTCGCGACCACGCTCGCGCTGTGTTTCGCGATCGCACTCCTCGAAGGGCTCGACCTGCAGTCGGTCGGCGTCGCCGCGCCGCGGATGGCGCGCGAATTCGGGTTGACCGTGTCGCAAATGGGCATCGCGTTCAGCGCGGGCACCTTCGGGCTGCTGCCGGGCGCGATGCTCGGCGGGCGGCTCGCCGACCGGATCGGCCGCAAGCGCGTGCTGATCGCATCGGTCGTGCTGTTCGGGCTGCTGTCGATCGCGACCGCGCAGGTATCGACGTTCGCGATGCTCGTCGTCGTGCGCGTGCTGACCGGCATCGGCCTCGGCGGCGCGATGCCGAACCTGATCGCGCTGTCGTCCGAAGCGGTCGAGCCGCGCTCGCGCAGCAGCGCGGTCGCGACGATGTACTGCGGAATCCCGTTCGGCGGCGTGATCGCGTCGGTGATCGGCGTGCTGCTCGCGGGCGACACCGAATGGCGTCACATCTTCTACGTCGGCGGCGTGGGGCCGCTGCTGCTCGTGCCGCTGCTGGTGTGGTGCCTGCCGGAATCGCGCGCGTATCTCGACGTCGCCGGCACGCAGGCCGCGCGCGCGAGCGTCGCCCGCACGCTGTTCGGCGACGGCCGCACGACGTCGACGGTCGCGCTGTGGGTCAGCTACTTCTGCACGCTGATCGTCCTCTACTTCCTGCTGAACTGGCTGCCGTCGCTGATGGCCTCGCGCGGGCTCGATCGCGCNCACGTCGGCCTCGTGCAGATCGCGTTCAACGTCGGCGCGGGGCTCGGCGCGCTCGGCATCGGCGCGGCGCTCGACCGGATGCGCGCGTCGCGCGTGGTCGGCGGGATGTACGTCGGGATCGTGCTGTCGCTCGCCGCGCTCGCGGCCGCGCCCGGTTTCTGGTCGCTCGCGGCGGCCGCGTTCGCGGCGGGGATGTTCGTCGTCGGCGGGCAGTCGGTGCTGTATGCGCTCTCGGCGATCTACTACCCGACCGCGATGCGCGGCACCGGCGTCGGCGCGGCGGTGGCGGTCGGCCGGCTCGGCTCCGTCGTCGGGCCGCTCGCGGCCGCGACGCTGCTGGCCGCGGGCCGCAGCGCGCCCGTCGTGATCGGCGCGAGCATCCCGGTCACGCTCGTCGCGGCTTTCGCTGCGTTCGTGCTGATTCGCCGCCCGCAAGCCGGCGACTGAGGTTTCGGTTTTTTTCAATGCGCGCCGTCAGAGCGCGCTTACTCAAGGTCTGGAGACGCAACGATGAAGACGAAGACAAGGAACGGCCTGCTGGCCGCCGGCGCGTGCTGCGCGCTTGCCACGCCGGGTGCGCATGCGCAATCGAGCGTGACGCTGTACGGGATCATCGATACGGGCGTCGAATTCGTGTCGCACGCGAACGCGGCCGGCGACCACGTCGTGCGGATGCCGGGCGTGACGGGTGAGCTGCCGTCGCGCTGGGGGCTGCGCGGCACCGAGGATCTCGGCGGCGGCTATCAGGCGGTGTTCACGCTCGAAAGCGGCTTCAACGTGCGCGGCGGCGATCTCGGGCAGGGCGGCCGGCTGTTCGGGCGGCAGGCGTTCGTCGGGCTGAAGAGCGGCTTCGGCACGCTCGCGTTCGGCCGTCAGTACACGATGACCTATCTCGCGCTGCAGGGCGCGGACATCATCGGTCCCGACATCTACGGGCTCGGCTCGTTCGACGCGTACGTGCCGAACGGCCGCGCCGACAACGCCGTGACCTACCTCGGCACGTATCGCGGCGTGACGCTCGGCGCCGCGTATTCGTTCGGCCGCGACGGCGCGGGCACCGGCAATTCGCCGGGGCAGGGCACGTGCGCGGGGCAGGTGCCGGGCGACGCGGTGCAGTGCCGCAACTGGTCGGTGATGCTCAAGTACGACAGCGCGTACTTCGGTGCGGCGGCGTCGTACGAGGAACAGCGCGGCGGCACCGGTGCGGCCGCCAACTTCTTCGACGGCGTGGCGCCCGTTCCCTTCACCAGCAGCGGCGGCAAGGATGCGCGCACGCACGTCAGCGCGTATGCGCAGGCGGCCGGCGCGAAGATCGGTGCGGGCTGGATCGGGCGGCGCGTGTCGACCGGTTCGCCGGCCGCGGCGGGCGCGCATTCCGACCTGTTCTTCGTCGGCGCGTCGTATGCGGTGAAGCCAGATTTCATCGTCGACGGCGAAGGCTACCGGATCGTCAACAGCGCGCACGACACGCGCGCGACGATGGCCACGCTGCGCGCGACCTATCTACTGACCAAGCGCACGGCCGTCTATGCGCAATCGTCGTATCTGTGGAACAGCGAGCATGCACGCTACTCGGTCAGTGGCGGCGGGCCCGGCACGACGCCCGGCGCAGGGATGGGGCAGCTCGGCGCGATGGTCGGCATGCGGCACATGTTCTGATTCACCGGCGTGACGAACCCAACGGGAGTTATCTTGAACAGGAAATCTGCATTCCTCTGTATTGCGCCGTTGTCCGCCGCCGCCCTGCTCGCCGGTTGCGGCGGCGACGATTCGATCAGCGCCCCGCCCACGCACCTGAGCGCCGCGACGCCGGCCACGATGGCGCAGACCTGCGACGCGCTCGCCGCGAAGCTCGCGTATGCGAACACGTCGTTCACGTCGGTGACGACCGCCGCGGCCGGCACGCTGACGGTGGCCGGCAAGCCGGTCGCCGAGCACTGCGTGATCGCCGGCAAGATGAACCAGCGCGTGAGCGCGGTGGACGGCAACACCTATGCGATCGGCTTCGAGATGCGTTTGCCGAAAGCGTGGAACGGCCGCTTCTTCTACCAGGCCAACGGCGGGCTCGACGGCAACGTCGTGACCGCGACCGGCGAGATCGGCGGCGGCGGGCCGCTGACCAACGCGTTGAATCAGGGTTTCGCGGTGATCAGCTCGGATTCCGGGCACAGCGCCGCGCAGAATCCGCTGTTCGGTCTCGATCCGCAGGCGCGGATCGATTACGGCTACGGCGCCGTCGACGCGCTGACGCCGATGGCGAAGCAGGTAATCCGGCTCGCGTACGGCAAGGCGCCCGATCGCAGCTATTTCGGCGGCTGCTCGAACGGCGGCCGTCACGCGATGGTCACGGCGGTGCGCAACCCGGCCGACTACGACGGCATCATCGCGGGCGATCCGGGCTTCCATCTGCCGAAGGCGGCGATCGGCGAGATGTATGGCGCCCAGCAGTTCGCGAAGATCGCGTCGGCTACCGGAACGAACGGGCTGCCGGACATCCGCAGCGGTTTCAACGATGCGGAGCGCCAGTTCGTCGGCGCGAAGATTCTCGAGAAATGCGATGCGCTCGATGGCGCGGCCGACGGGATGGTGCAGGACGTCGCCGCGTGCCAGACGCATTTCAGCGTCGACACGGACATCCCGACCTGCGCGAACGGCACGCGCACCGGGTCGTGCCTGACGCCTGCGCAGAAAACCGCGCTGGAGAACGTGTTCGCCGGTGCGCGCAACAGCGCGGGCACGGCGCTGTACGCGAGCTTTCCGTACGATCCGGGCATCTCGGGCCCTGGCTGGGCCGGGTGGAAGCAGTCGAATTCCGTCACGCTCGATCCGGCCGCGATGGCGTTCACGTTCATGACGCCGCCG
>Ga0058692_1000821_pt1 | contig 12330 bp, 9 predicted proteins | sample AgamicAtAmrz_FD_55216 | JGI IMG/M metagenome (GOLD analysis project Ga0058692, IMG submission 55216) | Agave microbial communities from Guanajuato, Mexico - At.Am.rz | ecosystem: Host-associated > Plants > Roots > Rhizosphere | place: Guanajato, Mexico | collected 2012-06-07 | reverse complement strand
TGCCTGTCTGAGAGACCCCGTTTCCGGCGTTGGAGGAATGAACCACTTCCTGCTGCCGGGAACCGGTAGCGTGACCGGCGGAGATGCGACGCGTTATGGCGTGCATCTCATGGAACTTCTGATCAACGGCCTGCTGAAGCAGGGCGCCCGTCGTGACCGGCTGGAGGCCAAGATTTTCGGCGGCGCGAAGACGATCGCCAGCTTCTCCAATGTCGGTGAGCAGAATGCCATATTCGCCATGAAGTTTCTCAAGGATGAAGGCATTCCAGTCATAAGCTCCTCCACGGGCGGGGAACATGGCCGCAAGATCGAATTCTGGCCGGTCTCGGGCCGCGCCCGCCAGCATCCGCTCAGCGGCGCGGAAACACAGAAGACGGTGGCCATGGAAACGCGTCCGGTGCCGGCGCCCAAACCCGTCGCCAACGATATCGAATTTTTCTAGTACGGAGTTACCAATGCAGCTTGCAGAGCACACCGCCACCACTCCGTTCGAAGAAGCCCTGCCGGATGTTCTGATGCGTGTGGTATCGGAACTGCACGATGTCGCCTATCTCATCGAGCGCATCGAGCCGCAATTGCTTGAGGTGACCAGCGGCCAATTGTCGAGCGAAGGCGTCAAGCTGCTGCAGGGCATCGACCTTGCGGTCCAGAAGACGCGTGGCCTGGCCGAGTTCATAGACACCATCACCGGCTCCATCCCGGGCGACTGGATCGTGGATGTCTCCACCGCGCTCAGCCTCGTCAAGCTTGCTGAAATGCAGAAGGCGCTCGGCGCGGCCTTCCGCCACGGCCATTCCCAGCCGCTCGACAAGGCCTCCGGCGACTTCGACCTCTTCTAGCGCTGTTTCCAGCGGCGCCTGCCTCTTCGCAGAATGCGGAGAAAGGCAACGCTCGCGCAAGCTTCGCACCCTATTGTCATCACGGGGCCAAAAGGTCTCGGACTCTATGAATGACGGTGCGGAACAGAATGAATCTGTTAAATCAAATCCCTCAGGTCTTGAAGAATGTCGCGGCGCTGGGGCAGACGCGGCTGCTGATGTTGGGCGGCGTGGGCGTTGTGTCCATGGCCATTATCCTCGCTGCAGCGCTTTATGTGAACCGTCCCGCTTACGAGACCCTTTATGTGGGGCTTGAAAAGAGCGACCTCAACAAGATCAGCATTGCGCTCGCCGAGTCGGGTCTGGACTTTCAGGTGGGGACCGATGGTTCCAGCCTTCAGGTCCCGGTCGGGCTTACCAGCAAGGCGCGGCTGCTTCTGGCTGAACGTGGCCTGCCTGACAGCGCCAATGCCGGTTATGAACTTTTCGACAATGTCGGATCTCTCGGCCTGACCTCCTTCATGCAGGAAGTGACGCGCGTTCGCGCCCTTGAGGGTGAGATCGGCCGCTCCATCCAGCAGATCGATGGCATCGCAGCCGCACGCGTGCATATCGTCATGCCCGACGTCGGCAATTTCCGCCGCGGCGAACAGAAGCCCACCGCATCTGTCATGATCCGTGCGAGCGCCTCCGCCGGCCGCAAGGCCTCCGCTTCCATTCGTCACCTCGTTGCTCGGCCGTTCCCGGCCTTGAAGTCGACGATGTGACCCTGCTCGATTCCACGGGCCAGCTTCTGGCGTCCGGTGACGACGTCACCAATGCCGCCATGAACCGTTCGCTGACGCTGGCGCAGAACGTTCAGCAGGAAATCGANACCAATATCGACAAGGCGCTGGCGCCCTTCCTCGGCATGGACAATTTCCGCTCGAGCGTGACGGCGCAGCTCAATACCGACAGCCGCCAGATTCAGGAAACCGTCTACGATCCGGAATCGCGTGTCGAACGGTCGGTGCGGACCGTNAAAGAAGACCAGAAGTCGCAGGAAACGCAGCCCGACACGGCCGCGACCGTGGAGCAGAATGTTCCGCAGGCCGCACCTCAGGGCGGCGGCAGCACGCCGCAATCGTCGGACGAATCGGCGAAGAAAGAAGAACAGACCAACTACGANATCAACTCCAAGACGGTCGCCACGGTGAAGAACGGCTATACGGTCGAAAAGATTTCCGTCGCGGTGGTCGTCAACAAGGGGCGTATCGCAAAGATGGTCGGTGAACCCGCCGATCAGGCCAAGATCGACGCCTACCTCGCCGAAATGCAGAAGATCGTCACCTCCGCCGCCGGCATTTCGTCCGACCGTGGCGATATGGTCACCCTGACTGCAATGGATTTCCTCGAAACCCAATTGCTTGACGAGGCCGCCAGCGGACCGGGTGTCATGGAAGTGCTGAGCCGCAATTCCGCTGGCATTATCAATTCCCTCGCCTTTGTCGCCGTCGCCTTCCTTGTCGTCTGGCTCGGTGTACGCCCGCTGGTCCGCACGGTTACCGGCAACGGCGCGGCCGCAGGCCAGCTCAGCCAGGAAGCCGCCGGTCTCGAACTGCCGGACTTCTCTCCAGGCATGGATGCGGGCGCGGGCGGNCTCATGGAAGGGTTCGGGGCGGATTTCGGCTTCGACAGCACCGACGATCTTCTGGCGGGCGGCGATGGCGAAGGCACCTTCAACCGCCGGGTACGCGAAGGGCCCGAACGCAGGCTCTCCCGCATGGTGGAAATCAGCGAGGAAAGAGCCGCCAAGATTCTGCGCAAATGGGCAGTGGAAAAAGCAGCGTAATATCGAAAAGGCCGGAGTTTTACCCGGCCTTTTTTCCGTTTTTGGGCTTTTCGCTATCCTTGGCGGACGCATCGTGGCAATCTCGTTTTAGGACAGTGTTTACAAAAAATTCAGCAACGATACAGTTTGCTGGGAATTGGCTGAGAATGCCGTTTATGGATTGAACAGCTTTTCAGTATGTTTTTTTAGCAATAGACGAACAGCGAAATACGTGGAAAGGCTGGTGTCAGGTAATGGCAAATCCCAGTCCGTTCCATAAAATGAAGTGATTCGGTCTCCGGGGGCTTGCCGTCCCATTTTGGTAAGCTTCTCGAATGGAATGATTCCATCCCGAGGTATAATCTCCCACTGGGAGCAAGAGGGCGTAGGCGATTGAAAGTCGATGTTGATATCCGCAGGCTGTCTGCCAAGCCTATGGAGGGCATGGGTAAGCCCCTGCCGCGTGATCAGCTTGCCAAGAACGTCGCAGCCACGGCTGCTGCCGGTAACGTTGCAGGCGCGCTTGATTTGCTCGTGACTTACGCTGGCGCCTCGCACTACCTGCTGGCGCGGGATGACCTTCTCGAAGAAACCGGGCTTAAATTCATCGTCACATCCGATTGGCCTTTCGATCTGGTGCGCCGGTTGGGCGTCGAGCTTGCCAATAGCCAGAACCGTTCGAGCGAAATGGAAAAATGCCTTTCGCTTCTGCAGCCGCGGCTGCTATTGCTTCCAGAGGACGTTTCGGTTCCCTATGGCATAGACCGGCAGTATTCTGCGCTCTCTTTCTGCGTGGGGCGCATTCGCCTTTCTCTCCTGCTGCTGTTCCCCGAGGAAGCGGTTCCGTCGCCGGAACGCCTGCGTGAAATCGCGCTTCTGACGGGCTATTGCGTCAGTTTCGGCATTGCCAGCGAGGCAAAAGCCGTGCGCGATATCGACCTCACCGAGCGCGAGCTGGAGTGCCTTTTCTGGATCGCGGAAGGCAAGACGAGTGACGAAATTGCGATGATCCTTGGCATTTCACGCAATACGATCAATAATTACATCACAAGCGTGATGCGTAAAACTGCGACAAAAACCCGCTCGGAGGCAATTGCCTACGCCGTGCGCAACAACCTCGTATGATGGTCGGACGGATGGTACAGACGAAAGACAATGAGGGTACTGGTCAAACGGGCATGTTTTACCGCAGCCCTGTCGTGACGAGCCGGTCGGATCTGTTTCCGAAGCTTGTCGCCATGCAGAAGCTGGTCGGCGCGCGCAATTTCGTGGTGACGAAGGCGGCCGCTTCCGGTTTCCCCAACAAGAAGAAGCTGACCTGCGAGCTGGAAAACTGGGGCATGAATGCCGCGGAGCAGAGCACGCAGTTCATTCGCGCTGTCGGCGATATTCTTCTCGATCACATCGAGACGTCGCTTCTGCCGGTCATCTGGCGCAACAAGAATGCCGGCGGTTTTGCCGATCTCCCCGACGTGCCTGCGCTTCTGCGCCGGATCGAGAACGATACGTTGCCCTATGCGGGTCTGGCGCTACCGGTGCGCCTCGGCACCATCGGTAACGGCTATATCGTCTTNTGCGGCACCAATCTCGTTCTCGACAATGAAGTGGTNATCGANCAGCACATCAAGTGCTGCGAGATCATGGTCGATATGCTGGCGCTGGACGAGCGCAAGGCGGCGCCCTCGGAAGCGTTGAGCGAGAGGGAAATCGCCTGCCTGCAACTGGCGGGCGATGGCCGTATCAGCGAAGAAATCGCGGTCAAGCTCGGGCTGTCGGTCCACACCGTCAACGCCTATCTCGGTTCGGCGACGATCAAGCTTGATTCCGTCAACCGTATCCAGGCGATCGCGAAAGCCATCCGGCTCGGCTACATCCATTAACGGCGGGCGGGTCTACCGCCCCCTTCGCCGGCACTTCGCGTTTTTTTAACAGTTGCCCATTAGAACTTTTATAAGTTTGGCTTTGGGGAACTATTTCATGCACAACCGGCTCTTTAAGTCCGTTGCTGGCAAGGTCGTGGCTTTGACGATCGGCCTGATCGCGCTCAGCGTGGCGGCGGTTGGTTTTTCGACTTACATTCGCTTGAAGGACAACATCATCACCACCGCGCTGCGTGATACGCACAGCGCAATGCGCAGCATGGCGATCCTTTACGAACTGAAAGTTGGCGGTGTTGCCCTCGAATTGGTGGATGGCGACCTCAAGAGCGTGGGCCGCGCCAGCATCGGAACGATGCGCGATAATGATCTCGTCGACCGCACCGCAGCCGGAAACGGTGGCATCTCCACTGTTTTTGAAGCCAGAGGCGGCGAATTCATTCGCATGACCACCAATCTGAAGAACGAAAAGGGCGAGAGAGCAGCAGGAACCAAGCTTGCGACCGATCATCCCGCTTTCGAAAAAGTCTCCAAGGGTGAATCCTATTTCGGCACCGCGACGCTGTTCGGCACCAGCTACATGACGGGTTATATGCCCGTTACGAACAAAACCGGCGCAACCGTCGGCATTCTGTTCGTGGGTGTTCCCATGGATGTCTACGATGCGCAGATATACAGCCTGCGCGACATGATGCTGATCTGTGGCGGGCTCGCCATGCTTGGCGTCGGCTTGCTCGCCTATTTCGTCATCAAGCGTACGCTTCAGCCCCTGGGCAAGCTGACCGATGCAGTGAAGTCCCTTTCGGACGGCAATCTCGATACACCGATCCCCTATGCCACCAACACCAATGAGTTTGGCAACATTGCACGCGCTTTGGTGATTTTCCGCGAAAATGCACTTGAGAAACTGGCGATTGAGGGCAAGAGCGCCGAGGAACGTGCTGCGGCCGAGTCCGAACGTTACCGCAATGACGCCGAGAAACGGGAGCTGGACGGCCAGATCGAATTCGCGGTCGACGAGATTGCGTCCGGTCTCGGCAGGCTATCGCGTGGCGATCTCAGCCGTACGATTGATACGCCCTTCTCGGGTCGCCTCGACCGGCTGCGCACGGACTTCAACAGTTCCCTGCTCAACCTGCGGGATGCGCTGGGTCAGATCCGGGAGCGCACGCTCGTCATTCAGCACAGCGGTATCGAAATCGAGCAATCTTCGGTCGATCTGTCGAAGCGGACCGAAAACCAGGCCGCCTCGCTGGAGGAGACCGCTGCCGCTGTCGAGGAAATCACCGCCACCGTCAAGTCATCGGCTGAAAGGGCGCGCGAGGCCAATGAGGCCGTTCGCATTACCAAGCAGAGCGCCGACAGCTCCGGTTCGGTCGTCAGCAATGCCGTCGACGCCATGGGCCGCATCGAAGACGCCTCGCGCAAGATCGAACAGATCATCGAGGTCATTGACGACATTGCTTTTCAGACCAACCTTCTGGCGCTCAATGCCGGTATCGAGGCCGCACGTGCTGGTGAGGCCGGCAAGGGCTTCGCCGTCGTGGCGCAGGAAGTGCGCGAGCTTGCCCAGCGCTCCGCCGACGCAGCCCGCGAGATCAAGCAACTCATCAATCAGTCGACGCATGAGGTCAGTTCCGGGTCGAAGCTGGTGCAGGAGGCGGGCACGGTTCTTTCCGCCATCAGCCAGCAGATCGTTACCGTCAGCCAGCATGTCGAAACCATTGCGACGGCAACGCAGGATCAGTCTTCCGCACTTCACAACGTCAACAGTTCCGTCAACCAGATGGACCAGATGACCCAGCAGAACGCAGCGCTTGCCGAACAGTCAAGCGCGGCCAGCATGATACTGTCCGGTGAAGTCAAGGCGCTCCTCGAACTCGTGCAGCGGTTCCAGATGGAGCAGGGCTCGGCGACAGGCCGAGACCGGTACAATCAAGCGGCCTGATACGCCGGTTTTTGAAGATAGATACCGCTCCCGGATCGCAAGGTCCGGGAGTTTTTACTCGGCCGCTGCCCGCACGGTACTGGATATCTGGTTGATATAGGCGCGCAGCGCCGCCGGTTTCACCGGTTTGTGCTGGACGGCAATTCCGTATTTTTCGGCATCGCTGCGCACTTCCGGGCTGCGATCCGCCGTTACCAGCAGAGCCGGGATCGTTTTGCCATAAAATGTCCTGATGAGGCGGATGGCGCTGATGCCATCGCCATCATCAAGATGATAATCAGCGACGATGACGTCGGGTGCTGCGGTCAGAGAAAGAAATGGTTCTTCCAGCACCGCCACGGATCCCGCTGGTAAAACGTCGCAGCCCCATCCCGTCAGCAACAGCGTCATGCCCTCAAGGATTTTCGGCTCGTTGTCGATGCACAGCACCCGCACGCCCTGGAGGCGATCGCTGGCAGCAGGATTGGCGATGAGGCCGCCCGACTTCGCGGGTGCGACACGATCTTCCTCACGCGTGAGGTGAATACGGAAGGTCGTGCCCTTGCCCGGCGTGGAAATCAATTGAACCGGATGGTGCAGCATGCGCGACAACCGGTCGACGATGGAAAGGCCAAGGCCGAGGCCCGAGGCCGTTTTTGCACCTTCGTCCAGCCGGGCGAATTCCTTGAAGACCGTGCGGAACTTGGAGGCGGGTATGCCGATGCCGGAGTCCGTCACCTGAATGACCACTTCGCCGCCCCGGCGGCGCGCGCCGACAACCACTTTGCCCTTCAACGTGTATTTGATGGCGTTGGAAACCAGGTTCTGTATTAGACGCCGCAGGAGGTTGGGATCAGACCGTACCGTCAGCGAAGTCGGCATGACCACGAGGTCGAGGTTCTTCTCCTGCGCCATCGGCGCAAAATCGGTCTCGATCCGCTTCAGCAAGTCGTTCAGCGGAACGGATGTCATGCGCGCCTTCATCGAGCCGGTGTCCAGACGGGAAATATCGAGCACCGCGCCAAGGATGGTCTCGACCGATTCCAGCGCTGAGTCGATATTCTGCACGAGTTCGCTTTCTCCCGATTCTCCGAGCCGTTCGACCAGCGAGGATGAATAGAGACGGGCGGCATTCAGTGGCTGGAGAATATCGTGGCCGGCGGCGGCGAAAAACCGCGTCTTGCCGATATTCGCCTCGTCGGCTGCCGCTCTCGCCTCAGCCAGCGCGCGGTTGACGCGGGTCAGTTCGGCGGTCCGCTCCACCACGCGCTGTTCCAGCGTTTCATTNGCCTGTTTCAGCGCCTGATCGCTTGCCACCCTCTGGGTAATGTCGGTGAAGGTTGCGACAATGCCCTTGTCCGGCATCGTGTTGGAGCGCACCTCGATGATGCGTTCGCCGCCCGCCAGCACCAGAGGGAATGGCAGGTCCATGGTCAGAAAGCTGGTGATCAACTGTTCCGTATCACCGGCCGGCATGTCGCCTCGTTCCTGCAGCATGGAGACGATGTCGGTTAGTGGTACGCCCACCTGGCCGAACTGCTCGGGCAGGTCCAGAAGAGTGCGAAAGCGCCGGTTCCAGATCGTCAGTTGCTGGGAGCTATCGAAAACGGCGATACCCTGGTCCATCTGCGCCAGCGCCGTCTGCAACATGTCCTGATTATACTGCAGCGCTTCGCTTGCCTGGTCGAGCAGCCACGCCGTGTCTGCGCTGGTGTCTTCCGCCTTCTGCAGAATGATCGAGAGCACCAAGCGGGCGGAGGAAGAGCCGATGGCGCTGCCGAGTAACTGTTCGGAGAAGTGGATCAGCGCCATGTCCGCCGGCTGGTCGTCATTCAGCTTTCTGCCGGCCGTTTTTTCATAGGTGGCCAATGAACGGAGCATGCGCTCTTCGCCGAGATAGCGGGCGATCGCGCTTTTCAGATCGCCGACGCTGACACGGGTTTTCCAGCCGCGGGTGGCGAATTGCGATTTTGAATGACGCTTGACGAAGATGCCGGACTGAATGCGTTCTACCGGTCTTGGATTGCGCGAAAGCGAGCCGAGTACAAACGCCATGCTGTTGACGAGAAGACTGAGAATGACTGCATTCACGAATGGATCGGCTTCAGGCCCGTTGAACACGGTGCTGCCGGAAAACAGGAAGCCGAGAATATTCGCCGCAACCTCGGAATTGTCAGGCCCGCCGAAGCTCGGCAGGAAAAGCAGATAGGCCCAGACGAAGAAGCCGGAACTCAACCCCGCGATTGCGCCGCGCGCATTGGCCCGCCGCCAGAAGAGGCCGCCGAAAAGGGCAGGGGCCATCTGGGCAATTGCAGCGAAGGCCAGCAGGCCGATGGAGGCAAGACCCGTGGCGCTGTCGGCGGCGCGATAATAACCATAACCCAGCAGCATAACGGCAAAGATCGCCGTTCTGCGGATGTTGAGCAGGGTCTTGGCGAAGTTGTCCCGGTGCGGTGAGCGATTCAACAGCTTCTGTCGCAGGAAGATCGGCATGACAATGTCATTGGAAATCATGATCGACAGCGCGACCGACGCGACGATCACCATCGCGGTCGCGGCCGAAAAACCGCCGATGAAGGTGATCAGGGACACGACCGGCATCTGATGGTTGAGCGGCAGTTGCAGCACGTAGAGATCGGCGTCGCCATTGGCGCCGAGCGTCAGAATGCCGGCAAGAGCGATCGGCAGTACGAAGATGTTGATGGCGATGAGATAGAGCGGTAGCAGGAACCCCGCCATGCGCAACTCTTCCGGCGTCCGGTTTTCCACGACTGTGACNTGGAACTGACGCGGCAGCAGGATGATGGCGAAGCCGGAAAGCAGGGTCATGACGATCCAGCGGCTGACGGGCGTGTGATAGGAGATGGCCTGCATCGCCTGTTCATTGGCGGAGGCGAGCTGCCATAGATGCGCGGGACCATCGAAGAGCACGAAGAGCACATAGAAGCCGACGGTGCACATGGCGACGAGCTTGACCAGCGATTCCATCGAGATCGCCAGTATGAGCCCGTCCTGATGTTCGGTTGCATCCGTGTGGCGGGTGCCGAACATGACGGCGAAGCCCGCCATGACAATGGTGACAACAAGCGGCAGATCGAGGAAGTAGAGGTTGCCGCTGCCGATGCCGTAATCACCGGGGTCGACCATCGTCGCCACCGAGCTGGAAACCGCTTTCAGCTGCAGCGCGATATAGGGAATGGCGCCGACGAGCGCGATGATGGCGACAATCATCGCCACGGTGGAATTCTTGCCATAACGGGCGGCAATGAAGTCTGCAACCGAGGTCAGTTTTTCCGTTTTGGCAAGCTCAACGATGCGTCGGATGATTGGCATGCCAAGGGTGAAGGCAAGGATAGGCCCGGTATAGATGCCAAGAAATTCCAGTCCCTTGTCGGCTGCAAGCCCAACACCACCAAAATAGGTCCAGGAGGTGCAATAGATCGCAAGGCTGAGCGCATAGACGAACGGACGCCCCTTTTTCGGCGCGTTTCTCTTACGGCTCTTCCTGTCCCCGTAGCTCGCAACAGCAAACAGCAGCAGGATATAGGCGAAAGCCGAACCGAATATGATCCACCCAGGAAGCACGCATCCTCCCATGCAAGAGTTTCCTGATATCAAGCATAGGCGAAATCCGCGCCATTGAGAATGAGCGCGGTCTGATCATAAAGTTCAAGATCAGCGCGCAAAAAACCCGATAAATGCAATCTTGACGAATTCCAAAAGTGTAAGGGAATCTGTATGGTTGAAGGTGTAGGGACAGTCACATAGCTTCAGCTCGCAAAGCACGAGAGGGACAATCTGAATGCTTAACGAATTTAAAACCTTCATTGCCCGCGGCAATGTCATGGACCTTGCCGTGGGTGTTATTATCGGTGCCGCTTTCAGCAAGATCGTCGACTCCGTCGTCAACGATCTTATCATGCCTATCGTCGGCGCAATCTTCGGCGGGTTCGACTTCTCGAACTACTTCCTGCCACTGAGCTCTAACGTCAATGCCACCTCGCTCGCCGCAGCCCGCGAGCAGGGCGCCGTTTTCGCTTACGGTAACTTTCTGACCGTTCTCATCAACTTCCTCATCCTCGCCTGGATCATTTTCTTGATGGTGAAGGGCGTCAATAAGCTTCGCGATTCCGTCGAACGCAAGAAGGTCGAGGAAAAGCCGGCAGCTGCCCCGCCGCCGGAGGACGTGAGGCTGCTTACCGAAATTCGCGATCTGCTGAAGACGCGCTGAGCCAGATAAATCTGGTTTAACCGCCGGCCCATGCGGCCGGCGATCTCCTGCCGGGATGATCCATAAAGAAAATCCATGGCCGCCTCACGGATTATCATGCACATGGCGGGTGCGATGCGATAAGAAGGCACCAAACGGAGTGTCTTTAATGTCCATTTTGAACAGTCTGAGTGCACGCTCTCTGGCGGCTCCCGAGAGCGGTATTGTCGAAGTCGTGAATTACGCCCGGGGGCGGGACAACCTCCTGCCGCTGTGGGTTGGCGAAGGCGATCTGCCAAGCCCCGACTTCATCAATCAGGCCGCCATCGATGGTCTGAACAATGGCGAGACCTTCTATACCTGGCAGCGCGGTATTCCAGAACTGCGCCAGGCGCTGAGCCGTTATTACGAACGCCATTTCGCGGCATCGCTGCCGCCGGAGCATTTTTATGCGACCGGTTCAGGTATGCAGGCGATTGTGCTTGCCGTTCAGGCATTGACGTCACCGGGCGACGAGATGGTGTATCTTTCACCCACATGGCCCAATATCGTTGCCGCCATCGGTGTGGCAGGGGCGAAGGCGGTTCCGGTCGGCATCGATTTTCGTGATGGCCGCTGGGATCTCGATATCGACAGGCTGGAAAGCGCGATTACCCGCAAGACNAAGGCGCTTTTCATCAATACGCCTTCCAACCCGACTGGATGGACNGCGACGGCAGACAATCTCCGTGATGTTCTGGCGCTTGCCCGCAAACATGATCTTTGGATCGTCGCCGACGAGATTTATGCGCTTTATCATTATTCCGGCAGCCNCGCGCCGTCCTTCCTCGATGTGATGGAGCCGGACGACAAGATCGTCTTCGCCAATTCCTTCTCGAANAACTGGTCGATGACCGGCTGGCGGGTCGGCTGGCTTGTCGCTCCGCCAGTCATCGGCCAGGTGATCGAAAACCTTATCCAATATTCCACGTCAGGCGTGGCGCAATTCATGCAGCGCGGCGCGGTCGCGGCCCTCGACAAGGGCGATGGTTTCATTCGCGAGAATTACGAGCGCGCTTTGACCTCACGCGATATTCTCTGTGACGCCTTGATTGCAACGAACCGCGTCGAAACTCTGAAACCGGATGGCGCTCTTTATGCCTTCCTCAAGATCGATGGAGTGACGGACAGCCGCGCAACCGCGATTGATATCGTCGATAAGACCGGCGTCGGCCTTGCGCCCGGAACTGCTTTCGGCCCGGGGGGAGAATTGTTCCTCCGCGCCTGCTTCCTGCGCAACCCCAGGCAGATAGAAGACGCGGCCGACAGGCTGGCCTCTTACATCCTTAGTCGGTAAGCCTCGCTCGCGGGCATCTCTGCCCTTTCACGGCGCCTACATAGCATCGGCACGACTCTGTCCGGCGCGCCTTTGGGCATCACGCCGAAGCGCGAAAATTACAACCCCACGGCGTAGCCATCGACGTGCGGGTTTTTTTGTGCTAATGCGCCCTCGTTCCGTCTATGAGAACATTTTCATACAATAAATAAAATGCCTTGCATCGCACTAACCAATCGTAAGCCACCTTTTCACAGAGGCGGAGGATTGGTTGGGTATTCGCTGTGCAAGTAATCAATGATGAAGAATTATTGGCTTTGATGAGCTCAAGAAAAGCAAACAGGGAAGTAGTGTCATGGCTGTTCTGGTCACG
>Ga0058692_1000810_pt1 | contig 12440 bp, 11 predicted proteins | sample AgamicAtAmrz_FD_55216 | JGI IMG/M metagenome (GOLD analysis project Ga0058692, IMG submission 55216) | Agave microbial communities from Guanajuato, Mexico - At.Am.rz | ecosystem: Host-associated > Plants > Roots > Rhizosphere | place: Guanajato, Mexico | collected 2012-06-07 | reverse complement strand
TTTGCTGCGGCTGCGCCATGGCATTAACTTGATCATACTGCGGCCTCCTCTGCCGCGGCGACGGCGGGCTCTGACGTTGCCGAAGCATCGTTAGCCGGCGCGGGTGCGCGCGCCGCCTGCTCTACCGCCTGACGCGGCGGCTGGCGGGTTTTACCTTTACCTTCCAGCGCGGCCAGCACCTGCTCTTTCGGGCCATCCGCGACAATTTTTCCTTCCTCAACTACGATGATGCGGTCGACCAGCGCCAGAATTGACGGACGATGCGTCACGACGATCAGCGTGTGGCCTTCGCTGGCGCGACGCAGATGCGCAAGGAACTGGCTTTCGGTCATGCTGTCCATGGCGCTGGTCGGTTCATCCATCAGCAGCACTTTGGGCCGCGTCAGCAGGGTTCGCGCCAGCGACACTAACTGACGCTGACCGCCCGACAGCCCTTCACCGCCCTCGCCGACCGACAGGTTGATGCCGCTTGGATGGCGCGCCGCCACGTGATCGAGACCGGTCAGATTCAGCACGCGCAGCAGTTCATTCGCGGTGGCATCCGGCCGGCCAATCATCACGTTCTCGCGCAGCGTGCCGTAGAACAGGCGCGCATCCTGGCTGACGAAGCCCACCGCTTTGCGCCAGTCGGCCGGATCGATCTGGTTAACATCGAGTCCGTCAGCGGAGATCTGCCCTTTCACCGGCTGATACAGACGCGCCATCACGCGTAACAGCGTCGATTTACCGCTGCCGATGCGGCCAAGAATCGCCACGCGCTCACCGGCCTTGATGGTCAGCGAGATGTCTTTGAGGATTTCCGGATTGGGCTTCATCGGCGGTGCCGGATAAGAGAAGCTGACATTGCTGAGGGAGATCTCGCCGGTCAGCGGCGGATCGGTCAGGTAGGTTTTGCTGCTGTCGCGATCGACCGGCATCTCCATCAGCTTATTCAGCGAGGTCAGCGCCGCTTTGGCCTGCTGATAACGCACCGCCAGACCAATCACCTGACCCAGCGGGCCGGTGGCGCGGCTGGCCAGCATCACGGTGGCGATCATCGCACCCATGGTGAAGGTGCCGGCGTTGATCAGATAAACCCCGGCCACCACCAGCATCACGGTCTGAAACTGCTGCAGAAAGGTCACCACGCCGGTTGCCAGCGTCGAATAGCGTTTTGACTTCATTGAGTTAGCCGACTGCAGCGCGCTGAAGTTCTCCCAGCGGCGCTGCATATGCGCTTCACCGCCCACGGCTTTCAGCGTTTCCATGCCTTCAACCGACTCGATCAGCACGCCCTGTTTCAGCGACGCATCGCGCAGGTTCTCTTTCATGATGCGCGCCAGCGGCCACTGGATCGCGGCGCTGACGATGATGATCAGCGGGATCATCATCAACGGAATAATCGCCAGCGGACCGCTGATAAAGAAGATCACGCCGACGAACATCAGGATAAACGGCAGATCCGAAATCGCCGCCAGCGTCGCCGAGGCAACAAAATCGCGCACCGATTCGTATTCACGGATCTGGTTGGCGAAAGTGCCTGATGAGGCCGGTTTGTGCTCCATCTGGATCGACAACGCCTGACGGAACAGCATGCTGCCCAGCACCAGGTCGGCCTTTTTGCCCGCCATGTCCAGCAGATGTGCCCGCACAAAGCGGGTAATGGCTTCGAAGATCATGGCGATGGTGACGCCAATCGCCAGCGACCACAGCGTAACAAACGCCTGGTTCGGCACCACGCGATCGTAGACGTTCATGGTGAAGAAGATGCTGGAGAGTGCCAGTACGTTGATCAGCACGGCGGCAATAGCGGCGCTGCGGTAGTAACGGCGGTAGCGCCACAGGGTGCTGAACAGCCAGTGACCTTTGACCTCCGGCAGCATTTCGCTGGCGCGCTCATCCAGTACCGCCGCCGGTTTCGCCATCACCGCAAAGCCGGCGTAAATCTCGTTGAGCTCCGCCAGGCTCATCTCCACCGCTTTATCACTCACCTCCGGCATGATCAGCTGGAAGCGCAGCTCGCGCTGATTCTCCTCATTGGTGTGAATGCGCCGCGACAGCACAATGCAGCCGCCGCCGTTCTGCCGCAGCAGAATCATCGGCATCAGCTGCTCCGGCAGATCCTGCAGGCGGCGTTCAACCATGCCGCCGGTAATGCCAGCGTTCTCCAGAGCGGTCATCGCCTGCGACGGCGACAGCAGCGTCGCTTTTGGCAGGCCGGCGACCAGCGCCTCTTCACTCTTCTCGCGTTTGTAGTGTTTGCAAATCCACGCCACGCTTTTTAACAGCGTGTCATCCACGGTGGTTTCGATACGAGCAACAGAACGCGCATCCTGCTCCACGGCATTCTGCTTCTGGTCCATCATTTCCCGACTCCTGTAAACCTGACAAAAAACGGTGGACGCATCGTCCACCGCAGACTTTTCTTTGAATTGGGAAAATTCTGACAGAAGGCAGCTTTCAGGCCGTCCAAGACTTGTCTCAAACGGTGGAGAATATTTATGAATAAAGTGGGCAAAGCCCGATTGAATGCGGTCTGGCGACCGATCGATTGCAGAATAATCGCGGCGCTGTTGAGCGCTGTCCTGGGCGTGTTATCTTAGCTGCTCGCTTTACTGCAACCGGACAAAGAGCAATGGCAAAACAGCGGGTAGGTATCGTATTTGGCGGCAAGTCGGCCGAACATGAAGTGTCGTTACAGTCGGCCAAAAATATTCTTGAGGCGATCGATAAAAACAAATACGACGTGGTTCTGCTGGGGATCGACAAACAGGGCGAGTGGCATCTCAATGACGCTTCAGGCTTTCTGCTCAACGCCGACAATCCGGCGCTGATTGCNCTGAACCGCTCCGGTGAAAANGTNGCGCTGGTGCCCGGCAGCCGCGCGGANCAGCTGATTACGCGGCAGCAGGCGCAGCCGCTGTCGCAGCTGGATGTCATCTTCCCGATTGTNCACGGCACGCTGGGCGAAGATGGCTCGCTGCAGGGACTGCTGCGCATGGCCAATCTGCCGTTTGTCGGGTCGGATGTGCTGGGTTCCGCGGTCAGCATGGACAAAGATTTCACCAAACGCCTGCTGCGCGATGCCGGCCTGAAAGTGGCGCCGTGGCTGAGCGTCACCCAGACGCAGCGCGCGGCGCTGGATGTGCAGGCGGTGATCGCGCGCTTTGGCCTGCCACTGTTTATCAAGCCAGCCAATCAGGGATCATCCGTTGGGGTGAGCAAAGTGACGCAGCCGGACGAATTCGACGCGGCGCTGGATCTGGCGTTCCGCTTTGACCGCAAGGTCCTGATTGAACAGGGCATCAGCGGCCGTGAGATTGAGTGCGCGGTGCTGGGTAACGAGGCGCCAGAAGCCAGCCCGTGCGGTGAAATTGTGGTGCACGACGCCTTCTACTCGTATGACACCAAATATATCAGCGAGAGCGGCGCGCAGGTGGTGGTACCGGCTGACATCAGTGCGGAAGCCAGCGAGGCCATTCGGGCTGTAGCGATTACCGCGTTCCAGGCGCTGGAGTGCTTTGGCATGGCGCGCGTCGATGTGTTCCTCACCGAAACGGGCGACATTATTGTCAACGAAGTGAATACTTTACCCGGCTTCACCAACATCAGCATGTATCCCAAACTGTGGCAGGCGGCCGGCCTGAGTTACAGCGATCTGATTACCCGCCTGATTGAGCTGGCGCAGCAGCGTCATCAGCAATCCAGCCAGCTGAAAAGCAGCGTGTAACCTGCGATGGCGTGGCTCAGGCCACGTCATGCGCCATGCTGCGCGGCGCGATTGCCGGTGAGGTCTGATTGCGGCCGTTGCGCTTGGCAACGTAAAGGTGTTTATCCGCCGCTGACACCAGCCGGTTGATTACCCCCGGCCATTCACGTTCGTTAACCGCACCGCCGCGCGCCAGGCCGAGGCTGACCGTCACGGTCACGGTGTTGCCCTGAATCCAGAACTTCTCTTTCACCATTGCCTGACGAATCACTTCGGCCAGCTGAAACAGCTGGCTGTGGGTGTAATCAAACACCACCACCACGAACTCTTCGCCGCCAAAGCGGCACACCAGGCCGCGACTGCCGACCACGTGCTGAATACGGCGCGCAATTTCCTCCAGCACGCCATCGCCGGCATCATGGCCGAAATTGTCATTAATGGCTTTGAAGTAGTCGACATCCAGCATAATCACGCCGGCTTCACGCTGCAGGGAAAACGGCTGCTGGCGCAGGTTTTCATACAGGCCGGAGCGCGACAGTAGCTGGGTGAGGAAATCGTAATTGGCGCGCAATGCCAGGCGATGGTTAAGCTGGCGAATGGCGTCCATGCTCACCGCCACCAGCAGCGGGCTGAGCGCCACGGTGGCCACGCCGAGCCGTGCAGAAGTGAGATGGCTGATGGGCAGCAGCGAATCATCGCCCTGAATATTCATCACGCCGTGCGAGACCAGCACAATCTCGGTGATGCCGGTGAACAGAATCACCAGGCTGGTGATCGGAATCGGCAGAACAATGGCACACCAGATCAGCGCCGGCACCGGGAAAGTCAGACTGCCCGCGCCACCAATCAGCGCCCCCACCGTGAGCGACAGCGCCACGGCGAGCAGCGGCAGCAGCCTGGCCGGGTGTACCAGCGTCCGCAGCGGCACGCTGCGCAGCGGACGCGTCAGCATCACCGGCAGCAGCATCAGCGAGGTNGAGAACTGCTCGCTGAACCAGTCGGCCCACGCCACCACAAAGCGCGCGTTGAANTCGATATCCTGCGCCCANGCNCCCCAGGTGGCGCAGGCTGCTGCGCCGAGCAGGCACGCCGGAAAGATGCGCATGGCGTTGAANACCTGGCTGTTTGCGGTTGGCGATTGCAGATGCTTAATCAGCATGCTGACTGACACCAGNATAAACAGGATATTGGCAAAATTAATCGTCACCGCTGGCAGTGCCCAGCCGGAAAAAACCGTATCGTTGAAAATCATGGCGGCAAAACACACCAGATAACTGGAGGTGGTGTGTAAAAACGGGTTGCGCACCATCAACCCGGCGATGAGGGCATTCACCGGCCAGAACAGGGAAAACTCTTCGGGAATACGCAGGTGGCTGCCAATAAAGCAGAAGAACAGCGTAATAAGACACAGCGAAAGAGCATTCTTTTTAACATTATTCTCTTCAAACAGCTTAACGCGCATACGTCTGAACCCTGTAACCTGAAATCGCTGCCATCCGTCGCTGGCATCAGCAATCATTTAACCTGAAAAATCCGTGCGATAATTCGCTAATTAACCGGGTGTTCGTCGCCCTGCTCTGCGACTGAGCGGCGCTCACTCTGCCATGAAAGCCAGAGACGAGCTACCGGCCCCGCCGGCAGCAAGTGAAACAGGCAGGCGCAGTGAGCGGCAATTATGCCGTATAAATAAAAAAATCGGATATCCGGGATATCCGATTCTGGCGAAAAAAACTGCATGACTGCGCGCGGGAACGTTATTTCACCGCCACCGGCCACTGGCTCAGCCGGATGCCGCGCTCACCGGCGCTATCCCCGAAATCCTGCAGCACCGCTTTCACGTCCGGATCCATATACTCGGCGTTATCGTGATCGACAATCACCACGCTATTTTCCGGGATCTCTGCCAGCAGCCCCTGCAACTTCGGGTTGTGCATAAAGGTCAGGTTTTGCTGAAAGCGCAGCACGTAATGGTCGTCATAGCGGGTAAGCTGCAGCGCGTTGCGNTGGCTTTGGTAGATGCTGCACAGAATCTGCGTCGCGATACCGATACCAATCCCNGCCAGCATGCCAAACNCAATGATNCCGCCGATGGTGGCAAGAAACGGCACGTACTGCTGCGCGCCCATGCGAATCTGTTCGACGAACAGGCGCGGCGTTGCCAGCTTATAGCCGGTATACAGCAGCACCGCCGCCAGGCTGGCGAGCGGAATNGCGTTAAGCAGAGCGCTGAACCACAAGCCACAAATCAGCAGCAGCACGCCGTGCAGCAGAATCGACAGTTTGGTTTGGGCACCAACGCTGACGTTGACCGAACTGCGCACAATCACCGCGGTAATGGGCATCGCGCCGAGCAAGCCGGCGGTCAGGTTACCGATGCCCTGCGCGAACATCTCTTTATTCGGTGACGGCGCCGGGTGCTGCGGACGCAGTTTTTTCAGCGCCTCCTGGCTGAGCAGGGTTTCAAGGCTGGCCACCAGCGCCAGCGTAATCGCTACCACCCACACCGACGGATTCTGCCACGCCAGCCAGTCAGGGGTTTCCAGCTCCGCCACCAGCGCCGACATACTGTCAAACGCCGGCAGTACGATACGCGGCAGGCCTTCGCCGAGGCTGGGAAACAGGCGATCGCCCAACACCGTGGCGAGGCAGCCAAACAGCACCGCCACCAGCGGGCCGGGCATCCAGCTCAGCGCTTTAACCGCTTTGATCGCGGGCGTGGTCCACAGCCACAGAATCAGCAGCCCGCTACCGGCCACCAGCATTGCGCTGAGCGAAAACGAAAACTCCCCGCTGACCAGCGACTGCAGACCGGCATCGCTTGCTGCGCCCAGCGCCACCGGAATCTGCTGCATAATCAACAGCAGGCCAATGGCCGCCAGCATCCCTTTGATGACGCTACCTGGCACCAGCGAGATAAAACGACCGGCGCGCAGCAGGCCGAGCATGCACTGCAGCACGCCAGCCAGAATCAGCGCGGTGAGAAACGCGGAAAAGCTGCCGAGCGTCTGGATTGAGGCCACAACAATGGTCACCAGCCCCGCCGCCGGGCCGCTCACGGCAAAGCGCGAGGGACTGAGCGCGGTAACCAGCAGACCGCCGATCACCCCGGTGAGCAGACCGGCAAAGGGCGGCAGACCGCTGGCCTGCGCGATGCCCAGACACAGTGGCAGCGCCACCAGAAACACCACCAGACCAGCAGGAATATCCTGACGAAGCGTTTGCAGATTCATGATGAGGGTTCCTCTGACGATTGCTGGATTAACTCTTTCAGATGGCCGGACTGCAGGTCATAAACGCAGCCAAATACATCCAGTTGCTGTCCGGCCTGCCAGGCCTGTTGCACCGGCTCGCAGCGCACCAGCTGGCTAAACTGGGCGATGACATTGGCTTCAACCAGCCGGTTAAGCTTGCTGCTCTCCTCTTCCTGCGCGGGACTGGCGTGATANGCCACNANNCCNTGCTGCAATGCGCGCCGCAGCGCGGCAATGCGCCTGGCGAGCGCCGAATCCTCCTGCGCTAACGGGCTGGCAGGCAGACCCAGCGCCGCCTGCACGCCNCCGCAGCCGTAGTGACCGCACAGCACAATGCGCTCGACGCCGAGATAAAAAATCGCGTACTGCAGCACGCTGATAAAGTTGTCATCATCGGGTAGTACCATATTGGCGATGTTGCGGTGCACGAATAGCTCGCCCGGATGCGAGCCGGTCAGCACTTCTGCCGGTACGCGACTGTCGGAACAGCCAATCCACAGGGAGTGGGGTTTCTGCTGATGCAGATATTGTTCAAAGTAATCTGGATTACGCTCGCGGCGCTGGAGTGCCCAACTGCGATTTTTCGCTAATAAGGGTTTAAGGGTCGTCACAATTATCTTCTCTCTGTATCCGCAAATAGCGCTTCCGGGCAAATAAATGCATGGCGCAGCACGGTTTTAGCGTTCTGTGGCAGGTGAATACGGCGCTTTCTCACAGAAATTGGTTATAGACGCTTATGAATTGATTTGCACCAGGAATATTTCAGCCCGGCAGAAGAAGCGACCTTATGTAAAATAAGTGTCAGCAAATGTCATGNCAAAGTAAGTTAATGCAAGTGACGCANTCAGCAGGAATTTCATTAAAAATAAATATAATCAGTATATTAATAATATTTTTTAAAACGCATTTCGGATGCACTGACAAATATATACACGTAAAAATTTTACGCCTTTACGCTGGTATGGTGGATTACGCTCTGCTCGCTGAGAAAAATCCTAATTACTAAATTTATGAATAGTGATATCAGCTGGTTTTAACGTTATTTGCGATGATATTTCACTGAAGGCGGCGGAAGGATTAAGTAAGAGATCGGGAAAATGATAAGCAGAATAATAATTACAAAGAAACGTAAATATCACTGGCGCTGACCGCCTGCAATAAGCGCCCGCCAGGGCAGGCGCTATTTCGCTTGACGAATTATTTACCGTTCCAGGCTTTCATGCGGGATTCACGCACCTGCAGCTGCTGTTCCGGGGTTAACTTATTGTAGTTTTCAGCCATGCCGCTCTCCCAGTCGCCGTACAGTGGATTGGGCAGCACAATGAATTGGGTGCCAAAACGCTGATGGTTGAGCGTGACAAACTGCTGGCGCTGGGCGTTGCCCTGATGCCAGGTGGCACCGCCGAAGTCATTCAGGTTATCGCCGATATACAGCACCACGTTGTAGCCGGCATTTTTAATTGCGTCGAAACGCGCCTGTTTGTTGGAGTTGCCGGTACTGAGACGCACGGTTTTGTCGCTTACGCCGCTGAAGCCCAGCTTGTTGAGGTTATCGACCGTGGCCGCGTAGTCTTTCTGATCGCGGTTCGAGACGTAGAACATGGTGCCGCCGTGGCTATTCACGTAGTTGGCAAATTCGACGGCACCGGGCACTGCGGTCGCCTGGCGCGCCTGCGTCCACGCTGACCAGGTTTTACCGGAGAACGGCTGGCCGTTTTTTGCCTGCCACGCGCTGTAGGCGCTGTTATCGATCATGGTTTCATCCAGATCAACAATCACCGCTTTGGGTTTGCCGGTGAGCGAAGGAGCGTTATCAAATGCCATGCGTGCCGTATTAAACGCCTGCCAGCTCAGCGCCTGATACTCGCCAGACTGCTGGAACCAGTTGACTGCCAGCACCGACTGCTGACCGAGTTGCTGCTGAGCCTGCTGTTTTTGCGGTTGGGCACAGCCGGTGAGCGTCAGGGCAATCAGGCCTGCCGCGGCCAGCCAGGAGGTGTTTTTCATCATGTCGTCCTTAAGTGATTATGGTCAGTTTTTGTAAAGCTTTAAAAATGTAGCAGTTAACGTAAGCTGTGGGCAGAGGAAAACCGGGGTCAGGTCACAGGAGACACTTATGGATAATCGCGGGCCGCGCTCGGCGCTGCTGGAGAGTCAACGCTGGCTGGAGTATGCCTTTCAGCCTGCCGGTCAGCCGGCACCGGCCGCTGCGGCGTACGGACAGCAGCGGCACAGCGCAAAAGTGGTGCTGGCCGGACAAAACCGGCCGCCGAAAAGTTGTGAATCCGATGGGGTGATCAGTGACGATCATCAGCCGGTTGCGGTTTACACCGCTGACTGTCTGCCGGTGCTGTTTGCCGATGTGAAAACGCATCAGGTGGCGGCGGTGCATGCCGGCTTGCAGGGTACGCTCGGCGGCGTGCTGAGCAGTGCCCTCGATCAGCTGCTGGCGGGTGGCGCGACGCCGGCATCCCTGCTGGTGGCGATCGGTCCGGCGATCGGCCCGTGCTGCTATGAGCTGGGCGTTGATCGCATCGCACAGATGCAGCAGCGCCCGGACCTGCCGGCGCTAAGCTGGTCACAGCAACAGCCGCATAATCCGCAGGCAATCCGACCTCAGGCACAGGCGCATCATCAGGGAGTATGGTTTGATTTGCCTCAGCTGGCGCAGGACCTGCTGTTACAGCGCGGCATCCCGGCGGCGCAGATTGATCGCGTGGCGGTGTGTACTTATTGCATGGCAGAGGCGGGTTCGAGCTATCGCTATAACACCCATTTTGACAGCGGCTATCAGTCACGTTTCTCGTGGATTCGCCGCCGCGCGTAAGCACGCTTCACCTCCCTGTGAAGCGCGGGCCTTAGTGAATGATGGCGTTGAGCGCCAGCACACCGGCGAGGCCGAGGATGGAGATCAGCGTTTCCATTACCGTCCAGGTTTTCAGGGTTTCAACCACGCTCAGGTTGAAATAGCCTTTGAACAGCCAGAAACCCGGATCGTTCACGTGCGAGGCGATCACGCTGCCTGAACCGACCGCCAGCACCATCAGCGCCGGATCGGTATGGGTAGCGGCAATGATCGGCGTCACGATGCCGGCGGTGGTGATCGCCGCGACGGTGGCCGATCCCAGCGCGATGCGCAGCATTGCCGCCACCGTCCAGCACATCAGCAGCGGTGACAGCGACGATCCTTTCATCAGATCGGCGATGTAATTACCGACACCGCTATCCACCAGCACCTGCTTAAAGGCGCCGCCGCCGGCAATGATAAAGACGATCATGGCGATGGCGGCAATCGAATCGCCACACATATCCATCACCTGCTCCATTTTGCGCCCGTTGCGCAGACCGAGGGTAAACACCGCAATTACCACGGCGATAAACAGCGCCACCGCCGGGTTGCCGATAAATTCAAAGAACTGGCGCAGCGCATTCTCTTTCGGCATCGTCAGTTCGCAGACTGCCGCAATCGCCATCAGCACTACCGGAATCACCGCGCAAAGATGCTGATAAAGAAGCCCGGCATCTCCTCTTCGGTGAAGATTTTAGGGTTATACAGCCCTTCCGGCGGCGACTTTTCGAAGCTTTTGAGGAATTTTGAGAAGATCGGACCGGCAATGATCACCGTCGGGATGGTAATGATTAAGCCGTACAGCAGCGTGGTGCCGAGATTGGCACCAAAGATGGTGGCAATGGCGGTTGGGCCGGGATGCGGCGGCAGGAAGCAGTGCGTCACCGACAGCGCTGCCACCATCGGCACGCCGACGTACAGCAGCGGCAGTCCGGCCGCCGCAACGATGGTGAACACCAGCGGCAGCAACAGCACAAAGCCGACTTCGTAGAACATCGCCAGACCGACGATCAGTCCGGTGACCACCAGCGCCCACTGCAGCCGCTGTTTACCGAACGCGGCAATCAGCGTGGTGGCCACCCGCTGGGCAGCGCCGGTATCGGACACCAGCCGCCCGAGCATGGCACCAAAGCCGAGGATCATCGCCAGGCCGCCAAGCGTGGAACCAATACCTTTCTGAATCGAGGCCATCACATTGAGCGGCGTCATGCCTTCGGCGATACCTACCACCGCCGAGACAAACACCAACGCAATGAAGCCGTTGACCTTGAAGACAATCATCAGAACCAGCAGCAGTATCACACCCAGCACAATTATGGTTATTGGCATTTTTTATTATCCTTAGGAAGACAGAGGGGTGTTTAAGGTTTAGGCGCGCGCCGGCAATTACGCCAGCCGCGCCACGGCATTACACGGCGACGCGCATACCGCCATCAACAAACAGCAGATGGCCATTGACGAAATCAGATGCGCCCGACGCCAGGAACACCGCCGCGCCAATCAGCTCTTCCGGCTTGCCCCAGCGCGCAGCCGGCGTACGTTTGGTCAGCCAGCCGGTGAAGGCCGGATCGTCAGCCAGCGTCTGGGTCATCTCGGTGACGAAATAGCCCGGCGCAATGGCGTTAACCTGAATATTGTGGCGCGCCAGCTCCACGCACATGCCGCGCGTCAGCATGGTGACCGCGCCCTTGGAGGCGGCATACGGCGTGATGGTGTCGCGGCCCAGTTCGCTCTGCATCGAGCCGATGTTGATGATTTTTCCGCGCTGACGCTGCACCATTCTTTTCGCCACGGTTTGTGACACCAGAAACACCGCTGTCTGGTTGACGGCAATCACGTCGTTCCAGTCCTGCTCNGGAAACTCGAGAAACGGCCGGCGGCGCTGAATGCCGGCATTGTTCACCAGGATATCAATCGCGCCCCACTGNCTTTCAATCTCCTCCACCGCCTGCTGAACCTGCGCCGACTGCGTGACGTCAAANGCCTTCGNCCGNGCGTGATANCCCAGCTCGCGCAGTTTCGCCGCGCCCTGCTCTGCGCCGCCCTCGGTGGTGGCGTTGATGATCACTTCCGCNCCCGCCTCCGCCAGACCGCGCGCCAGCAGAAAACCGATGCCGCGCGCCGAACCGGTGAGCAGCACACGCNTGCCCGCCAGGGAAAATAGCTGACTCATACTGACTCCTTAAAACGTTAACTGGACTTTCGCCGCCCGGGTTTTATCACCGGCAAACTGCAGCGCCGCGTCGATATCCTGTAAGTCATATTCCCCGCTGAACAGCGGCAGCGGATTGACCACGCCGCGTGCCAGCCAGTCAACCGCCGTGTTGAATTCGTGGGTGAAACGGAAAGAACCGACCAGATTGATCTCTTTGGCGATCAGCGTCATCAGCGGGAAATCCGGAATCGTGCCGCCCATGCCAACCTGTACCAGCGTGCCTTTGGCGCATACCACGTCGAGACAGCGCTGCAGCGAAGACGGATGGCCGGAAGCCTCGAAAGCGACATCGAAGAAGCCTTTATCTGCAAGGTAAGGCGTGAAATCACCGTCAGCCGCGTGGATCACGCCGGTCGCGCCCATCTGCTGCGCCAGGCTGAGCGAGCGTTCGCTGATATCGCTGCAAATAATCTCCGCGGCTCCGCGGGCTTTGGCAGC
>Ga0058692_1000809_pt1 | contig 12447 bp, 9 predicted proteins | sample AgamicAtAmrz_FD_55216 | JGI IMG/M metagenome (GOLD analysis project Ga0058692, IMG submission 55216) | Agave microbial communities from Guanajuato, Mexico - At.Am.rz | ecosystem: Host-associated > Plants > Roots > Rhizosphere | place: Guanajato, Mexico | collected 2012-06-07 | reverse complement strand
CTCTAAGACATTTCTCACTTTCCCTGGCCGGGGGGTTTATTTCTCCCTCCGGCTCGTTTATATTTTGTCCTGTTCGTACAATTTTCAGCTTTTTCCTTAAAGCAATATTTTAAATTTCAGCGCCGTTTAGCGCAGCGTAAATCCACAGGGCACCCCATGAAAATCAAACCCGATGACAACTGGCGTTGGTATTTTGACGCAGAGCATGACCGGATGATGCTGGATCTGGCCGATGGAATGTTATTTCGCTCGCGCTTCTCGCGCAAAATGCTGACGCCCGATGCCTTTAATGACAGCGGTTTTTGCGTTGATGACGCTGCGCTTTATTTTACTTTTGAAGAGCGCTGTCGCCAGAGCGGTTTAAAAAGCGATCAGCGCGCCGAGCTGGTGCTGAANGCGCTGGTGGCCAGCCGTTTCCTTAAGCCGCTGATGCCGAAAAGCTGGCACTTCACCAGCCATGCGCACAGCTGGCAGCCCGTCGCGGGCGATATGGTGGCGGTAACGCTGGCCGACAGCGGCGAACAGGCACAGCTGCTGGTGGTCGAAAGCGGCGAGAATGCCGCGCTCTGTCTGCTGGCGCAGAGTGCGCTGACGGTGGCGGGCAAAGGGATGCAGCTCGGCGATGCCATCAAGATCATGAACGATCGCCTGCAGCCACAGTTGCAGGAGAGCAGCGCGCCCTTCGCCCGCGCGGTGTAGCGCTTACGCCAGTTCGATATCTCCGTTCGGAATACAGCTGCAGCTGAGAATGGTGCCATCGCCGCGCACCGCGCTCTGCTTCAGCGCCTTCACGTCACCCGACACCAGCGTCATTTTGCAGCTGCCGCAGATTCCGGCCCGACACGAATAGGGAATGCGAAAGCCCTGCATCTCCAGCTGTTCCAGTAATACCTGCTGATTATCGCCGGCAAACTGCTGACCCTGATAGCCAATGGTCACGGCGGCCGGCGCGCTGCTGGCGGCCTGCAGCGTTTCCACCACCTCACCGGCACCGTAAGCGCGCGGCGTCTGCCGTTCCAGCACTTCAACCGTATCGCCGACGCGCACGATGCCGCTGTTAAGCGCAATCAGATTCAGGCCGAAATCGATATCTCCGCTGCCGTCCTGCGCGCTGCGAAAGCGCTGCAGCGTGGCGAGCGGTTCGCCCTGCGGGTGCTTGCGACCGCTTTCGGTGCCGATGGTGGTAAACACGCAGCGGCTGCACGGCTTCGGCATCTCGAAGGTGATCTCGCCGATCTTAATACGTTTCCAGCTGTCCTCGTCCCAGGCGCTGGCGCCGCTGACGATCAGATTGGGGCGGAACTGNTCCAGCCGCACGCTGGCCGGACAGCGCTGCTGCAGATCCTGCAGCGACGCCATGTTGACCAGCAGGTAAGGGAAGCCGTCAGCGAACCCCAGCGGGACNTGGTCGAAGCGTTTTACCCGGCGTGACGGCTCAGTGCCAACCCAGCGCAGCTGCACCGGGCGCGGGAAAAAGCCGCTCAGCCACTGGTTGATGGTGTCAGGCGCAATACGNGCNGTGAACTGNTTGCCCCACACTTCGGTCGGTGCCGGCTGGGNGCTGAAATCGCTGAAGCGGATCAGCGCCTGGCTGCCGTCCGGCGCGGTGATGAATAGCCCGTCGGGCAGCAGGGCGGGCGTGAAACGCACCATCTCCGGAAACTGGCGGGCGGTAATAAAGGTCCCGTCCGCTTCGGTCACCATAAAGATGCGATCGAAGGCCAGACCGCTTTCCAGCACCTGCGCGTGTGACAGCTGCAAACCACGCATCGATTTAACCGGGTGAATATACAGGCGAGACAGGGTAATCATCACAACTCCGTACAGACAAAAAGAAGCTAACTTTATGACATAGGACGCTGATTCGCTATAATGCGCAACAATTTTAGCAAGAGTAAAAGTGACGATATGAATTCTCTGTTTGCCAGTACGGCGCGTGGGCTCGAAGAGCTGTTGAAAACTGAGCTGGACGCGCTGGGTGCGCAGGATTTGCAGGTGGTGCAGGGCGGCGTCCACTTCCGAGCCGACGACCGCGTAATGTACCAAAGCCTGCTGTGGAGCCGTCTGGCTTCACGTATTTTGCTGCCGCTGGGAGAATTCGGCGTCTGGAGCGATCTCGATCTCTACGTCGGCGCGCAAAGCATCCCGTGGAGCGAGCTGTTTGACAGCAACACCACGTTCGCCATCCACTTCAGCGGCACCAATGAGGTGATTCGCAACAGCCAGTTTGGTGCGCTGCGCATCAAAGATGCGATTGTCGATAGCTTTACCCGGCAGAATCTGGAGCGTCCGAGTGTCGATCGCGAGCAGCCGGGCATCCGCATTAACGCGTGGCTGAACAAAGATCGCGTTAGCATCGCGCTGGATCTGAGCGGCACCGCACTGCACCAGCGCGGCTATCGCCAGCAAACCGGCCAGGCACCGCTGAAAGAGAACCTGGCGGCGGCGATTGTGATGCGCTCCGGCTGGCAGAACGGCACGCCGCTGGTCGATCCGATGTGCGGCTCCGGTACGCTGCTGATTGAAGCGGCGCTGATCGCCTGCGATCGCGCGCCGGGCCTGCTGCGTTCGCACTGGGGCTTCAGCCGCTGGAAACGCCACAACAATGCACTGTGGCAGGAGGTGCGCAGCGACGCGCTGCAGCGTGCGCGCGCCGGCACGGCCGCCACCACGTCACGCTTCTTTGGCTATGATAATGATGGTCGCGTGCTGGAGTGGGCACGTGCCAACGCGCGCCGCGCCGGCGTGTTTGATCTGTTCACCTTTGCGCAGCAGGATGTGCTGCAGCTGAAAAATCCGCTGGCGGGCGAAGCGATGCGCGGTACGGTGCTGAGTAACCCGCCGTACGGTGAGCGTCTGGAGAGCGAGCCGGCGCTGATTGCGCTGCACAGCCAGCTGGGCCGCATCATGAAACAGCAGTTTGGCGGCTGGAATTTGTCGCTGTTCAGCGCCTCACCAGAGCTGCTCAGCTGCCTGCAGCTGCGCGCCGATCGCCAGTTTAAAGCGAAAAACGGTCCGCTGGAGTGCGTTCAGAAGAACTACCAGCTGGCGGAGAACAGCGCCGAAGGCGGCGCACAGATTGCCGAAGACTTTGCTAACCGCCTGCGTAAGAACAGCAAAAAACTGGACAAGTGGGCGCGCCAGTCGAATATTGACTGCTACCGCCTGTATGACGCCGATCTGCCGGAGTATAACGTGGCGGTCGATCGCTACGCCGACTGGGTGGTGGTTCAGGAGTACGCGCCGCCGAAAACCGTGGACGCGACCAAAGCGCGTCAGCGCCTGTTTGACGTGATCGGTGCCACGCTGAGCGTACTGGAGATACCGGCCAATCGCCTGGTGCTGAAAACCCGCGAACGGCAGAAGGGCAAAAACCAGTACCAGAAGCTGAGCGAGAAGGGCGAATTCTTTGAAGTGCAGGAGTTTAACGCGCGGCTGCTGGTGAACCTGACGGATTATCTCGATACCGGCCTGTTCCTCGACCACCGTATCGCGCGCCAGATGCTGGGCCAGATGAGCCAGGGGAAAGATTTCCTTAACCTGTTCTCCTATACCGGTAGCGCCAGCGTGCATGCCGGGCTGGGCGGCGCCAAATCCACCACCACGGTCGATATGTCGCGCACCTATCTGGAGTGGGCCGAACGTAACCTGCGCCTGAACGGATTAACCGGGCGCCAGCATCGCCTGATGCAGGCGGACTGCCTGAGCTGGCTGCGCGAAAGCGATGAGCAGTTCGATCTGATCTTTATCGATCCGCCGACCTTCTCCAACTCCAAACGCATGGAAGATGACTTCGATGTGCAGCGCGACCACCTGATGCTGCTGCAGAACCTGAAGCGCATGCTGCGTCGCGGCGGCACCATTATGTTCTCCAATAACAAGCGCGGCTTCAAAATGGATCTGGACGGCTTGCAGCGTCTGGGTCTGCAGGCGCAGGAAATTACGCAAAAAACGCTGTCGCAGGACTTTGCGCGCAACCGTCAAATTCACAACTGCTGGCTGGTAAGCCACGCCGGTAAGGAATAAGTTTTATGTCACTGATCAGTATCCATGGCGCTTACCTGTCGTTCAGCGATGCGCCGCTGTTGGATAACACCGAACTGCATATCGAAGAGGGCGAGCGCGTCTGTCTGGTTGGGCGCAACGGCGCCGGTAAATCGACGCTGATGAAAATCATCAACGGCGAACAGCCGCTGGATGACGGCCGCATTATTTATGAGCAGGATTTGGTGGTTGCGCGGCTGCAACAGGATCCGCCACGCAATATCACCGGTTCGGTGTACGACTTCGTCGCCGAAGGCGTGGCCGAACAGGCTGAACACCTCAAGGCTTACCACGCCATATCGCATTTAGTGATGGAAGATCCGAGCGAGAAAAACCTCAACGAAATGGGGCGACTGCAGACGATTCTCGACCATCACAACCTGTGGCAGCTCGACAGCCGCATCAACGATGTGCTGCAGCAAATCGGGCTGCAGCCGGACACCGAGCTGTCGTCACTCTCCGGTGGCTGGCTGCGTAAAGCCGCGCTGGGCCGAGCGCTGGTCAGCAACCCGCGCGTGCTGATGCTCGACGAACCGACTAACCACCTCGATATCGAAACCATCGACTGGCTGGAAAGCTTCCTGAAAACCTTCAACGGCAGCATCGTGTTTATTTCGCACGACCGCTCGTTTATCCGCAATATGGCGACGCGCATCGTCGACCTCGATCGCGGCAAGCTGGTGTCATGGCCGGGCGATTACGATCAGTTCCTGCTCGGCAAAGAGGAAGCGCTGCGCGTTGAAGAGATGCAAAACGCCGAATTCGACCGCAAGCTGGCGCAGGAAGAAGTGTGGATTCGCCAGGGCATCAAAGCGCGTCGCACCCGTAACGAAGGCCGCGTGCGCGCGCTGAAAGCGCTGCGTCGTGAACGCTCCGAACGGCGTGACGTGATGGGCAAAGCCAATATGCAGGTCGGTGAAGCGGCGCGTTCCGGCAAAATCGTCTTTGAGCTGGAAAACGTGGATTACGGCGTTGACGGCAAAACGCTGGTGAAGGATTTCTCCACCCAGGTGCAGCGCGGCGACAAAATCGCCCTGATTGGCCCGAACGGCTGCGGTAAAACCACGCTGCTGCGCCTGATGCTCGGCCAGCTGAAGGCGGATGCCGGTCGCGTGCACTGCGGCACCAAACTGGAAATCGCCTACTTCGATCAGCACCGCGCGGAGCTCGATCCGGATAAAACCGTGATGGATAACCTGGCGGAAGGCAAACAGGAAGTGATGGTCAACGGCAAGCCGCGCCACGTGCTCGGCTATCTGCAGGACTTCCTGTTCCACCCGAAACGCGCCATGACGCCGGTGCGTGCGCTGTCCGGCGGCGAGCGTAACCGCCTGCTGCTGGCGCGTCTGTTCCTCAAGCCCAGTAACCTGCTGATTCTTGACGAACCGACCAACGACCTTGACGTCGAAACGCTCGAGCTGCTGGAAGAGCTGGTGGATGGCTATCAGGGCACCGTGCTGCTGGTGAGCCACGATCGTCAGTTTGTGGATAACACCGTGACCGAATGCTGGATCTTTGAAGGCAACGGCGAGATCGGTACCTTCGTCGGTGGCTACCATGATGCGCAGCAGCAGCGCGCCGCTTACAAGCAGACCAAAGCTGCACCGGTCAAAAGCGCAGCGGCTAAACCGGCAGAAAAAGCCGACGCCCCCAAACGCAGCGCAGGCAAGCTAAGCTATAACCTGACGCGTGAACTGGAACAGCTGCCGCAAAAGCTGGAGCAGCTGGAGACGCGTATCGGTGAGCTGCAGGCGCAGATGAGTCATCCGGACTTCTTCAGCCAGCCGCACGACAAAACGCAGCCGGTGCTGGATGCGCTGGCGCAGGCGGAGCAGGAGCTGGAAACCACCTTTGAACGGTGGGAAGAGCTGGAAGCGCTGAAAAACGGCGCATAACGCAGAGGGAGTCAGCATGTGTGCCACGCATCAGACGCAGCACTGGATGCTCTGTCCGCAGTGTGATTTAACCGTAAAACTGCCCGCCGTACCGGTGGGCAGCCGTGCGCGCTGTCCGCGCTGTCACACCACGCTGGTGGCTAACTGGCACGAACCGCGTAAACGTCCNACCGGCTATGCGCTGGCGGCGCTGTTTATGCTGNTGCTGGCCAATCTGTTTCCGTTTATCAGCATGCATGTGGCCGGGCTCAGCAGCCAGATCTCGCTGATGGCTATCCCNCAGGTGATGGATCGNGAGGATTATCGCAGCCTCGCCACGCTGTTCCTGCTGTTTGTNCAGGGCATTCCGGCTTTCTGCATGATCGCCATTCTGCTGCTGGTGAATCCGGTGCGCCTGCCGCACAGCCTGCGACTCGGNCTGGCACGNATTCTGTTTCAATTNCGCAGCTGGGGTATGGCNGAAATTTTCATGGCCGGCGTGCTGGTCAGCTTCGTCAAACTGATGGCCTACGGTGAAATTGGCCTTGGCAGCAGCTTCTGGCCGTGGTGCCTGTTTTGTCTGCTGCAGCTGCGTGCGTTTCAGTGCGTCGATCGCCGCTGGGTCTGGCAGCGGATCGATCCGCTGCCGCCGCTGGCGCAAACGCCGCAGGCGGGCATCAGCGGACTGAAGCAGGGGTTGCGCAGCTGTCCGTGCTGCACCGCGATTCTGCCGGCCGCGCAGAAAACCTGTCCGCGCTGCGGCGTGAGCGCTGCGCCACGCAGGCAGCACAGCCTGCAGTGGACGCTGGCGCTGCTGATCACCTCGGTGATGCTGTATATCCCGTCGAATATTATGCCGATCATGGTGACCGAAACGCTCGGCTCGCAGTATCCGTCCAACATTATGGCCGGCGTCATTTTGCTGTGGAGCGATGGCTCCTGGCCGGTCGCGCTGGTGATTTTTATCGCCAGTATTATGGTGCCTTCGCTGAAGATGGTGGCGATTGGCTGGCTGTGCTGGCACGCCAGCGGTCGCGGCCGGCGCGACAGCGAGAAGATGCACCTGATTTATGAGGTGGTGGAGTTTGTTGGCCGCTGGTCAATGATTGATGTGTTTGTGATCGCTGTGCTTTCTGCGCTGGTGCGCATGGGCCAGCTGATGAGTGTTTACCCTGCGCCAGGCGCGCTATTGTTTGCGCTGGTGGTGATCCTGACTATGTTCGCCGCCATGACGTTTGATCCGCGCCTGATTTGGGATCGCCTACAGGAAACTGAACGTAAGGAGCCGCGTCTTGACGGACAACCAACACGGCATTGCTAACGTCGACCAGATTAAACGCTGGTCGCCGGTGTGGATCGTACCTATCGTCACGCTGTTAATCGGCGGATGGATTCTGTTTTATCACTTCAGCCATCAGGGACCGCAGGTCACGCTGATCACCGAAAACGCCGAAGGCATTGTTGCCGGTAAAACCACCATTAAAAGCCGCAGCGTCGACGTGGGCACCGTCGAAAGCGCGGTACTGACGGACGATCTGCACCATGTGGAGATCACCGCGCGCCTGAATGCCGGCATGGAAAAACTGCTGCATAAAGACAGCGTGTTTTGGGTGGTGAAGCCGCAGATTGGCCGGGAAGGGGTGACGGGCCTCGGTACGCTGCTCTCCGGCGCCTACATTGAACTGCAGCCCGGCGCCAAAGGGGATAAGCCAGAGCATTATCAGCTGCTCGACGCGCCGCCGCTGGCACCGCCGGATGCCAAAGGTATTCGCGTCATCCTCGACAGCAAAAAAGCCGGCCAGCTTAATCCGGGCGATCCGGTGCTGTTCCGCGGCTATCGCGTCGGCACGGTGGAAACCAGCACCTTTGATACCGACAAGCGCATGATGACCTATCAGCTGTTCATCGCCGCGCCTTACGATCGGCTGATTACCACCAATGTGCGCTTCTGGAAAGACAGCGGCATTGCGGTGGATATGTCCGCTTCCGGCATGCGCGTCGAAATGGGCTCGCTGACGACCCTGTTTAGCGGTGGTGTGAGCTTTGACGTGCCGGACGGCTGGGAACTCGGCGAGCTGGCCAAAAACCAGGACGACTACCACCTGTATGACGACCAGCGCAGCATTCAGGATTCGCTGTACACCAAACATACTGATTTCCTGATGTTCTTCAGCGACTCGATTCGTGGTCTGCAGGTCGGCGCTCCGGTAGAGTTCCGCGGCATTCGTCTTGGTACCGTGGCTCAGGTGCCTTACATGATCCCGGGCGTGAATCAGGCGCTGAACACCGATTACCGCGTGCCGGTGCTGATCCGCATCGAGCCGGACCGCTTTATCAGCCGTCTGGGTGGCGACTTCAATCTTGAACAGCATCTGCAGGATGGTAAGAAACGCGGCCTGCGCGCCACGCTGAAAACCGGCAACCTGCTGTCCGGTGCGCTGTTTGTCGATCTCGACTTCTATGACAATGCACCGGCTTACAAAGGACCGAACGAAGTGGCGGGGCTGGAAGTGATTCCGACCGTAAGCGGCGGCCTGAGCCAGATTCAGCAGAAACTGATGGCGGCGCTGGATAAGATCAACGCGCTGCCGCTCAACCCGATGATCAACCAGGCCACCGGCACGCTGAAAGAGAGCCAGCGCACCCTGCAGCAGCTGCAGAAAACGCTGGATAACCTCAATCAGATCACCGCCAACCCGGCGATGAAAACGCTGCCGGCCGATATGCAGCAAACCCTGCGCGAGCTTAATCGCAGCATGAAGGGGCTGCAGCCGGGATCGCCAGCCTATAACAAACTGGTGGGCGATATGCAGCGCCTTGACCAGGTGCTGCGCGAATTGCAGCCGGTGCTGAAAACGCTCAACAGTAAGAGCAACGCGCTGGTATTTGAAGCCAAACCGGGTCAGGATCCGCAGCCAAAGAGGGCGAAACAGTGAAAAAAGGGCTGATTATCGGTGCTGTGCTGCTGCTGGCGGGCTGCAGCAGCACCATCGACACCACTTATTACCAGCTGCCTGCGGGCAGCAATATGGCGCGCGTCAGCAGTGACGCCTCCGCCAGCCAGCCGATGATTTGGGTTGAACAGGTGAGCGTGCCGGATTATCTCGCCGGCAACGGGCTGGTTTATCAAACCAGCGACGTGAAGTACGTGATTGCCGCCAATAATCTGTGGGCCAGTCCGCTCGACCAGCAGCTGCAGCAGACACTGGTGAGTAACCTCGGGCAGGCGTTGCCCGGCCGGCTGGTGGCCAGTCAGCCGCTGGGTGACACGCACGATACGCTCAGCGTGCACGTCACCGGCTTCCACGGCCGCTATGACGGCAAGGTGGTAGTAAGCGGTGAATGGCTGTTACAACATCAAGGCCGGCTTATCAAACATGGCTTTAATCTGACGCTGCCGCAGACCGAAGATGGCTACGATGCGCTGGTGCGCACGCTGGCGCTCGGCTGGCAGCAAACGGCACAGCAAATCGCTAACAGCGTGGTGACGCTAAATTAGGATTTGTTCGATGCTTATGCTAAGTCCCTGATTTGCCGTTATGTGACGGCGCGCAAATCAGGGACTTTTTTATTGCGGAATCAGCCAGATATGGCGGCGGCACTGAGGGATTTGTGTCGATTTCACGGCAAATTGATGACATTGGCGTGAATTTTGCGCATTGACCTTTCACCCACCACAGGTTAGAACATTACTGTGGTTGAACATTAATTCACCACTCTTTCTTTCCACCAGATTCCACCAGACCTGAAATGAGGGAAACGAGGTATGAAGAGACAGAAGAGAGACCGCCTGGAACGAGCACATTCACGAGGCTATCAGGCAGGCATTACCGGCCGCTCAAAAGAGATATGCCCTTATCAAATGATCGATGCCCGGTCTCACTGGTTGGGAGGTTGGCGACAAGCCATGGAGGACAGGTCGGCGGTGGCTTAGGCACCGTCGGATGTCTGTAAACAGGAAAAAAAACCTCCGCTGCGTGCGGAGGTTTTTGTNGGCGGGTCAGAACGCTGAAGTGTCTTTAAACANNCCNACTTTCAGGTCAGTCGCGGTGTAAATCAGGTTACCGTCGACGAACACTTCGCCATCGGCCACGCCCATCACCAGCTTGCGGTTGATGACGCGTTTGAANTGAATTTTGTAAGTAACCAGCTTCGCCGTCGGCAGAACCTGGCCGGTGAATTTCACTTCACCCACACCCAGCGCACGGCCTTTACCTTCCGCACCCAGCCAGCCGAGATAGAAGCCAACCAGCTGCCACATGGCATCCAGACCCAGACAGCCTGGCATCACCGGATCGCCTTTAAAGTGGCAATCAAAGAACCACAGGTCAGGGCGGATATCCAGTTCGGCTTCCACATAACCTTTATCGAATTTGCCGCCGTCTTCGGTCATTTTGACCACGCGGTCCATCATCAACATGTTGTCAGACGGAAGCGGTGGGCCATTCTCGCCAAACAGTTCGCCGCGACCAGAGGCAATCAGGTCTTCTTTGCTATAGGATTCGCGTTTATCTACCATGTTCTCAATATGCCTTCTTTTAGTGAAGCCCGAATATTAGCGAACAGTTGTACGCTGGGCAATGTAATCAGCTGTGGTTGAACCAGTTGAGCCAGCGTAATGGCCAGGGCCGCGGTCGGTTTTCCTGCTGATTGAGCTGAGTAATGCGCTCCTGAATGGTGCTCAGCAGCGAGTCGCCGCTTTCGCTCTGCCAGGCAATACCGGTTAACAGCGGCAGCGCTTCGTCAACGCGCTCAATCGCCCAGATATGGAACTGGCCCTGCTGCACCGCTTCTACCACGTCGTCGCTGAGGCTGAGATGGCGCACGTTGCTGGCAGGCAGAATCACGCCCTGTTTGCCGGTCAGTTCACGCGACTGGCAGATATGGAAGAAGCCTTCGATTTTCTCATTCAGACCACCCACCGGCTGCACGTTACCAAACTGGTCCACCGAACCGGTAACGGCAATCTGCTGGTTCAGCGGCTGGTTTGCCAGCGCGCTGATCAGCACACACAGCTCGGCCAGCGAGGCGCTGTCACCGTCGACTTCGGAGTAAGACTGCTCAAACACCAGCGATGCCGAGAAGGGCAGCTGCTGTTCCAGCTCCAGCTCGGAAATCAGATACGCCTGCATGATCATCATGCCTTTGGCGTGGATGTTGCCGCCAAGCTCCGCTTTGCGCTCCACGTCGGTAAATTCGCCATCGCCCGGGTGCACAACACAGGTGATGCGTGACGGCTCGCCCCACGGACGTGGATGACCAGGGAATTCAATCACCGACAGGCCGTTGATCTGACCGACCACTTCGCCTTCCGTTTCGATCATGATCTGATTTAACAGGATCTCATCGCGCATCCGGTCGGCAAGGAAACTCTCGCGCCACTGGCGTGCTTCCAGCGCCTCTTTCAGCGCCTCGCCATTCAGCGTCTCACCGTGCAGCGCGGCTTCCTGCAGCTGACGGCGCAGCCAGCGCGGGCACAGCGGCAGCGTGTCCTGATCGCCGGTCAGACGCACCGCTTCCTGGATCAGCAGCGGCCAGAAATCAGCTTCGGGTGGCGTCAGACCGGCCAGCTCCGCCTGGCATAGCGTCCAGCGGCACCAGTTGGCCATGTCATCCTCATCGACCAGCTGGAGATTCTCTTCGAACTCGCTGTAGAGCGCCATTTCGTGCACTTCAACGTCCAGTTCCTGGAAGCTGGCCAGCGCCTCGCGATCGCCACATAAAATCAGACGCAGCTGCAGCGGCAGNGGGGGAATGGTCACCGGCAGGGGACGNCGCTCGTCCGGTGAGTACCAGTCGAAGCGNCCCAGNTCGATCACTTTGCGCAGGCGTAGCCACAGCAGCGGCTGNGCCAGCAGGGTATTGATCGACAGNATCAGCGTGCCACCGTTAGCCTGATGCAGCAGACCGGGCTCCAGCTGTACGCGATCTTTATACTGACGCACGCAGCCAAACAGCTGCTCGGACTCAATCCAGTCGGCGTAATGCACGCCGCCGGTGCTGGTGAAGGGACGGCTGGCGTCGACTGGCGGTTGCAGGCTGACGTTGTCGCCCATCACATGGTAATCACCGCCGTACAGCGCGTCCTCGTCAGGCTGAAAGCGCTGCGCCGCCTCGGCAATCCACGCCAGATAATCACTGTTTTCCTGGCTGCGTAACAGCAGCAACGGAAAGCCCAGCGTTTGATGATGTAAATGCGCCAGCGCATTCAGCAGACGCGGCTGAACCGCGGCAAGCGTATCGCTATCTTCCAGAGAGACGGTTGAGAAAAGTGATTGGTAGCGTGAGCTATCCGGCTGCAGGGCTTGCCACGTAAGTTGAGTGCTGGTCAAAATATTCGCATTAGTCTGGTTCAGGAAAAGCGCGATTATACAGGATTCAACCCGGTTAAGCACGGCGCACTTCCGGCCTGAACTGTGATGGCCGCAACATGTTTTTCCTTGCTGCATCCGGGAAAAAAGCTGTTATTCTTAGTTTGTTACGTGATCACGATGAGATTCCGATGAAATACCAGCAACTCGAAAATCTT
>Ga0058692_1000808_pt1 | contig 12462 bp, 14 predicted proteins | sample AgamicAtAmrz_FD_55216 | JGI IMG/M metagenome (GOLD analysis project Ga0058692, IMG submission 55216) | Agave microbial communities from Guanajuato, Mexico - At.Am.rz | ecosystem: Host-associated > Plants > Roots > Rhizosphere | place: Guanajato, Mexico | collected 2012-06-07 | reverse complement strand
CAGTACGGCGATGCCTTCGAGAAGCGTCACGGCGTGCGTCTGGGCTTTATGTCCTTCTACATCAAAGCGGTGGTCGAAGCGCTGAAACGCTTCCCGGAAGTCAACGCGTCGATCGACGGCGACGATGTGGTGTACCACAACTATTTCGATGTCAGCATCGCGGTCTCAACGCCGCGTGGTCTGGTGACGCCAGTGCTGAAAGANGTTGATGCGCTGAGCATGGCCGACATCGAGAAGAAAATTAAAGAGCTGGCGGTGAAAGGCCGTGACGGCAAGCTGACGGTGGAAGAACTGACCGGCGGTAACTTCACCATCACCAACGGTGGTGTGTTCGGTTCGCTGATGTCTACGCCGATCATCAACCCGCCGCAGAGCGCGATTCTGGGGATGCACGCCATCAAAGATCGCCCAATGGCGGTGAATGGTCAGGTGGTGGTGCTGCCAATGATGTATCTGGCGCTCTCCTACGATCACCGTCTGATCGATGGTCGTGAATCTGTCGGCTATCTGGTCGCGGTGAAAGAGCTGCTGGAAGATCCGGCGCGTCTGCTGCTGGATGTCTGATTTTCGCCGGGCGCGCTGGCACGAGGCGCGCCCAAATTAACCCTGTTTAGATCTGAATGGATAGAACATCATGAACTTACACGAATACCAGGCGAAGCAGCTGTTTGCACGGTATGGTATGCCAGCACCGACTGGCTACGCCTGCACCACGCCACGTGAAGCCGAAGAAGCCGCCTCGAAAATTGGCGCGGGTCCGTGGGTGGTGAAATGTCAGGTTCATGCCGGTGGCCGCGGTAAAGCGGGCGGTGTGAAGGTGGTTAACAGTAAAGAAGACATTCGTGCTTTCGCTGAAAACTGGCTGGGCAAACGTCTGGTGACCTACCAGACTGACGCCAATGGCCAGCCGGTAAACCAGATCCTGGTTGAAGCGGCGACCGACATCGATCAGGAGCTGTATCTGGGTGCGGTGGTTGACCGTGCTACCCGTCGCGTGATCTTCATGGCGTCAACCGAAGGCGGCGTGGAAATCGAGAAAGTGGCGGAAGAAACCCCGCACCTGATCCACAAAATGGCGCTGGATCCGCTGACCGGCCCGCAGCCATACCAGGGCCGCGAGCTGGCATTCAAACTGGGCCTGACCGGTAAGCAAGTCAGCCAGTTCACCAAAATCTTCATGGGTCTGGCGACCATGTTCCTGGAGCGCGACCTGGCGATGGTTGAGATCAACCCGCTGGTGATCACCAAACAGGGCGACCTGATCTGTCTGGATGGCAAACTGGGTGCCGATGGCAATGCCCTGTTCCGTCAGCCAGAGCTGCGTGAAATGCGCGACCCAAGCCAGGAAGACCCACGTGAAGCCCACGCGACGCAGTGGGAACTGAACTACGTCGCGCTGGAAGGCAACATTGGCTGTATGGTCAACGGCGCCGGTCTGGCGATGGGCACCATGGACATCGTGAAACACCACGGTGGTCAGCCTGCAAACTTCCTTGATGTTGGCGGCGGCGCAACCAAAGAGCGCGTTACCGAAGCCTTCAAAATCATCCTGTCTGACGATGCTGTGAAAGCGGTATTCGTTAACATCTTCGGCGGCATCGTGCGCTGCGACCTGATCGCAGACGGCATCATCGGTGCTGTGGCTGAAGTGGGTGTCAACGTACCGGTCGTGGTACGTCTGGAAGGTAACAACGCCGAGCTGGGCGCGAAGAAACTGGCGGACAGCGGTCTTAACATCATTGCAGCAACCAGCCTGACAGACGCAGCACAGCGTGTTGTCGCTGCTGCGGAGGGTAAATAATGTCCATTCTGATCGACAAAAACACCAAAGTCATTTGCCAGGGTTTCACCGGTGGCCAGGGAACGTTCCACTCTGAGCAGGCGCTGGCCTATGGTACGCAGCTGGTTGGCGGTGTGACGCCAGGTAAAGGCGGCACCACCCATCTCGGTCTGCCGGTGTTTAACACCGTGCGNGAAGCAGTAGAAGCCACAGGCGCCACCGCTACCGTGATCTACGTGCCGGCACCGTTCTGCAAAGACGGTATCCTGGAAGCGATCGACGCGGGCATCAAACTGATCATCACCATCACCGAAGGTATCCCGACGCTGGATATGCTGACGGTGAAAGTGAAGCTGGACGAAGCAGGCGTGCGCATGATCGGCCCGAACTGCCCGGGTGTGATCACCCCAGGCGAATGTAAGATCGGTATCATGCCGGGCCACATTCACCAGCCAGGCCGCGTCGGTATCGTGTCACGTTCCGGTACGCTGACCTATGAAGCGGTTAAGCAGACCACCGACATCGGCTACGGCCAGTCCACCTGTGTGGGCATCGGCGGTGACCCGATCCCAGGCTCCAACTTCATCGACATCCTGAAAATGTTCCAGGACGATCCGCAGACCGAAGCGATCGTGATGATCGGTGAGATCGGCGGCAGCGCTGAAGAAGAGGCCGCGGCGTTCATCAAAGAGCACGTGACCAAGCCTGTCGTCGGCTACATCGCCGGCGTAACGGCGCCGAAAGGCAAGCGTATGGGCCACGCCGGCGCCATCATTGCCGGTGGTAAAGGCACCGCCGATGAGAAATTTGCTGCGCTGGAAGCGGCCGGTGTGAAAACCGTTCGCAGCCTGGCCGATATCGGCGACGCGGTGAAAGCGGTACTGCCAGCGAAATAACATTTTGCTGCTGAAAGAACAAAGCCACCTGCGGGTGGCTTTTTTTATGGCTGTAATGCACGGCCATTAGCCGTCCTCACACATTTGCAGTAAAAACGTAACGGCAACATTTTCTGCGGCTATGCTTACTTTGTCGTTGAGTAAAGAAGGGCAAAGAGGCGTGCTTTTTCCCGTCAGCGTCCAGGCGTCTGGCTGGCAAAGAGGTTAAATAATTACGGGAAAGGTAATTGTTTTCTTAATTGCGCTATCGATTTATGACAACTAATTAACAACAACTCTAACACTACATATCTGGAAAATTATTGTCTTAATCCAGATCAATAAAAGGCGATATATAGCAAACTTTACCGCTGGCTAAAAGCAACCCAACCGGTATAAATTGCGCTGCATCAATTCAGTCTTTTTCATCATTTTTCAGGAGTTTGTGCCAGGCGTTGTCATATCAATTCTGTCGCCTCCTCATCTTACTCCTGCTCGAAACAGGCTGAAGCGATCGGTTTTTCGGGGAATTTTCACCACTGTTACTCGCTCACTTCGGGCCGCAGTACGCATTGTGCTGTCGGTAACAAAACTGGAATCAATAATCAGTCGTTCCTGACCTTATTCTGCATCGCACTGCCCGCTGTTTGTGGTTGTTATTCGCAGGATGAGTTCATGCGAGGAGCAAGGAGTCATCATGTTAGATATTGTCGAGCTGTCGCGTTTACAGTTTGCCCTGACGGCGATGTACCATTTCCTGTTCGTGCCATTAACGCTCGGTATGGCGTTTTTACTGGCGATCATGGAAACGGTCTATGTCCTGTCGGGAAAACAGATTTATAAAGATATGACCAAATTCTGGGGCAAGTTGTTTGGTATCAACTTTGCGCTGGGTGTGGCCACCGGTCTGACCATGGAATTTCAGTTCGGTACCAACTGGTCTTATTACTCCCACTACGTCGGCGATATCTTCGGTGCGCCGCTGGCCATCGAAGGCCTGATGGCGTTCTTCCTTGAATCCACCTTTGTCGGCCTGTTCTTCTTCGGCTGGGATCGCCTCGGTAAAGTGCAGCACCTGGCGGTGACCTGGCTGGTGGCACTTGGCTCGAACATGTCCGCGCTGTGGATCCTGGTGGCGAACGGCTGGATGCAGAACCCGATCGCTTCCGAATTCAATTTCGAAACCATGCGTATGGAGATGGTGAGCTTCTCCGAGCTGGTGCTGAACCCGGTGGCGCAGGTGAAATTTGTGCATACCGTGGCCGCGGGTTACACCACCGGTGCGATGTTCATTCTGGGCATCAGCGCCTGGTATCTGCTGAAAGGGCGCGACATCGCGTTTGCTAAACGCTCCTTTGCGATCGCTGCCAGCTTCGGTATGGCTGCCGTGCTGTCGGTCATCGTGCTGGGTGACGAATCCGGCTATGAAATGGGCGACGTGCAGAAAACCAAGCTGGCCGCTATCGAAGCCGAATGGGAAACCCAGCCGGCGCCGGCGGCCTTTACGCTGTTTGGCGTGCCGGATCAGGCGACGCAGGAGAACAAGTACGCCATCCAGATCCCGTATCTGCTCGGCCTGATCGCCACCCGTTCTGTCGATACGCCGGTCACCGGCCTGAAAGATCTGCTGGCGCAGCATGAAGTGCGCATCCGTAACGGTATGAAAGCCTATGCGCTGCTGAACGAGCTGCGTGCCGGCAGTAAAGATCCGGCGGTGCGCAGTGAGTTTGAGACGCATAAACAGGATCTCGGCTACGGTCTGCTGCTCAAGCGTTATACCCCGGACGTGGCGAACGCCACGGAAGCGCAAATCCAGCAGGCAACGCAGGATTCCATTCCGCGCGTGGCACCGCTCTATTTCGCCTTCCGCATCATGGTGCTGTGTGGCGTGCTGCTGCTGGGCATCATTGCGCTGTCGTTCTGGAGCGTGATTCGTAACCGCATCGGTAAGAATCGCTGGCTGCTGAAAGCGGCGCTGTACGGTATTCCACTGCCGTGGATTGCCGTCGAAGCTGGCTGGTTTGTCGCTGAATATGGCCGTCAGCCGTGGGCGATTGGTGAGGTGCTGCCAACCGCCGTGGCCAACTCGTCGCTGACCGTCGGCGATCTGCTGTTCTCGATGATCCTGATCTGCGGCCTGTATACCGTGTTCCTGGTGGCGGAGATGTATCTGATGTTCAAATTTGCCCGCCTTGGTCCAAGCAGCCTGAAAACCGGCCGCTATCACCATGAAACATACAAGCTGTGACTCAACCGGCGCGCGGATAAGGAGAGCGACCATGTTTGACTATGAAGTGTTGCGTTTTGTCTGGTGGCTGCTGATTGGCATTCTGCTGATCGGTTTTGCCGTCACCGACGGCTTCGATATGGGCGTGGGAATGCTGACCCGCATCCTCGGTCGCACCGATACCGAGCGTCGCATCATGATTAACAGCATCGCGCCGCACTGGGACGGTAACCAGGTCTGGCTGATCACTGCCGGCGGGGCGCTGTTCGCCGCCTGGCCAATGGTCTATGCCGCCGCGTTCTCCGGTTTTTACGTGGCGATGATTCTGGTGCTGGCCTCGCTGTTCTTCCGTCCGGTCGGCTTTGATTACCGGTCGAAGATTGAAGATATGCGCTGGCGCGGTGCCTGGGACTGGGGCATCTTCATTGGCAGCTTTGTGCCGCCGCTGGTGATTGGCGTGGCGTTCGGTAACCTGCTGCAGGGTGTGCCGTTCCATGCTGATGAGTACCTGCGCCTGTTCTACACCGGTAATTTCTTCCAGCTGCTTAATCCGTTTGGCCTGCTGGCTGGGGTGATCAGCGTCGCGATGATTCTGGCCCAGGGCGCGACTTACCTGCAGATGCGCACCAGCGGCGAACTGCACCTGCGTTCCCGCACCGCGGCGCAAATCAGCGCGCTGGTGATGCTGGTGGGCTTTGTACTGGCCGGCGTGTGGGTGAAGTACGGCATTGATGGCTATGTGCTGAAAAGCGCAATCGATCATCACGCGGCGTCTAACCCGCTGGGTAAAGACGTGGTGCGTGAAGCCGGGGCCTGGCTGGTCAATTTTGAACAGATGCCGGTGCTGTGGCTGTTCCCGCTGCTCGGCGCGCTGCTGCCGCTGCTGACGATCCTGTGTTCGCGCATGGAGAAGGGCGCATGGGCGTTTATCTTCTCTTCGCTGACGCTGGCGTGCGTCATTATGACGGCGGGCATTGCGCTGTTCCCGTTCATCATGCCATCCAGCACCGTGCCAGGCACCAGCCTGACCATGTGGGACGCGACCTCCAGCCTGCTGACGCTGCAGATCATGACCGTGGCAGCCATCATCTTTGTGCCGATTATTCTGGCTTACACCAGCTGGTGTTACTACAAGATGTATGGCCGCATCACCAAAGAACACATTGAGCGCAATACGCACTCCCTGTACTGATTGAGGAGATTAAGCATGTGGTATTTTGCCTGGATTCTTGGCACCTTGCTGGCCTGTGCGTTTGGCGTGGTCACGGCACTGGCGATCGAGCATGTGGAAGAGGGCGGCGCGCAGGACGACAAGCTCTGATGCGCAGCCTGATACAGACGCTGTATCGTTTGATGGATAAGGGCCCGCTGCGGGCCCTTTCACTGATTCTGGCGCTGTGGCTGGCCGGATGCGTCATCTGGCAGCCGGCGCGCTTTGCCGCACGCACCAGTGAGCTCGCCATCTGGCACGGATTATTGTTAATCTGGGCGGTGTGCAGCGGCGTGATTCACGGCACCGGTTTCCGGCCACAGCGTGCCCGCTGGCAGGCACTGTTTGCCCCGCTGCCGGCGCTGATCGTGCTGGCGCTGGGAATTTACTGGTTCTACCATTAAGTTCTGTCTCAGCCCGCAAGGGCTGTTTTACCGCTGCTGACGTGAGTTTTTGTCAGCGGTTGGTCAGGAAATCTCCCAAAAATCCTTCCAGTTGTTAACGTCTGATAATTATTTTCTCCTGGCTCTGGCGGACCATTCCCAAGCCGATCTCACTTGCGTATAGTAGCAACGTTTAAAATGAGACCGGGATGTAGAGTGAGTACAACGCTGTTTCGCTGGCCGGTTCGGGTCTATTACGAAGACACTGACGCCGGTGGTGTGGTTTACCACGCCAGCTATCTTGCTTTTTATGAACGAGCACGTACCGAGATGTTGCGCCAGCACCATTTCAATCAACAGGCCCTGTTGGAAGAGCAGGTGGCTTTTGTGGTACGGCGCATGACGGTGGACTTTATTGCCGCGGCACGTCTCGACGACCTTCTGGAGATCCAGAGCGAAGTGACAGCAATGACGCGCGCAACCATGACGTTCTCGCAGCGTATCGTGAATGCTGAAGGCAAAGTGCTCAATGAAGCAGACGTCCTGATTGCCTGCATCAACCCACATCTAATGAAGCCGATTGCGCTTCCCAAGTCTATTGTCGCGGAGTTCAAGCAGTGACTGACATGAACGTTCTTGATTTGTTCCTGAAGGCAAGCCTTCTGGTCAAACTTATCATGTTGATTTTGATCGGCTTTTCTATTGCCTCCTGGGCAATCATCATTCAGCGCACCCGCATTCTTAACGCGGCGGGGCGTGAGGCCGAGGCGTTCGAGGACAAGTTCTGGTCCGGTATCGAGCTGTCGCGTCTCTATCAGGAGAGCCAGGCGCGCCGTGACGAGCTGAGCGGGTCCGAACAGATTTTCTATTCTGGCTTCAAAGAGTTTGCCCGCCTGCACCGCGCCAACAGCCATGCGCCGGAAGCGGTGGTCGAAGGGGCCGGTCGCGCCATGCGCATCTCGATGAACCGTGAACTGGAAGCGCTGGAAAATCACATCCCATTCCTTGGCACCGTCGGTTCCATCAGCCCGTATATCGGTCTGTTTGGTACGGTGTGGGGGATCATGCATGCCTTTATCGCACTGGGTGCGGTGAAACAGGCCACACTGCAAATGGTTGCGCCCGGTATCGCCGAAGCGCTGATCGCCACCGCAATCGGTCTGTTCGCGGCCATTCCTGCCGTTATGGCGTATAACCGTCTGAACCAGCGCGTGAACAAGCTGGAGCAGGGCTACGACAACTTTATGGAAGAGTTCACGGCCATCCTGCATCGTCAGGCTTTCTCTACCGACAACAGCAAGTAAGTCGAGGTTAACGATGGCCAGAACCCGTGGTCGCGGGCGTCGCGACCTTAAGTCGGAAATCAACATTGTTCCGCTGCTGGACGTGCTGCTGGTGTTGCTGCTCATCTTTATGGCAACCGCGCCGATTATTACGCAGAGCGTGGAAGTGGACCTGCCGGACGCAACCGATTCGAAAACCGTTTCCAGCGACGATAATCCGCCGGTGATCGTGGAAGTGGCCGGGGTAGGGCAGTACAGCCTGGTGGTGGATCACGATCGTATGACGCAGCTGCCGCCGGAGCAGGTGGTGAGCGAAGCGCAGCGCCGTATTGAAGCCAATCCGAAGACGGTCTTCCTGATTGGTGGGGCGAAAGATGTGCCTTACGACGAAATCATCAAGGCGCTGAACCTGTTGCATCAGGCTGGCGTGAAATCCGTCGGTTTGATGACGCAGCCGATTTAACGCGAACCGTTTTTGGGAACCGAGAGTGTCGAAGGCAACCGAGCAGAACGAGAAGTTAAAACGCGCGATAATCATTTCGGTGATTCTGCACATCGTGCTGATCGCCCTGCTGATTTGGAGCTCGTTTAACGAACATATCGAAGCCAGCGGCGGCGGTGGCGGCAGTGATATCGACGCGGTGATGGTCGATCCTGGCGCGGTGGTTGAGCAGTATAACCGTCAGCAGAATCAGCAGAGTGACAGTCAGCGCGCCGAGCAGCAGCGCCAGAAGCAGGCACAGCAGCAGGCGGAAGAGTTGCAGCAGAAGCAGGCCGCTGAACAGCAGCGGCTGAAAGAGCTGGAAAAAGAGCGTCTGCAGGCGCAGCAGGAAGCCAAAGAGCAGGCGAAGCAGCAGGCAGAGCAGCAGAAGGCGGCTGAAGCAGCAGCGAAGCAGGCGCAGGAGCAGCAGAAAGCCGCAGAAGCGGCCGCAGCGAAAGCCAAAGCCGATGCCAAAGCGCAGGCCGATGCTCAGGCGAAGGCCGCAGCGGACGCGAAAGCCAAAGCGGAAGAGCAGGCGAAGCAGGCCGCTGCCGACGCGAAGAAGAAAGCGGAAGAGCAGGCCAAAGCCGCCGCAGCCGAAGCGGCGAAAGAGAAAGCCGCGCAGCAGGCGAAAGCCGCAGCTGAAGCGAAAGCCAAAGCGGAGGCAGAAGCCAAAGCTCAGGCCGCGGCAGATGCAAAAGCCAAAGCTGCACAGGAAGCCAAAGAGAAAGCTGCGGAAGCCGCGAAAGAGAAAGCGGCCGCCGAAGCCAAAGCGAAAGCTGAGGCAGCAGCCAAAGCCAAAGCGGATGCGGCGGCGAAAGCTAAAGCGGCCGCCGATGCGAAGAAGAAAGCGGCTGCCGAAGCGGCGAAGAACGAGAGCGATGTGGATGATCTGTTAGGCGGTCTCTCTTCCGGTAAGAATGCGCCGAAAAGCGGCGCCGCTTCCGGTGGTGGCGCGGCGGCAGGTCAGGGCAATCAGAAGAAGGCGGGTGCCTCAGGTGCTGANGTGAATGCGTATCTGGGNCAGATNACCAGTGCGATTCANAGCCGCTTCTACGATGCCGATCTGTATCGCGGTAAAAGCTGCGATCTGCGGATTAAACTGGCACCGGATGGTTTGCTGATTGACGTGAAAGCTGAAGGCGGCGATCCGGCGCTGTGTCAGGCGGCGATTACCGCAGCGAAGCAGGCACGCATTCCGAAGCCGCCTTCGCAGGCCGTATATGAAGTGTTTAAGAACGCACCGATGCGTTTCAAACCAGAATAATGCAGTAACGTACGGCAGGTTGAACTAAGGTTAGCTTGCCGTACTCTATGAGTACTCGTGTTTTTTCAGGAACTGTGCGAATTATCATGAACTCAGGTTCAGATAAGGGAGATAAGATGAAGCAGGCACTTCGTGTAACCTTAGGTTTTTTTGTACTGCTGTGGGCAGCGATGCTGCACGCGGAAGTACGCATTGAAATTACGCAGGGCGTGAACACCGCGCGCCCAATTGGTGTGGTGCCGTTCCAGTGGGCCGGTCCGGGCGCTGCACCTGAAGATATTGGTGGCATCGTCGCAGCAGACTTACGTAACAGCGGTAAATTCAACCCGCTGGATCGTTCTCGTCTGCCACAGCAGCCGACCAGCGCACAGGAAGTACAGCCTGCCGCGTGGAGCGCACTGGGTATTGATGCCGTGGTCGTCGGGCAGGTTACGCCGAACGCCGATGGCAGCTACCAGGTGGCTTATCAGCTGGTGGATACCGGTGGCGCACCGGGCACCGTGCTGGCGCAGAACTCCTACAAAGTCACCAAACAGTGGCTGCGCTATGCGCGCATACCGCCAGCGATGAAGTGTTTGAGAAGCTGACCGGTATCAAAGGCGCGTTCCGTACCCGTATCGCCTATGTGGTGCAGACCAACGGCGGTCAGTTCCCGTACGAGCTGCGCGTGTCTGACTACGATGGTTACAACCAGTTTGTGGTACACCGTTCGCCACAGCCGCTGATGTCACCGGCCTGGTCGCCAGACGGCAGCAAAGTGGCTTACGTGACCTTTGAAAGCGGTAAATCGGCGCTGGTGGTGCAGACGCTGGCCAACGGCGCTATCCGTCAGGTGGCTTCTTATCCGCGTCACAACGGTGCGCCGGCCTTCTCGCCGGACGGCTCTAAGCTGGCCTTCGCCCTGTCGAAAACCGGTAGCCTGAACCTGTACGTGATGGATCTGGCCTCCGGTCAGACGCGTCAGGTGACCGATGGCCGCTACAACAGCACCGAACCTACCTGGTTCCCGGACAGCCAGACGCTGGCTTACACTTCGGATCAGGCCGGTGCGCCACAGATTTACAAAGTTAACGTTAACGGCGGAACGCCACAGCGCATTACCTGGGAAGGGGCTCAGAACCAGGATGCGGATGTGTCATCTGACGGTAAAACGATGGTGATGATCAGCAGCGCCGGTGGCGCGCAGCACGTCGCCAAACAGGATCTGGAAACGGGAGCCGTTCAGACAATAACGGACACGTTCCTGGATGAGACGCCAAGTCTGGCTCCTAACGGCACGATGGTAATCTATAGCTCTACTCAGGGGATGGGTTCCGTGTTGCAGTTGGTTTCAACCGATGGGCGTTTCAAAGCGCGTCTTCCGGCAACTGATGGACAGGTCAAATTCCCTGCCTGGTCGCCGTATCTGTGATGCATCGCTCCCTCGCCTGGCGGGGGAGTAAAATGTATGGCAAACAAAATAATAGGATAAAGAAATGCAACTGAACAAAGTGCTGAAGGGTTTGATGCTGGCTCTGCCGGTTATCGCGGTAGCTGCATGTAGCTCTCACAAAAACAACAACAACGATCAGACCGGTATGGGTGCTGACGGTGCATACGGCGCTGGCGCTGGCCAGAACGGCAACATGTCTTCTGACGAGCAGGCGCGTCTGCAGATGCAGCAGCTGCAGCAGAACAACATCGTTTACTTCGGTCTGGACAAGTATGACGTGCAGTCTGAATACGCTCAGATGCTGGATCAGCACGCTGCTTTCCTGCGCAGCAACCCATCTTACAAAGTGACCATCGAAGGTCACGCGGATGAGCGCGGCACCCCAGAGTACAACATCGCCCTGGGCGAGCGTCGTGCTAACGCCGTTAAAATGTACCTGCAGGGTAAAGGCGTGTCTGCTGACCAGATGTCTATCGTATCTTACGGTAAAGAGAAACCTGCTGTACTGGGCCACGACGAAGCGGCTTACGCTAAAAACCGTCGTGCCGTACTGGTTTACTAAGAGAATCACATGATTAGTAACTTCAGACTTCATCTGTTGAGTCTGTCGTTACTGGTTGGCGTAGCGGCCCCCTGGGCCGCTAATGCCCAGGCGTCAATCAGTAGCGTTGGCTCAGGCTCGGTCGAAGACCGTGTCACCACTCTTGAACGTATCTCCAATGCCCAGGCTCAGCTTCTGCAGCAGTTGCAGCAGCAGATGAGTGATAACCAAAGCGATATCGATTCGCTGCGCGGGCAGATCCAGCAGAACAGTTATCAGCTTAATCAGGTGATTGAGCGGCAGAAGCAGCTTTATCAGCAGATCGACAGTCTGAGCAGCAGTAATGGTGCGCAGGCCAGCGGTGGTGCGGATGCAGCAGCCGGTGCCGCAGCGGGAAACGCTGATGCGGGGAGCAGCAACACGGCTGCCGCTGCACCCGCACAAACCGGCGATGCCAACACCGATTACAATGCTGCCGTCGCGCTGATTCTTGAGAAGAAACAGTACGACCAGGCGATTACTGCGCTGCAGGCGTGGGTGAAGAAGTATCCGGACTCCACCTATCAGCCGAATGCCAATTACTGGCTGGGTCAGTTGTTTTACAACAAAGGCAAAAAGGACGATGCGGCCTACTATTTTGCCACTGTAGTTAAAAACTACCCGAAATCGCCAAAAGCGGCGGAAGCGCTGTTTAAGGTTGGGGTGATCATGCAGGAGAAGAACGATACAGCGAAAGCGAAAGCGGTCTACCAGCAGGTGATCAAACAGTTCCCTAACTCTGAGTCTGCTAAGCAGGCACAAAAACGGCTCGCTGCGATGTAATTGCTGCAGTTAAGACCGGATTTCGTCTGATTTCTGGTCTTGCCGCATGAAAGGTAAGCAGTTGAGACATTTAGCGGAAAATAAGGGTTGCGCCCTCCCGCTAAATCAGTAATATATGCCGCCGTTGCCGGGACATATCTTAACAAGTATCGGCAGCACTG